>Ga0182012_10002439_pt1 | contig 20079 bp, 18 predicted proteins | sample 612S2SmetaG_FD_120486 | JGI IMG/M metagenome (GOLD analysis project Ga0182012, IMG submission 120486) | Permafrost microbial communities from Stordalen Mire, Sweden - 612S2S metaG | ecosystem: Environmental > Terrestrial > Soil > Wetlands > Permafrost | place: Sweden: Stordalen | collected...
CACCACCCGGACCACGCGGGCCAGGATAACCGCGCTGGACTACCGGCTCGACGTCAACACGTTGCATCGCGACAAGACCGCAACGGCGTTGAAGCTCAACGAACTCGGCCGGATTTCGCTGCGCACCCAGGTACCCCTGCTGCTCGACGAGTACACCCGCAACGCCAGCACCGGCTCGTTCATCCTCATCGACCCCGACACCAACGGCACCGTGGCGGCGGGCATGGTGTTGCGCGACGTCTCGGCGCAAACGGCAAGCCCGAACACCGTGCGGCACAAGTCACTGGTCACCGCCGAAGTCCGACCGCGGGGCAAGACAGTATGGTTAACCGGCCTGTCAGGCGCCGGCAAGTCGTCGGTGGCCGTGCTTGTCGAACAGAAGCTACTCGAAAAGGGCGTTCCTGCTTACGTTCTCGACGGCGATAACCTACGCCACGGGCTGAACGCGGACCTGGGCTTCAGCATGGCCGACCGCTCGGAGAACCTGCGCCGGCTGGCTCATGTGGCGACGCTGCTCGCCGATTCCGGTCACATCGTTCTGGTGCCGGTGATCAGCCCGCTGGAGGAGCATCGTGCCATGGCCCGCAACGTCCACGCCGAGGCCGGATTCGACTTTATCGAGGTGTTCTGCGACACACCGCTCGAGGACTGCGAGCGGCGGGATCCCAAGGGGCTGTATGCCAAAGCGCGTGCGGGCGAGATCACCCATTTCACCGGCATCGACAGCCCCTACCAGCGGCCCAAGACTCCGGATCTTCGGCTCACCCCGGACCGGACTCTTGAGGATCAGGCGCAGAGCGTCATTGACCTACTGGAGTTGCGGCCCTAACACGCTGGGACAGCGCGGCTGCTGGGTTGGGTGGCACAATCCTCAGGGTGCGCATGTCAGCAAAGGCCGAGTACGCGGTGCGGGCGATGGTCCAGCTTGCCACGGCCGCCGATGGCACGCTGGTCAAGACCGAAGACTTAGCTCAGGCTCAGGGCATCCCACCGCAATTTCTCGTCGACATTCTCACCAACTTGCGCACCGATCGCCTGGTGCGAAGCCACCGCGGCCGCGAAGGTGGTTATGAACTGGCCCGCCCGGCAGACGAGATCAGCGTTGCCGACGTGCTGCGCTGCATCGACGGACCTTTGGCCAGCGTCCGCGACATCGGGCTCGGTGACCTGCCTTACTCCGGGCCGACCGCCGCGCTGACCGACGTCTGGCGGGCCCTGCGTGCCAGCATGCGGTCGGTGTTGGAACAGACCACTCTGGCCGACGTGGCCGCCGGTGTCTTACCAGAGCACGTGGCGCGACTGGCCGATGACTATCGAGGCCAGGAGAGCGTGCGGCGCCGCTAGCCGCGTGGTTAGGCGGGAAAGCCCCAAGCGGCTCAGGCATAGGGGCGGGTGAGGATCTCCATGGCATGCCCGGAGGGGTCGGGGAAGTACACGCCGCGCCCGCCATGGCTGTGGTTGACCTCGCCAGGCCGGTTTTCGCCAGGGTCCGCCCAGTGCCGCAGGCCGCGCGACTGGATCTTGGCGTAGATGGCGTCGAAGTCCTGTTCGGAAACCAGAAATGCATAGTGCTGCCGGCGGATCTCCTCGCCTTCGGGGACGTCCGCGAAATCGAGATTGACACCGTGCTCGAGTGCAACGACCATGAAGCGGCCGATCGCCTTCGGGCTCGCCAGCCCGAAAAGTTCTGCCAGAAACTCCGCGGACTTCTGCTTGTCGCGGGAGGCGACGATGGTGTGGTTGAAACTGATCGGCATAGTTCGACCCAGTCAACCACTCCCGCCCCATCCCGGCGAGCGTGCGTGTCGGTACAGGGACACGCCGTGCGAGCCGTCATTTTGCGGACGCTCGCGGACGGGATGCGGCTACTTCGGCGCGGTCAGTTCTAAGGCGATGTTGTCGGGGTCGCGGAACTCCAGGATGTAGGACGGCCCAATGTCTTTGACCGGCTCGTGGTGGACGCCGACTTCGTCGAGGTGTGCTGCCGCGGAATCCAATTCGGCTTTGCTGCCCAGTCTGAACGCGATGTGGTCCAGACCGGTGCGATCCTCGTCGAAGCGGTCGCTGGCGACCGGTCGCAGCCCAATGAGCGTGCCGCCCAGGTCGTAGATGACACCGCCGTACAGGAAGCTCAACTGGTTGCGGGTCGCTTCGTCGGCATTATCCGGAACCTCCAACAACACAGGCCAACCGAACACGCTCTCGTAGAACTGCCGCGATCGCTCGATATCGGTGACGGTGAGGCGGACGTGTGCGATGGAGGTGCTGGCCAGACCCATCCTATTGATGCTGCCACTTCGGTGACCGCATGTCGTGCACATGCCAGAATCGCCGACGTGGAGATAGCGTCGTGCAGATAGCGATGACCTTGCCGGTGATGGAGCCCGACCTGGATGCCACGGTGTTGGCGAACTGGGCGCGCGCCATTGACGAGGGTCCGTTCTCGTCGCTTTGCTGGGGCGAGCGCATCGCGTTCGACAACCCTGACAACCTGACGCTGCTGGGCGCGCTGGCCGCCTGGACCAGTCGGGTGCGGCTGCTGACGACCGTGGTCGTGCCCCAGCTGCACGACCCGGTGATGCTGGCCAAAGCACTGGCGACCGGAGACATGCTGTGTGGCGGCCGGCTGACCGTTGGCATCGGCGTCGGCGGCAGGCACGAGGATTACCGCGCCGTGGGCGCCGATCCGGCGACGCAGACCATGCGCGGCATGGCCGAACGGGTGGCGGTGATGAAGCGGGTCTGGGCCGGCGAAAAGATCACCGAGTCGGTGCTGCCGGTCGGGCCATCGCCGGTCCAGTCCGGCGGTCCGCCGCTGTTCGTCGGCAGCATCGGGCCGAAAACCATCCGCAGCGCTGCGGCCTGGGCCGACGGACTGGCCGGCACCACCTTGGACCTCGACGTCGCCAAGCAGAATGAACTTTTTGACGTGGCCCGGGCGGCGTGGGGGCAGGCCGGCAAAGCGAAACCCCACCTGATGACGTCGTTCTGGTTCGCGTTCGGGTCGCGCGACCAGGCCCGTGCTCAGGTGCATCGTCATCTGCGGCGCTACATGAACTGGATACCGGCCGAGTATGTCGATGCGATGGCGCCGATGACCGGCTGGGCGGGCAACGAAGACGAACTGGCGGCGGTGCTGCGAAAGTTCGAAGCGATCGGCACCGACGAGGTTCAGCTGATTCCGACCTGCTCAGACCTCGGCCAACTTCGCCGAGCGGCCGAAGTGGCCGAAGTGGTCGGCGAGCCGGCCTAGCTCACTAAATGCCCACGCCTTGGTCCAAAGACTGCGAGCCTGCAGGTGGCCTGTGCGTGTTCATTGAACGCGCCGCCGCCAGGCTGGCCGCGCGTTGACCGTTGATCGCGGTCTGCGGCGGCGGCTGGCCCTTGCGCAGCATCGCGATCAGCTCCCGGTAAGGGCCGATGAGGTAGACAGTGTCGCCGGCCTGCATTCGGGAGTCGCGGCGCGGGCGTAGGCTGACCGCCCCTTCCGGTCGAGTGATCGCGATGACGCGCGTTTGGGTAGACATGTCGCCCATTCGCAGTCCATCGAGCTCGCTGTGCGCTGCGACGACCATTCCGCCGACCATGAAGGAACGCTGCCCCACCCAGAACGTCCCCAGCACCTGCAGGCCCATCGCTGCGCCGATGAACCAAGGGGCCGCCAGGTCCACGGTCGACCGTACGTGTTCGAAACCGAACCGCTGATTCACCGCGGTACCCAGCGCGCGGCCGTGCACGCGCATGACAATCGGCACCTTGGTCTCGGGTCCCAAGATTTCCAGCAGGACGATCCCGGTCTCGATGCTCGGCATGTCCTGGGTCAGCACCGCCACTCCGCGGGCGCGATCGACGCGCGCCGATTCCAGCGTCTGGCGCATCGTTGAGTTTCCGAATATCACCGGCACGTCGAGTTTGGCCAGAGTCGACAGGAACTTGTTGGTCTCATCGTGCTCGATGACCAGGACGTCGTAGCCGGCAGCGGCCAGATCAGTGACAACGCGGACGCCAACCGAACCCAGTCCTACAACGACGATGTGGTCGCGCATGTGGCGTGCCCGCAGGAGTCCGGCTGTTGCGACGAAGCGTCGCGACAGCAACAGGTCCGCGACGAACGCGACGACGATGGACGTCACGATCGCGCCGGAGAACATCAACCCGATAGCGAACAGTCGCAGGAAAGCGGGTTGGTCGGCGAAGCTGGTCTCACCGTAGCCCACGGTTGTAATCGTCTCGGACGTGAAGTACAAGGCGTCGAGCCAGGTCATCCGCCCGTTTTGGTAGCAGAAATGCACCACGGCTGTCGCGCCGAGCGTAAGGAACAGCGTAAAGGCCAACGCGGGATACAGCATCGGGTTCACGTCGTCACGCATAGCGCGCAGGGAATCGAGTATGCGTCGCGTCCGGGAATCGCCGGAGCGCGACGCGATATGGGAAGGCACGGTGATCCCGCGGGATTCCAATTCGTCTTTGACGCCGATCATCGACGTCCAGTCGCCGGTGTAGACCTTCAGATCCCGTCCCGGACATGGCACCACCTCGCCAGGGTCAGGTGAGTTCTTGCCGTGGACCACCGCCACCGGTGCCAGGTCGGCGTAGATCTCGCGCAGAGTCCCGTCGTACTTCGCTTCGGCTCCCCAGACAACGAAGTCGACGCCGGCCGCCTCGAACTGGTGCGCGTTACGCGACAGAACTGCCTCGACGACGGATGGTGCGGCGAGGTCGGCGACGTCCAAGATCGCGCCGGGGCCGTTCACGTCGGCCACCGCTTCGCGCAGCACGTTGTTGGCCAGACGTGCGACAATGCGGACAGTCGGACTGAATTTCCTTGCCAGCAGAGCGATTTCGAGATTTACCGCGTCATTGGGTCCAGCGCAGACAACGGCGCGCGCGCGATGAACCCCGGCACCGAGGAGATCGGCCGCAGTGTTGATCCTGACAATCCGCGCGCCGGCGCCCCTTAGCTCCTCGGCGATCGTCCTCACCAGCGGGTCGTCACCGCAGACGATGATTTCGCGATGAAAGGTTTCTTCCATGTCGTCGGACCCGGTTTTTTCTGACGCCTATTAACAGAGTCGATCGCGACAGCTAGTCGACAGAGAACTGCCGCATATGGTCCGGGCTGGCTTTGTGTTGTGTGGCATGAAAACTCCCACCTCTGCTGACGCTTGGGTTCACTCGTTCGTAGCTCGCCCTTATGACTATCGGCCACTACGCCCGAAAGTGCCACCTGAGGAGCCCGGATGAAGGAAGTCAACACCGATGTCCCACAAGCGGAGTCGCCCACTACGATCGTCAAAAGGATAACGGTGTTAGTGTACGGGCGCCGCGTCTGTTTGCGGCGCAACAGATTCGACTCACGGTCGTCACGCAGACGAAATATCAGAGGCGTAGGGGGCGTGGGCCGAGCAGACGCAAAAGCCCCCGACACGCCGGGCGTGCGGGAGCTTTTGCGTCTGCTCGCGCCATCGAACCTACTTTCAGCGCCGACTACCTTCCATACCGGCAGCGGGCGAATCAGGTGGTTCGCGCCACCACCTGCTGTCTCTCGGCTTACTGCTCGCCGGCTTGTTACCGTTCGGCGTGCCCGCATTCGTGGCCCATGCGATGAAGCACAGCATCGCGGTGCCCAACGTCATTCGCACCGCAATGAAGCACACCATGAGCAGCCCCGGCAGTAAGCCGAACGCCGCTACCAATAGGAACACGACCGCCGCAAGCACGGTCACGATGCCGACTTTCTGGCTGGTAGTCATCTCATCGCCTCCTACCGCGTGCAACGCAGGCGGTGGCTCTGTCCATACCGGCGGATATGGCGGTCAACGAGTGTCATCCGTCACCGGCTGTCAGCAATCCCGCCGGGGCTGGGCCAGCACAGCTGGGCCAGCAACCTGACCTGCGCTCGCAACAATCCATAACGGCACGCGGCGATCGGCTGACCCCAAAAACGCCCTCTGAACTGCGGAGACTTCTGTGCCCCCGGCAGGATTCGAACCTGCGGCCTTCTGCTCCGGAGGCAGACGCTCTATCCCCTGAGCTACGGGGGCGCACTGACACCATGCTGCGCCATTGGGCTTCGAACAAGCATCGACAGACTAACGCATCGTGATGACTGCCCGGCCACCGCAATGGATTCGGGGCGTAGACACCCCAGACCATAGGATGGACGTTCGTGACCCCCGCTGACCTGGCTGAGCTGCTCAAAGCCACCGCTGCCGCGGTGCTGGCCGAGCGCGGGCTGGACGCTGCCGCTCTACCGCAGTCGGTCACTGTGGAGCGTCCGCGAATTCCCGCGCACGGTGATTACGCCAGCAACCTTGCGCTTCAGCTGGGCAAAAAGGTCGGTGTCAACCCGCGTGAACTGGCCGGATGGCTCGCCGAGGCGCTGGCGCAGGCCGACGGCATTGCCTCAGCAGAGGTGGCCGGACCCGGCTTCATCAACATGCGCCTCGAGGCGTCGGCGCAGGCCATGATCGTCGACAACGTCATCGACGCCGGCGCAACCTTCGGTCACTCCGATGCATTGGCCGGGCACAAGATCAACCTCGAGTTCGTCTCGGCCAACCCGACCGGACCGATCCACATCGGCGGCACCCGCTGGGCCGCCGTCGGCGACGCGCTCGGCCGGTTGCTCTCGACACAGGGCGCCGACGTGGTGCGCGAATACTATTTCAACGACCACGGCGCCCAGATCGACCGATTCGCCAGCTCGCTGATCGCCGCAGCCAAAGGCGAACCTGCCCCGGCTGACGGGTATGCGGGCAGCTACATCAGCGATATCGCCGCGCAGGTGCTGCACAAGGCGCCTGATGCGCTGAGCCGGCCCGAAGCCCAGATGCAGGAGACCTTCCGCGAAATCGGTGTCGACTTGATGTTCACCCACATCAAAGAGTCCTTGCACGAGTTCGGCACCGACTTCGACGTCTACACCCACGAAGAGTCGATGCATACCAGTGGCCGGGTCGACCAAGCGATCGCCAGGCTTCGCGAGACCGGCAACATCTATGAGAAGGATGGCGCAACATGGCTGCGCACCAGTGCTTTTGGCGATGACAAAGACCGCGTCGTGATCAAGAGCGACGGCAAACCGGCATACATCGCCGGTGACCTCGCCTACTACCTGGACAAGAGGCAACGCGGTTTCGACTTGTGTATCTACATGCTCGGCGCCGACCACCACGGCTACATCGCCCGGCTCAAGGCAGCGGCTGCCGCGTTCGGCGACGACCCGGCCACCGTCGAGGTGCTGATCGGCCAGATGGTCAACCTGGTACGTGACGGGCAGCCGGTCCGGATGAGCAAGCGGGCCGGCACTGTGATCACGCTCGACGACCTGGTCGAGGCCATCGGCGTGGACGCCGCGCGCTACAGCCTGATCCGCTCGTCGGTGGACACCGCTATCGACATCGACCTGGCACTGTGGTCCTCGGCCTCGAATGAAAACCCGGTCTACTACGTCCAATACGCCCATGCTCGACTGTCGGCACTGGCCCGCAGCGCCGCCGAGCTCGGCTTGATCCCCGATACGGCAAACCTCGAGCTGCTCAACCACGACAAAGAGGGCGCGCTGCTGCGCACCATCGGTGCATTCCCCGGGCTCCTGAAAACGGCGGCTGACCTGAGGGAACCACACCGGGTGTGCCGCTACCTGGAAGACCTCGCCGGTGACTATCACCGGTTCTACGACTCGTGCCGGGTGCTGCCCCAGGGCGACGAGCAGCCCACCGACCTGCATACGGCGCGTTTGGCACTGTGCCAGGCCACCCGCCAGGTCATCGCCAACGGGCTGGCAATACTCGGAGTCAGTGCCCCGGAGCGAATGTGAACGTCCATCCCGCCGGCCCCCGGCACGCCGAAGAGACCCGTCACGCCGCTAGCCCACCGCCGCCGCAGTCAACCGAAGAGTTACTGCGTTTGGCACCGAATGTGTGGCCGCGCAACACGGTTCGCGATGAATCCGGAGTTGTCCGCATTGCGGGAGTTGCACTGACTGACCTTGCCCAGGAGTACGGCACTCCGCTGTTCGTCATCGACGAGGATGACTTTCGCTCTCGCTGCAAAGAGATCGCCGCGGCGTTCGGTGGCGGCAAGAATGTGCATTATGCCGCCAAGGCATTCCTGTGCAGTGAAATAGCCCGCTGGATCGACGAAGAAGGCCTCTCGCTCGATGTATGTACCGGCGGGGAACTGGCCGTCGCGCTGTACGCGGACTTTCCCCCGGAGCGGATTGCCCTGCACGGCAACAACAAATCGGTCGCGGAGTTGACCGCGGCGATCAAAGCCGGTGTTGGTCACATCGTCCTGGACTCGATGACCGAGATCGAGCGCCTGGACACGATCGCGGGCGAGGCGGGAATCGTCCAAGATGTCTTCGTACGTCTCACAGTCGGCGTCGAGGCACATACCCACGAGTTCATTTCCACCGCACACGAAGACCAGAAGTTCGGGCTGTCAGTGGCCAGCGGCGCCGCGATGGCGGCAGTCCGCCGGGTATTCGCCACCGATCACCTGCGACTGGTCGGGCTGCACAGCCATATCGGTTCGCAGATCTTCGATGTCGCCGGTTTCGAACTCGCCGCGCACCGCGTCCTCGGTCTGCTGCACAAGATTGTCGACCAGTTCGGCGTCGACAAGACCGCACAAATCTCGACCGTCGATCTCGGCGGCGGTTTGGGCATTTCGTACCTGGCAGCCGACGATCCGCCGCCGATCCGCGATCTGGCGGCCAAGCTGAGCGTCATCGTGGGCAACGAGTCAGCGGCATTAGGACTGCCTACGCCCAGGCTGGTAGTCGAGCCAGGACGCGCCATCGCCGGACCAGGCACCATCACGCTGTATGAAGTCGGCACCGTCAAAGACGTCGACGTCAGCACCACGGCGCACCGGCGTTACGTCAGCGTCGACGGTGGCATGAGCGATAACATTCGCACCGCACTGTATGACGCGCAGTACGACGCGCGGCTGGTCTCGAGACTCAGCGACGCGCCGGCGACGCTGGCCCGTGTCGTCGGAAAGCACTGCGAAAGCGGCGATATCGTCGTTCGCGACACGTGGGTGCCCGGCGACCTACAGCCCGGCGACCTGCTCGGGGTGGCCGCGACCGGCGCCTACTGTTATTCCCTGTCGAGCCGTTACAACATGATCGGCCGCCCCGCCGTGGCAGCGGTGCGCGCTGGGCGTGCCCGCCTGATCCTGCGCCGCGAAACGGTCGACGATCTGCTGAGTCTGGAAGTGAGGTGACCTGTGTCCGGTGACGAAAAGCCGGTCGGCGTAGCAGTACTCGGGTTGGGCAACGTCGGCAGTGAGGTCGTCCGCATCATCGAGGACAGCGCTGGCGATCTCGCGGCTCGCATCGGCGCCCCGTTGGTACTGCGCGGTATCGGGGTGCGACGCGTCGCCGGTGATCGCGGCGTCCCGGTCGGCCTGCTCACCGACAATATCGAAGAACTCGTCTCGCGCGAGGACGTCGACATCGTCGTCGAGGTGATGGGACCGGTGGAGCCGTCCCGCAAGGCGATCCTGTCCGCGCTCGAGCACGGCAAGTCCGTCGTCACGGCCAATAAGGCGTTGTTGTCCACGTCCACTGGCGAATTGGCCCAGGCGGCCGAAGCCGCACACGTCGACCTGTATTTCGAGGCGGCAGTCGCGGGCGCAATTCCGGTGATCCGCCCGCTGACTCAGTCGCTGGCCGGGGACACGGTTTTGCGGGTGGCCGGCATCGTCAACGGCACCACGAACTACATCCTTTCCGCGATGGACAGCACCGGGGCCGACTACGACAGTGCACTGGCCGACGCGAGTGCGCTGGGCTACGCCGAAGCCGACCCGACTGCCGACGTCGAAGGTTACGACGCAGCGGCCAAGGCCGCGATCCTGGCATCCATCGCCTTTCACACCCGGGTGATCGCCGATGATGTGTATCGCGAAGGCATCACCAAGATCACCCCGGCCGACTTCGTGTCGGCGCGCGGTTTGGGCTGCACCATCAAGCTGCTGTCCATCTGCGAACGCATCACCACCGACGATGGCCAGCAACGGGTTTCGGCGCGAGTTTACCCCGCGCTCGTGCCTCTGACACATCCGCTTGCCACGGTCAGCGGAGCATTCAACGCCGTGGTGGTCGAGGCCGAGGCCGCCGGGCGGCTGATGTTCTACGGCCAGGGGGCCGGCGGCGCGCCGACCGCCTCGGCGGTGGCCGGTGACCTGGTGATGGCCGCCCGCAACCGGGTACTCGGGAGCCGCGGGCCTCGAGAGTCCAAGTACGCTCAACTTCCTGTCGCACCAATGGGCTTCATCATGACGCGCTACTACGTCAGCATGAACGTCGCCGACAAAACCGGTGTGTTGTCCTCGGTTGCAGCAGAATTCGCCAAACGTGAAGTCAGCATCGCCGAGGTCCGCCAGGAAGGCGTGGTGGACCAGGGTGGCCGACGGGTAGGAGCCCGTATCGTGGTGGTCACCCACAGCGCCACCGACGCCGCGCTCTCCGAAACCATCGATGCGCTCACCGACTTGGACGTCGTGCAGGGTGTCACAAGCGTGCTGCGACTAGAAGGAACCAGCCTATGAGCGGCCCGCGAACGGCCACCCACCAACCCTGGCCGGGGTTGATCGCGGCGTACCGAGACCGGCTCCCGGTGGGTGACGATTGGAGACCTGTCACCCTGCTTGAGGGTGGGACCCCGCTGATCGCGGCACCCCGACTTTCCACAATGACGGGCTGCACAGTCCATCTGAAGGTCGAGGGCCTCAACCCCACCGGCTCCTTCAAGGACCGGGGCATGACGATGGCGGTCACCGACGCACTCGCCCGCGGCCAGCAGGCTGTGTTGTGCGCGTCGACCGGAAACACGTCGGCGTCGGCGGCGGCATACGCTGCCCGCGCCGGTATCACCTGCGCGGTGCTCATCCCGCAGGGCAAGATCGCGATGGGCAAACTCGCCCAGGCGGTTATGCACGGCGCCAAAATCATCCAGATCGACGGCAACTTCGACGACTGTCTGGAACTGGCCCGCAAGATGGCCACAGACTTCCCGACGATCGCGTTGGTCAACTCGGTCAACCCGGTTCGCATCGAGGGCCAGAAAACGGCGGCGTTTGAGATCGTGGACGCGCTGGGCACCGCTCCAGACGTGCATGCCCTTCCGGTTGGCAACGCCGGGAACATCACCGCGTACTGGAAGGGTTACACCGAGTACCACCGCGACGGCGTGATCGACAAGCTGCCCCGCATGTTGGGCACCCAGGCCGCTGGCGCGGCGCCCTTGGTGATCGGCCATCCGGTGAGCCACCCAGAGACCATCGCCACCGCCATCCGCATCGGCGCCCCCGCGTCGTGGACAGCGGCCGTGCAGGCGCAGCAGCAATCCAACGGGCGCTTTCTGGCCGCCACCGACGACGAGATCCTGGCCGCCTACCACCTGGTAGCGCGTTCCGAAGGTGTCTTCGTCGAACCCGCGTCGGCGGCCAGCATCGCGGGCCTGATCAAAGCGGTTGACGACGGCTGGGTGGCTCCTGGCTCGACAGTGGTGTGCACGGTGACCGGCAACGGTCTCAAGGATCCCGACACGGCGCTGAAGGATATGCCGAGGGTGTCCCCGCTGCCCGTCGATCCTGTCCTCGTCGTTGAGAAGTTGGGGCTGGGGTAGTGGCGATCGCTAGGCATAGTGAAGGCCCGTTGGTGACCCAGATGCTGCCCCCAGGGTTGGTGGCGAGCGCCGTCGTGTCGGCGTCGAGCGCCAACCTCGGCCCGGGTTTTGACAGCATCGGTCTGGCGTTGGGTCTTTTCGATGAGATCGTTCTCGAGACAACGGATTCCGGTTTGCTGGTGACGGTCGAGGGCGAAGGCGCCGGCCAGGTACCGCTGGGCCCCGAACACCTGGTGGTGCGCGCCGTCGAGCGGGGGCTGCAGGCTCTGGGGGTCAGTGCTCCCGGGCTGGTGGTGCGCTGCCGCAACTTCATCCCGCATTCCCGCGGCCTGGGCTCCTCTGCGGCCGCTGTGGTCGGTGGCCTGGCCGCGGTAAACGGCCTTGTCGCACAGACGGATTCGGCACCCTTGAGCGAGAGCCGGCTGATCCAGCTTTCCGCGGAGTTCGAGGGTCATCCCGACAACGCCGCGGCTGCTGTACTGGGGGGTGCGGTGGTTTCGTGGATTGATCGCACCGGTAACCGCCCCGACTACTCGGCGGTATCGCTGCGGCTTCACCCCGACATCCACCTGTTCGCGGCGGTTCCCGAGGAGCGCTCGTTAACGGCGGAGACCCGGGGCCTGCTGCCCGCCCAGGTCAGCCACGATGACGCCAGGTTCAACCTGAGCCGCGCCGCATTGCTGGTGGTGGCGCTCACCGAACGTCCGGATCTGCTGATGGCGGCCACTGAAGACGTGCTTCATCAGCCTCAACGCGGTCCGGCGATGCCGGCCTCGGCGGAATATTTGCGGCTGTTAAGGCGTCACAATGTAGCGGCGACGCTTTCAGGGGCGGGTCCCGCGTTGATCACACTGGGCACGGGGCACCAACTGCCACGGGAAGCGCTGCAGTACGGTGCGGCAAACGGATTTACCATCACCGAGATGACCGTCGGCGAAGGAGTTCGCTGGAGCCCGGGCATCACGGTCGCCGGTTGATCCACAGGCTGGCCGGAAGGTTTGCTTGCTTCCAACAAAAATGCGGGCTATCCTCGGTTCCGTCCAGCAATCGCAGCATCTGCATCTGCATCCATACTGCCTTGCCGCTAGGACTAACCACCAATCCTTCTCATTGACGAGGTTCGCCGTTTAGGCCGCCGACGCGCTGGCGATCACCGTTGCAGAGTCGATGATTGGCGCGCAATCGGCAATTTAGCTGAATGCAACGAACCCTCGTATGACCTGATCAGCGGGGGAAAGAAAGGAAATCCGTGACTGATACGGACCTCATTACGGCTGGCGAAAGCACCGACGGCAATCAGCTGTCGAATTCCGTGCCTGCAGACGCGCCAGACGTGAAGACCAACGCCCCCGTCGGCTCCCTGTCCACCATGGTGCTGCCCGAGCTGCGCGCGCTGGCCAATCAAGCCGGTGTCAAGGGGACGTCGGGGATGCGTAAGAACGAACTGATCGCCGCGATCAAGGAAACCAGGGGGCAGGCCAACGGCACTTCAGCCACCTCCGCCCCGGAGTCTCCGCACAGCGGCGAAACGACCGTTCCAGACCCGGCGACCAGCACCGAAGTACCTGCCGCCCAAGTCGAACACACCGATTCGCCACACGAGACGCAGCGCCGCGAACGGCGCAGCGCTTCCCGGCAAGCGGGGTCGAACTCCCGCGCTGCCGGAGAGCAGGATCGCGATGGCACGGCGACCAACGGAGTCGACAGGGGCCAAAGGGGCCAACACGACACCAAAACCGACGAACGCGGACCAGACGCGGGTAACGACCAGGGCGGTGACCGGCAAAACTCGGGTGGCCAGCAGCGCGGCGGCGGAGACGACGACGGGGACGGCCGACAGGGCCGCCGGGGCCGCCGGTTCCGCGATCGTAAGCGCCGCGGCGAACGGTCCGGCGAAGCCGGCGCCGAAGCCGAACTGCGTGACGACGACGTCGTCCAGCCGGTAGCCGGCATTCTCGACGTCCTCGACAACTACGCATTTGTGCGCACCTCTGGATACCTGGCCGGTCCGCACGACGTCTACGTGTCAATGAACATGGTGCGCAAAAACGGCTTGCGCCGTGGTGACGCGGTGACCGGTGCGGTTCGGGTGCCCAAGGATGGGGAGCAACCCAACCAGCGGCAGAAATTCAACCCGCTGGTCCAGCTGGACAGCGTCAACGGTGGACCGGTCGAAGACGCCAGGAAGCGTCCCGATTTCGGCAAAATGACGCCGTTGTACCCCAACCAGCGACTTCGTCTGGAAACCACTCCGGACCGGCTGACCACGCGGGTCATCGACCTCATCATGCCGATCGGCAAGGGCCAGCGCGCGCTGATCGTGTCGCCGCCCAAGGCGGGCAAGACGACGATCCTGCAGGACATCGCCAACGCGATCACCAGGAACAACCCGGAATGCCACCTCATGGTCGTGCTCGTCGACGAGCGGCCTGAGGAGGTTACCGACATGACACGCTCGGTCAAGGGCGAGGTCATCGCCTCGACGTTCGACCGGCCGCCGTCGGATCACACCGCGGTCGCCGAGCTGGCGATCGAGCGTGCCAAGCGCCTCGTGGAGCAAGGCAAAGACGTCGTGGTGCTGCTCGACTCGATCACCCGGCTGGGCCGCGCTTACAACAACGCGTCGCCGGCGTCGGGCCGTATCCTGTCCGGCGGTGTCGACTCGACCGCTCTGTACCCGCCCAAGCGCTTCCTGGGCGCAGCGCGCAATATCGAGGGAGGCGGGTCGCTGACCATCATCGCCACCGCGATGGTCGAGACGGGTTCCACCGGTGACACAGTCATCTTCGAGGAGTTCAAGGGCACCGGTAACGCCGAGCTCAAGCTGGACCGCAAGATCTCTGAACGCCGGGTTTTCCCGGCGGTCGACGTGAACCCGTCTGGCACCCGCAAGGACGAGCTGTTGCTGTCGCCCGACGAGTTCGCCGTGGTGCACAAGCTGCGCCGCGTGCTGTCGGGTCTGGATTCCCACCAGGCCATCGACTTGCTGATGTCGCAGCTGCGCAAGACGAAAACCAACTACGAGTTCCTCGTCCAGGTGTCCAAGACGACACCGCAGAACATGGACAACGACTACTAAGAGTTGACGCGCAAGGTGGCCGGGAATGCGGGGGCGCATCTCGGTGTTTGGGCTGATGGAGGTTGACCTGGCATAATCGACGGTCGACCACCCCGGAACCACCTCAGGTTCGTGGAGTTCACGCCCGACCGCCGCACCGACTAAGGCTGGCCCGGGCGGCCAGACGATCGAAGAGGACATCATGAAAACTGACATTCATCCCGCCTACGAGGAGACCACCGTGGTCTGCGGATGCGGGAACACCTTCCAGACGCGCAGCACCAAGCCGGGAGGTCGCATCGTCGTCGAGGTCTGCTCGCAGTGCCATCCCTTCTACACCGGCAAGCAGAAGATCCTCGACAGCGGCGGCCGGGTGGCCCGCTTCGAAAAGCGCTACGGCAAGCGCAAGGCCGCAACTGCTGAGGCCGCAGCGCCAGGGAAGACCGACAAATAGCTGGCTTACCGACGCCCGAACTGTGCGCGAACCTGCACAGGCCGGGCGTCGGTCCGCGTCTGGGTAAAGACTTGCAGAAGAGCGGGGCAGGAGGTGTGACATGACTCAGCCGGTGCAAACGATCGACGTGCTGCTCGCCGAACACGCCGAGCTCGAGCGTGCGCTCGCAAACCCCGACCTGCACAGCAATCCTGCCGAGGCGCGTAAAGCCGGACGGCGGTTCGCCCGATTGGCCCCGATCATCGCAACCCACCGCAAGCTGGTTTCGGCGCGCGGCGACCTGGAAACCGCACGTGAGCTGGCCGCCGACGATGAGTCGTTCGTCGAAGAAGTTGCCGAATTGGAATCCCGGGTCGCCGAGCTGGACACCCAACTCACCGACATGCTGTCGCCGCGTGACCCTCATGACGCCGACGACATCGTGCTCGAAGTCAAGTCCGGCGAGGGGGGCGAAGAATCGGCCCTGTTCGCTGCCGACCTGGCCAGGATGTATATCCGCTATGCCGAGCGGCATGGCTGGACGGTGACGGTGCTGGGCGAAACCACCTCCGACCTGGGTGGCTATAAGGATGCGACGCTCAGCATCACCAGCAAGGGCGACTCGGTCGACGGAGTCTGGTCGCGGATGAAGTTCGAGGGCGGGGTGCACCGGGTACAGCGGGTCCCGGTGACGGAATCACAAGGCCGCGTGCACACTTCAGCGGCGGGTGTGCTGGTCTATCCCGAACCCGAGGAAGTCGGTGAGGTGCAGATCGACGAGTCGGATCTGCGCATCGACGTCTATCGCTCTTCGGGGAAGGGCGGCCAAGGTGTCAATACCACCGATTCCGCGGTGCGGATCACCCATCTGCCCACCGGGATTGTCGTCACCTGTCAAAACGAGCGGTCGCAGCTGCAGAACAAGACCCGTGCGTTGCAGGTGCTGGCCGCTCGCATGCAGGCACTGGCCGAGGAGCAAGCCTCAGCCGACGCGTCGGCGGATCGGGCCAGCCAGATCCGCACGGTGGACCGCAGCGAACGCATTCGTACCTACAACTTCCCGGAAAACCGGATCGCTGACCACCGAATCGGTTACAAGGCACACAATCTCGATCAGGTTTTGGACGGTGATCTGGATGCGGTCTTCGACGCGCTCAGCGCCGCTGACCGGCAATCGAGGTTACAGCAGGCATGACCGGACTGCGGCGCGCAATCGACTCCGCGGCGGCGCTACTCGCCGAAGCCGGGATCGACTCGGCGCGCTGCGACGCCGAGCAGTTGGCCGCGCACGTTGCAGGTACCGACCGGGGTCGGCTGGCGCTGCTCGAGTCGCCGGGTGACGAGTTCTTTGGGCGCTACCGCGACGTCATCGCGGCGCGCTCCAAGCGGGTGCCGCTGCAGCACCTCACCGGGACGGTGGCGTTCGGGCCGGTGGTGCTCAGCGTCGGTCCCGGTGTGTTCATACCGCGGCCGGAGACCGAAGCCGTATTGGCGTGGGCTACCGCGCAGCGCCTTGCGGCGCGGCCCGTGATCGTGGATCTGTGCACCGGATCCGGCGCGTTGGCGGTGGCGCTGGCCCAGCACCGGCCCGCGGCCCGCGTCATCGGCATCGACGATTCTGTTGCTGCGCTGGACTACGCGCGCCGCAACGCCCACGGCAGCACAGTTGAACTCGTGCACGCCGACGTCAGCAAGCCTGGCCTGCTTCCTGAACTGGACGGACAGGTCGATCTGGTGGTGGCCAACCCGCCCTACGTTCCTGACGGCGCCATTCTGGAACCTGAAGTAGCCCAACATGATCCGCATCACGCGGTGTTTGGCGGACCAGATGGGATGGCGCTGATAACCGCCGTCGTCGACCACGCCGGGCGGTTGCTGCGCCCCGGAGGTTTGTTCGCCGTCGAGCATGATGACACCACGTCGTCCCAGACTGTCGAATTGATTTCGGCCACAGGGTTGTTCGACGATATCGTGGCCCGGCAAGACCTGACCGGCCGGCCGAGATTCGTGACAGCCCGCAAGAGGACCCCATGACCCAACTGTTCGACTGCGCCGACCCCACCCAGCGCGCCCAGGGAATCGCTTCGGCGGTAGGGGCGCTCAAGGGCGGGAAACTGGTTGTCATGCCGACGGATACGGTCTACGGGATCGGTGCCGACGCCTTCGACAGCGCCGCTGTGACCGCCCTGTTGGCGGCAAAGGGACGTGGACGTGACATGCCGGTGGGCGTGCTGGTCGGCTCCTGGCACACTATCGAGGGTCTGGTTTACACGATGCCGGCAGGGGCACGCGAGCTCATCCGCGCGTTCTGGCCGGGTGCGCTCAGCCTGGTGGTCCAGCAAGCGCCGTCGCTGCAGTGGGACCTCGGGGATGCCCGCGGCACCGTGATGCTGCGAATGCCGTTGCACCCGGTCGCCATCGAGTTGCTGCGTGAGGTGGGCCCCATGGCGGTATCAAGCGCCAACGTCTCCGGCCGGCCCGCCGCGGTCGACGCCGATGCGGCGCGCAACCAACTCGGCGATCTCGTCGATGTCTATCTCGACTCCGGTCCGTCCGAACAGCAGGCCGCCTCGACGATCGTCGACCTCACCGGAGCCACCCCACGCATCCTGCGAGCGGGGCCCGTCAGCGTTGAGCGGGTTGCGGAAGTCCTCGGGTTGGCACCGGCAGATCTGATCGCCTAGCCGACTCGTCCGGGGCGCGAAAGCGACGCTGCAGTCACGTTCGCAGCCCAACGTGACTGCATTGTCACGTTCGGCCGGGTAGCGGGCTAGCCGACGGCGCGGGTTGAGGTCTCAGGTTGGTGCAGTACGGTCTCGAGGTGTCCAGCGACGTCACCAGCCTTGCCGGTGGTGTGCTCGCCTTTTCTGATCGCGGCGCCGGTGTCCCGCTACGCGAGCTTGCGCTGGTCGGACTGACCGCCGCGATCATCACCTACTTCGCGACGGGGCCGGTGCGGGTGCTGGCTACCCGGTTGGGAGCGGTCGCTTACCCGCGCGAACGCGATGTGCACGTGACGCCAACCCCGCGGATGGGCGGGCTGGCGATGTTTCTGGGCATTCTGTCCGCCGTCTTCCTGGCATCGCAGCTTCCGGCGCTCACCCGGGGGTTCGTCTATTCCACGGGTATGCCGGCTGTGCTGGTGGCGGGCGCGGTGATCATGGGCATCGGGCTCATCGACGATCGTTGGGGTCTGGACGCGCTGACGAAATTCGCCGGTCAGATTACCGCGGCCAGCGTCCTGGTCACCATGGGTGTTGCCTGGAGCGTCATCTATATCCCGTTCGGCGGCGTCGGGACCATCGTGCTGGACCAGGCGTCGTCGATCCTGCTGACCCTGGCGTTGACGGTATCGATCGTCAACGCGATGAATTTCGTCGACGGACTCGACGGACTCGCCGCCGGCTTGGGACTTATCACCGCGATGGCGATCTGCATATTCTCGGTCGGTCTGCTCCGCGACCACGGTGGTGATGTGCTGTTCTATCCGCCGGCCGTGATTTCGGTGGTGCTTGCGGGGGCGTGTCTGGGCTTTTTGCCGCACAACTTTCACCGGGCCAGGATCTTCATGGGCGATTCCGGTTCGATGCTGATCGGCTTGATGCTCGCGGCCGCTTCCACGACGGCTGCCGGCCCGGTCTCGCAGAACGCCTACGGCGCCCGCGACGTGTTTGCTCTGCTGTCACCATTCCTGTTGGTGGTGGCTGTCATGTTCGTGCCCATGCTCGACTTGTTATTGGCGATCGTGCGTCGCACCCGCGCGGGCCGCAGCGCGTTCAGCCCCGACAAGATGCATCTGCACCACCGGCTGCTGCAGATCGGTCATTCGCATCGCCGAGTGGTGCTGCTGATCTATCTCTGGGTCGGCATCGTCGCTTTCGGAGCCGCGAGCACCATCTTCTTCAAGCCCCGCGACACCGCTGCAGTGATGCTGGGAGCGATTGTGGTCGCGGGCGTCGCGACGGCGATCCCGCTCCTGCGCCGCCGCCGCGACTTCTACGACGGGGAGTAGTAGTGATGTCGGCCTTGTGGTAATGTGCAGGTAGAGCCCCGAAACAAGCTTCGCGGGTTGCCGGCCGGCCGGTCCATCGGACGCTCATCCGATCGTGCCGCCTCACGACCGACATAGGGAGCTACCCCTTGGGTGATTCCAGCGAGACGACTGCGATACGCTCGGCGGGCCACCGATCAGTCGGTGCGATTCCCACTCCATCAATCCGGGATTGAGGTGCTGCAGTGACGACACCAGCGCAGGACGCGCCGTTGGTGTTCCCCTCTGTTGCTTTCCGCCCGGTTCGACTGTTTGTCATCTGCATTGCGCTCACCGCGGTGGCGGTGCTCGGCGCCGGCTTGTCCGGTCGTCTGATGCTTGGGGTGTTCTTCGGCGTCGGTCTGCTACTGGGTTTGCTCAATGCCCTCCTGGTGCAGCGTTCCGTGGGATCGATCACGGCAAAAGATCAACCGCTGAAAAGCTCGATGGCGCTCAACTCGGCGGCACGGCTGGCGATCATCACGGTCATCGGGCTGATCATCGCGTACTGGTTCCGGCCCAACGGCCTGGGCGCGCTGTTCGGGCTGGCGCTCTTCCAGGTGCTACTGGTCTTGTCGACCGCGCTGCCGGTCTGGAAGAAGCTGCGTACCGGGGAGCCTGCTTCCGCCGCTTCGGACAGCGGCGCACTCAAAGGATCGGAAGGGAGTGCTGGCGATGACTGAGTCGATCTTGGCCGCCCCAAAAATTGAGGTGGGCGAGCATCTCCAGAGGACGTGGCTCGGGATGACGGTCAACGTCGACACCGTGCTGTCGACGTCGATCGCAGCGGTGATCGTGATCGCGCTCGCTTTCTTCTTGCGCGCCAAGGTCACGTCGAGCGGCGTTCCCAGCGGGGTGCAATTGTTCTGGGAGGCGATCACCATCCAGATGCGCGACCAGATCGAGAGCGCGG
>Ga0182012_10002441_pt1 | contig 20063 bp, 13 predicted proteins | sample 612S2SmetaG_FD_120486 | JGI IMG/M metagenome (GOLD analysis project Ga0182012, IMG submission 120486) | Permafrost microbial communities from Stordalen Mire, Sweden - 612S2S metaG | ecosystem: Environmental > Terrestrial > Soil > Wetlands > Permafrost | place: Sweden: Stordalen | collected...
AAGGAAACCTGCCCCCATCTGTCAATATGGGGCGCTGCCAGATCAACTACCCCACCCTAGCAACTACGGCTAGGATGGGCACCCGGAGATTCAAAATCAACAGCCCCACCCTCCGCCGGAGAACGGCGGAAGGGTAGGGCACCCGGCACCCGGAAATTCAAAATCAACAGCCCCACCCTCCGCCGGAGAACGGCGGAAGGGTAGGGCACCCGGATAATCTTCCGATCGAAAATTTGTGGAAGAAAACTGTTGACAGGAGATTTCGATGCTGTATATATAGAAACACAATATATGAGCACAACACCTATCACGACACCGATGATTGATCCGAACCTGAAGCGCGGCAGCGCCGAGCTGGCCGTGTTGAGTGTGCTGAGCGCTGGCGCTCTGCACGGATATGAGATTGCCCGCCGCATCAAAGAGCAGACGGGCGGAGTGCTGGCGTTCGACCTGGCATCGCTGTATCCGCTGCTGTACCGGTTGGAGAAGGATGAGCTGCTGAGCGCCGAGTGGGAAGAGAGCGCAAGCGGGAGGAAGCGGCGCTGCTACCAGCTTACGGGCGCGGGACGGGCGCGGCTGGCTCCCTTGCGCGCGCAGTGGAAGGAGTTCTTTGGGGCCTTGGACCGGCTGACGGGCTTTGGCCAGGCATTTGGGAGTACGGCTTTCAGCGAGGCGCAGGCGGAGGCAAGCCATGGCTGAGGCGACACCGGATTTTGCACGACTGGTGAAGCTCCGCATGGGGCGCTTTGCCGCTACGGCCGGGGATGATGTGGTGTGCGAGCTGGCCGGTCACCTGGAGGACTTGTACGCGGAACTGCGGGCCAAGGGACTGGCCGAGGCTGAGGCTGAGCGGGAGGCACTGGCCTGGGCGGGCGATTGGAAGCGGCTGGAGCGCGGAATTGAAGTCGCAAGGGAGGGGAAGATGATGGAGCGGATGCCGAAGATTCTGTTGCCGGGAGTGGTGGCGCTATTTGTCTCCTCCGTGGGGCAGAAGGAGTTGTGGAAGCTGGGACTGGGGCCGACGATGACCTTCCACTATTACCAAGGGATGGTGAATGGAACGGGATGGCCTAGCTATCCGTTGCACTGGGACAATGCTCCTTGGCTGTTGGTCTTGGTGCTGAGCGGCGCGCTGGCGGCGTGGCTGTGCCGCTTGATGGGCGGCAACTGGCGTCAACGGCTCTGGGCGGCGGAGTTTCCCGTGACGGCGATGCTGGCAATAGTGGCGATGGTGATTGTGGTTGGGCTGCCGCTAGAGTATTTTCATGGCTCGCTGGCGCCTGTTCCTCTTTTGCTGAATGCGCTGCTGAGTTTCCTGCTGATGAACATGCTGCTGCCGGGGGTGGCGCTGCTGGTGGGGGCGCTGCTGGCAGAACTACTGCCGATGCTGACTCGGCGTGCCAGCGGAGGGTTGTCACGCGCGTAGGGTCGGGGGCCGCTGCGGTGCGGTGAGGGCGGCGGGGAAGATTCGAACTTAAGCAGAAAGGCGGCGCCTGGGCGTCGCCTTTCTTTGTGCGCGGCAGCCGTGTTCGTCACATGACGTTGTGCTTACCGCCGGATTTCAGTTTTGGCAGGTGAGAAGTCAGTGGCATCCCATTGCATCGAAAAGCGTTCGCGCATATAGTTTCGAGTCGAGTTCCAACTCACATGTAGCACAGCTCTTTTACTCAGACTGGAATCATCACAGCTCCTGCAGGGGGACCCATGAACACTTTCCCGATCATGCTGGGTGCGTTGTGCATCTATGCCCTGGCGTACCGATACTACAGCGCCTTTATCGCCGCCAAGGCGCTGGTGCTGGACGATCGCCGAATCACTCCCGCGCACACCTACGAAGATGGACACAACTATGTACCGTCGCCCAAGTGGGTTCTGTTTGGGCATCACTTTGCAGCCATTGCCGGAGCCGGTCCGCTGGTGGGACCGACCCTGGCGGCACAGTTCGGCTTTGCGCCGGGCTTTTTGTGGATTCTGATTGGCGCGGTCTTTGCCGGCTGCGTGCAGGATTTCACCGTGCTGGTGGCCAGCATCCGCCACAAGGGGCGCTCGCTGGCCGACATTGCGCGGACGGAGATTGGTCCCTTTGCCGGGCTGGTGTCCATGATCGCCGTGCTGTTCATCCTGCTGGTGACGCTGGCCGGACTGGGCACGGTGGTGGTGAACGCCTTGGCGAACAGTCCGTGGGGCGTGTTTACCATCGGCTGGACGGTTCCCATCGCGCTCATCATGGGCGTTTGGATGTTCAAGGGCCATGCCGGGAAGGTGACGATCGCCGGACCGAGCGCGTTTGGCGTCATCTGCCTGCTGGCGGCCGTGGTGGCCGGGCATAACTTTGCCGACAGCAGCTACGCGCACCTGCTGACCTTTAACGCACACCAGATCACGCTGATGATGGTGGTGTACGGCTTTGTGGCCAGCGTGCTGCCGGTATGGCTGCTGCTGGAACCGCGCGACTACCTCTCCACTTACGTCAAGCTGGGCACCATCGCCGTGCTGATTGTCGGCGTCTTCGTGGTGCATCCGAACATTCAGTTCCCGGCCTTTACGGCGTATGTACATGGCGGCGGACCGATCATCAAGGGCAAGCTCTTCCCGTTCCTGTTTGTGACCATCGCCTGCGGCGCCATCAGCGGCTTCCACTCGCTGGTGAGCAGCGGCACGACGCCGAAGATGCTGGACAAGGAGACGGACGCGCGCTTCATCGGTTACGGCGCCATGCTGTGCGAGTCGCTGGTGGGCGTGCTGGCGTTGATCGCGGCCTGCTCGCTGTCACAGGGCGAGTACTTCGCCATCAACACTCCTCCGGCGGTGTTTGCCAAGCTGGGACTGCACACGGTGAACCTGGGTGAGTTCAGCAAAGAGGTTGGCGAGAACCTGGCGGGACGCACCGGCGGCGCGGTCAGCCTGGCCATCGGCATGGCGCAGATCTTCCGCGGCCTGCCGGGCATGGCCAAGCTAATGGGCTACTGGTATCACTACGCCATCATGTTTGAGGCGCTGTTCATCCTGACGACGGTGGATACCGGCACGCGCGTGGCTCGCTACGTGCTGCAGGAACTGCTGGGCAAGGTGTACAAGCCGTTTGCCAACAACGCCTGGCTGCCGAGCAACCTGATCGCGACCACGCTGGTCGTGGCCGGCTGGGGATACCTGATCTGGACGAACAACATCACGACGATCTGGCCGCTGTTCGGCACCGGCAACCAGTTGCTGGCGACGATTGCGCTGGCCGTGGTGACCACGTTCCTGATCAACATGGGCAAGGCCAAGTACGCGTGGCTGAGCTTCATTCCGATGGTCTTTGTCGGCATCACCACGATCTCCGCCGGAGTGCTGAGCATCGAGACCAACTTCTGGCCGATGCGTCTGCAGCCGGGCAAGTACTTTGTGGGCGTGCTGGACACTTCGCTGATGGTGATCTTCATTGCCGGCGTGGTGCTGGTGCTGATTGACGCCGTGCGGCGCTGGATCATCGTGCTGCGTGGCGGGCCGGCTCCGGAAGAGGCGTTTGGGCCGCCGGAGATCAAAGAAGGACAGGTCAAGATGGGCTGCTGCTAGGCGCATCCTGAGGGGAATAAAAGAGCGGAGCCCGCGATGGGCTCCGCTTTTTTTGTGCCGGGAGGGCGAGAGGCTTACGCGTCCAGCGAATAACCCTCTTCGCCGTGCTGCGTGAGGTCGAGTCCGGTGGACTCCTGCTCGGCGGTGACGCGCAGACCAATGGTCAGATCCACAAGCTTGAGCAGGACGATGGTTCCGGTGGCGGCCAGGACCCAGGCGATGAGAACTCCGCAGGCCTGGTTGAGGAGCTGGTGAGCGTTGCCGTCGAAGAGTCCGCTGCCGGTGAGGTTGCCCTGTGCGTCCTTGAAGACGGGGTTGATATAGCGGCTGGCAAAGACTCCGGTGAGCAGCGCGCCAAGCGTGCCGCCAGCGCCGTGTACGCCAAAGGCGTCAAGGGAATCATCGTAGCCGAAGTACGACTTGACCTTGACCACCATGAAGTAGCAGAAGGGACCGGCGAGGAAGCCGATGGCGAGTGCCGCCATGGGGCCGACGAATCCCGCGGCGGGAGTGATGGCGACCAGCCCGGCAACGGCGCCGGAGATTCCGCCCAGGGCGCTGGGATGACCGGAGAAGATCCACTCCGCGGCCATCCAGGCAAGGGCGGCAGCGGCGGCGGCAAAGTGCGTGGCGACGAAGGCCGAGGTGGCCAAGCTGCCACTGCCGAGCGCGCTGCCGGCATTGAAGCCAAACCAACCCACCCAGAGCAGACAGGCTCCGATGAATGCCAACACGACGCTGTGCGGACGAGGCTGCTCCTGGGGGTAATCCCTGCGCTTGCCCAGGTAAATGGCGCAGACCAGGGCGCTGACTCCGCTGGTGACGTGGACGACCGTGCCGCCGGCGAAGTCGAGGCTGGGAATGCGGCCGCCGAGCGAGGCGTTGAGCAATCCTCCCTTGCCCCACACCATGTGCGCCATGGGCGTGTAGATGAGCAGCGACCAGAGGGTGAGGAAGACCAGCATGGCACTGAACTTCATGCGCTCGGCGAAGGCTCCGCTGATGAGCGCCGGGGTGATGATGGCGAACATGAGCTGGTAGACCATGAAGGTTTGAAAGGGAATCGTACCGGCGTAATCGGCATCGGGCGCGGCTCCCACGCCGTGCAGAAAGAGGTGCTGAAGGTTGCCGATGATGCTCGAGCCGGGGCCGAAGGCCAGGCTGAAGCCGACCACCGCCCACAGCACGCTGATGACGGCCATCATGGCAAAGCTTTGCATCATGGTGGAGAGGACGTTCTTCTTGCGGACGAGGCCGCCGTAAAACAATGCCAGCCCCGGACCGGTCATCAACAGGACGAGGGCGCTGCAGACCAGCATCCAGGCGTTATCGGCATTGCCGCGCGCATCGGTTACCTGCTTTTGCAGGTCGGCAAACTGTTGTGGCGTGACGCTCTGCGCATGGAGGGCGACGCACAAAAACAGGAGGGCGGCGAGGACGCACAGGGGTGCGCCCCGGAAAGAGTTATAAGTTTTTCCCGGCATAGCAAGCCCAGTTTAATCGGCTAGGGGGGAGGCACAAAGACAAATCTTGGACATATCGGGCGGCCAGGAGGCGAATTCAATGCCCGATGCGATATGCGGCACACTGGCGCAGCCGCCAGGCCCCGGGCTTTAGGGTTCTTGCAGCGGTTTAGTGCTGCGGGTTGCGCGCCTGCTCAACGAACTTGCGGAAACGCAGGGCGAGTTCGCGGATCCAGGCACCCTCGCGGAAGCGCAGGGCCTGGCGCGGGATGAGGTCTTCGCCCACGCCAAGGGCGGCGGCGCCAGCGTGGATGTAGGCCATGGCTGCGCTCTGGGTGACGCCGCCGGCGGCGATGAGCGCGACCTGCGGCAGAGGCGCCTTGAGGGCGCGGATGTATTTTTCTCCACCGACCTCGCCGACGGGGAAGACCTTGACGAAGTCAGCGCCGGATTGGTGCGCGGCGAGAATTTCCGTAGGGGTGAGCGCGCCGGGGATGAAGCCGCAGTCGTGCTGGCGGCAGAAGACGGCGATCTCCGGCTGGAAGGCGGGCGCGGTGAGGAACTGCGCGCCGGCCTCAAACTGACGCTCGGCATCGCGCAGGGAGAGAGCCTCGGCGCCAGTGATGACCGCGGGGAAGCGCTGGCGAATGTCGGCGATGAGCGCGGTGCTGCCGGGGATGGTGGCGGCGATTTCGGCGATGGGGATGCCGCCGGCGGCGATGAATTCGACGGCGAACAAGGCCAGGTCGGCGCTCTTGACGCGCACCGAAGGGATGACGCCAACCTCGCGAATCTTATAGCAGATTTCTTCCCGGTTCACGCTGGTGCTCCTTCTCCGGCAGGGAGGCCGCCTGGGCGGCGCATCCCGGTGCCGGCAGTTTACGCCAACTAAGCCTCATGCTCGTAATGCTCGTACACGCTCTGCGACTCCTCAGGTGCGGGCAGGCGATCTTCCGGCCGTGCCCACCAGACGTAGAAGGTTGGCATCAGCAGAATGCTCAGGGCCAGATCGGCGATGAGTCCGCCGACGATGACGATGGCGAAGGGGCGCTGCGAATCTGAGCCGATGGCGTGCGAGGTGGCGGCCGGCAACAGTCCGAGGGTGGCCACCAGCATGGTCATCATGATGGGGCGCAGGCGGCGGACAGCGCCTTCGATGGCGGCCTCGCGTATGGGCATGCCGCGGGCGCGGAGCTGGTTGATGTATTCCACCATGATGACGCCGATCTGCACGCTGACGCCGAAGAGCGCGAGGAAGCCGACGCCACTGCTGACGCTGAAGTGCGTGCCGGTGGCGAACAAGGCCAACAATCCGCCGAAGGGCGCAATGACTATATTGAGCATGTTGAGGCAGGCCCACTTGAGCGAGCCGAATGCGCCATAGATGATGATGAAGATGAGGAAGATGGTGATGGGGACGATGAGCGCCAGGCGGGCGGAGCTACGCTTCTGGCTCTCGTACTCGCCCTCCCAGTCAATGTGGTAGCCGGTGGGCAGCTTGACCTGGGCGTTGACCTTCTTCATGGCCTCTTCGACGGCCGAGCCGAGGTCGCGTCCGCGGACGCTGTACTTGACGGCGATGTAGCGCTGGTTGCCCTCGCGATAGATTTCGCTGGCGCCCTCGCGCTCCTCGATCCTGCAGAGCTGGGCAAGGCTTACGCGCTCTCCAGTGGGGGCGAGCAGGCGGATGTTGGCGATGGCTTCTTTCTTGTCGCGGTACTGCTGCTGATAGCGCAGGACGAGATCGTAGCGCGCCTCGCCGTGTAAGACCTGGGTGAGGGCGTTGCCGCCAACGGCGGTCTGGATGGCGTCCTGCACGTCGGTGACGTTGATCTGGTAGCGGGCCGCGGCCTGGCGGTCCACCGTGACGTTGAGGTTGGGCTGGCCGAGCACGCGCAGCACGCCCAGATCCTCGATGCCGGGAACCTGCTTCATGGCATTGGCCACCTGGTCGGCGGTGTTCTCCAGTTCCTTCAGGTCGTCGCCGTAAATCTTGGTGGCCAGTTCGCCTTTGACGCCGCTGACGGCCTCCTCGACGTTATCCGCGATGGGCTGCGAGAAGCCCCAGAAGACGCCGGGAATCTTATCGAGCTCATGTTGCATGGCGGCGATGAGTTGCTCCTTGTCCTCGTGGAAGACGGGACGCCACTGCTCCTTGGGCTTGAGGCCGACGTAATACTCGGTGTTGAAGAAGCCGGTGGTGTCGGTGCCGTCATCGGGACGGCCGGCCTCGCTGGTGCACTCGGTGGCCTCCGGGAAGGAACAGAGGATGATGCGCGCCTTGTTCATGACGCGCACGCCCTCCGTCGGGCCGGTGGAGGGCGAAAGAGTTCCGCGAATCCACAGCGCGCCCTCGTCGAGGTGGGGAAGGAACTCCGAGCCGATGGCGCCGGAGAACATGAGGAAGGCGCTGATGCTGACGGCGCAGAGTGCGAGTGCGACCATGGCCATGCGATGGTCCACGCACCAGGCGACGGTGTGGCGATAACGCTCGGTGAGCCAGAGCAGCACCGGGTTCTCCCAGTCCTTGGTCTCCTTGCGGAAGAAGAAACTGCAGAGCACGGGCGCGATGGTCATGCTGAAGATGACGGCGCCGAGCAGGGCAAAGGCCACGGTCCAGGCCATGGGGCGGAAGAGACGTCCTTCGACGCGCTGCAGGGTGAAGATGGGCAGATAGCCGGTGATGATGATGGCGACGGCGTAGAAGACCGGGCGCTGCACCTCGTGGGCGGCGGCGCGGATGCGGTCGTGGACGCTGGCCTTGGTGTCCTGCGCGCCGAGATGGCGGATGATGTTTTCCACCATGACGACGGCACCATCCACCACCATTCCGAAGTCGAGGGCTCCGAGCGAGAGCAGGTTGGCCGGGATGTGACGCAGGTCCAGGCAGATGCTGGCAAAGAGCAGGGAAAAAGGAATGGTCAGGGCCACGATGAGCGCGCCGCGCACGTTGCCGAGAAAGAGCAGCAGCACAAGAGTGACGAGGATGAAGCCCTCGGTCAGGTTGTGCAGCACGGTGTGCGTGGTGTAGTGGATGAGCTCGCTGCGGTCGAGGAAGGGAACGATGGTTACGCCCTTGGGCAGGATGTGCTCGTTGACGTACTTGACCTTGGCTTCCAGCGCGGTGAGCGCCGTATCAATGTTGGCGCCCTTGCGCACGGGGACGATGCCGCTGACAACATCATCGTTATCCACCAGCACGCCGTCCTCGCGGTGGATGGTGCGTGCGAACTGGCCGAGACGGATTTTGGGGCCCTGCGCGACGATGGCAACGTCCTTGACGCGCAGAGGAGTTCCGCTTTTGGTGATGAGGACCGTGTTCTCAATGTCGGCGACGGACTTGATCTGCCCGACTTCGCGGACGTTGATCTGCTGCAGGCCGCTTTCCACAAAGCTGCCGCCGGCGTTGGTGTTGTTGTTGGTGAGCTGCTGCTCCACCTGCGCCAGGGTGAGGCCGTAGGCGATGAGCTTGTTGGGATCGAGCCGGACCTGATACTCGCGCGTGGGGCCGCCGAAGGTGTTCACATCCACGATATCCGGCGTGGCCTTCAGGTTCTTCTCCACCACCCAGTCTTCCAGAGACTTCAGCTCCATGACGTCGTACTGGGGGTTGGTGCTGTGCAGGGTGAAGAAGTAAATCTGCCCGGCGGGGCTCCAGTCGGTGCCCATCTGCGGAGTGACGCCCGTGGGCAGTGTGACCTGGCTGATGCGCTCGAGGACGCGCTCGCGGTTCCAGTCGTTGCTGGAGTCGTCGTCGAAGATGAGCTTGATGTCACTGAGTCCGAAGAGCGAGAACGAGCGCAGGTGCACGACGTGCGGAATGCCGTTGAGGGCCGTCTCCAGCGGCACGGTGACCTGCTGCTCGACCTGCTCGCCGCTGATGCCGGGCCACTGTGTAATGACCTCGACGTAGTTGTCGGCGACGTCCGGATAGGCGTCCACCGGCAGGCGGTGGAAGGCCACGGCGCCACTGGCAATCAGCAGCACGGTGATGGCCAGCACCATCAGCTTCTGGTCCAGCGCGAAGTCTACAATCCGACGGATCATTTACTGTTCCACCGTGTTTTCCAGGACGAGCGCGTTCTGTACCACCTGCGCGCCAACCGAAAGGCCGTTGAGAATCTCCTGCTGATTGTCTGGCAACGGTACGCCGGAAGTGACCTCCACACGCTTGAAGTACCCGTTGCCCGATGGGGCAAAGACCCAATAGCGATCGTGCAGATGCAGGATGGCCGTGGCGGGAATGGCCGCGTGCGTGACCGAGCTCTGGCCATGGAAGATGGCGGTGACGAACATTCCGATGTGCAGGAAGCCGGGGTTCTCCACCTCCAGGCGAACCTTGGCCGAACGCAGAGTGGGATCGAGAATCTGTCCGATGTTGCTGACCCTGGCCTTGAGCACCTTGTCGGGATAGGCCGCAAGACGAATCTCAGCGGTGTCGCCGAGGTGCACCTGCGCAAGCGCGTTCTCATAGACGTCGCAGACGACCCAGAGGTGGCTAACGTCGGAAATGGTGAAGGGATTCGGACCGCTGAGGCCCTGCACTCCGGCGGCGTTGGTCACCTGCTGGTCGGTGATGACGCCGCTGACGGGGGCGTAGATGCTGACCAATCCCGAGGGATGATCCTTGTCCACGCCGAGGAGATGAAGATGTTCGAGCGTGGTGTCGAGGGTGACGGTGGAGTCCTGCTCGGCGGCTTCGGCTGCTTCCAGCGCGCTCTTGGCGATGGCACCCTTTTCGTAGAGAGCTTTGGAGCGGTCGAGTTGCAGACGCACGAGGCGCTCATCGTTGACGGCCTTGCGATATTCGCTGAAGGCCGAACTGATGTCGCTGCTCTGCACCTTGAGCAGCAGTTGGCCCTTCTTCACCACGTCGCCGAGGCGCGCGTGAATCTCCACCACCTTGCCGGTGGCCAGACTGATGACGGGCACGGTGCGGGCGATGTCCGGCGCAATGCTGCCGTTGACGGTCAACTCCGGCGCGGATTTGTACTCCACGGCGGTGGCCAGGGCGAAGCGCTCGGGGTGCTCCACCTTGAAGTTGTTGGGGTCCATCTCCGGCACAACCGTGACTTTGGGTGGCGCCCCTGCGTTTTCATCCGCCTTGCCGCTCTTGCAGCCGGCGGCAGCCAGCGGGAGGATGCAACATAAAAGGGCCAGAACCGCGCGTCGTCTGATCATTATTGAATCACCTCACGGCCCACGGCCATGTTGAGTTGTGCGGCGGCCGACAGGTAGGAACCCAACAGGTTCACATAGGCCAGTTGCACGGTGCGGTATTCGCTTTCCGCGTTCAGGAAGTCGAGCAGCGAGGCGCCGCCGTTGCGATAGGAGAAAAAGATCGTCTCCCGCACACGCTTGGATTGATCGAGATATTTGGCGCGATAGGGCTTGAGCAGTTCGACCGTGCTGGCCAAGGTCACGTAGCCCGAGTCCACGTCACTGAAGACCAGGGCCTGTGCGGCGTCGCGGAGTCGCTCGTTGCGCGTGATGTCCAGCCTGGTGCGCAGTTTCTCGCCCTGGTTGCGGTCGAAGATGCGCAAGGGAATACTGACGGTGAAGCCGACGTACTGATCAATGGGAGGGTTGCGGCCGGCATCCACACTGAGTGTTGGGTCGGTGGAGCCGTTGGCCACCGCCAGGCGATGTTCGGTCTGCGCCTTGTCCACGGCCTGCATGGCGGCCTTCAGATCGGGGCGGCTGTCGAGGGCGGTGGTGCGCATCTCGTCGAGCGTGGGGAGCTTTTCCTGAAAGTCGTAGACGCCGGTGACGTCGTACTGATCCACCGGGGTGCGCTCGTTGAGCAGCATCAGAAGAGTGATCTTGGCGGTGCGCAGGCTGACCAGCGCGGTTTCCAGGTCGCTCTCATACTGCACGCGCTGCAACTCCAGGCGGTCCAGGTCAATCTGCGCGATGTCTCCGGCGGAAAAGCGGGTGCGGCTGATCTCCAGCACATGGTCGTAGTACTCGAGGTTATCCTTGGCGAGTTGCAGGACGGCCTTGGCCTGCAGTGTGCTGACGAAGGCCGTGCGCAGGCCGAAGAGCAGAGAGCGTTCGAGATCGGCCTGGGTGCTGGCGGCGATGGCCGTGCCCTTCTGCGCGCTCTCCAGGCGGAGCTCGCGCTTGTGCTCACGCTCGTGCAGATAGCTGACGGCGGCTACGGTCAACAGGCTGCCACAGCAACTGTGCGAGGGGCCTCCGGGGAAGGGATTGAACTGATCGGCCGTCAGGCTGAGCGAAGGGTTCGGCCGCATGTTGGCCGTCAACTCCTGCGCCTTGGACTCTTCGATGTTCAACTGTCCGGCGAGGAGCGTGGGATTATTCTGCTCAAAGCGCTGGCGCACCTGATCCCAGCTCATGGGAGCCTTGGTTTGCGCGGCGGCCACAGAGGCCAGCAGAAGCGCCACTGAAACAAGCCACTGCAACGTTCGCGTCGTCTTTCGCGTCGTAACTTTCAAATCCAACTCCAAGGCTTCCAATCGAACTCCATTACCTGGAACGTCGTAGCGTAGACAGTCTCCGGCGAAGTGGCCGGGCCGGAGCCCATGGCGACCGGAAGCTGATCTCCGGCCTACCCAAGTGATGCCTGTTCCGTTGATTGAAAACGACTCATCATAAAGGCTGCCGAAAGACTTTCTGTAAAACAGCTAAACGCCGCGCCGGGCATACGGCCACAACCTACATTATACGAGCAACCCTTTTATTTTCAGCGAACCCGGAGGAAAGAAGAAGTGTATTTTTGATGAAAGGGGATTATCTTTCGTCTTGCGGCGGATGGAATGCGATTATCTTTCATCCGGCGGCAACCGGAGCAGCAAGGGCGAATACCCGTAATGATTCGCGAGAGGCGAAATAGTCATGCGATTGAGCGCGGCGCTATCCATCTACACGGAGGAGAACCGCCTCCGCCTGCTGACCCTGGCGGCCTTGCTGACGGCGGGGATCGCCCTGGCCGACTGGTGGATCAAACCGCTCTCGCTGGGCTTTTTGTACCTGTTTCCTTTGATGATTGCCGGAGGCTTTCTGTCGCGCCGGCATACGGCGGGACTGGCCGTTCTGTGCGCCTTTCTCACCGAGGAGTTCAGCAACCTGCCGGTGGCGCAGGAGTGGCCGCGCTTCATTTTGACCTCGGCTGGATTCATCGGCACCGGGTTGTTGATTGGCGAGCTGGTGAGCAACCGGCGCCTGGTGCTGGAGCATCTGCAGGACGTGGAAGAACAGGTGAGAGCCCGTCACGACGCCGAGGAACAACTGCAGTTCCTGGTGGAGAGCAGCCCGGCGGCGATTATCACGCTCGATGAGCAGGGGACCATTCTGCTGGCCAACGAGGCGGCGCAGCAGATGCTGGCCGCCGAGGGCGAGGCGCTAAAAGGAAAGCCGGCGGCGGATTATCTGCCGGCGCTGACGGCCGCGGTGAAGTCGCGAAACTGGCGCAACTTCCGCACGACTCTGCAATGCCGTGGGCAGCGTGCCAATGGCGAAGTCTTCCTGGCGGGCGTGTGGTTTTCCACCTACTCGTCCGCCGAAGGGAGCCGGCTGGCCGCCATCTTTGTGGACCTGAGCGAGGAACTGCGCAGCCGCGAAGATCTTGGGCTGGACTATCTGCTGACCAACACGCGCATCCTGATGAGCGCCGTTTCGCATGAGATACGCAACCTGTGCGGCGCGGCCATGGTGGTGCATCGCAACCTGACCAAGGTGGAGGCTCTGAAGGGCAACGCCGACTTTGACGCCCTGAGCACGCTGATCCAGGGGCTGGAGCATATCTCCGCCATGGAGCTGCGTGGCGAAACTCCGGCGCGGCGCTCGGCCATTGAGTTGGGCGATGTGCTGGATGAGCTACGGGTGCTGATCTCCGGCGTGGCGCAGGAGGCTGAAGTTACGTTACGCTGGCATGCTCCGAAGAGTTTGCCGCTGGTGTGGGCGGACCGCTACGGACTGGTGCAGGTGTTCTTGAACCTCTCCAAGAACAGCCTGCGCGCGTTGGGAGCCAGCGCGGCGCGGGAGCTGACGATCCGCGCAACGGTGGTGGACGACGCAGTGCAGGTACGTTTTGAGGACACGGGCGGCGGCGTCAGCGATCCGCAGACGCTCTTCCGTCCCTTCCACAGCGAGGCGCGCAGCACGGGGCTGGGACTGTACGTCTCCCGCGCGCTGGTGAAGAGTTTTGGCGGAGACCTTCTGTACGAGCCCATCGCGGGCGGCGCCTGTTTTACCGTGGTGCTGCCACGCGCCGATGGCGAGGAGTTGGCCGATGAGTGAGGCGCCAAAGCAGGAGACTCGAATCGAAGCGGAGGGTGCACGCATCCTGCTGGTAGATGACCACGCGCTCTTCCGCGAGAGCCTGGCGCGCTTTCTCGGCCAGGAGGCGGGACTGAAGGTGGTGGGAGGCTGCGCGACCATCGAAGAGGCCAAGGCCATTTTGCAATCCCAGGCGGTGGACCTGGTGCTGCTGGATTTTGATCTGGGCGAGCGCGATGGTGAGGACTTTTTGCGGATGTCCGCCGGCGTGGGCTACACCGGCCGCGTGCTGATGGTGACGGCCGGGCTGGATCAGGCTCGCACGGCGGCCCTGGTGCGGCGCGGAATCAGCGGCGTGGTGCGGAAGCACGATCCCCCATCGGCGCTGGTGGACGCCATTCGGGAGGTGCTGGCCGGGCGCGTATGGCTCGATCAGCACTCGTTGAAAAGCATGGTGGAACAGCCGCAGGAGGAGACGGTTACGGCCCGAAAACTGACCGACCGCGAGCGGCAGGTGCTGGCCGGAGTATTTGAGGGGCTGGCCAACAAGCAGATTGCCGACCAGTTGCAGGTGAGCGAGAGCTCGGTGAAGGCCACTCTGCAACAGCTCTTCCACAAGACGGGCGTGCGCACGCGCAGCCAACTGGTGCGCATTGCCCTGGAGCGCTACCACGACCAGTTGTGACCACAGGCACCTTTGTGCAATTGCCCCGCCGGCACGCAAGTGCTACACCGTAGCTGTTCGCGGAGGCGCAAGGTGAATACCGCGGAGCGCAGAGGCTTGCTCAACAGGCCTACCCGGCTGGCAGTGGCGCTGGTGGTATTGGCGCTGATGGCCTTCACCTGTGTGCGTACCACTCCGTTGTACTCCGGCCTTGAGCCTGGTTCCTCTCTCAGTACAACTCATACCAAGCAAAGACAGTTCCTCTGCTGCGATGTGGGCTTCATCCCGCCGCGTGTGGCGGTGTTTGGGCCGGTGGCGCAGGAGTGCGCCCACATGGCGATCTCCACGCCCACCCCTGGCGTCTTCCTGTGCTTCTTCCCACGCTGTTCCGATCTTCCTCCGCCGAACTTCGCCTGATCCTGCAAATGATCGGCGAAGCGGTTTCCTCGCGAAACTTGCTTCCAACTTAAATGGACGCGCGCCTCCTGTTGCATGGAGCGCGGCCCGGCTATTGAACGCGACGGATATCTGTTGGCGTTGTAATGCCGGGCTGGAAAGAGGTATGGAGGAATGAAGATGAAATCCCTGGCGATTGTGGGCACGTTGTTGCTTTTGGCCTGTGCGCTGACGGCGCAGACGGCCATTCCGGCGGGAACCGTGATTCCCGTGCAGTTAAACAAGACGATTGAAGCGGCCAAGGTGAAGGCCGGCGATCCGGTGACAGCCCGCGTGGCGCAGGATGTGATTCTGCCATCGGGTGAGCGCATCAAGGCCGGTGCTCGCGTGTCAGGCCACGTGGAATCCGTAACATTGGAACCGCGGGCGCACGCCAGCATGACCATGCGCTTTGAGCGAGTCATCAGCGGCGGGCAGAGCATCCCTTTGCACCTTAGCCTGCGGGCCCTTGCCTCTCCACTGGAAGTGGAGGCGGCGCAGACGCAGACCTCGGGGTTCGATCGCGGCTCTGATCCGCCGTGGTCGCAGACGGTGATGCTGGTGGGGTTCACGGATGTTGTCTATCGCGAAAACGGCACGGTGATAGACGGAGAGGATGAGGTTGGCCGTTCGGTGTATGCCGGAAACTGGGGCGTGATGAGCCGCGTGTCATCTCAGCCGGGAACGCCGTGCCGCGCCGCAGTGGCCGGCAATGACCGTCCCCAGGCGCTATGGGTGTTTTCGCACGATGCCTGTGGCGTTTACGGCTATGAGATGACCATTGCCAGCGCCGGACGACGGGATCCCAAGGGGAGCGTCGTACTGACCGGACAATTGCGCGAGCTGAAGCTGCGCGGCGGTACGGCGATGTTGCTGCGTGTGAACTAGGAACGCAGCCGTATGGCGGAGCCGCTTACCCTCATGGGCGGCTCTGCCGTTTTTTCGGACTACGGATGAATTCAATCGCGCGGATGAGTAACAGCATGAGCGCTGCGAGCTGGGGCGGCGTCGTGACGAAAATTACTCTTCGCTCAGCCGCTCCGCGCCGCTGTAGATGACGAATCGGCGGCCGCGCAAGAAGCCCACCAGGGTCATGCCGAACTCGCGCGCCAGGCTGACCGCCAGGTCGGACGGCGCCGAGACCGAGGCCACCAGCGGAATGCCCGCCACCAGTGCTTTCTGCGCGATCTCAAAGCCGCAGCGTCCGCTCACCATCAGCACACAATCGCCCAAGGGCACGCGGCCCTGGGCCAGGGCCCAGCCGACGATCTTATCCAGAGCATTGTGACGGCCCACGTCCTCGCGCAGCACCAGCAACTCGCCGGCAGTGGTGAAGAGTCCGGCGGCGTGCAGGCCTCCGGTGCGGCCAAAAACCTTTTGTTCCTCGCGCAGTTTCTGGGGCAGTTGGCAGAGAGTATCGGGTGAGATGCGCAGCGCAGGGTTGGGCCGTGCGAGGCCGCGCACGCGAACGGCGTCAATACTGCTCTTTCCGCAGACTCCACAGCTTGAGGTGGTGTAGAAGTTGCGCCGCGTCAGCTCGGGATCCACCTGCACGCCCTCGGCCAACTCGACGCGCACGCGGTTCGCGCCATTCTGGCGCTCGTCCGCCTCATGGCTGACGCTGGCCAACTGCTCGCGCGCGGTGAGGATGCCCTCGGTGTAGAGGAAGCCGGCGGCCAGCTCGAGGTCGTGCCCGGGCGTGCGCATGGTCACCGTCAGAGCGGCCGTGCCCAGGCGGATTTCGAGCGGCTCTTCGCCGACCAGGAAATCCTCCTGCGCGCTGCGCTCGCCATCGTTCCACACGGTGACGCCGATGCTGCTGACCATGCGGGGAATCATAAAAGTCTCAGGTGCTCCCAAAAAGGGCTTGGAGTCGCGCTCCGTCCCCGTGAGCATGAGCATACACCAGCTATCCGCAAACTCCATTGGCCGGTGTATTCTGGCAGGGCCTTCAAAAATCAGCCATGGAACACGACGCCGACGATGATGACTTCCGCGACGAGCCCCGAAATAACCTCCGCGCCCCAAAAGACGCGGCTGCGCTCGCTTGACGTCTTCCGCGGAGCGACCGTGGCATTCATGATCCTGGTGAACACGCCGGGCAACGAGCACGCCTATGCGCAGCTTTGCCACGCGGAGTGGAACGGATGGACGGCCACCGACATGGTCTTCCCGTCGTTTGTGTTCATCCTCGGCGTCTCACTGGTCTTCTCCACGCGGGCGCGGCTGGCCAGAGGTGAGAGCCGCGGGCACCTGTTACTGCACGCTCTGCGACGCACGGCCATCCTGATTGCGCTTGGCCTGTTCCTCAATGCCTTTCCGCACTTTGTGTTGCACACCTGGCGCTTTCCGGGAGTTCTGCAACGCATCGCGCTTTGCTACCTGGGTGCGGAGATCTGTTACCTGTATCTGCCGCGCTGGGCGCGCTGGCTTCTGGCGCCATCACTGCTTGTGGGCTACTGGCTGGCAATGTGCTATGTGCCGGTTCCGGGAGCTGGCTTGCCGGGTTTGTACGTGCCGCTGCTTCATCCTGACCTGAACCTGACCGCGTGGCTGGACCGCCGCCTGATGATGGGCCATCTTTACGAGGGCACGCGCGATCCGGAAGGCGTGCTCAGCACCTTCCCGGCGCTGGTGAATGCGCTGTGCGGCGTCTTTGTGGGCGAATGGATTGTGGCCTTGCGGCAGACTCCCGGGCGGTTGCTGGGCCGGTTGGCCGCCTGCGGCGTGTTGTGCCTTGTGGCCGGTGAACTATGGGGATTGAGTTTTCCCATCAACAAAAAGCTGTGGACGAGCTCCTACGTGCTGGTGAGCGTGGGAGTGGCGCTATTGCTGCTCACGCTGTGCTACTGGGTGTTCGACGTACGGCGCCTGCGGGCGCGCTGGAGCCGCATCTTTGTCGTCTTCGGCGGCAATGCCATCGCCGCTTACTTCTTCTCAGAGGCCGCGGCCAGCGTCCTTGGGAACTTTGGAGTGGGCAATTATGGTGCGGGCGAAATCAGCATGCAACAGTGGGTCTATGGTGCGCTGTTTGGCTGGATCCATCCGTTGCCGCTAGCCAGCCTGGCCTACTCGCTGGCTTTTGTCGCCGTCTGTTACCTGGTGGTGTGGGGGATGGATCGAAAGGGCATTCATCTGCGCGCCTGAAGAGTCTGCGGCGGAGCGGGGAATCAGCGCGAGAGAGTTGCACAAAGCTGTGCGGATGAATGACGGAGCCGGGCAGTGGTGCGCCCCCTGTTCAAGAGCTCTGAGTCGTGGGACATGGTTGATCCTGCTCAGGAATTGACCGTGAGTGCCTCTTGAATCTTGGAGAGAATGGCCGTACGTGAAAAGGGCTTCTGTAAGAAGCGCGTTCCCGGGGTGAGCACTCCATGCTGCCCTATCTCATTCCGAGTGTATCCAGACATATAAACAACTGGGAAGACATAGCCAAGACCAGAGAGGTCATCCGCCAACTGCTTTCCGTTTCCATTTCTCAGGATGACATCGGTCAACAGGAGTTCGATCTGACCGTGATAATCGGCAGCAGCGTGAACCGCCTCCTCAACGCCTTCCGCGACCAGCACTTTGTGACCCGCCTCCGTCAGATACTCATGAATGACGCTCCGCAGGTTTTCCTCGTCCTCTACCAGAAGAATCGTAGCCATTCGCGATGGTGCAGCTTTCACCGATGCAGGCAGGCCGGGGAGGGCGTCAATCTGTTGAGTTGCCCTGGGCAGAAAGATCTTAAAACAGGTGCCTGTGCCGGCCTCGCTGCGCACCACGATGAACCCACCACTCTTTTTCACGATTCCGTACACCATGGACAGGCCTAATCCCGTGCCTTTGCCAAGGTCCTTGGTCGTGAAGAACGGTTCAAAAATGTGGGACTGAGTTTCCTCCGTCATGCCGGTGCCGGTATCGGAGATCGACAACATGGCAAAGTCACCCGGCGTGGCCGTGGGATTCGTCTGGATGTACTCGTCGTCAATCTGGATGTTGGCTGTCTCCAGAACAAGGGAGCCGCCATTGGGCATTGCATCACGGGCATTGACCACCAGGTTCATGATGACCTGCTCAAGCTGGGAGCGATCGGCAATCACAGTCCATGGCTCGCTACAGATGTGGGACTCGATGTGTATGTTCTCGCCCACAAGGCGCTCCAGCATGTCAGTCATGCCTGTGAGCATTTGATTCAACGCGATGCTGGTAGGTTGTATCGGCTGCTTGCGGCTGAAAGCGAGTAATTGTCCGGTCAGCCGAGCCGCTTTATGTGCCGCCTGTATAACCTTACCTGCGCGCTCTGCTTCTTTCTCTCCCACACTCAGGCTCAATATCTCCGTCTGCGCCATGATGACCATGAGCAGGTTATTGAAGTCATGGGCGATGCCCCCAGCAAGCTGTCCCATGGCTTCCAGTTTCTGCGATTGTTGCAGCAGTATCTCAACGGTTTCCCGCTGCTTGCGTTCATCCTCCGCCTGGTGGATTGCGCGAATGGCTGTGATGCCGGTCTGGAGATTCTCGCCGACCTCCATGATGAGCCTGACCTCATCCTCGCTGAAAGCGTCATTCGTCGCGGCGTACACACTGATGGCCATCCCCAGGTTGCCCTGCACGATGAGCGGAACGGTGATATTCGATTCGATGCCATACTTCTGTGCAATTGCAGCCACGTGGGCCAGCGTCGGTTCCGATGGATAGCTTTTCACCACGGTGCAAAGTCCATCGCGTAGAGCGATACCAGTTGGCCCCCGCCCACTGGCTTCGTTCTTGTTCCATGTGACAGTGATGTCAGAAAGGAAGCCAATAGCCTTACCCGCGCGTGCGGCAATCTGCACGCTGTATTCCGGGTTGTGGCTGGCTATTCCAATCCAGGCCAGCGGATATCCGCCCATCTCGGCGAAAATGCGAACCACGCGGCGCAGCAGTTCCTTTTCATCTTTCGTCTGGGTTAGAGCCTGGTTGACCGCGCTGAGAACCCGAAGCGCGCGGTTCAACCGCTGCACTTCTCGCTCCGAGCGTTTGTATTCGGTGATGTCCTCCATCACGGCAAGGACGCACGGCTTACCTTCCAGTTCGATCAAGTCGGCGAAATAGTGGCAGGTGATGACGCTACCGCTCTTTGTGCGAAACTCCACTTCTTCGTCGCGAATCGAATCGTTCGATGTCAGATTCACCAGGAGACGTCCGCGATCGTCCTGATGCGCCCAAAGCCCTAGTTCAATCGTGGTGAGCCCAACCGCTTCCTCGCGGGCGTAACCGAAGGACTTCTCAAAGGCCTCATTGACCTCGAGAATCGTTCCGTTGTCCTGCCGGGTGATGGCGATGGCGACGGGGCTGGCATGAAACGCCTTCGAATACTTCTCTTCCGCCAACTTCTTGGTCGTGATGTCTTCCACGGTTGTAATGAAATGCAATGGGACACCGCTGTCGTTTCGCACCAGCGAAACCGTGAGGCAGGCCCAAATTACGCTGCCGTCTTTGCGGATGTAGCGCTTCTCAATGGTCTCGTTCTGCAAAAAGCCGGCGAGCAGCTTCTGTCTTGCGTCCAAGCTTGGGCCGATGTCGCCGGGATGAGTAAGGTCGTGAAATCTAAGCCCCATGAGTTCTTCGCGGGGATAGCCGAGAATGTCACACAACTTGTCGTTGACGCGCAGCCACTCTCCGTTGAGTGCGACCTGGGCGATGCCGACGGCGGCCTGCTCAAAGGTGATGCGATTGGT
>Ga0182012_10002442_pt1 | contig 20062 bp, 16 predicted proteins | sample 612S2SmetaG_FD_120486 | JGI IMG/M metagenome (GOLD analysis project Ga0182012, IMG submission 120486) | Permafrost microbial communities from Stordalen Mire, Sweden - 612S2S metaG | ecosystem: Environmental > Terrestrial > Soil > Wetlands > Permafrost | place: Sweden: Stordalen | collected...
GACCAACAAGACGTCCTGGCACAAGGTCGGCGAGCAGATCGGCTCGTTCATCGTGACGGTCTACAAAACTTACTCGGAAACCGGGTCCGTCCGGCTGCGGTCGGCAAATTGGTCTGATGAACCTGCGGTGGACTTCAATCTTCTGTCAGACCAACGCGACCTGGAGCGGATGATGGACGGGGTGCGCCGGTTTGGCGCGATGCACCTGACCCCGGTGATGCAAAGCGTGACCGAGGATCCGTTCCCGGCGAGCTACAGCGATAAGGTGCGCCAGGTCGGGCTGCTCAGCCGCAAGAACAAGCTGATTACGGATGCGCTGGCCAAGGCGCTGGACGGGCCGGCGGTGCTGCGGCGTTACCTGATGCAGACGCTGGTGATGGAGGGGATCACCCTGCAGGACGTTCTGACCAGCGACGAAAAGTTGGAAGCCTTTGTGCGCAAGGCCGCGGTGGGGGTGTGGCATGCCTCGTGTACGTGCCGGATGGGGGCGGACAGCGACCCGATGGCGGTGACGGACCCGGCGGGTCGGGTGCGGGGGGTGGAGGGGTTGCGCGTGGTCGATGCCTCGGTGTTTCCGGTGGTGCCGTGCGCGAACACGAATTTCCCCGTTCTTATGACGGCCGAGAAGATGGCCGATGCGATTCTGGCGGGGGCGTGACGCCGGCGCGGCGGGGGCGATTGGACGAGAGGGGTTGCATTGCGGGGGAAGCTTGATAGAAACCGCCCCTCGTTGGTGCGGGCGCATAGCTCAGTTGGTAGAGCAGCTGACTCTTAATCAGCGGGTCGTAGGTTCGAATCCTACTGCGCTCACCAATAACCGGATGAAATTCCGCAGAACCTTCTTGCTCTCCGGATGCGGATACGAATTTCGATGGCAAATGTTCGCACAGTGTCCGCAAGGGAACGCAGACGTCTTTGGTCCGCCTCGATCTTCTGAACCGATTTCCGGATTCCGGCCCTAGCCCAGGCCGAGGCCGGTAGATCGGTTTCGGAAAAGAGATGTTGACTCCGGGAATATAATCCTGTATCCCTCACTCCATCATGACGTCCAACCGAGCATCGCGCTGCCAGGCAGAGACAAGAACCCGAACGGGTGGTGCAAGCAAAGAAGCATTTTTTTTGGAAATTACTTCTGGCGTGGAACAATCCTGTCCGCTACAGATTGCTGTAACTGTAGGGATTTGACGGTCTGCGACTGATTCAGCGCCGCCGGCTTGGGGGAATAAGGTCTTATGGCGGGCGTGCCATTCGCAAAGTTAGAAGCGTGGGCGGTTCCCGCCCAACTAACCCCGCAATGGGATCATACATACGTTATCAGTTCATGTGGATTGACCTGGGGATGCTGGGGCAAATCTGCTGGCGGAACTGCCATTGCTTCCGGCAGTGGGAGTTCGATCATTGCGGATTGTCTGTCGCAGCCGAACGCGACCGCCGGGATCAGCTACGGACGAACGGGAGTGTGCCATCAGACGGCCAACCGAATTCTGCATCCCGCTGGCCCCATCACTGTCTCGGGATGCAGGGGTTATCCGGTTTCAGCATTCGCATATGGGGTCTATGGGAGAGGCGCCTGGGCCACGCTGTCGCAGTGCTATCCCCCAGGCACAGTGTTTGCAGGGAAGGGCCACGTTATCCAAACCCCGCGAGGTGATGGTATGACCGCCAAGGACATTTACGATCAGGCTGTTTCGAAAGCCCATAGTAACCCTCAGAATGAGGACGCCGTTCGGCTAGCTGAGCTCGCCGCTTTGGTTGAAATGAACCTTGGCCGGCCGCTGGATAGGGTTACATTCCGACAGCTCGCTGAAATCGAAGCTGATCTTCAAATGCAGCAACAGCGCCTCGCGGACCAGCTTGAGCGCGGGGCCCTAGAGCCGGACGCTTATTTGGCGCGAATCAATAAAGCGTTGGCGGTATCGATGGAGCGCAGCGTGGCCTTGCTCGGCAATGAGCAGTTCAATGCGATATTTGGCGAAGCGGGCAGGCATCCTGAGGGCCTTATCGACCCAGGGGGTTTTCGTGGGGCCACAGGTATCCCGACGCATTAACTCGGCAATCAGACAGCTTCCGCGGGTGATCTCCGCCGTCGCCTGTTGGCGCTGGAATGCCTCACGATAAGAATAATCTGCCACCCAACCCGGCATGATGTGCCGCTTTGGCGTCGAGTAACCTCAAACTGCTGAGAAGCGCCGCACCCTCTCGGAACGGCCCTTGCATTGATTCCGGGCCGATCGCCCGCCGGCATTGGTTTCCGTCGCGGCCGTCCGGATGCTAATCAAGCGCGGTATAGAGGAGGACAAGCCTGCGCCGACGAAGGCGATGCCAACCCCAGGGGCGAACTGATCCATGCTTGGTGTCGGGATCATTCTGCCGTTCATCGCGATGGCCGTCGGGGCATTGTTCGCCGCGCAGATCGGCGGCCAGTCCGGCCTCGTCTGGGGAGGCGCGATAGGGTTCGGCATTGGTTGTGCGATCGTGGCTCTGATTTGGCTGGTGTTCGCGATCGTCAAAAAGTGGGCCGACGGATGAATGCGAAGCGATCCATGACGACTGGGCTTCGGACCTGTGATCGACGAGCGTTCGCCCGACGCTGGACGGTCGATTGACGCCATCAGCACCGCCTTGGGGGCGACTGGCGTCGTGTTCATCCCGGAAATCGGCGGTGGACCCTTTGTTTGGCGCGGATGGTCGATCTTCCGAGAAGGGCGTTTAGGGCAATCATCCGCCCCTCAGGGTGAAGAATCTCACGCCTCCGGAAATGTCCCGCGGCGTCCCGAACGTTGTGTTTAGCGCGGCATCGACCAACACCTCGCCAGCCGGGGTGGCGATGAGCACGTCGGTAATATCAAGCAAATCTGCGGCGGTCCCACCGGCCCATTCTATCTCTGTCGGGTGCTTGGCCGTGCTTGTGTAACCGTCCACGCCGGTACTTGATGTGTCCGACCGGTGACGGATATTTACCCTTTGCGCGGCAAACAACTTGGGCGGGTTTCCGGCCGTGGAATTTTCCACAAGCGTGATGTCTGCTATGTATTTCATGACCCGCAACATAGCCCGATCGATGTTGGCGATCCAGCCCCGAACCATGGCGGGACGGATCGACTCCGCCCCGCCTTCCGCTACCTTGGGGTTGCGACACCAAGCAAGGGGCGAAACCAATGGTTGATATGGCCATGATCTCAGGCGCTATGTCGGCTCTCAAGGCGGCCGGCGATATTACGAATCTGATGGTAGCGTCTCACGATGCCAACGTTATTCGGCATAAGGCTATCGAATTGCAGACTCAAATCTTTACCGCCCAACAAAACGCAATTGCGGCCCAATCGGACCAATTTGCGCTGCTTGAACGCGTGCGCGACCTTGAAAAACAAGTTGCTGATCTCGAAGCATGGGACGCAGAGAAAAAGCGCTATGAGCTTAAGAGGCTGACTTCGGGTGCCCTGGTTTATTCGTTGAAGACTGACGCAAGCGGTTCCGAACCGCCGCATCAAATATGCGCAAATTGCTATCAGCATCATCGAAAGTCTATCCTTCAGAGAATGCCACAGAATATTGCGCGGGTTCAACTCAGTATGCCTTCGATGTCTCGCTGCCCCGAATGCAAATCGGAAATCATAGACTAACCAACCGCCTCTTGACGTCATCCGCCAGATCGTCCGCCCGCGCGCGAGCTCGGTCTTGTCCCGCCAAAATCGTTCCGAATCATACCGCCCCGGCGGATCGAGGCGCCGGACCTGTTCCGCCAGATCGAGCAACCATTCGGACAGGCGCCCAGCGATCCCACCGTCCGGCGGCATCCGCGGCACCATGCGATCACTCACGCCTCAATCTCCGTCACCGCCAACCCTACCGGCGCCGGGATGCAACACCAGCAACGCCAACCCCGGCGCGGCGCCTCGCGCTCTGTCCACCACCACCGCCCCCAGCAGAGCGCACACCGCTCGCCGGCTTGCGGCATTGCCGCTGCGTCGGACCAACTTGGGGCGCGGAACCTGTCCCGCACGGCCGCCCAGGCCAAATGGGAGTGCGACAAGGCCGTAACATGGGCACGGTGGTTTGTTCCCACGCATCGGTGGCGCGTATGCTCGACGAACTCGCCACCGTCGAGCGATTTGCCGGCGCCATACTCAACTTCGACGACTTCCTCCGTGGGACGGAGCAATCCTCCGAACCGTTTGACGCGCAACGCTTTATCTGATTGAAGCCCGCCGAGATCGAAAGCCGCGGCGCGGCGGCAAGAGAAGGAAACGGATTCATGGCGACCCAGCCCGGTTCGCGGCCGAGATGGCACTGGCTTCGCATCCTTTTCGTCTTGCCGTTTATCGCGATGCTGTGGGTTTCATCCTACAATCGACTGACGCCGGAACTGTTCGGCTTTCCGTTCTTTTACTGGTACCAGCTTCTGTGGGTGATCGTCGCCGCAGCACTCGCTGGCATCGTCTACAAAGTCGAACATTGAGGCAGCGGTCGTGAACTGGTCCGCACTGATCGTCTTCGTCGCGCTGTTCATTTTTGTCACCGGACTCGGGTTCTGGGCCGCGCGCTGGCGTGCGGGCGACCTGACGCAACTGCATGAGTGGGGCCTTGGCGGCCGCCGTTTCGGCACCTTCGTCACCTGGTTCCTGCTCGGCGGCGACCTTTACACCGCCTATACCTTCATCGCCGTTCCCGCTTTGGTTTATGGTGCAGGCGCCCTCGGCTTCTTCGCCGTGCCCTACACCATCCTGATCTATCCGCTGCTGTATCTGGTGTTTCCGCGGCTATGGTCGCTGGCCCACAAGCACGGCTACGTCACCTCATCCGACGTCGTGCTCGGGCGCTATGGCAACAAATGGCTCGCTTTGGCTGTCGGTGTGACCGGCATCGTTGCGACGATGCCGTATATCGCGCTGCAGCTCGTCGGCATGCAGGTGGTGATCGGCGCGATGGGCGTGTCGGGAGAAGGCGTGATCGGCGACCTGCCGCTGATCATCGCATTCGTCATCCTCGCCGCCTTCACTTACACCTCCGGCCTGCGCGCCCCGGCCATGATCGCCGTGGTCAAGGACCTGCTGATCTATCTGGTGGTTATCGCGGTCACCATCGTCGTGCCGCTGAAGCTGGGCGGCTTCGGACAGGTATTCTCCGCAGTGCCGGCGGCGAAACTGACGCTCGCGGCACCGGTCGGCGACACCTACGGCGCCTACAGCATCTACGCGACCCTGGCCCTGGGATCGGCGCTGGCCCTGTTCCTCTACCCGCATTCGCTGACCGCGATCCTCAGCAGTTCCAGCCCCGGCGCGATCCGCCGCAACGCTGCACTGCTGCCAGCTTATTCTCTGGTGCTCGGGTTGCTGGCACTGTTGGGGTTCATGGCCGTGGCGCTGCATGTCGGCACCGATCCGGCGTTTGCCGACGGGTTCAAGCGGTATGGCAACAACTTTGCCGTACCGGCGCTGATCCTCGCCGTCTTCCCTGGATGGTTCGCCGGCGTTGCCTTCGCGGCGATCGCCATCGGTGCGCTGGTGCCGTCAGCAATCATGTCGATCGCCTGCGCCAACATCGTCAGCCGCACGATCTATCGCGGGTTCCTGCGCCCACATGCGACTCATGTTCAGGAATCCTCGGTCGCAAAGATTGCCTCGCTGGTGGTGAAGGTCGGCGCCCTGGTGTTCATCATCTTTGTACCGGTCCCGTATGCGCTGCAGTTCCAGTTGCTGGGCGGGTTGTGGATGATCCAGGTGCTGCCGGCGGTGATCCTGGGGCTGTATTTGCGGATGCTGAACGGTTGGGCTTTGCTGATCGGTTGGGCCGCCGGCATGGGAATAGGAACCTGGATGGCCTCCACGACGTCCTTCAAGGCGGCCGTGTTCACCGTGTCGTTCATGGGGATCAGCGTCCCGGGCTATATCGCGCTGTGGGCTCTGCTGGCCAACGTCGTGGTGTCGCTCGTGCTGTCCGCACTGCTGCGGCCGTTCGTCGCACCGGCGCCTGTGGTGGCGGAGTGACTTTGCGTCGGGGTTCAAGGCCGATCCCGCCCGCCCGCTGCCGGCGCTGCGGCGGCTGAGGGGAAAATCCGTGTAACCCACCCTTGCGCCATAACCGCCTTGCATGGTTGCATTGCGTTTCGCACAGAATCGGAGCGCCGTTGGCCTACGCACTGCAACAACTCATCAACGGTGTCACACTTGGAATGATCTACGGCCTGATCGCCGTCGGCTACACCATGGTTTACGGCATCATCGGCATGATCAACTTCGCCCATGGCGACGTTTTCATGGTCGGATCGTTCCTGTCGCTGATCGCGTTGCTTGGCCTGTCGGCGCTGGGCATCACCTCGGTGCCGCTGGCCCTGGCACTGACGCTGCTGTTCGCCGCCGGCATCGCCGCACTTTACGGCTGGACGATCGAGCGGGTCGCCTACCGCCCGCTGCGCGGATCGTTCCGGCTCGCCCCTTTGATCAGTGCCATCGGCATGTCGATCACGCTGCAGAATTTCGTCCAGGTCAGTCAGGGTGCCCGGGTGAAGCCGATCGAGGCGGTGATTCCCGGCGGCATCCAGATCATGGACCAGGGCGGCTTCGCGGTGCAATTGTCGTGGATGCAGATCGCCATCGTCGTAATCACCCTGGTCATCCTGGGCCTATTCACCTGGCTGGTCACCAAAACCCCGCTCGGGCGCACCATGCGGGCGTGCGAGCAGGACCTGAAAATGGCCAGCCTGCTGGGTATCGACACCGACCGCACGATCAGCGTGACCTTCGTCATCGGCGCGGCGTTGGCGGCCGTCGCCGGGTTCATGTTCCTGTTGTACTACGGCGTTATCGACTTCTACATCGGCTTCATCGCCGGCATCAAAGCGTTCACCGCCGCGGTTCTGGGCGGCATCGGCAGCCTGCCGGGCGCGGTGCTGGGCGGCCTGCTGATCGGCCTGATCGAGGTGTTCTGGTCGGCCTATTTCAGCGTCGAATACAAGGATGTGGCCGCGTTCTCGATTCTGATCATCGTGCTGATCTTCATGCCGACCGGCCTGCTCGGCCGAGCGGAGGTGGAGAAGGTATGATTCGGAGCAGGATCGAACGCCCGACGACCCGCGGTGGCGGCTGCGCATGACGGCGCTGCGCGACGCCTTCCTGTCGGCGCTCGTCGCGCTGGGCCTGTTCGCGCCGCTGGTCGGCCTGGTCACCACCAGCGGCGATCACGGTCTCACACTCACCGCCCGTCCGATCGCCACCGCCGTCGTCGTCGGCCTGGTGTTCTTCGGCCGGTTGCTGACGCTGTCGTGGCGCGGCCGCAGCCGGCGCGAGGCGACTGCGGCCAACCGGGCGTTTGCGGAACGGATCACGCGGGCCGGCAAATACATCACGCCGGTGCTGCTGTCCGCCGCCATCGCGCTGCCGCTGACCGGGTCGCGCTATTACATCGACCTCGGCACCCTGGTGCTGACCTACATCATGCTGGGCTGGGGCCTGAACATCGTGGTCGGGCTGGCCGGACTGCTCGACCTGGGTTACGTCGCGTTCTATGCGGTCGGCGCCTATTCCTACGCGCTGCTGGCAACGACTTTCGGCCTGGGATTCTGGGTCTGCCTGCCGCTCGCCGGCATTCTCGCCGCCTGCTGGGGCGTCATGCTCGGCTTCCCGGTCCTGCGCCTGCGCGGCGACTACCTCGCGATCGTGACCCTGGCGTTCGGCGAAATCATCCGCATCGTGCTGAACAACTGGGTGTCGCTGACCAACGGGCCGAACGGGATCAGCGGCATCCCCCGCCCGACCTTGTTCGGCCTCGCCTTCAGCATGGACGGCGGACCGGGCACGTTCGGCGACTTTTTCAACATCGAGCCGCAGGTCATCCAGCGCATCATCTTCCTGTACTACGTGATCCTGGGCCTGGCCTTGCTGACCAACTGGGTGTCACTGCGCCTGCGCCGGCTGCCGCTGGGCCGCGCCTGGGAGGCGCTGCGGGAAGATGAGGTCGCCTGCCGGTCGCTGGGCATCAATGTGCGCAACACCAAGCTGACGGCGTTCGGCATCGGCGCGCTGTTCGGCGGTTTCGCCGGGGCGTTCTTTGCCACGCGCCAGGCTTTCATCAGCCCGGAGAGTTTCACCTTCATGGAATCCGCCACCGTGCTGGCGATCGTCGTGCTGGGCGGACTGGGCAGCCAGCTTGGCGTGGCCCTGGCCGCCATCGTCATGATCGGCGGGCTGGAGGCGCTGCGTGACTTCCTCAGTTTCCTTGGCGACCAGATGGACAGCCCGGTGTTCGCCGGCATCGCCAGCGAGTTGCCGCAGTACCGGGTGTTGATCTTCGGGCTGGCGCTGGTGGTGATGATGGTCTTGCGACCGCGCGGGCTCGTCTCCGGCCGCACCCCGAGCGTGGCGCTGACCAAGGTGAAGGAGATTGCTCCTGACCTGGTGGCGGAGGGGCGCGGTTAGTGCTGACCGTCTCGGGGCTTACCATGCGGTTCGGCGGCCTGAAGGCGGTCGATGACCTGTCGTTCGAGGCACGCGAAGGCGACATCACCGCCGTGATCGGCCCGAACGGCGCCGGCAAGACGACGGTGTTCAACTGCATTACCGGCTTCTATCGGCCGACCAACGGCGCGATCGTGCTGAGCCATCCGAAGGGCGGAACATTTCAATTGCAGCGCATGCCTGGCCATCGGATCGCGTCCGCCGCCAAGGTTGCGCGCACGTTTCAGAACATTCGTTTGTTCGCTGGTATGACGGTGCTGGAGAATCTGCTGGTGGCGCAGCACAACCCGCTGATGGCGGCGACCGGTTTCGGCATTCTGGCAGTGGTCGGGCTGGGCCGCTATCGCGCTGCCGAAGCCGCCGGCATGGAAAAGGCCCGGTTTTGGCTGGATGCGATCGGCCTGACCGCGCGCGCCGACGACCCGGCGGGTGCCCTGCCCTACGGCGCGCAGCGGCGGCTGGAGATCGCGCGCGCGATGTGCATCGATCCGGTCCTGCTGTGCCTGGACGAACCGGCGGCCGGCCTCAACCCGCGCGAATCGGAAGAACTGAACCAGCTTCTGCTGCGGATTCGCGACGAGTTCTGCTCGCTGCTGCTGATCGAGCATGACATGGGGGTGGTCATGCGCATTTCCGACCATATCGTCGTGCTCGACCACGGCAAGAAGATCAGCGACGGCACGCCGGCTGAGGTGCGCGCCGATCCCGCCGTCATCGCCGCCTACCTCGGCGAAGGCGAGGAAGATGAGGTGCCGGCATGACCGAACTGCTGTCGTTGTCCGGCGTCACGGCCTTTTACGGCGCAATTCAGGCATTGCGCGGCATCGACCTGACGGTGAATGCCGGAGAAATCGTGACGCTGATCGGCGCCAACGGGGCGGGCAAATCGACCCTGATGATGACGATCTGCGGCAATCCCCGTGCCCGGTCGGGTCAGATCGTGCATGACGGGCAGGACATCACCCACTGGCCGACGCACCAGATCATGCGCCGCGGTATCGCCCAGGCGCCGGAGGGACGGCGCATCTTCGGCCGCATGACGGTGCATGAAAACCTGCTGATGGGCGCCGAGGTGGCGGGAAGCGGCGAGGTCGAGAACATGCTGGAGCAGGTGTTCACCTTGTTTCCCCGGCTGAAGGAGCGCATCGGCCAGCGCGGCGGCACGTTGTCGGGGGGCGAGCAGCAGATGCTGGCGATCGGCCGGGCGCTGATGTCGCGCCCGACGCTGCTGTTGCTGGACGAGCCGTCGCTGGGCCTCGCGCCGCTGGTGGTGCGGCAGATTTTCGGCGCGATCCGCGAACTGAACCGCACCAAGGGCCTGACCGTGCTGCTGGTGGAGCAGAACGCGTTCCAGGCGCTGCGGCTCGCGCATCGCGGTTATGTGCTGGTGAACGGATCGATCACCATGGCGGGAACAGGTGCGGAACTGCTGGCACGGCCGGAAATCCGCGCGGCGTACCTGGAGGGCGGGCACGCCTGAGTTGATGCTTCATGCCGCGGCCACGCCATCCAGCCGCAGGGATCGACCGGCTGCCCGCGCCTCGGCCCGCACGCAACGATGGATCACCAGCACGCCGAGCGCGGCCGGCAATATGGACAGCGTTACCGGCACGCCGCTGTAGGCAACGGCGGCCGTGGCGAGGCAGCCCAGGATGGCGCCAGCGTCCCAGCCGGCCTCGGTCGCGAGGTGAAACTGGTAGGCCGACCCGGACCGCTTGGCACGGTCGTAAACCACGCTCATCAGCACTGGATAGTAAACCCCGCTGACTGCGGCCCCCACCGCGTTGGCGGCGAACGCCGACCAGGGTGCCCAGCCCGAGGCCACGCGCAAAGCGATCCCGATCAGCAGTGCGACAGCGACGCCGCGGGACAGCCGGCGGCGGTGGCCGCGGTCGATCGCGACACCGGCGGCGAGTCCCGCCAGAGCGCCCGCAATTCCGGCGGCGCCGGTGGCCCAGCCGAACACAGCGTAGGACGATCCCAGGGTCGAAAACAGAATCATCGGCCAGGCCAGCACAAGGCTCGCCGCCATCCAGCCATCGGCGGCAAATGCACACAGACCGACCGGGTCAGCGCCGCTGAGCGAGCGGCGGATGCTGGGGACGTGACCGAGATCGATATCGCCGAACCAGACCAATGGCACTGTTGACAGCAGGCATACCGCGGTCGCCAGGCCAAATTCCGCGGCTGGCCCGATACGCGTCAGCACCAGTCCGCCGGCCACCGGTCCGACCACCGAGATGACCGTGCTGGCGACCTGTCGGAACGCGATCTGGCGCCCCCGGCGGCCGCCGCCGCCGCACATCGCGTTGGCGGCGTGGCAGATCGGCCAGTAGATACACTCGCCTGCCGATACGATGAGTATCCACACGCCCACCCATATCGCCTGATCCGCGCGGATCAAAGGCAGGAACTGGAAGGCGGCGACCGCCGTGCCCAGCAGCAACGCCCGCCGCATGCCGAGGCGCCGGATGAGGGGCAGCGTCAGGACGCGCATCGAGAAACGGATGGCGAGCAGAACGGCATACAGGACAATCGTTACTTCCAGGCTGAAACCGAGCCGCAGCAGGTAAGCGCCGACGAAGCCGCTGGCCAGAGACACAGCGAGTGACCACAACACGCAATGGACGGTGAGCAGGCGGAACTGCCGCCCGTCCCGATCAAGGTTCATGACGCGTCGCCGTTTAAGCGGGGAAGCGGACGGGTGAGGACACGGATTGCGCGTGGCGGTTCGATGCCAGCCGGATGGGGGAACTCTGCGACATCAGGATCTCCGTTCGCCCGCGCTGACACGGCGTGTCGATAACGCAACCGTGATCTCAGGGTCAAGAATTTCCGTGTTCGGACAGCGATGGCCGCCGGGTCGAGACATCGACCGCCGTGGTGCCAACGGCGCCGATGGCCGCCCGGACGCCGGGCCTGCGTGCAGCTTCCCCGACCAGACGCCGCGCCGTCGGCAGGCCTGAGATCAGGAAGCCGGGTTCAGTCGCCAGTGGCCGCGCCCATCTTCTCGGCCAGGCGCGGCAGCGGCGTCCTTCGGTTCGGCACGAGCCAGTGCTGCAGCCGATCAAGATACAGGTAGATGACCGGCGTCGTGTAGAGCGTCAGCACCTGGCTCAGCAGCAGGCCGCCCACCATGGCAAAACCGAGCGGCTTGCGCAGTTCCGATCCGGCGCCGTTCTCCAACATCAGCGGCAGGCCGCTGAGCATCGCCGCCATCGTGGTCATCAGGATCGGCCGGAACCGCAACAAGCACGCCTGGCGGATCGCCTGGTCCGGACTCATGCCGTCGCGCCGTTCGGCTGTGATGGCAAAATCCACCATCATGATGCCGTTCTTCTTCACGATGCCGATCAGCAGGATGATGCCGATCAGCGCGATGACCGTCAGTTCATAATGGAACAGCAACAGCATCAGCAGCGCGCCGACGCCCGCCGATGGCAGCGTGGACAGGATGGTCAGCGGCAGCACATAGCTTTCGTACAGGACACCCAGGATGATGTACACTGCCACCAGCGCCGCCGCGACGAGGTAGGGTTCGGTGCTCAGCGACGACTGGAACGCCTGCGCGGTGCCCTGGAAGCTGCCCTGAACGGTGGCCGGCACACCCATCGACGACTCGGCCCGCTCCACCTGGGTCACCGCGTCACCCAATGCAGCATTGCCCTTCAGGTTGAAGGATATCGTCACGGACGGAAATTGACTCTGGTGATTGATCGCCAGCGGCTGCACCGGGACGGTGGTTTCATGCACCAGGGTCGAAAGCGGCACCGAAGCCCCGGTGGACGACGTCACATAAAGCTTCTGCAACGTCGAGAGGCTGCCATATTCGCTCGGCAGAGCCTCCAGAATCACGTAGTACGCCTTGTTGCCGGTGAAGTACTGCGCGACTTCCCGTTGTCCGAACGCATCGTACAGGATGGCATCGATCGTCGCCGGTTGGATACCGAAGCGCGAGGCCTGATCGCGGTCATAGGTCAGCGTTTCCGTCGTACCGGAATTCTCCTGGTCCGACGTCACATCGGACAGCAGCGAAAGGCCCTGCATCCGCTTCAGGATCTTCGGCGCCCACAGGTTCAGTTCACCCGAGTTCGGATCCTGCAATGTGTATTGGAATTGCGTCCGGCCGAGGCGGGCACCGACCCGGACGTCCTGGATCACCTGCAGGTACAGCTTCATGCCGCTCACCGCCTGCATCTTCTGGTCGATCTGCTCGATGATCTGGTTGGCACTCGAGGTGCGCTCATTCCATGGTTTCAGCGTGATGTACATGCGCCCGTTGTTGCCCGGCTGCCCACCGGTGCCCGATCCGACCGACGCCACCACCGACGACACGCCCGGATTGGCCAGCACGACCTGATTTACCTGCTGCTGCAATGCCGCCATCTGGTCGTAGGACGCCGCCTGCGACGCGTCGGTGACGCCGATCATGGTGCCGGTATCCTGGTTCGGGAAGAACCCTTTGGGGATCATGATGTAAAGGATCACCGTCAGTGTGACGGTGGCGATGAACACCAGCAGCGTAATGAAGCGGAAGCGCAGGGCGATATCGAGTGTCCGCTCATAGAACCGAAGCAGCCCTTCGAACATGCGTTCGACGGCATTGTACAGCCGGCTGTGCCTGTGCGTTTCCGGAGCCAGGAAGCGCGAGCACATCATCGGCGTCAGCGTCAACGACACCAGCGCCGAAACCACGATGGTGATCGACACGCAGATCGCGAATTCGCGGAACAGGCGGCCAACGATGCCGCCCATCAGCAGCAGCGGAATGAACACGGCAATCAGCGAGAAGCTGATCGAAATGATGGTGAATCCGATTTCCCCGGCGCCCCGCAGGGCGGCACTCAGCGGGTCCATCCCCTCCTCGATATGGCGGTAGATGTTTTCCAGCATGACGATGGCGTCGTCGACGACAAAGCCAACGGCGATCGTCAGCCCCATCAGCGACAGGTTGTCGAGGCTGAAGCCAAACACGTACATCATTCCCAGGGTGCCGACCAAGGCCACCGGGATGGTGATGCTCGGGATGATCGTTGCCCAAAGGTTGCGCAGGAACAGGAAGATCACCATGACGACCAGGCCGATCGCCAGCATCAGAGTGAACTCTACATCGTTGACCGAGGCGCGGATGGTCAGCGTGCGGTCCGACACGACGTTCATGTGGATGTTGGGCGGAATGTCCCTTTCGAGGGTCTTGAGACTGGCCTTCACACCGTCGGCCGTCGAAATGACATTGGCATTCGGCTGTTTGAAGATGATCAGCAGCACGGAGCGCTTGCCGTTCGTCCAGGCGGCCAGTTCGCGATTCTGCGGGCCGGCGACGGCGCGGCCGACGTCGCGGATACGAACCGCGGCCCCATTACGATAGCCGATGATGACGTTGTTGTAAGGTTCAGCCGTCGTCAGTTGATCGTTGGCATAGATTGCGTAGGAGGAATTCGGCCCGTCGATGCTGCCTTTCGGGTCGTCCACCGTGACATTGGTCAGCACGGTGCGCACGTCCTCCAGCGTCATCCCCATCGAGGCCAGTTTGGCCGGATCAACCTGCACGCGGATGGCCGGCGTCTGCTGGCCACCAACCAGAACCTGACCGACCCCGGGAAGCTGCGAGATCTGCTGCTCGACCAGGTTCTCGGCGTAACTGTCCACCTCGGTGATCGGCGCCTGATCCGACTGCATCGACAGGATCAGGATCGGGCTGTCGGATGGATTGATCGCGCGAAACGTTGCCGGTGTCGGCATGCCCTTGGGCAGCGAGCCCTGCGCGGCGTTCATCGCCTCCAGCACCAGGGTTTCGGCATTGCCAAGATTGACCCCGAGGCCGAACTGCAAGGTGATCTGGGTGTTGCCCTGCACGCTGACCGAAGTCATCTGCGCGAGACCGGGCAGCATCTGGCCGAACTCGGTCTCCAGCGGGGTCGCGACGGTTGATGCCATGGTTTCCGGGCTGGCGCCCGGGTATTGCGCGCTGACGGTCAGTGTCGGGAATTCGACGCTTGGCAGCGGCGCCACCGGCAATAGCGGATAGGCCACCAAACCGGCCAGGAAGATCGCGGCCATCAGAAGGGAGGTCCCGATCGGCCGCCGAATGAATGGCGTCGAAATGCTCATCGCGATGGCGTCCTGAAAACTGTCTTGTGGCTCACGTGGGCGATGCGCCTGCCGAAGCGGCCTGGGAGGGCGATTTTTCGTCCGAATTCAAAACATTCCGTGGCTCCACCCGGGTGCCGGGCGACAGGCGGGATTGTCCCGCCACGACCACCGTTTCGTTGCCCGACAGGCCTTTGGTCACGACGGCGCTGGCTTCGTCCTGGTAGCCAAGCTGGATATTCACCGGATCAACCGTCTGGTCCGGCTTGACCACATAGACGAAAAGTCCGTCAGGCCCATGCTGAACCGCCGCGATCGGCACGGTTACCGCACGGCGTATTGTGCCAACCTGGACATGAGCATTGACGAACTGGCCGGGCCAGAGATGATCGTCCTGGTTTTCAAAGGTCGCCTTCAACGAAATCGTGCCGGTCGTGGTGTCGATGGTATTGTTTGGCGTCAGCAACGTACCTGTCGCCAGCGCGTTCCGGCTATCCTGGCTGTCGAAAGCGACCACCGGGACAGGGCCGTTCGCCCGCGCGGACTGGATCCGGGTAAGGTCGGCTTCCGGCAGGGTCAGCACCACGGTGATCGGCTTATCCTGCATGATCGAAATGATCCCGCTGGTCTGGCTGGCGGCCTGGATGATGTTGCCGACGTCGATTTGACGAAAGCTCAAACGGCCGTCGATCGGTGCGCGGATGACGCAATAATCCAAGTTGATCTGCGCCGTCTCGATCATCGCATTGTCAAGCGCCACCGCGGCGATGTCCTTGTTCACCGTGGCCCGTTGGTCGTCCACCTGCTGCACCGGAGCAAAATTGGTTTTCGCCAAATTCTCGTACCGCTGCAGGTCCAGTTTGGCGCTTTGCAACAGTGCCGTGTCCTCGTCCCGCTGCGCCGTCGCCTGATCCAGCGCCGCCTTATAGGGACGCGGATCGATCTCGGCGACAATGTCGCCCTTATGGACCTCTTTGCCTTCCGCAATCGGCAGGGCGATCAGCGCGCCGTTCACCTGGGACTTGATCTGCACCACGTTCATGCCCTGAACGGTGCCGAGGCCGGCGAGGTATTCGGGCACGTCCTGGATCCGCGAGGTCGCGGTGGTGACCGGGACCGCTTCCGGCGGCGGCGGCGGTGAATCGGCCGCCGTTGCGGCACCCGCACCTGCCAGTCGCCAACCTAAAAACCCCGCCAGCAACACGGCCGGGATGATAAGGCCGAGGGCACGCTTGATCTTCATCATAACTCCGTGCGGAAGCAGCCGGATTTCGGCTATAGCGTAAAGTTTTGGTATGCGTGATGCTCACACCAGCCTGATACCAACAACGTGAAATGCGTAACGGAGCGTAACCATTTTCTGCACCGCAACATCCGCGCGATCAAACGCCCATCCGTGACCCGACTGCGTTCCGCGAGGCACCCGGTTCTATCATTCAAACCGCGCTAAGCATCGGTTACAAAATCGTAATCATCGGGTCTCGCCCGGTCGGCGACGAACGATAGCGAAATATCAGCCTGACTCGACTTGCGCAGCGATCCTCGGGCATCCACCTCACCGCCGGCGACCCAGCCGGTTGCGTTTCCCGTGCGGGTCGGCAGACTGTGTCCCGACCGAATCCAGGGGGAGAGAAACATGGGTTACAAAATCGCCATCATGGGCACAGGCGCGGTCGGCGCCTATGCCGGGGCGCACATGGCTCGGAATGGTGAAGATGTCACCTTCATCGATCCGTGGCCAGCGAACGTGGAGACGATGAAGGCCAAAGGCCTGAAAGTCTCGCATATCCGGGACGTTCCGGAATGGTCCACGCCGGTGCGCGCACTGCACCTGACCGAGTTGCAACAGGCAGCGAAGGAGAAGCCGTTCGACATCGCCTTCGTCTGCATGAAGTCTTACGACACCGAATGGGCGACCGTGATGATCGCGCAGTATCTCGCGCCGGGCGGGTTTGTGGTTTCGTTGCAGAACTGCATGAACGAAGAGACGATCGCCGGCGTTGTCGGCTGGGGCAAGGTTGTCGGCTGCATCGCCAGTTCGATTACCGTCGATCTGTGCGAACCCGGCCATGTCCGCCGCGCCGCCGGCAAAAGCGGCGACAAGCACACGGTGTTCCGCACCGGGGAGGTGCATGGGCGCATCACCGATCGGCTGCTGGAGATCAAGCGGCTGGTGTCGCTGACCGATTCAGCCATCGCCACCTCCAACCTGTGGGGAGAGCGGTGGTCCAAGCTGGTAACCAACGCCATGGCCAACGGGATGTCCGCCAGCACCGGGCTGATCAGCAAAGAGATTCTGATGAATGACAGCCTGCGGCGGTTTGGGGCACGCCTGGGCAGCGAAGCGATCCGGGTCGGGCAAGCACTGGGATACGAACTGGAAGAGGTCCACCATATCGATCCCGAAGTGATCGCAAGGGCCGGTGAAGGCGACCCCGCCGCAACCCGGGAGTACGACGAGCACCGCTTGGCAGAAGTGCAGAAATCGGGCGGCGGCGAGCACCGCCCGTCGATGGGTCAGGACATGGTGAAAGGGCGCCGGACCGAAATCGATTTTCTGAACGGCTTCATCGTCCGCAAGGGCGATGAGATCGGCCTGCGGACCCCGGCGAATGCCGCCCTTACCGATATCGTCAAACGGGTGGAGAAGGGTGAACTGAAGCCGGATCCGAAGCACCTGATCGATCTGCGGCTGAACTGACGACGCAACACCCGCCGTGTGCAGGACACGGCGGGCATACTCTGACTTACGAACCACTCCCTTCGATCACGCCACCAAACCGCGCCCACGTCTCGCCCGTCCACTTCTGTAACTGCATGGCCCGGATCGGGTGGAAGTTCGTGGGGCTGGTGTTGACCTTGATGCCCGGCAGCAGCACCGGATCATACGCATCGTGCAGGTTGGCAGCCTGCTTCATGATATTGGCACGCGAAAAGTCGCCGTCGCACTGCTTCAGCACCTGCAGCATCACCATGCTGACGCCATAAGCAAAACTGTAGTTCCCGTCCGTCAGATCGGCGCCCGGCATGTATTTCGCCATGAACGCGCGCCACTCGTTCATCCCGGCATCGTCCTTGAACCCGGGGTCGGTCGGGTCCTTCATGTAACCGGTGGTGATGATGCCGACACCATTCTCCGGCCCCGCCGGGGTCATCACCGAACCGACCGAGATCGACACGTTGGTCAGGAAGAACGTCGGGTGCCAGCCCAGATCGTGCACCTTCTTGATCGCCTGAGCGGCGAATTTCGGTGTCGCCGCCACCAGCAGCACGTCCGCGCCCGACGCCTGCAACGAGGTGATCTGGCTGTCGATCGTCGCGTCCGTCGTCTCGTAGGTGGCTTCCTTGACGATCACGGTGCCGGCCTTGTCGCCCAGCACGTCCCTCACACCGGCCGGGTAATCCTTACCGAAATCGTCGTTCTGATACAGGATCGCGAGCTTTGCGTTCGGATTCTGCTGCAGCATGTATTTGGTGTAAATCTGTGCCTCGGTCCGGTAGCTGGGCTGGTAGCCCATCGTCCACGGGAAGTGCTGGTAGTCGCCCCATTTGTCGGCGCCGGTCGAGATGAACAGATGCGGCACCTTCTTCGCATTGACGTATTTCTGAATCGCGGTGTTGCTGGGCGTGCCGAGGGTATTGAACAGCAGGGCGACCTGATCCTCCTCGATCAGGCGGCGAACCTGCTCGACCGTCTTGGGCGGGCTGTAGGCGTCGTCATAGGAGATGAAATTGATCTTGTGGCCGGCCACGCCGCCCTGGTCGTTCACCATCTTGAAGAAGGCGGCCTCGGCCTTCGCGATCGCGCCGTAGGACGATGCCGGACCGCTGTAGGCGTTGGTGTTGCCGATCTTGATTTCGGTCGCCGTCACGCCCGGCAGATCGTCCGCCGACGCCGGCAATACCCCGCCGGCCAGTGCCGTCAGCAGCGCCGCACCGAGCACCGAACGCACCAATGTGCGGGCATTGCGGCTGCCCCCGGCAGTTTCGCTAGTCTTACGCATCGTCATTCCATAGCCTCCCGTTGCCGTTCCAGTTTTGCCTGAAATGTCTCCGCGACGGAAGCCGTAGGACCGGAACGGATCCGACATTGCACGAATGCAGTACACTTTTCCTGATCGTCCCGGATGCGGCCTCTTTTTTGACCGGTTTCTCATGCTACTTCACCCCCATGCACGTATCGCTTCGCTCCCCGACAGCCGTTTGATGGATCTCGCGTCACCGGCGACAGCGCCCCCCATGCCGGCGCCCGACGCTGCTGCGGCCGATGCGCCGACGATCACGGCACCCCGCCTGTGTGAATGTCACGATTGCGGCCAGATGCAGATCCTGCCCGCCCTGCCCCCGGCCGCCCGAGCGGTCTGCCTGCGCTGTGATGCGGTGCTGCGGCATACCCGGCGCGACCCACTGTTGCTGCCCTTCGCGCTGAACATCAGCGCGCTGGTGCTGTTCGGACTGGGCGCCAGCCTGACCCTGATGTCGGTCAGCACCGCCGGCCAGCAGCGGGTCGCCGATCTGGTGACCGGACCCACGGAGCTGGAGCATTACGGGCTGTGGGAAGTTTCCGTCGTCGTCCTGCTCACCACCGTCGCGGCGCCGCTGGCCCGCGTGCTCTGCATGTTGTTCGTATTGACCGGCCTGCGACTGGAGCGGCCACCGGCCGAACTGCGCACGATTTACGCCTGGGTTGAGCACCTGCGCCCCTGGTCGATGATCGAAATCTATCTGCTGGGCCTGTTCGTTGCCTATGTCCGCCTCAGCGGCATGGCGGTCGTCGACCTCGGGCCGGCGATCTACGCGCTCGGCGCCCTGATGGTGATCATGGTTCTGGCCGACTACATGCTGGACAAACAGGCTGTGTGGGAGGCGATGGAACCGCGCAACCGCCGCCTCAGGCGCACGCTGGATGAGGATCCCCGCACGGCCGACCACCCCGCGCCGAACGTGCATCGTTGGCGGATCGGCTGCGATACCTGCGGGCTGGTCAGCCGCGCCGCTCCGGGCATGCGCTGCTCACGGTGCGGGTTCCGCCTGCATGTCCGCAAGCCCGGGTCGATCGAACGCACCTGGGCGTTCGCGGTCGCCGCCCTGATCCTTTACATCCCGGCTAACGTCTATCCCGTCCTGACGGTCGTTCAGTTGGGCAAGGATCAGCCCAGCACCATCCTCGGCGGCGTGCAGGAGTTGCTGGAGCTTGGGATGTGGCCGCTCGCCGCGTTGGTGTTCTTCGCCAGCGTCGCGGTTCCGGTGCTGAAACTGGTCGGCCTCGCCATCCTCCTGATCTCAACGCATCGCGGTTCAGCGTTGGCGCTGCGCGACCGCACCATTTTATACAGAGTCGTCGATGCCATCGGCCGATGGTCGATGATCGACATCTTCATGGAGTCGATCCTGGTCGCCCTGGTGCAGTTCGGACAGCTTGCCAGCGTCTATCCCGGCCCCGGCGCCATCGCCTTCGCCGCGGTCGTCATCCTGACCATGCTGGCCGCGCGCAGCTTCGATCCGCGGTTGATGTGGGA
>Ga0182012_10002443_pt1 | contig 20060 bp, 18 predicted proteins | sample 612S2SmetaG_FD_120486 | JGI IMG/M metagenome (GOLD analysis project Ga0182012, IMG submission 120486) | Permafrost microbial communities from Stordalen Mire, Sweden - 612S2S metaG | ecosystem: Environmental > Terrestrial > Soil > Wetlands > Permafrost | place: Sweden: Stordalen | collected...
AAGGACTTTTCGGCCAGTGACCTGGGCGCCATCGCTATCGCCGGCGCGCTGGAGAAAGCCAACGTGCCTGCGTCAGCGGTCGACTACGTGATCATGGGCCAGGTATTGACGGCCGGGGCCGGTCAGATGCCCGCACGGCAGGCTGCGGTGGCGGCCGGCATCGGCTGGGACGTTCCGGCGCTGACCATCAACAAGATGTGCTTGTCCGGTATCGACGCCATCGCGCTTGCTGACCAGCTCATCCGCGCCGGAGAATTCGATGTGGTGGTGGCCGGGGGCCAGGAGTCCATGACGAAGGCGCCGCACCTGCTGATGGACAGCCGGTCCGGCTACAAGTACGGCGACGTCACGGTGTTGGACCACCTGGCCTACGACGGCCTGCACGACGTGTTCACCGACCAGCCGATGGGGGCGCTCACTGAGCAGCGCAACGACGTCGACAAGTTCACCCGCCAACAGCAGGACGAGTTCGCCGCCGGTTCGCACCAAAAGGCGGCCGCAGCATGGAAAGACGGTGTCTTCACCGACGAAGTTGTGCCGGTGAACATCCCGCAGCGCAAGGGCGACCCGTTGCAGTTCAGCGAGGATGAAGGGATTCGGGCAAACACCACCGCCGAGTCCCTGGCCGGCCTCAAACCGGCATTTCGCCGCGACGGCACCATCACGGCTGGTTCGGCGTCTCAGATTTCCGACGGCGCGGCCGCGGTCGTGGTGATGAACAAGGAAAAAGCGCAGGAGCTGGGGCTCACGTGGCTGGTCGAGATCGGTGCGCACGGCGTGGTAGCCGGACCGGATTCCACCCTGCAGTCGCAGCCGGCCAACGCCATCAAGAAGGCACTCGACCGCGAGGGCATCACCGCTGACCAACTCGATGTCATCGAGATCAACGAGGCGTTCGCTGCGGTGGCGCTGGCCTCGACGCGCGAACTGGGCGTGAACCCCGAGATCGTCAATGTCAACGGCGGCGCGATCGCCGTCGGGCACCCCATCGGCATGTCGGGGGCCAGGATCACGCTGCACGTGGCACTCGAGTTGGCTCGCCGGGGCTCCGGCTACGGTGTTGCGGCCTTGTGCGGCGCCGGCGGCCAGGGCGACGCGCTGATTCTGCGCGCCGGCTAACCCCTTGTGATTTTCGCCATATTGGGCGGTGACGGCCTTTTTGACTGGCGATTTCGGGTCGGTTTAGCGCCCCCGAGTACGTCGGCGCTACCGGGTGATTCGGTAGCTCACGCGACGTGACAGACTTGGTGACGTGACGCGTCCGCGACCCCCGATCGGGCCCTCCGTGGCCGGTGCGGTCGATCTATCCGGTCTCAAGCAGCGAGCTCAGCAGAACGCCTCGGCGGGTGGACCTAAGGACCGCGCAACGCCGGCAGCCCCGGGTGCCACCGAGCACGTGGAGATCACCGAGGCGAATTTCGAAGACGAGGTACTGGTCCGGTCCGACGAGGTGCCGGTCGTGGTGGTGTTGTGGTCACCCCGCAGCGATGCCTGCGTCGAACTCGTTGACACACTGGCCGGCCTGGCCGCCGAGGACAACGGTAAATGGGCGCTGGCGACGGCCAACGTCGACGTGACCCCCAGAGTGGCTCAGATATTCGGTGTCGAAGCGGTCCCGACCGTGGTGGCTCTGGCCGCCGGACAGCCGCTGTCCAGTTTCCAGGGCACCCAGCCCCCCGATCAGTTGCGACGCTGGCTGGACTCTTTACTTTCGGCGACCGCCGGCAAGCTGAAGGGACCCGCGGCAGACGAAGATGCCACCACCGAAGTCGATCCAGAGCTCGCGCAGGCCCGCGAGCAGCTTGACGGCGGCGATTTCGCCGCCGCCAAAGAGTCCTATCAGGTGATCTTGGACGCGAATCCCGGCAGTGTTGAAGCCAAGGCCGCGATCCGGCAGATCGACTTCCTCACCCGCGCAACCGCACAGCGACCCGACGCGGTCGACGTCGCCGACGCCGCACCCGGCGACATCGAGGCCGCGTTCGCCGCCGCCGACGTGCAGATCCTGAATCAGGATGTGGCCCCGGCGTTCGCGCGTCTGACCGCCTTGGTGCGCAGCACGTCCGGGGATGAGCGCACTTCGGTACGCACTCGGCTGATCGAGCTGTTCGAACTGTTCGATCCCGCCGATCCTGAGGTCATCGTCGGCCGGCGCAACCTCGCCAGCGCGCTGTACTAGTTCCACTGCTCGCGGGTTAAGACTCGGGCTCTAGCCACAGCGCCGACGTGGGCGGCAGCACCAGCAGCGCCGACGCCGGACGGCCGTGCCACGGGATTTCGGTGGCGTCCACGCCGCCGAGGTTGCCGATCCCGGCGCCGTTGTAGACCGTCGCATCGGTGTTGAGCACCTCGCGCCAGCGACCGGCCGACGGCAGGCCCAGCCGGTAGCCGCCGTGTTCCGCGCCCGCGAAGTTGAATACGCAGGCCATCACCGAGCCGTCATTTCCGTAACGCAGGAAGCTGAGCACGTTGTTGGCCGAATCGTTGGCGTCGATCCAGGAATAGCCTTCGGGCTTGTTGTCTTGACTCCACAGCGCCGGGTGGCTGACGTAGAGGCCGTTGATGTCGCGCACCAGCCGCAGAATCCCGTTGGAGAAGCCGTGTTCATCCAGCTGGAACCAATCCAGACCGTACTGCTCCGACCATTCCGCGCGCTGGCCGAATTCCTGGCCCATGAACAGCAGTTGTTTACCCGGGTGCGCCCACTGATAGGCGAGCAGGCTGCGCAGCCCCGCGGCCTTGACGTGGTCGTTGCCCGGCATCCGGCCCCACAGCGTGCCCTTGCCGTGCACCACCTCGTCGTGGCTGATCGGCAGCACATAGTTCTCGCTGTACGCGTAGAGCATTGAGAACGTCATCTCGTGGTGGTGGTAGTTGCGGAACACTGGGTCGCGGCTCATGTAGTCGAGCGTGTCGTGCATCCAGCCCATGTTCCACTTCATCGAAAAGCCCAGGCCGCCAATGTTGGTCGGTCGCGTCACGCCGGGCCACGAGGTCGACTCCTCGGCGATGGTGACGATGCCGGGCGCGGCCTTGTGCGCCGTGGCGTTCATCTCCTGCAGGAATTGCACCGCCTCCAGGTTTTCCCGCCCGCCGTAGATGTTGGGCGTCCAGCCCCCCGCGGGGCGCGAGTAGTCCAGGTACAGCATCGACGCGACCGCGTCCACCCGTAAGCCGTCGATGTGGAACTGTTCGAGCCAGTACAACGCGTTGGCGACCAGAAAGTTACGGACCTCCCGGCGACCGAAGTCGAAAACGTAGGTGCCCCAGTCCAGTTGCTCTCCACGTCTCGGGTCGGAATGCTCGTAGAGGGGGGTCCCGTCGAATCGGCCCAGCGCCCAGGCGTCTTTCGGAAAGTGCGCCGGTACCCAGTCGACGATGACGCCGATCCCGGCTCGGTGCAGGGCGTCGACCAGCGACCGGAACTCGTCGGGCGATCCGAACCGCGACGTGGGCGCATAGTAGGACGTGACCTGGTAGCCCCACGATCCGGCGAACGGGTGCTCGGCGACCGGCAGCAGCTCCACGTGGGTAAATCCTTGCTCGACAACGTAATTCGTGAGCTCGTAGGCAAGCTGTAAGTAGCTGAGACCGGGGCGCCACGAGCCGAGGTGGACTTCGTAGGTGCTCATCGGCTCGAAGACCGGGTTGCCCTTGGCGCGCCGCGTCATCCAGTCGTCGTCGTCCCAGGTGTAATCGCTCGTGAAAACCCGCGACGCGGTGTGCGGCGGGACCTCGGTCGCGAAGGCGAACGGGTCGGCCCGGTCGGTAATGACGCCGTCGGCGCCGTGCACTCTGAACTTGTACATGCCGTCGTGAGTGAATCCGGGCCAGAACAACTCCCATACACCGGAGGAGCCCAGCACCCGCATCGGGGCGTCGTTACCGGTCCAGCCGTTGAACTCTCCGATCAGGCTGACGCCGTTGGCATTGGGCGCCCACACCGCGAACGACACCCCGCTGACCACGCCGTCGGGCGTGGTGAACGAGCGCGGGTGGGCACCAAGCACCTCCCAGAGTCGCTCATGGCGGCCTTCGGAAAACAGATGCAGGTCGACCTCGCCCAGAGTTGGCAGGAAGCGGTAGGCGTCGGCGACGGTGTTCACCACGGGCGCCTCCCCGGGGCCGGGATAGCTGACTTCCAGCCGGTAGTCAACCAAGCCGATGAACGGCAACGCCACCGCGAACAAACCGGATTCGAGGTGCTGCAGCGGGAACCGGTCGTCCCCGACGAGCGCGACGACTTCAAGCGCGTGCGGCCGGAATGCCCGGATGACGGTGTGGTCGCCGTACTCGTGGGCCCCCAGGATTCCGTGCGGGTTGTGGTGCGCGCCGGCAATCAGACGTGCCAGGTCGGCCGGGTCGGGCGCGAGGTGTGTCCCCGCGAGCTGTTCTGTTCGACTCATGTTGTGTCCCCCTTCGGGCGCCTTACCTCCTGCGCAGCAATGTGGTGCGAGATCCTTCGGGTATGAGTGGCATGTTGATGATGTGAGCGATGGCCCGGCCGGGTTCGATGCGGATGTAATTGGATTGACCCCATTGGAATTCATCGCCGGTGATCTCGTCGCGCACCCAGAACCGCTCATAGGGCTCGCGGCCCAGCGCTGCCATGTCCAACGACAGCGTGGCATGCTCCGCCCCGAACGCGTTGAGCGTCACCACCACCAGCACGCAGTCGCCGGTGGCCGGGTCGAATTTGCTGTAGGCCAGCAGGGCGTCGTTGTCCACGCCGTGGAAATGAATGGTGCGCAACTGCTGCAGCGCCGGATGGTGCCGGCGAATGGCGTTGAGCTGCGTGATGAACGGCTCGAGGGACCTGCCTTCGGCGAGCGCGGCCGCATAGTCGCGCGGGCGCAGTTCGTATTTCTCCGAGTCCAGGTATTCCTCGCTGCCGTCGCGCAGCGGGCGATGCTCGAACAGTTCGTAGCCGGAGTACACGCCCCACGCCGGACTCAACGTCGCAGCGAGCACCGCGCGAATGGCGAACATGCCGGGGCCGTGGTGTTGCAGCACGGCATGCAGGATGTCGGGGGTATTGACGAACAGGTTCGGCCGGCGGAAGTCTGCCAGCTTTGCGATGTCGTTGCCGAATTCGGTGAGTTCCCACTTGGCGGTGCGCCAGGTGAAGTAGCTGTACGACTGGGTGAAACCCAATTTGGCCAGCCCGTACTGGCGGGCAGGCGGCGTGAACGCCTCCGACAGGAAGAGCACGTCCGGGTCGACGTTCTTGACCTGGCCGATCAGCCACGCCCAGAAGTCCGGCGGCTTGGTGTGCGGATTGTCCACCCGAAAGAACTTGATGCCGTGCCCAACCCAGTGCAGGACCACGCGCAGCACTTCGTCGTACAGACCGGTGGGGTCGTTGTCGAAATTGAGCGGGTAGATGTCCTGATACTTCTTCGGCGGGTTCTCCGCGTAAGCGATTGTGCCGTCGGGCAGTTCGGTGAACCACTTCCGGTGCTCGCGGGCCCACGGGTGATCCGGCGCGCACTGCAAGGCGAGGTCCAGGGAAACCTCCATGCCCAGATCGCGCGCCGTGCGTACGAACTCGTCGAAGTCGTCGATCGTGCCGAGGAGAGGATGAATGGCGTCGTGGCCGCCCTCGTCGCTGCCGATCGCCCATGGGGACCCGACATCTTCCGGCGAGGCGGTGGGGGAATTGTTGCGGCCTTTGCGATGTATCTTGCCGATCGGGTGGATCGGCGGCAGGTACACGACGTCGAACCCCATCGCCGCGATGCGCGGGAGATCCGCCGCCGCCGTCTTGAAAGTGCCGTGCACCGGCTTGCCGGCGGCGTCGCGCCCGCCGGTCGAGCGGGGAAACAACTCGTACCACGACCCGAAGCGGGCCAACGGGCGATCCACCCACACCCCGTACTGCTCGCCCCGGGTGACCAGTTCTCGCATCGGATAGGCGGTCAGCAGTTCGTCGACCTCCGGCGCGAGTGCCAGTACGGAGCGGGGGACGGGGTCACCCGGTGCGCGCAACGCCGCGACGGCCGCCAGCAGAGGGTCGCGCAGCGGCCGAGGGACACCCGTCGCGGCGCGCTCCAACAACGTCGCGCCGACCTCCAAATCGTTCGACAGCTCCGTTTCGCCCTGGCCCGCATCGAGCTTGGCGAGCAGACCATGCCGCCAGGTGTGCACCGGGTCACCCCAACCGTCGACCCGGTAGGTCCACAGCCCGACCCGGTCGGGGGTGAACTGGGCGTGGAAAACGTAAGGCTCCAGGCCCTCCGTCATCCGGACCTGCAGCGGCTTCACCCTTGCAGACTGTCGCAGCGACTCACCCGGCGTGTCGCGGACCCGTGCCGGCGACGCGGGCTCCGGGTTCCGGAATGCCCTGATTTCACGCGTTTCCACTACTTCCGGATAGCGCGGCCCCAGGTAACGCACCACAAGAGTTGCCGCGACGGCGTCGTGGCCGTCCCGCCACACGGCGGCGCTGACCGGGAATATCTCACCAACGACTGCCTTGGCGGGATACGCCCCGTAGGAAACGACGGGCTGGACGTCGTCGATCTCGACACGACCGGGCACCAACACTCCGTTCCGCTTTGCCCGGCTCCTCCTCGGCCCGCTCCTCGGGCCGCATCGTCGCCGGGGTGTTCCGCTTGGGTGCGGCCAAACCGCGAGGTCGCTGAACGCCGCTCGTCGAAGAAACTTCCTTTCGCGGGCTGTCCTTAGCGGGTAAGCAGCTCTGCGGCCCCGTTAACTACCCGATACCCACCCTAATGTCCGGCCACACACTCTCAGTTAAACGGCCTGTCACGAGCAGCAACGAGCTGGGTCTGGTCACCCTGGCTCGACGTCTGGGGCGTGGCGCAGCCGCTCGAGTGCCTTACGGACCTGCGCGGCGTTGGTGGTCTGCCAGAACGGCGGCAGTGAGGCGCGCAGGTAGCCGCCGTAGCCGGCGGTGACCATCCGGGAGTCGAGCACTGCGACCACTCCGCGGTCGCTGGCGCGGCGCAGCAATCTGCCCGAGCCCTGCGCCAGCAGCAGCGCCGCGTGGCTGGCGGCCACGGCCATGAACCCATTCCCGCCGTGGGCGGCCACCGCGCGCTGGCGGGCCCCCAGTAGCGGGTCGTCCGGGCGCGGGAACGGGATGCGGTCGATCAGCACCAACGACAGCGACGGCCCCGGCACGTCGACTCCTTGCCACAGCGACAGCGTGCCGAACAGCGAGGTCTCCGGGTCCTCGGCGAACCGCTCGACCAGCGTGGAAGTGCTGTCGTCGCCCTGGCACAACACCGGCGTGGCCAGCCGCTCCCGCATCGCCTCGGCGGCGGCTCGGGCGGCGCGCATCGACGAGAACAGCCCCAGCGTGCGACCGCCGGCGGCGGTGATGAGCTCGGCGATTTCGCTCAGCTGCTCGTCCGATCCGGTGCCATCGCGGCCCGGCGGCGGCAGATGCGCGGCGACATATAGGATTCCCGCCTTGGCGTGCTGGAAGGGCGACCCGACGTCAAGGCCACGCCAGGGATGCCCGGAACTGCCTGCCGCTTCCGATCCGGACTGGGCTCCTGTGAGGCCCCAAGCGGCGGCCATCGCGTCGAAGGACCCGCCGACTGTCAGGGTCGCGGACGTCAAAACCGTCGTCGACCGGGCGAACACCCGGTCGCGCAGCAGGCCGGCCACCGACAGTGGGGCCACCCGCAGCACCGCGCGCGTCGAACCTCGGCTCTCTTCGTGATCCAGCCAAACCACGTCGGTCCGATCTGGAATCGCGGGCCCGAACGACGTCAGGATTCGCGACGCGGTATCGGATATCTCGGTCAGTGCCGCGGCCGCTTCGGCGCGCGCTGATGCCGCCTTCGCGTCGCTGCTGGAGTCGATCGCCGAACGTGCGGCGCTGGCCGCGTCGCGCAGTGCGGTCAGGTACGTCGCCATCTCGTCGTCGAGATGGTCGACGCGGCCCACTTTTATGATTTCGGCGTCGTGGATCGCCGCGGTGAATGTGGCCGAGGCTGCCTCCAGCCGCTGGGTCAGTTCGCGATCCAGCAGCCGGGTGATCCGCCGCGAGGCAACCCCGAGTGTCGCCGACGTCAGCTCCCCGGTGGCAACCGATGTCACCCGGTCTGCCAACTCGTGCGCTTCGTCGACGACCAGCAGCGAGTGTTCCGGCAAGACGGCGGACTCGGCAACAGCATCGATGGCCAGCAGCGCGTGGTTGGTGACGACGATATCGGCGGCACCCGCGCGGCCACGGGCCCGCTCGGAGAAGCACTCGGAGCCGAACGGGCAACGGGCCACGCCCAGGCATTCCCGCGCGGACACGCTGACCTGGGACCACGACCGGTCCGGCACACCGGGCTGGAGGTCGTCGCGGTCACCGGAGTCGGTCGTTGAAGCCCAGGCTGTGAGTCGCTGCACGTCACGACCCAATGCGGTGGCCGCCAACGGGTTGAACAGTTCTTCTTGCGGGGGTTCATCATCGGCGTCCGCATCGCCCGCGCCGCCGTTATGGATCTTGTTAAGGCACAGGTAGTTCCGCCGCCCTTTGAGCAACGCGAACTGTGGCTGGCGGGGCAGCGCATCGGTGAGCGAATCCGTCAGCCGGGGCAGATCACGATCGACGAGTTGACGCTGCAGGGCGATCGTCGCCGTCGACACCACGACCGGTTCGTCGTCGCTGACGGCGCGGACAATCGCGGGGATCAGATAGGCCAATGACTTGCCGGTGCCCGTCCCGGCCTGCACGACGAGGTGCTCACCGGTTTCGAGGGCCTGCGCGACCGCCCCGGCCATCTCCTGCTGGCCGGGGCGTTCGCTGCCACCGAGCGCGGCTACCGCGACGGCCAGCAACTCGGGGACGGACATGGACACGTCAGACGTGATTGCTCCTCATCGTTGTCAGCTAGTTGTTCAGACGGAAATTTGTACCGTCGGGATCGCCGGATCGCCGTGCGCTAATTTCAGTCCCTCCCACGGCAGGCTGTGCAGCCCCGACGCGACCAGCGTCCGCGCTGCGGCCAGGGCGTCGACACCGGTGTCCGCAACGATCTTCCCGTCACGGACCAGCGTGGTGCTCAGCGCCCGGCACGGTTCGTTGGAACCAGGCCCACTGGCGGGCGCTCGGCCCGCCGGATACACCACCTCCTCGGTGATCGTGCCGGTTGCGCGGCAGCGCCGCAGCGCTTCCTTGCGGCCGCCGCGGGATTCCTTGTGGCTGCTGCGCTTCTGCACCGGCACGCCGTCCACTTCGACCAGTTTGTAGACCATGTTCGCGGTCGGGGCGCCCGAGCCGGTGACCAGCGATGTGCCGACGCCGTAGCTGTCCGCCGGTTCGGACCGCAGCCCCGCGATCGAGAACTCGTCAAGATCGCCGGAGACCACGATGCGGGTCCCGGTGGCCCCGAGCTGATCCAGCTGCTCGCGCACCTGGCGGGCCAGCACGCCCAGCTCGCCGGAGTCGATGCGGACCGCGCCGAGCGTGGTACCCGCGGCGGCCACGGCATTGGCCACGCCGGTCGCCACGTCGTAGGTGTCTACCAGCAGCGTGGTACCGGTGCCCAGGGCGTCGACCTGGGCGCGGAACGCGGTCAGCTCCGTCAAGGTGCTGGGTTCGTCGCCGTGCGTGTGCAGCATGGTGAACGCATGTGCGGCGGTGCCTTCCGTGGGTATCCCGTAGCGGCGGTGCGCCTCGAGGTTGGATGAGGCGGCAAAACCGGCGATATAGGCGGCGCGGGCCGCCGCGACCGCGGCGAGCTCGTGAGTTCGTCGGGATCCCATCTCGATCACCCGACGATCCCCCGCGGCACTCACCATGCGCGCCGCCGCGGAAGCGATCGCGGTGTCGTGGTTGAAAATCGACAGCACCAGCGTCTCGAGAACTACGCATTCAGCGAAACTGCCGCGCACCGACAGCACCGGGGACCCGGGGAAGTACAGCTCGCCCTCGGCGTAACCGTCGATGTCGCCGCCGAACCGGAAATCGCGCAGAAAATGCAGCGTGTCCGGGTCGAGGAATTCCGCCAGCGATCGGCACGCATCGTCGTCGAACCTGAACTGCGGCAAGGCTTCCAGCAGCCGGCCGGTGCCGGCCACCACGCCGTAACGGCGACCCTCGGGGAGTCGGCGGGCAAAGACCTCGAACGTGGTCCGGCGATGGGCGGTGCCGTCGCGCAGCGCCGCCGCCAGCATGGTCAACTCGTATTTGTCGGTCAGCAGCCCAGCCAGGACCGGGTCGTTCATCCCGCAACGGTAACGGCTGGCGTCTCCGCACCTGTGTCTCGGTATCGTAGTGGTCATGCCTGTTGCGTCAGCGCCCACCAAACCGGGCACTACCGGGCAACGCGAGGCGACTCCGGTAGAGGCCACGGCCAGTCCGTGGGTGACCATCGTGTGGGACGATCCCGTCAATCTGATGACCTACGTGACGTACGTATTCCAGAAGCTGTTTGGCTATACCGAGCCGCACGCCACCAAGCTGATGCTGCAAGTGCACAACGAAGGCAAGGCGGTCGTGTCGGCGGGTAGCCGGGAGTCCATGGAAGTCGACGTGTCCAAGCTGCATGCCGCCGGTTTGTGGGCAACGATGCAGCAGGACAGCTGAGAATCAAGGACATCCGGGGTTCCTGTGCGCAAGTGGAAGCGCGTCGAGACCGCCGGTGGTCCCCGTTTTCGGTCCTCCTTGGCCGCGCATGAAGCGGCCCTGCTCACAAACCTCGTCAGCGCGATGATCGGCTTGCTCGACGAACGCGAATCTTCCTCGCCGTCGGATGAACTCGAGGAGATCACCGGGATAAAAACGGGCAACGCGCAACCGCCTGTGGACCCGACTCTTCGTCGGCTGCTGCCGGATTTCCATCGGCAGGGCGACGATGATTCGGCGGCCGATACTTCAGATAGCCTCAACGCGGCGCTGCGCAGCCTGCATGAGCCTCAGATCATCAGCGCCAAACGGGTTGCCGCACAACGGCTGTTGGACACGGTTCCAGATGGCGGCGGCCGGTTGGAGCTGAGCGAGGAGGATGCCAGCGCTTGGGTCGCGGCCGTCAACGACCTCCGGTTGACCTTGGGAGTGATGCTTGAGGTCGGGCCAGAGGGCCCGGATCGCTTGCCGGCTGACCATCCACTGGCCGCGCACTTCGACGTCTACCAGTGGCTGACGGTCCTGCAGGAATACCTGGTGCTGGGGCTGATGGGGACCCGATGACCGTGATGGCGGCCGGATGAACTCCATCACCGACGTCGCGGGCATCCGCGTCGGCCACTACCAGCGACTTGATCCCGACGCGTCGCTGGGCACCGGGTGGGCCTCCGGGGTCACCGTCGTGCTGACACCGCCCGGCACCGTCGGCGCGGTCGACTGCCGGGGTGGCGCGCCCGGCACTCGAGAGACCGATCTGCTGGACCCTTCCAACAGCGTGCGCTACGTCGATGCGGTGTTGCTTGCCGGCGGTAGCGCCTACGGGCTGGCAGCCGCCGATGGCGTCATGCGCTGGCTGGAGGAACACCAACGCGGCGTGGCGATGAAGGGCGGCCTGGTGCCCATCGTGCCGAGTGCGGTGATTTTCGATTTGCCGGTCGGCGGCTGGGGCTGCCGCCCTACGGCCGAATTCGGTTATGCCGCCGCCGGCGGCGCCGCGGGGGGCGAAGGTGCGGAGCTGCCGATCGGGACGGTCGGAGCCGGAGTGGGGGCGCGGGCCGGGGTCCTCAAGGGCGGTATTGGCACGGCGTCGACGACCCTGCCGTGTGGCGTGACCGTCGGAGCGGTCGTAGCGGTGAACTCCGCGGGCGACGTCGTCGACCGGACCACCGGCTTGCCGTGGATGGCGGACTTGATCGAGGAGTTCGCGCTCACCCGGCCGCCGGCCGAGCAGATCGACGCCCTCGCGCAGCTGCCGTCCCCGCTGGACGATCTGAACACCACGATTGCGGTGGTAGCGACTGACGGTGCGCTAAGCCCAGCCGGGTGCCGGCGAGTGGCGATCGCCGCCCACGACGGGCTGGCCCGCGCCATCCGGCCTGCACACACCCCGCTGGACGGCGATACCGTGTTCGCACTGGCCACCGGGGCAATCGAGGTAGCGCCGGCGGCCGATACCCCCGCCGCACTGTCCCCGGAGACAGCGTTGGCCTCTGCTGTGGGCGCGGCCGCGGCTGATTGCCTGGCGCGTGCGGTGCTCGCCGGTGTGCTGGCCGCTGAGTCGATAGCCGGAATACCCACCTATCGCAGCGTCTTGCCAGGAGCATTCACGTCCGTTGATTGCTGACACCGGTACGCTGGAGCGTGCCATGAACCAGCCGGCCAGAAGCTCGCGCGCACCCGCTACTCAGGCGAAAAAGCGGCCCCAGTGGATGGTGGGCGGGGCCACCATCCTCACCTTCGTGGCACTGCTTTATCTCATCGAGTTGATCGACCAGCTGACGGGGAACCGGCTCGACGCCAACGGCATCAGGCCGCTGGAGGCCGACGGTCTGTGGGGAATCATCTTCGCGCCGCTGCTGCACGCCGGCTGGCCGCACCTGATAGCCAATACGGTTCCGATGCTGGTGCTGGGGTTTCTGGTGACGCTGGCCGGACTGTCCCGGTTCGTCTGGGCTACCGCGATCGTGTGGATCGTCGGAGGCTTCGGTACCTGGCTCATCGGCAACGTGGGCACCGAATGCGGACCGACCGACCATATTGGGGCCTCCGGTCTGATCTTCGGCTACCTGGCGTTTTTGCTGGTTTTCGGGATATTCGTGCGCAGGCTTTGGAACATCGTCGTCGGGCTGGTGGTGTTGTTCGTCTACGGTGGCGTCCTGTTCGGTGCCATGCCGGTGCTGCACCAATGTGGTGGCGTGTCCTGGCAGGGGCATTTGTGTGGTGCGTTTGCCGGTGTGCTGGCGGCGTATCTGTTGTCCGGTCCCGAACGTAAGGCCCGCGCAGTGAGAAAAGCCGGCGTCGGTTCGCCGCGGCTGACGCCATGAGCTCGGCACTGGCGCCCATCGGGGTCTTCGACTCCGGGGTCGGGGGACTGACGGTCGCCCGCGCGATCATCGACCAATTGCCCGACGAGGACATCATCTATGTCGGTGACACGGGTAACGGCCCGTACGGGCCGCTGTCCATCCCGGAGATTCGCGCCCACGCGCTGGACATCGGCGACGACTTGGTCGGCCGAGGCGTCAAGGCGCTGGTGATCGCCTGCAATTCGGCCTCCGCGGCGTGCCTGCGGGATGCTCGCGAGCGCTACGACGTGCCGGTTGTCGAGGTGATCTTGCCGGCGGTGCGCCGTGCGGTGGCCACCACCCGCAGCGGCCGCATCGGGGTCATCGGCACCCAGGCGACCATCACCTCGCACGCCTACCAGGACGCGTTCGCCGCAGCGCGAGACACTGAGGTCACCGCCGTGGCCTGCCCTCGGTTCGTCGACTTCGTGGAGCGCGGCGTGACCAGCGGTCGCCAGGTGCTCGGACTGGCTGAGGGTTATCTGGAGCCGTTGCAGCGCGCCGAGGTCGACACGCTGGTGCTTGGCTGTACGCACTATCCGTTGTTGTCCGGCCTGATCCAGTTGGCGATGGGCGAGAACGTGACGCTGGTGTCGAGTGCCGAGGAAACTGCCAAGGAACTGCTGAGGGTTCTTACCGAGCGGGACATGCTGCGGCCGCACGACGAGCCGGCTGCGAGCCGGGTCTTCGAAGCGACCGGCGACCCCGAGGCCTTCACCAAACTTGCGGCCCGATTTCTCGGTCCCGCGGTCACCGGCGTTCAACCGGTTCACCGTCAAATTCGTGTCTTCTAGATGGACGCGCAGAGATTCCGGTCGCACCAATGCGGCGATGTTTTCCGCACGCTGCTATCGGGCATGGCACAGTAGTGTCCGTGCGAATAACCGTCCTCGGCTGCTCCGGCAGCGTAGTGGGTCCGGATTCGCCCGCGTCGGGTTATTTGCTCCGAGCGCCGGACACGCCGCCGCTGGTTCTCGACTTCGGCGGGGGCGTGCTGGGCGCGCTGCAACGGCATACAGATCCCGGCGACGTGCAGGTGATGCTCACCCATCTGCACGCCGACCACTGTCTGGATATGCCGGGACTGTTCGTCTGGCGGCGTTACCACCCGACGCGCCCCGCCGGCAAAGCGTTGCTGTACGGACCGAGCGATACCTGGTCGCGTTTGGGTGCGGCGTCGTCCCCCTACGGCGGCGAGATCGACGATTGCTCCGACATCTTCGATATTCGGCATTGGGTCAACGGTGAACCGGTGAAGGTGGGCGCGCTCACGGTAGTGCCGCGGGTGGTGTGTCACCCGACCGAGTCCTACGGCTTGCGGATCACCGATCCCACCGGTGCCACATTTGTGTACAGCGGTGATACCGGCTTCTGCGACCAGCTCATCGAGTTGGCACGCGACGCCGACGTTTTCCTCTGCGAGGCCTCCTGGACGCATGCGCCGGATCGCCCGCGCGCGCTGCATCTATCGGGTACCGAAGCCGGCAGGGCCGCAAAGCAGGCCGGCGTTCGCGAGCTGCTACTGACCCATATCCCGCCGTGGACTTCGCGGGAAGACGTGATCAGCGAGGCCAAGGCCGAATTTGACGGCCCAGTGCATGCGGTGGTGGCCGGTGAGACGTTCGAAATCAGGCCCTCCAAACGGGTCTGAGCTTGTCCGCCTGCGCCCGCCGTGGCGCATCGAAACATAAACCCGGCACACCTGCACCGACGGCGTGTCTTCTGCGTGGTTTATGTGTCGTGGCAACGGCTAGGGTGGCTGCGTGTCCAAACGAGAAGACGGTCGCCTCGACGAAGAACTTCGGCCTCTGGTCATCACCCGCGGCTTCACCGAGCACCCGGCGGGTTCGGTACTCATCGAATTCGGTCAAACCAAAGTCATGTGCACCGCGAGCGTCACCGAGGGCGTGCCGCGCTGGCGTAAGGGATCGGGCCTGGGGTGGCTGACCGCGGAGTACGCCATGTTGCCGTCGGCGACGCACACCCGCTCCGACCGTGAATCGGTCAAGGGCCGGGTCAGCGGACGCACCCAGGAGATCAGCCGGCTGGTCGGCCGGTCGCTGCGGGCGTGCATCGACCTGCGGGCGCTGGGAGAGAACACCATCGCCGTCGACTGCGATGTGTTGCAAGCAGACGGTGGCACCCGCACCGCCGCCATCAGCGGCGCCTACGTGGCGCTGGCCGACGCGGTCACCTATTTGTCGGCGGCGGGCAAGCTCTCGGATCCCAGGCCGTTGTCGTGTGCTATCGCCGCGGTCAGCGTCGGCGTGGTCGACGGCAGGATTCGGGTGGATCTGCCCTATGAGGAGGATTCGCGCGCCGAGGTCGACATGAACGTCGTCGCCACCGACACCGGGACCCTGGTGGAGATTCAGGGCACCGGGGAGGGTGCGACGTTCCCGCGTTCGACGTTGGACAAGCTGCTCGACCTGGCGTTGAGCGCCTGCGACACGGTGTTTGCCGCGCAGCGCGAGGCGCTGGCCCTGCCGTACCCGGGTGTGCTGCCCGAGGGACCTGCATCGGGAAAGGCGTTCGGAAGCTGACCCGGCTGCTGGTGGCCAGCCGCAACCAAAAAAAGCTGGCCGAACTGCGCCGCGTGCTCGATGGTGCCGGATTGTCGGGGTTGACGCTGGTGTCACTCAACGACGTGGCGCCGTTCGACGAGGCGCCGGAGACCGGCGCGACTTTCGAGGACAACGCGCTGGCGAAGGCGCGCGATGCGTTCGCGGCGACCGGCCTGGCCAGCGTGGCCGACGACTCCGGTTTGCAGGTCGCCGCACTCAACGGCATGCCCGGGGTGTTGTCTGCGCGCTGGTCGGGCAACCACGGCGACGACGCCGGCAATACCGCGCTCTTGCTGGCGCAGTTGCGCGACGTTCCGGACGGCCGGCGCGGCGCAGCTTTCGTGTCGGCCTGCGCTCTTGTCACGGCGTCTGACGAGGTCGCCGTCCGCGGCGAGTGGCCGGGCACCATCGCCCGGGAGCCACGCGGCGACGGCGGGTTCGGCTACGACCCGGTCTTTGTCCCGGACGGATCGGATCGGACTGCCGCGCAACTCAGCCCAGGGGAGAAGGACGCTGTGTCGCATCGAGGTCGCGCGCTTGCCTTGCTGGTGCCGGCGCTGAGGGCGCTTGGCTGAACCCGAGCAGTCCTAGAGCCCGAAGCGCTTCTTGATGTCTCTGGTCTGGAAGTGCTCGACCACGATGCCCAGTAGCGGGATGGTGCCTGCGGCCATCACCCCGATGGTCTTACCAATCGGCCACCTGACCTTCACCGCGAGGTTGGAGGCCGTCAGCACGTAGACGAAATACACCCAGCCGTGCACCACACCGATCCACCGGATCTCCTGGTGAAAGGCGAAGTGCGAGACGATCTCGTAGCACAGCGCGATCAGCCAGATGCCGGTCGTCCACGCCATCACTCGATAGCGAAGCAGCGCGGCGCGGATCTTCTCGACGGGAAAAACTGGCGCCGGCTGGTGCGCTTCTGGCGTCTCGGGTGCGGTCATGCGGTGGTCCTGTTCTCCTTTTCGGAATCCTGCTTCGCGAGCTCGGCCAGATAGGCGTTGTACTCGCGCAGCGCGGGATCGGTGGCCGGCTGCTGCACCGTTTTAGGTCGCTGGGGCAGTAGCTCGGCGGGAATCTCGGTGACAGCATCGCTATTCCGCGGTAGCGGCGGCGACTCTTCGTAGCGGACGAAGTTGCGGTAGGCGTAAACGCAGAACCACGCGAACAGCGGCCACTGCATCGCGTAGCCCAGGTTCTGGAACGTGCCCGACGGTGAGTGAAACCTGGTCCACTGCCACCAGCCCAAAGCCAGACAGCCAGCGGCGGCAACGATCACCAAAGCGATCAGCGCCGGCCTGCGACGACGTGTGGTTGGCACCCCAAGACGGTACCGCGCGGCCGTACCGACTTAGGCCGGTACGAAACCATCCAGCGGTTACGATTGCCTCGCGGCGGGCGTGATGGAATGGCAGACATGCCGGCTTTAGGTGCCGGTGCTCGAAAGAGCGTGAGGGTTCGACTCCCTTCGCCCGCACCCTAGCTGTACCGGATTATGCGCAGGCAAACGGCTGGCGTGATGTTTTCTCGCAGCTTGGGACCTACACCGGCGATGAACTAGGTCGGTAAATCGGTCATCAAAGCGCCTTAATCTCAACGGATTTCCTGATGGCGCCACCGAATCCGCGCGGTGATCTCGAGAGCCAAATCGCACAGTCAGTCTGCCACGCGGGCGGTTGGCCTCGGTCTTTCCGGTATGCCTTACAGTTCATAGGTCAGTGGCCAGGGGTGTGCGAGTACCGGAGGCGTGTTGCGTATGAGTGCGGTGGTGTCGATTCCCCGGTATCCCGGCGAGGTGACTCCCGAGTGGCTGTCGGCGGCCCTCAGCAGAGGCCGCGCGTCCGTCGAGGTGTCCGACGTCGACGTCGTCGCGATCGGCACCGGGCAGACCGGGGCGACATACCGCGTGACGGCGAAGTACGCCACAGATCCCGGTGACCTGCCGCAGACTTTCGTGATCAAACTGCCGGCCCAGGACGACACCGTGCGTGACCGCGTCACCATCGGCTACCGCAGCGAGTGCACGTTCTACGCATCGGTGGCCGATCGGGTGCGGGTGCCAACGCCGCAGTGTTTCTACTGCGAGATCACCGAAGACGCCATGGACTACGCGCTGTTGCTCGCCGATCAAGCCCCCGCGGTGCAGGGAGATCAGATCGCGGGCTGCGGCGAACGAGAGGCGCGCCTTGCCGCGGTGGCACTGGCCGGATTACACGGACCCAGTTGGTGCGACCCATTCTGGCTCGATCTGCCCGGCATGGGGTTTCCGCGCGCCGATGAGGCTTCCGCCAAGGGCCTTGGTGATGTCGCGATCATGAGTGCCGATATCACGCTGGAAAAGCTCGGCGACCGAATGAGCGCCGAAGACCGCGAGACTTTCACGACGACAATGGGTTTGGTGACGCCCTGGCTGTTGGCCAACCAGGACCGGTTCGCCCTGCTACACGGCGACTACCGCCTCGACAACCTGTTGTTCGATCCAGAACAGACCTGGGTAAGCGTCGTCGACTGGCAGACGCTCGGCGTAGGCCTTCCGGCAAGGGATCTCGCCTACTTCACGGCCACCAGCCTGAACCCGCAGCTGCGGCCGACAATCGAGAAGGACCTCGTCAGGGACTATCACCGCGCGCTACTCGGTTACGGCGTAACCGCTTATGACTTTGACGCATGTTGGCGCGACTACCGGCTGGGCGTGCCGCAGGCTCCGCTGATCTCCGCTCTGGGATTTGCCTTCGCCGCCGGCACTGAGCGCGGTGACGACATGGTGCTCACCATGCTCGAGCGTGGTTGCCAGGCGATCCGTGATCTCGGAACGCTGGAACTGATCGGCTGAGCATGACAAGCGGGTCCCAGCGCGAGCGCGAACCGGAATTGTGCGGGCAGACCGTCGTTGTGATCGGCGGCAGCGCGGGCATCGGATTCGAAACGGCTCGACGCGCCCGGGTCGTCGGGGCCGCCGACGTTGCCGCGCTCGCCGTCCACATCATGACCAACACGGCACTCACCGGCGCGACCTATGACATCGACGGTGGCCAGCAGTTCGTGTAGCCGCTAGGCGCCGTCAGGTAGGCATCAGTATTGGGTGGAGCCCTGGTCGACGGGGATCTGGGCGGCGGTGACGTACCGCGATTCGTCACTGGCCAGCCAGCACACGGCGTCGGCGATGTCTTCCGCCTCGGCGACCCAGGTGGGCAAGAACGGCGTGAGCATGTGGGACAGCTGTGGGTTGGTTTCCATGGTTTTGCCTACGGCGGCGGCCATGTCGCCCGTTCCCATCGGGGTGTTCACCGGACCGGGGTGGACGCTGTTGACCCGGATCGAATGTTGGCCCAGCTCGGCGGCGAAGGCGCGGGCCAATCCGGTGACGGCGTGCTTGCTGGCGGTGTAATGCACCATGAACGGCTGCATCTTCAAGCCGGCCGCGGAACTGATCAGGATGATCGAACCGCCGCGGCCCCCTTCGATGATCTTGTTCGCGCCGGCCATCACAGTGTTCCACGTACCGGTCACGTTGATGTCCATCACGTCGCGAAAGGATTCGGGCGTGATGTCGTTCCAGGCCTGTGGAATCGCGATACCGGCGTTGGCCACGATGATGTCGAGCCTTCCCAGTTGAGCGACCCCGTCGTCGACGGCTTCGCAGAGTGCGTCATAGTCGCGGGTGTCGACGGTGAAGGCCAGGATCCGGCGGTTTGTCGCCTCGACGAGGCGCACTGTTTCGGCGAGGTCGTCGGCAGTGGCTGGTGGGTAGGGAACGCCGTCCGGGAGCTTGTCGGCGATGTCGACGGCGATGATGTCGGCGCCCTCGTTGGCCATGCGGATGGCATGCGCACGGCCTTGCCCACGTGCCGCCCCGGTGATGAAGGCGACTTTTCCTTTTAGTCGTCCCTCACCTCCGCCGTTCATCGCTGCGCCGCCTTGACTAGGTTCGAACCGATTATGAGTCGCTGAATCTCGCTGGTGCCTTCGTAGAGTCGCAGCAGCCGAACGTCGCGGTAGATACGTTCGACCGGAACGCCACGCATGTATCCACTGCCGCCGTGAATCTGCACCGCGAGATCGGCTACCTTGCCGGCCATTTCGGTGCAGAAGAGCTTCGCGGCCGACGGCGCGACCCTGCGGTCCTCATTGCCGACCCACAGCCGTGCGGCGTCGCGGACCAAGGCGCGGCCGGCCATGACCCCGGTCTGCTGGTCGGCGAGCATCGCCTGCACCAACTGGAAGCTTCCGATTAGCGCCCCGCCCTGCGTCGCGGTGGCGGCATATGCGACGGATTCGTCGAGCGCACGCTGAGCAGCGCCCACCGCGAGAGCGGCGATGTGCACCCGGCCGCGCGCCAACGACGTCATCGCCGCCCGATAGCCGACGTTCTCGCTGCCGCCGATCAGCGCGCCATCGTCGACTCGGACATCGGTGAAGCTGACGTCCGCGGTCCACGCGCCTTCCTGACCCATCTTGGCGTCCTTGGTGCCGACCTCGACACCGGCGGCGTCCGCGGGAACCAGAAAAACGGCGATCCCGGGGCCGTGGTCGTCGGCGGGCCGGGCGCGCGCGAAC
>Ga0182012_10002444_pt1 | contig 20056 bp, 13 predicted proteins | sample 612S2SmetaG_FD_120486 | JGI IMG/M metagenome (GOLD analysis project Ga0182012, IMG submission 120486) | Permafrost microbial communities from Stordalen Mire, Sweden - 612S2S metaG | ecosystem: Environmental > Terrestrial > Soil > Wetlands > Permafrost | place: Sweden: Stordalen | collected...
GGGATGTGAGCTTTGAGGGGTCGATGGCCCAGGCTGCGGTACTCTTTCCGGAATTGAGCGGTCAAGGCCGTTTTCGGAATTCCCGCGGTGCTTACCAGTGGGACAGGTCAAGTTGCCGCCGCTGCCGCCGATACAACGCTCAAGCAGTCTTAGCGGAGCGGCAGGCGATGGTGGAGAGCGGAGAAAATCGCGCAGAGATACTTGCGGCGGCGATGTCGCAATTGGAAGAGGGCATTGCGGTGCTCGACGCTGCGTCGCGCGTCCTGTTCTGGAATCCCGCGGCTGAGGCAATCACCGGCTATTTGAGTGCGGATCTGCTCTCGCGCACGATTCCTTCCGACGCTTACGAGATTGATCTTCAACATCACGCGGCGCATGCTTCGCACGAGAGGGCTGGTCCGGAGAAGCAGGAAAACAACGGGTCGACAGAACGGCCTCTGCTGGTGATTCTGCGGCACAAACAAGGGCATTCGTTGCCGGCGATGCTGCGGCGAACTCCTCTGCGCAACGCTCTCGGCAAGCGATTTGGCACGTTGCTGCGATTTCATCCGGTAGAGGAGATTGACACGCTGCCGCACGGCGCCTTGGACGAGGACGAGTCGCGAGAAAATCGCGTCGAGTCCAGCCAGGCCGACATGGAAGAGCGCCTGGACGAGGCCTGGCAGGAGTGGCATACCAACGCCGTTCCGTTCGGCCTGTTGTGGATTACCGTCGACCAGGCGGCGATGCTGCGCAAGACGCATGGGCGCGATGCTGCTTGCGCGATGCTAGGGATTGTGGAGCGAACACTGCTACATGGACTGAAGCCGACCGAGATTCTGGGCCGCTGGGGGACCCACGAGTTTCTCGTCCTTTGCCACGAGCGAACGCCGGAGATGTTGGATTCGCACGCGCACCGGCTGGGCAGCCTGGCGCGGACGGCGGATTTTCGCTGGTGGGGCGACCGAGTGAGCCTATCGGTGAGCATTGGCGCGGCGCACGCGGCGGAGGATGAGTCGCTGCGCTGTTTGCTGTTGCGCGCTCAGCGCGGCATGCAGGAGAGCACATATCTGGGCGGAAATCACATTGTCAGCAAAGCTTTCAAAGGGGGACGGGAATGTTCGCAATCATAGGCATCGTGGTGGTTTTTGGCGCCATTGTGGCCGGGTACCTGATGGAAAAAGGCAATTTGATGGTTCTGGTGCAGCCGGCGGAGCTGATCATCATTGGCGGCGCGGCGCTGGGAACGCTGCTGATTGCGAACCCGCTTCACATCATCAAGGCCATGATTCCCGGCGTACTGGGTGTGCTGAAGCCTTCGCCCTTCAGCAAGGCGCGCTATCTGAACACGCTGAAGATGATGTTCGAGTTCCTGAACAAGATTCGCAAGGAGGGGCTGCTTTCGGTCGAAAACGACGTGGAAAAGCCAAAGGAATCGGCGATTTTCAAAAAGTATCCGGAGTTCCTGCACGACCATCATGTGCAGGATTTTGTCTGCGATACGCTGCGCATGGCGATTACGGGCGGCGTGGAGCCCTTCGACATGGACCAGATGATGGAGCGAGATATGGAGGTTCATCATCATGGCGCGGCGATGCCGATCGCTTCCCTTTCTACGGTGGCCGACGCGCTGCCGGGGCTGGGGATTGTGGCCGCGGTGTTGGGGGTGGTGATTACCATGGGCGCGATCGGTGGACCTCCGGAAGAGGTCGGTCACAAGGTGGCGGCGGCGCTGGTGGGAACGTTCCTGGGCATTCTATTGTGCTACGGACTGGTTGGCCCTTTGGCGGCGAATATGACCAAGGGCGCGGACGAGCACAACGAGTATCTGGCGGTGCTGCGGGTGCTGATGTTGGCGTTCTTGAAAGGACAGGCGCCGATGATCGCCATTGAGATTGCGCGGCGGGCGATTCCGGCGCATGTGCGGCCTTCGTTTACGGAGATGGAAAAAGCCTGCAAGGGCGGCGGCGCGGCTGCTGAGCCTGCGGCAGCAGCATAAGGAGCCTCTAAGATGTCCGCACCGGATAAAAGGCCGATCATCGTCATCAAAAAGGTCAGCGGCCACGGCGGCCACCACGGCGGCGCGTGGAAGGTGGCCTATGCGGATTTTGTAACGGCAATGATGGCGCTGTTTATCGTGCTGTGGCTGTTGAATTCGAGCGTCAAGGTGAAGAAGGCGGTTGCTGGCTATTTCAACGATCCTAAGAGCTCACAGAAGGAGACGGGCACCGACAAGGCGGGCGATGACGACAGCATTCCAATCGACAAGAAGAACGTGGAGAAGCTGAAGGAGCAGATCGAGCAGGCGATCAAACACCAGCCCAATCTGGAGAAACTGGCCAAGCAGATCGAGATCACGATTACGCCGGAGGGTTTGCGCATTGAGTTGATCGAGGATAAAAGCGGGACGTTTTTTCAGAGCGGTAGCGCACAGCTGAGCCAATCGGGCCAGGAGCTGCTGAGCATGCTGGCCGGACAACTGAAGCCGCTGCCAAACAAACTACTGCTGGAGGGGCATACGGACGCGCAGGCGTATTCGGCGCAAAACGGATATACGAATTGGGAGCTTTCCGCAGATCGTGCCAACTCAGCGCGCCGGCTCTTGCAAACGGACGGCGTGGGGAAGAACCAGATTTCGCAGGTGCGGGGGTATGCGGACCAGTTGCTGCGGGTGAAGAATGACCCCCTGGACCCGTCGAACCGGCGGGTTTCGCTGATTGTGCAGTGGGCGGATGGGGCCGGTCCACCTTCCTTGAAGACAACAGAGGAGGGTAAGGGCGAGAAGGCCGGTGAGCCGGCAAAGGCTGAGACTGCCGCTCCCCCGGCCAAGCCTGTGGAAGCGAAATCAACGCCTGTCTCGACTTCGCCAGCCAAGCCCGCCGCGGGAAATGCAGCCCCGGCGGCAAAGCCAGGGATGCTGGACAGTCTGAAGGCCATGCTGCCCGGGAGTAAGTCGGCAAAGAAGTGAGACGTTTCAGCAGCAGCGATACGGCGCGGCTGGTTCGAGAGCGACTTTTCCGGGTTCCGCGGTGAGAGCCGAGGAAGTCGGAGGCGGAACGCCGCGCAGGGTCTGAATACAGCGCAGGAATGCCGAGCCGACAATCACAATCGCGCCGAGGATGAAGGTCGCCATAAGGCTGGTTTCGATCCAGCCCTGGATCGCGGTGCCGGGATGGAACGCCATGGGCCAGAAAGTGTTCTGGATAGATAAAACGCCAGCAGTGACGGTGGTGACCAGCACGAAGAGCGCAGGGACGAGGGTGCACCAGGCGTAGGCAGCCTTCTTGTGATTCACCAGATACGTGGTCATGGTGGCCAGGGCGATCGAGGCGAGAAGCTGATTGGCCGTGCCGAACAAGGGCCATATGGTGGCGATGGTGCCGCCCCAAATCAGATATCCCCAGCAGAGGACGATGATGGCAGTGGCCGAGAGACTGGATGGCAGCCAGTTGGTGCGGCCCAGCGGTTTGTAAACCTTGCCCATCAGCTCCTGCATCACGTAGCGCGCGACGCGCGTCCCGGCGTCGATGGTAGTGAGGATGAAGAGCGCCTCGAACATGATGGCGTAGTGGTACCAGTAGGCGGTTAGCGCCTTCATGCCTGGGAGTCCGCGGAAGATCTGGGCCATTCCGATGGCGAGCGAAACGGCGCCGCCGGTGCGCCCTGCCAGATGTTCACCGACCTGTTGAGAGAACTCGGGGAGATTGACGGTGTGCAGGCCGAGATGGGCGAAGACAGCCGGTGGGACATTGATGGCGAAGTAGTCGCCGGGAGCGAGCGAGCAGGCGGCGATGAGCGCAAGGACGCCGACGAGGGACTCGGCCAGCATGGCTCCGTAGCCGATGAAGCGAGCGTCGGTCTCTTTGTCGATCAGCTTGGAGGTAGTTCCTGAGGAAACCAGCGAGTGGAAGCCCGAGATGGCTCCGCAGGCGATGGTGACGAAGAGAAACGGGAAGAGCTTGCCGGGAATGACCGGTCCGCCGCCGTGGATATAGGGGGTGAAGGCAGGAAATTTCAGATCGGGATGGACAAAGAGGACGCCGAGAATTAGCGCGGCCAAAGTGCCGAGCTTGACGTAAGTGGAGAGATAATCGCGCGGTTCGAGAAGGAGCCAAACCGGTAGCACGGAGGCGAGAAAGCCGTAAGCGCAGAGGATTGCGACGATCTGATGCGGGGTAAGCAGCAGCAGATGCGCGAATGCCGATCCGGCGAACCAGTGGCCCCCGATCAGTGCCCCGACTATGGCGAGAACGCCAAAAATAGATGGGCCGAGGACGACGACTTTGCCGCGATTGGCGCGAAACATCCACAGACCCATGAGCATGGCTATGGGAACGGTCATACCGATGGTGAAAATGCCCCAGGCGCTCTGGCTGAGCGCGTTGACCACGATGATGGCCAGGCCTGCCATGGCGACGATGAGAATGAGCAGCACGGCGATCATGGCCAGCAGCCCGGTTACCGGGCCGACTTCGCGCTGGACGATGTAGGGCAGAGATTTGCCATCATGACGTAGCGAGCCGATGAGGACGGTGAGGTCCTGGACGGCCCCCGCGAGTACGGCGCCGGCGACCAGCCAGATGAGCCCGGGAGCGAAGCCGAACTGCGCGGCGAGAGTGGGGCCGACCAGCGGGCCCGCTCCAGCGATGGCCGCGAAATGATGGCCGAAGACCACCCATTTGGGCGAAGGAACGTAATTGTGGCCGTCTTTGAAGCGATGGGCGGGGGTGATGTTGCGATCGTCCAGCATGAAGGCGCGCGTAGCCAGCAGGGCGCTGTAATAGCGGTAGGCGACGACGAAGATGCCGAGGACGATCAGTAGAAGGGGAAGGGTGTTCACGTTGACGTGGAAACCTCTGCGACGGGCAGGCCCGATTGGGGAAGTATACCAACGGCTCGGTATTAGCAGGGGTTCGGACTTGGTTCTGCATCTGAGCGGGAGCCAGATGCATCCAAAGTGCATGTCGAATTACCCGCGTCTTTTTTCTTCTCTTCCTGTTGGCGATCTCAAGTTGTCGCATCGTGTTGTTATGGCTCCGCTTACCCGCATGCGATCGACGCAGCCTGGCGATATTCCTAACCCCTTGAACGCCGAGTATTATGCGCAGCGGGCTACGCCGGGCGGGCTGATCGTCTCAGAGGCGACGCAGGTTTCGCGGCAGGGGAAGGGATATCCGGCTGCGCCTGGGATTCATTCCGCCGAGCAGGTGGATGGCTGGCGTCTCGTGACTGAGGCTGTTCATGCCAAGGGCGGGCTGATTTTCCTGCAGCTCTGGCATGTGGGCCGGGTGAGCCATTCTTCGCTGCATCCGGAGACGGGATTGCCGGTTTCGGCTTCGGCGATTGCGATTGCCGACGGGGCGAAGGCCTTCACTGCGGATTTTCAGCAGGTGGAGTATGAGACGCCGCGGGCGCTCGAGACCGCCGAATTGCCGGAGATCGTGGAGGATTACCGGAAGGCTGCTGTGAATGCCCTGGCTGCCGGATTTGACGGCGTCGAGGTTCACTCGGCCAACGGCTACCTGCTGGACCAATTTCTGGAAGACAAGACCAACCACCGGACCGACGAATATGGAGGTTCTATCGAGAATCGGGCGCGGCTGCTGCTGGAAGTGACGGACTCGGTGATCGGCGTTTGGGGTAAGGGACGCGTTGGTGTGCGGCTCTCCCCGTTTGGGACCTTCTCGGATATGGGCGACTCGAACCCGGTCACGCTCTTCAGCTACGTGCTGGAGCAGCTTTCCTTGCGCGGCGTTGCCTATGCTCACATCATCGAGCCGCGCGTGGGCAGCGCGGGCAGCGGCGCTGCGATTGATAACTCCCGGCCGCGCACTTCGCATATTTTCCGCAAGGCGTTCAAGGGTGTGCTGATTTCTGCTGGCGGCTACACAGCAGAGACAGCTGACGAGACGATTGCCGAGGGTTATGCCGATGCGATTGCGTTTGGACGGCTGTTTATCGCCAATCCCGATCTAGTGGAGCGTTTCCGCGAAGATGCGGAGCTGAATATGCCGGACCGCACTACGTTCTATGGCGGCACAGAGCGGGGCTATATCGACTACCCTAGCCTGGCGCAGGTATCGGCAAGCGTTTAATAGGCTCTGAGAGCTGGGTTCCTGGTGGCTTCAGAGGGCGGGTTTCTTCCCACGGAAGGGCCCGCCTTTTTGCTTTTTCCGAAGTCGATGGTCAGGTGTTAGCATGGCTCGGCCGGGAGAATTGCGCGATGAACCCACGAAAATTGAAAACCTTTCCATTTTTGAATCTAACCCTGTGCCTCGTACTGGCTTCGATGGCGGGATCGGGTTTATGCCAAACGGTCGTTCCGGCGGCGAAGCCCGATCCGGCTTCGGGGACAGTCTTTCGGCTGGATGGCGGCGATGCGACGTATGCGTTTGGCGTGAATGAACGCGGGGAACTGCAGCAGTTGTATTGGGGCGGACGGATCGGGCCCTCCGACGCCATCGCCCCGGCTCATTCGGCAATGGAGTGGGCTTCCTTCGACTCTTCGTACAACAACACACCGCAGGAATATGCAGGCTGGGGCGCGGGGCTGTTTCAGGAAGCGGCGCTGAAAGTAACCTTTGCTGATGGCAACCGCGACCTGGTGCTGCACTACGTTTCGAATACACGGCCAGATGCGCATTCCATCGAGGTGAAGCTCAAGGACATCAGCCGAGCGGTTACGGTGACTCTGCACTACAAGATCGATCCGGAGACAGGGATACTGGCGCGGTCGGCGACGATCGAGAACGAAGAGCCAACCCCGATTCAGATTGAGCAGGCGGCGGCAGCGGCGTATTCCCTGCCCTCGGCGCACTATACGCTGAACTATCTGACGGGCCGCTGGGCTGGTGAGTGGACGCTGAACAGCGAGGCGATTCATGGCGGCGAGCGGGTGCTCGAAAGCCGGAGAGGAACGACCGGACACCAGGCAAACCCCTGGTTCGCGATCGGCAAGGGCGACGCGGATGAGGAACACGGCGAGACGTGGTTTGGCGAGCTGGCGTGGAGCGGCTCGTGGCGGATGGTGATTGAACAGGACCAGTTGGATAAGGTACGCATCACGGGCGGCTTCAACCCCTTTGACTTTGGATATCAACTCAAGCCCGGCGAGAAGCTGGAGACACCGGTTTTCTATGCGGGATACTCGGACCACGGGTTTGGCGGGGCTTCGCGTCTACTGGCTCGGTTTACTCTCGCGAATGTGCTGCCGCAGGCGCCTAATCCCAAACCTCGACCGGTGATCTACAACTCCTGGGAAGCGACGGAGATGAATGTAACCGAGGCTGGGCAAGAGGCGCTGGCGGAGAAAGCGGCGGCGCTCGGCATCGACCGATTTGTCATGGATGACGGGTGGTTCGGCCAACGCAAGACGGACCATGCCGGATTGGGCGACTGGTATGTGAATCAGGAGAAATTTCCCAACGGCCTCAAGCCGCTGATCGACAAAGTGCATTCACTGGGCATGGACTTTGGCTTGTGGGTCGAGCCGGAGATGGTCAATCCAGACTCGGATTTATATCGAAAGCATCCAGACTGGGTGCTGAATTTTCCCGGCCGGCCGAGGAATGAGGAGCGGACTCAGTTAGTGCTGAATCTGGCGCGGCCGGATGTTCGTGACTACGTCTTTGACTTCCTGGACAAGCTGCTGACGGAAAATCAGATTGCCTTCCTCAAGTGGGATTACAACCGAAACTGGAGCGAGCCAGGCTGGGACCAGGTTCCGATAGCCGAGCAGAAGCAGGTTTACGTAAAGTTCACCCAGAATCTTTACTCAATCCTGGCCGAGCTGCGAGCGAAGCATCCGGGGATCGAGATTGAGAGCTGCTCAGGCGGCGGCGGGCGCGTGGACCTGGGCATTCTGCACTACACAGACGAAGTTTGGCCTTCGGATAACACCGATCCGCTGGACAGGCTGACGCAGCAGGACGGGTTCACGCGGGCGTATCCGACGCAGGTGATGCTTTCCTGGGTGACCGATTCGCCGCACTGGCTCAATGGGCGAACCACTTCACTGACTTACCGGATGCTGGTTTCGATGGAGGGTTCGCTGGGCATTGGAGCCAATCTAAACAAGTGGACAGACGCAGATATGGCGACGGCAAAGCGTCTGATTGCGGCCTACCACCAGATGCAAAAGACTGTGGTGCAGGGAGATCTCTACCGGCTGATCTCACCGACGAATGGAAGTGAGTTTACAGCTACTGAGATGGTCTCTCGGGATAAATCGCAGGGCGTGTTATTCGCCTACGTGCACTCCACTCAAGAAGGGCGCGGATTTCCCCGCGTGCAGTTGCTGGGATTGGATCCGGCGGCAACCTATGTGTTGAGCAGTATAGAGGGCAAGAGTCTGCCTGGAACTCCGGCGGAAGCCAGCGGCGCGTGGTGGATGCGCCATGGTATTGATCTCGATCTGCGCGGGGATTTCCAAGCTGCGGCTTTCCGGTGGGACAGGAAATAGGCGGAGAGAAAAGCCGCCCATTCCTTGAGAACGGACGGCTGTGGCGCTTGGATTCAATCAACGCGAGTCTGGTTGCGTAGCTAGTTGGTTCCCGGCGGATTGAACGCTTTTCGGATGGCCGTAACGCTCGCGGATGAAAGACCCGGCTGTGGGGTTGCAGGACGGACAAAAACGACGCTTCGAACCGCGGTTGTTGCGGGGACAGAGGCGACATAGGACAACATAGGCCTTGAAACAACCGCAGGGCGCACCGAAATGGCGGTTATGGGTCCCTCGGCAGCTATCTCCGGAGCCAATGCGTTGCGCACAGCGTTCGGCGGTGCGACTGCCGGATGGGCAGCCTGAGGTTGCCAGATCGCCGTCTGAACGAACACACCGGATTCGCCACGCAGTCCAGCAAGAAAGGCCGGTACAGTGACCGGCTGGTACGTCAAGGCCGCGCGGATTTCCACGGATTTTGCTGAAGTGCCTGGGGTGAGCCCGAACTCCTGAGCCGGGGTGATTTCGCTGAGGGTCTCCGGCGCGTCGAGGATAGCGAGAGTGCCGAATCCCGCGGCGAAGGTATAGTTGGCCGCTGAGAGCGTTCCGGCACTGCCTTTGATGGCGTAGTTGGCGCGGGGGCTTAGGTCCCTGGCCGTGGTGGACAATTCGGGAGTACCGGAGATTCGCGCTGTCGCTTCCGTGTCGCCGTTGACGAATCCCCGAATGGCGTATGCAGTGATAGCAGGCAGTTCCGCACCTGCCGTGGCTTCAATGTCGGCTGGAACCACGGTGAGGACGGCCTTGTTCACAGCGAGATTGCCAAATTGGATTCTGGAAGCAGGATCCCCTGCGACTTGCGCGCTGACTGAAGAGACGCCCGCTGCGAGCGCTCTTGCGGATACTGTTGCGATTCCATGCCGGTCGGAGACCGCGGTGGACGCACTCAAACCTATGCCGGAAGCGGCGGTGAATATGACTTGAACACCTGCCATCGGATGCTTGGCAACCGAATCGACGACTTGGACTGTGAGCGGAACGGCGAAACTGGAGGCGTAGACGGTCTGCTGGTTATCTCCCTTCAGGATGCGAAGGGCAGGCTCGGCGACGAGCGCGGAAGAGACAACCGCGAGAAACAAAGCTGTAAAACAAATATAGGATAGAGTCTTTGTCCTGAGCGGACTTTCGGTCCTGGGATTGACCGGGGTTAAGACGGAAGCATGCATGTCGACTCTCCTGAACTCTCGCTCGTCGCAAATAGCAGCGGCATCGGGACTGATTTTCCGTTTTTCGGACGGGTTAGCCCAGGCGGAAAATCCCTGTTTCGTCTTATGTATCCGTGCGTCGAGGATTGATTGAGCATCCAACTAAGTTCCATCTTTCTACGTATTTTTCTTTTGTCGATGGCGCGACGGGCATGCAATTTTCTCTATTTAGTAATAGTTACCTTGCAACTCTGAGTGATCGGATCATTCAGAATTACGGTCATGACAGATTTAGCGGAGATGGGATAGACTTCGGGGAGTCCCAGAAATCGTTTTCCCGGAGCGTTTCTCATGCCTATCGTTGCCGGCGTCGACTTTGGCACCCTCAGTGTCCGCGTCACCCTCGTTCACAGCCAAAAAGGACCGATTGGGACGGCATCGGCGGAATATCCCCTCCATCGGCGTCGCGAGGATCCAGATTTTGCTACGCAATCGCACCAGGACCAAATGCAGGCGCTGGTGCGGGCCACGCGGGCAGTTCTCGAGATGACGGGCGTCCCAGGCGCCGGGATTGTGGCGATTGCACTGGATACGACCGGATCGAGCGTGATTCCGGTGGGTGAAGGTCTCGAGCCGCTCGACGACTATTACCTGTGGTGCGATCACCGTGCGAAATCCGAAGCGGAAGAGATTACGGCGCGAGCGCATGCCGTGGGCCTCGAGGCGATCGACTGGTGCGGCGGGGTGTATTCCCATGAGTGGGGCTGGGCCAAGCTGCTGCACTGGCTGCGGCACAACTCGGAGAAGCGCGAGCACTTTGTCACGGCGCTGGAGCACTGCGACATGGTGGCGGCGACGCTGGCCGGAGTGACCTCGACCGCGGATTTGAAGCGCAGCGTCTGCGCGATGGGGCATAAGTGGCTCTGGAACCCACGCTGGGGAGGGTTTCCACCGGAGGAGTTTTTGACTTCAGTGGATCCGCTGCTGGCTGGAGTAGCCGCCAAGATGGGCGGAGAATTCCTGACTTCCGACCATATTGCCGGGCATCTTTCGCCGAAATGGGCAGCGGAGCTGGGTCTTCATGCCGGGATTCCTATCCCGGTTGGCGCATTTGACGCGCATTGGGACGCGATTGGCGCGCATTGCAAAGAAGGCGACGTGGTCAACGTGGTGGGCACTTCGACCTGCATTATTGCCATGGCCAAGAAAACTGAACTGGTTCCGGGCGTTTGTGGAGTGGTGCCGGGAAGCGTGGATCCCGAATACACCGGCATCGAGGCCGGGCTATCGGCGACGGGCGATATTTTTGAGGCAATCGCGCGCCGAGCCGGGAGCAGCGTGGCTGAGTTATCGCGGGGGCTTGAGACGTATCGCGCGGGACAGACGGGCTTGCTCCGACTGAGCTGGGACAACGGCGACCGGACAGTGCTGGTAAATCCGGAACTGGGCGGCGTTACGCTGGGGTGGAACCTGCTGCACACGGCGCAGGACGAGTTGTTTGCGGCGATCGAGGGAACGGCATTTCACACGCGGATCATTCTGGAGCGCATGGCTGAGCACGGCGTTCGAGTGGACCGGGTGATCAATGCGGGCGGAATTCCGCAGAAGAACGAAGTCCTGAACCAGGTGTACGCCAATGTGCTGAACAAGCCGGTGCTGGTGCCGGCGGGCGTGCCGACTAGCATCGGTTCGGGTATCTTTGCGCTTCTGGCGGCGGGTGCTTACCCGAACATTGAAGCCGCTCAGGAGGCGGTCTGTTTACCGCTGCGGACGGTTGAGCCGGAGCCGGCCGCAGCAGCGGTTTACGAGCGACTTTACGCGCAATACCGGAGCGTTTACTTTGCGATGGGAACGCGAGATGCTGCTCCGACGGCCCTGGGCGATGTACTACCGACCCTGCGTAAAATAGCTGCTCAATCCGTGCGTGGCCAGGCCCGCTGATAGGGCTTTGTCAGCCTGATATTCTGGATAGGCTTGCTAACGGGAAAGATGGCGTCTTACAGGCCACTTCCGGCAACGCATTGAGGGAAATATGGCCGCACTGCTGGAAGCCATTGCGATTAAGCGCAAGATGTATTTCGAGTTTGAAAACACACCGTATTACTGCCTGGAAGCGGAGGTCTCGACGCCGACCGCACGCGGAGGACAGACGCTGGTGCGGTTGAAAATGCGTAATCTGCTGACGCGCGCGGTCTTCGACAAGACCTTCAAAGCTGGGGACAAGTTCAAGGAGCCTGACCTGGTGATGGACGAGGCTTCCTATCTCTATTCAGATGGCGACGGCTCTTACTTTCTGGATCAACAGACCTTTGAGACGCTAACCCTGAGCTCAGAGATGATTGGCGACGCGCTTGACTTTTTGTTGGAGGGTGCGCTGCTTCAGATTCACAAGTTCAACGGCAACCCGATCGGTTTGCAACTTCCGCAGCAGGTGGAACTGGCCGTTACCTACACAGAGCCGGGCGTGCGCGGCGATACCGCGAGCGGCGCGGTGACCAAGCCAGCCAAGCTCGAAACCGGGATCGAGATTCGCGTGCCTTTCTTTATAAAAGAAGGGGAGAAGATCAAGGTATATACCGAGACGCGGGAGTTCGCCGGCCGGGCGTGATACAGGGTGTTTTGGCGCACGGACATGAGCGCGTTTTCACGCTTTAAGCACGCCGTGTATAGTGCCCTTTATGGCCGTTCGCATGAAAGACATCGCGAGGGACCTGGGCCTGTCTGCGGTGACCATCTCCAAAGTGCTCAGGAATCATCCGGATATTGCCCAGGAAACGCGGGAACGGGTTCTCAAACGCGTACACGAACTGGATTACCGCCCGAATATTCTGGCTCGCGGGCTGGTCACGGGGCGGAGCTACCTCATCGGTCTGGTGGTGCCGGATCTGCTGCACCCCTTCTTTGCTGAAATCGCCAAAGCGATCTCTACGGTTGTGGCCGCGCGAGGCTACTCGGTGATTATCTCTTCGTCGGAAGAAGATGCGCAGATGGAGGCGCGGGAGATCCAGCACCTGGTCTCGCGACAACTGGACGCGCTGGCCATTGCCTCTTCCGATAGCAGCACCGATTCCTTCGAGCGGATGGACCGGGCCGGCAATCCGTACGTGTTGATCGATCGACAATTCACAGGCCTTGCGGCCAATTTTGTGGGTATTGACGACGTGGCTGCCGGGCGCATGGCTACGGAGCACCTGCTCGACTGCGGCTGCAGGACGGTGGCGCATATTCGTGGCCGCGAAAACAGCACCGGAATGCGTCGATTCGAGGGATACCGGCAGGCATTGCAAGCGCATGGTATCGCTTGCGAGGACCGGTATGTCGTGGCCAGAAGCCGCGTCGACAGCGGGAGCGAAGAGCAGGGCGCGGAGGCCATGGGGCTGTTGCTGACAGAGAGGCCGAGGCCGGATGGCGTCTTCTGCTTTAACGATCCGCTGGCGATCGGCGCGATGAAAGCGATTCTGGACGCGGGCCTGCGCATTCCCGAGGACATTGCCGTGATCGGCTGCGGCAATCTCCATTACAACGATTCCTTACGGGTACCACTTTCGAGCATCGACCAGCGCAGCCAGCAAATTGGCGAGCAAACCGGACATCTGCTGCTGAACCTGATCGAGTCGAAGTCCCGTCCAGAGCCAGTGAGCCTGATTCTGGAACCAGCACTGGTCGAGCGCCAATCCACGCGGAGTGCGATTTAGTTTTCGTCAGACTCTGAGCGAGTTTCGGTCAATACCTCTGCGGCTTTGCGCCGGTGCGCGAAGACTTGCCATCCATTTCTGGCGAATGCCATCGAACATTCCAGCAGCGAAGAGGATCAAGATCGCCAGGATCCCCAGCAAATTAAACACAACTTGACGGCCATGATTGTATTTGCGCTTTTTCATCTATCCCCCAGTCCGAATCGCGCACGAAGAACTCTTTTCGGCGTCCGGCATTGGGTAGTGACGTTGAACTGAAATTCGTTACAACCCAAACCTCGCGAAGTCGTGCCAAGATCTTTCCCCAACCTCAAGGCGCCGTCCGGCGGAAACAGCGCTTGCAATCTCTCCCCTCGCCCGGTATAACGGGGGCGCGTATGAACATTCCCGGGCTAACACGTTCCCCCTGCAATCGACTTCCTTCATCGCAAGTGACTGTGCTTCGAAACGGGCTGCTTTCCATGCTCTCCATCGCGGTTTGGATAGGCTTCGCACTTCCAACTCAGACTTTCGCGCTGGGTCAAGAGCGTTATGTCATTGCAACTCCCGGCAAAGGCAGCTTCCCGCTGGCTGCAAGCGGTCGAGCGGCTTCGCTTTTCATCGATGATCAGGAGTATCCGGGCGTAGTTCGCGCCGCGCATGATCTCCAATCAGATATACGGCGAGTCACCGGTCTTATGCCGGAATTCGCTCGCAATGCGGAACCTCTGCACGGCGAAGTGGTCCTGATTGGAACGATCTCCCGCAGCCCCTTGATTGACCGGCTGATTCGAGAGCGCAAGCTGGACGTCAGTGGCGTGACCGGCAAGTGGGAATCGACTGTAATTCAGGTGGTTGAAAAACCAATGCCCGGTGTTTCGCGGGCTTTGGTCATTGCCGGCAGCGACAAGCGAGGGGCAATCTTCGGTATCTACGATGTATCGGAGCAGATTGGCATTTCGCCATGGTACTGGTGGGCGGATGTGCCAGTGCGGCATCGTGACGCACTGTATATCGCGGCAGGACGCTACGCCCATGGCGAGCCTGCGGTGAAGTACCGCGGTATATTCCTGAACGACGAAGCGCCTGCGCTCTCAGGATGGGTCAATGCGACTTACAGCGGGTATAACCACAAGTTCTACGAGAAGGTTTTCGAGTTACTGCTGCGGCTGAAAGCCAACTATCTGTGGCCGGCAATGTGGGGCAGCGCCTTCAACGAAGACGACCCGGAGAATGCGCGGCTTGCGGACGAATACGGCATTGTGATGGGAACTTCGCATCACGAGCCAATGCTGCGCGCTCAGCAGGAGTGGAAGCGGCATGGCGCCGGCCCGTGGGATTACTCCAGCAACCAGGGCGTGCTCGACAAATTCTGGAGCGACGGCATCGAACGCAACAAGAACTTTGAGAGCACCATCACGCTGGGCATGCGCGGCGACGGCGACATGCCGATGAGCGAGGGAGAAAATATCGCGCTTCTTGAAAAGATTGTCGCCGCTCAACGCAGCATACTTGCACTGCATATGACCCCGACTCTGGCTTCCGATCCGCAGGTGTGGGCGCTTTACAAAGAGGTGCAGGCATATTACGAAAAAGGGATGCGCGTGCCGGACGATGTAACTCTGCTGTGGTGCGACGATAACTGGGGCAATATTCGCAGGCTACCTACGCCGGACGAACGCAATCGCGCAGGGGGCGCGGGGATTTATTACCACTTCGACTATGTGGGCGACCCGCGCAACTATAAGTGGATCAACACCAATCCCATTGCAAAAGTCTGGGAACAGTTGAACCTCGCGCTCAACTACGGTGCGACGCGGATATGGATCGTCAATGTGGGAGATTTGAAGCCGATGGAGTTTCCCATTGAGTTCTTTCTCGCAATGGCGCGCGATCCTGAGCGTTGGGATAAAGAGCAACTGTCGCAGTTCACGCAGCTCTGGGCGGAACGAGAATTCGGGACCGCTCGCGCAGGCGCCATTGCCGAATTGGTCACGCGCTATACGCAATATAACGGGCGGCGCAAGCCGGAGCTGCTGGATACCGACACGTTCAGCCTGGTGAATTACCGCGAAGCTGACCGGGTGGAAAGAGATTGGCAAACTCTGCTGAATGAAGCTGAATTGATTAAAACGCTATTGCCGGAAGAGGAGCAGGACGCTTACTTCGAGTTGGTGCTGCATCCGATAAAAGCCTCCGCGATTGTGAACGAGTTGTATATCGCTGCAGCCCGAAACCGATGGTTCGCACGGCAAGGCAGAGCCGATGCGAACGATCAGGCAGTAAAGGCGAGCGAGTTGTTTCAGGCCGATGGACAACTGACGGACGAATACAATCACACTCTGGCTCACGGCAAATGGAACCACATGATGGACCAGACGCATCTTGGGTACACCTACTGGCAGGAGCCGCTGCTCAACGTAATGCCGGCGGTGAGAGAAGTACAACCGTTGCCTGAGCCCCGCATGGGAGTATCTGCCGAGGGTACGTCAGATATTACCGAACCAATGTCGCTGAGCTTCGATAACTATCAGCGGCAATCCCGATATATCGATGTATTCAATCGCGGAACTGGCTCGTTTCGCTATCAAGCCACGACTTCGGCGCCTTGGATATTGCTTAACAATCCTGGTGGCGACGTGAGCAGCGAAGAGCGTCTTCTTGTGAGCGTGGATTGGGACAAAGCTCCGTCCGGGAAAGCTGCTGGAGAGGTTGTACTGACGCAGGAACATCAGGGCACAATCAAGGTGCGCGTCGAGGCGTTTTACCCTGAGAATCCGGCTCGCGAAACTCTAAATGGCTTTGTCGAAAGCGATGGTTATGTGTCGATGGAGGCAGAACACTTTAGCGCGACGAAGAGCATAGCCAACGCGCACTGGGAGTCGATTCCAGGATATGGCGCTACGCTCTCCGGGATGTGCATATTTCCTGTGTCTGCGCCGAGCGTGATGCCGCCGCAGGGCTCGCCAACGCTCGAATACCGGATGTATCTCTTCGATGCCGGCACCTTCAACCTGCAGGCAATTGTGGGGCCTACGCTTAACTTCGTTCCGGGCCGCGGCCTACGGTTCACCGTTGCGCTTGACGATCAGACGCCCCAGGTCGTCGATGCTCTTGCACGCAACTCTGACAAGGACTGGGCTGAGGCGGTAAGCAATGGGGTACGCCGTGTTGAGACAAAGCTGCACGTCGACAAGCCGGGTTACCACACGCTGAAGATCGGCATGGTCGATCCTAGCTTGGTTCTCGAGAAACTGATCGTAAGCGCAGGCCCACTCAAGCCAAGCTATCTGGGGCCACCGGAGAGCTTCCGTTGCTTGGCAAATGATCCCAAGCTCAAGCGCGAAGAAAGTCCCGCATCTGCAAATTGAAAGCAGTGGCGGCCTCAACGTTGGAGAGATGGGCCGCTGCGAGTTCGGCATAACGTGCAGCCGGGATGTTCTCGGCAAGATAGCGGCCGTCCTCGGGCGTAGTCACGGGATCATAACGGCCTGCAAGCACCAGAGTTGGAACCGAAATGGCGGATAAGCTAACCCGAAAATCCGCATCGCGAAGGGCCGCGCAACAGGCGGCATAGGCGGGGACGCTGGCGGCGCGGAGCATGGCAGCCGTTGCCTGGATCGCATCCGGATGTGAAGCGTGGAAGGCCGGCGTGAACCAGCGCTCCAGAGTGCCGGGAATTACGGGGTCGAGACCTTCGCGCAGGACCAGCTCAATACGGGCGTTCCAGACTTCGGGAACGCCGATCTTTGCAGCAGTGTTGGCGAGGATAAGTTTGTGCAGCCTATCCGGCGCTTGGATGCCGAGCCACTGGCCGATGACTCCGCCCATGGAAATACCGCAAAAACTGGCACGCTCGATCTGGTGCGCATCCAGCAGATGCAGAACATCACGGCCAAGGTTTTCGATGGTGTAAGGTCCGGCGGGAGCGGAAGACTGCCCGTGGCCGCGGTGGTCATAACGCAGGATGCGGAAATGAGGATCCAGAGCCGCGAGTTGCGGCTCCCACATGGAGAGGTTCGCACCGAGGGAATTCGAGAAGACCAGAACCGGCAGGCTGCTGTCGCCGCTGATCTGGTAATGCAGCCGAATTCCCTCGAAGTCTGTGAACGGCATGCGATTGCTCCAGCGAGTATGGATTTAGCCGATAAATCCGATGGTGGCGTGTGAGCCGTCGCAGTAGGGCTTATTTGCGGATGCGCCGCAGCGGCAGAAGGCGGTTTCGGTGGTGGTGGCGATAGTGACTTTGGCCGCGTTTTGCACGGTCAGCGGTCCATTGGCCAGGAGCGGACCGTTGGGGAGCGGGGTGAAGGTAACAGGGCCGGTCTCAGTGAGTTCGGCAATGGACGCCGCCGGCACGGCCTCGCCGGGCTCTGCCCAGCCGGAAGTGCGATGGCTGCCGTCGCAGAAGGGCTTTCTGGTCGACGCGCCGCAGCGGCAGAGTGATGCCTTGGGCTGGCTCAGAGTTTCAACGCCGGTCTCGATCTTCAGGTCGCCGGTGGCGATCAAGGGCCCGTTGGGTGCTGTGAAGGCGGCGTTCGGGGTGATTTCGGTAGTAATTTCGCTCAAAAGGGGTGTTCCTCCAGGCTCAGTTTAAACTGCGACGCCGAGGCGGCGAGAAAGCCGCATGGAGAAAGCTGGGAGGTTGCCGTGAGTTTCGCATTTGAGGTGCGCTGGCAATAAAAATGGGGCAGCGACGGAATTGGCCGCTGCCCCAGGAGTCAAGAGACTCTTACAGACTAGATCGGCAGCCGCGCCGTGTCTTGGCCCGGAGGGCTGAGAGGCGTCTCCACCCTTTGGTTGAATTTAGGCAGGAAAGTGCGTTTTTGTGACTTGGCGAGGTCGTTTTTGCTTCCCGGACAGTTGCATATCCTGTTGATTCCGTGTTGGATTGCAGCATATGCCTTCCGGGTTTCCGCGCCCAATCGTACTCTGCTGCCTGTCTTGCCTGTTCGCCGTGAGCGCGGCGGTAGGAACGATGGCGCCTGCGTTGGAACCGGCAACCCCGCTCAGCCGGCTCGGGCGGCAGGCATGGACGATGGAAAACGGGCTGCCGCAGAATACGGTGCCGGTATTGCTGCAGTCTCGAAGCGGATTCCTCTGGGCGGGAACGGAGTTGGGGTTGGCGCGGTTTGACGGGGTCGGCTTCCGGATCTTCGATCACGCCACGGCCGCGGGATTTCCCGATGCCGAGATTCGCTGTCTGCTGGATTCACGCGACGGTGCATTGTGGGTTGGCACGAGCGACGGCGTAGTGCGTTGGCAGAATGGCGCGGCGACACTGTTGACCAAGCAGGAGGGACTGCCTTCCAACGGCATTGAGTCGCTGTCGCAGACCGCGGATGGAGCGGTTTGGACCTTGACCGAAGCGGGGCTGGCGCGCTGGGATGGAGTGCGCTTTCAAAAACCAGATGGCACGAACGTGCCGGACGGAGCCATCAATTCCATTGCCGCCGATTCCAGCGGCGGACTCTGGATTGGGACGACAAAGGGTTCCGCGGTCTATCGCGAGGGAGCTTGGCATGCGGGGCCGGACGCTACGGATGGAGGCGGGTTGGGGCACGGTTCCGCAATGGTAAAGAGCCTGCCGGGCGGTGACGTGCTGATCGCTTCCGGTCATGGGCTGTATGCCTCTCACGACGGCAAGCTAAGCCCGATCGCGACCGGAATTGCTATTCCGGCCGATGATTTCAGCTTTCTAGACCGCCTCGCGGATGGAACGGTGGCTTTGGCCAGCAAGAGTTCTGTGATGCTGGTGGCCAAGGTAGACTCGGCGAATCCAAAGCCTTTGATGCAGCGGTTTGCCGTGGGGAAAGAGCTGCCGGGATCGCGCATTGAAGCGGTTTATGCCGACCGCGAGGTGTGCCTGTGGGTGGGTACGAATCGGGGCTTGGCGCGGATAACAGCCGGTGGCGGCGCGGGTTTGGCCACGGTGGAGTTGATGCCGCCCAGCGATCCATTGGCGTCAAACGCCGTGGTTTCACTGCTGGAAGATCGCGAGGGCGACATCTGGGCAGGCACCGAAACGGCCGGTCTGCACATTCTGCGCGATTCGCGCTTTCAGATTCTGGGCAGCAGTGACGGGCTAAGTTCGGATGCAACGACGGCAATCGTGCAGGATATGCATGCGGCGGTACCGGCTATCTGGATTGGGACACGCAATGCCGGCCTGAACCAGGTTGCGATTCGGCCGGACGGGACGCGCAGCGTGACCGCCATGACCACCGCCAACGGTCTGAACAGCGATGTCATCCTGTCGCTTGCACTGGCGGCCGATGACGGACTCTGGGTGGGCACTCCCGACGGACTGAATCGTATTGTGGGAGGAGTGGTCAGCAGTTACACCTCGGCGGATGGCCTGCCGGACGACTTCATTCGCTCCGTGCTGGCCGCGCCCGACGGTTCAGTCTGGATCGGGACCCGGCGGGGATTGACCAATCTGGAGCATGGTCATTTTCAGAACTACACGGCACGGGACGGCCTGGGCAGCGACCTGGTTGGAGCGCTGGCGATGACACCGGACGGCACCCTGTGGATTGCTACGCTAAACGGGCTGAGCCGAATGCATGCGGGCAAGATCGAGAATTTCACGACCGCCTACGGTCTCTCCAGTAACGTGATTACCGCGCTTGAAACTGCTCCTGGCGGGATGCTCTGGATTGGGACCCAAGGCGGCGGCCTGAATCTCTGGGATGGCCGGCATTTTCTGAAGGTGAACAGGATCGGTGCGACTGGCGCGGGAGCGCTTCCCGCGGCGA
>Ga0182012_10002445_pt1 | contig 20053 bp, 14 predicted proteins | sample 612S2SmetaG_FD_120486 | JGI IMG/M metagenome (GOLD analysis project Ga0182012, IMG submission 120486) | Permafrost microbial communities from Stordalen Mire, Sweden - 612S2S metaG | ecosystem: Environmental > Terrestrial > Soil > Wetlands > Permafrost | place: Sweden: Stordalen | collected...
AGGACGCCGCCGCCACCGCCCAGTGGGTCGAGCCCCGCCGCCACCAACTGCGGCATGGGCAGGAACAACCCCTCTTGACCGAGTTGGCGGTCCTGCCGGTGCCGCCCGGCGAGGCGGGCAAGGTGGTCCAGCGCGAACAAAATTATTTTGCCACCCATGCCCGTCGGCTCAACTATCAGGAACTGCACCAACGCGGTTGGCCCATTGGCTCTGGGGCGGTCGAATCCGCGTGTCGCCAAAGACAATGCCGGTTCAAACGCCCCGGCCAATTTTGGACGCCCAAAGGAATGCGCCATCTCAGCGCCTTGATCGAAGCCCGCCACAACCACCATTGGGATGAACTCTGGAACTCCAACTAATCGGGGGCAGTGTCAAGATGCGCCCCCTCTTATTATTCCCATTGCCCCGTTCTTGCGGCGGAGACTTGCACCGGTTAGAATTTCCCCTTCGAATTTTAATCGCACAATGATTTATGGCGCAACTCAACGATAATTATTTAAAGCTCAAAGCGGGCTACCTGTTTCCGGAAATTGGCCGCCGGGTTAATGCCTTTTGCACGGCCAACCCCGAGGCGGCCCGCCGCCTGATCCGCTGCGGCATTGGGGATGTCACGGAACCACTGCCACCGGCGGTGGTGGCGGCGTTGCATCGGGCGGTGGACGATATGGCGGTGCGCGAAACGTTTAAAGGGTATGGCCCGGAACAAGGTTACGACTGGCTGCGGGCTGCGATAGCCCAGAACGATTTTCGCCGTCGCGGCGTGGAGGTGGCGGATGACGAAGTGTTCGTAAGCGACGGGTCCAAGTGTGATTGTGGCAGCATTCTGGACATCTTGGGCTCCAAGAACAAAATCGCCATCAGCGACCCGGTTTACCCGGTGTATGTGGACACGAACGTCATGGCGGGCCACACCGGGCCGGCCAATGCTTCCGGGGCTTATGGGAAACTCGTTTACCTGTCCTGCCGCCCTTCCAACGGATTCATACCCGAACCGCCTCGTAAACATGTGGATGTCATTTATTTGTGCTCGCCCAACAATCCCACCGGGGCGGTGGCAAGTCGGGATCAGCTCACGGCCTGGGTCAAATATGCGCTGGCCAACCAAGCCATCATATTGTTCGACGCCGCCTACGAAGCCTACATCACCGATTCAGCCATACCGCATTCCATTTTCGAAATCCCCGGAGCCCGGGAATGCGCAATTGAATTCCGCAGTTTCTCCAAAAATGGAGGTTTTACCGGAGTGCGTTGTGCTTTTACCGTCGTGCCCAAAACGCTCCTGGCACAAACCTCGACGGGTGAACGCAAACCCCTGCATCCCTTGTGGTCGCGGCGCATGACGACAAAATTCAACGGCGTTTCCTACCTGGTCCAGCGCGCGGCGGAAGCGTTGTATTCACCGGCTGGAGAGGAACAAGTACGGGCCTTGATTGAACATTACCTGGGCAACGCCAAAATTTTACGCCAGGGCGCCCGCAAAGCCGGACTCAAAGTATTCGGCGGCGTCAACGCGCCCTACATTTGGGTGCGAACCCCGACGGGAGTAACCAGTTGGGCGGCCTTTGACGAAATTTTGGCCCAAGCAAATGTGGTAATCACCCCGGGCAGTGGTTTTGGCTCAAAAGGCGAAGGGTACTTTCGCATCAGTGCCTTCAACAGCCGGACCAATGTAGAGGAAGTGGCGCGGCGGCTACAGGCATTGAAATGGCCAGCCCGCACTTGAGACCAGAGCCCTGGGGGCTATCAAAATATTGCCAACCTGCCAGGAATTATCCTTTACGTCACCCCCGCTTTTAAGAAACAATTGGCACGGCCAATCGGCACGGGTTAAACCGCAAACGCTGATATGGCACCCTGATTTGGCGGGACCGGAAAACAAAGGATAAGATTTCCAGCAATTGAAACTATGCGCATATTAATTACTGGCGGGGCTGGATTTCTGGGATCGCATTTGAGTGATCGGCTGCTGGCCGAGGGTCACGAGGTGATCTGCCTGGACAATTTTTTCACCGGTCGCAAATCCAACATTCAACATCTGCTGGACCATCCCCGGTTTGAACTCATCCGGCACGATGTGATCGACCCCTTCAAAGTCGAAACGGATCAAATTTACAATCTGGCCTGTCCGGCTTCCCCACCGCACTATCAATTCAACCCCATCAAAACCACTAAAACCTCGGTGATGGGCGCGATCAATTGTCTGGGTCTGGCCAAGCGTACACGCGCCCGGGTATTTCAAGCCTCCACCTCCGAGGTGTATGGCGATCCGGATATCCATCCCCAAGTGGAGAGTTATTGGGGCAATGTTAATCCGATTGGCCGGCGTTCCTGCTATGATGAGGGCAAACGTTGCGCCGAGACGCTGTTTTTTGATTATCACCGCGAGAACGGAGTGGATATCCGCGTCATTCGCATTTTCAACACCTATGGCCCCCGCATGCACCCCAATGATGGCAGGGTTGTTTCCAATTTCATCGTCCAGGCCCTGCGCGGCGAGAACCTGACGATCTATGGCGATGGCTCGCAAACCCGGTCCTTTTGTTATGTGGATGACCTGGTGGACGGTTTCGTGCGCTTTATGAACCAGACCGCCACGGTGGGCCCCATGAACCTGGGTAATCCCGGAGAATTCACAATGCTGGAACTGGCGGAAATCATCTTGAAACAAGTTGGGGGTGCCTCCACCATCACTCATCGCGCCCTGCCCGCGGATGATCCCAAACAGCGTCGGCCGGACATTACCCTTGCCAGGAAGCACCTTGGCTGGGAACCCTTGGTCCCGCTCGCGGAGGGTATCACGCGCACCATTGCTTACTTTCGCAAGGAGCTGGGCGTTTGATGGCGGGCGGGATTTAATTTAGTACCACTCAACCAAATCATCCTATGAAAATCTGCTGCTTGGGCGCCGGTTATGTGGGCGGGCCAACCATGGCCATGATCGCCGCCAAATGTCCGCACATTGAGGTGCGGGTCGTGGATCCCAATGCCGCCCGCATTGCCGCCTGGAATTCAGAAAAGCTTCCGGTATACGAGCCTGGTCTCTATGAACTGGTCCGCGGCGCGCGCGGCCGGAATTTATTTTTCAGCACCGATGTGGAGGGTGCCATCCGCCTTTCCGACATCATCTTTGTGTGCGTCGGCACTCCGACCAAAAATTATGGGGTGGGGGCGGGCCAGGCGGCGGATCTGAAGTATATTGAACTGGCAGCGCGCACGATTGCCAAAGTGGCCGAGGGTCCGAAAATCATCGTCGAAAAAAGCACCATCCCGGTAAAAACCGCCGAGGCGATTCTCACGATTTTACGCTCCAACTCCCGAAACAGCCAGTTTCAGGTGCTTTCCAATCCGGAGTTCCTGGCCGAAGGCACAGCCATCGCCGATCTCCAGTCGCCAGACCGCGTGCTCATCGGCGGCGAGACCACTCCCGAGGGCAAAACCGCCGTCGAGACCCTGGCTGGTATCTATGCCACCTGGGTGCCCCGCGACCGCATTCTAACCACCAACTTGTGGTCCTCAGAACTTTCCAAACTCGTCGCCAACGCCTTTCTCGCCCAGCGCATTTCCTCCATCAATTCCATTTCCGCCCTCTGCGAGGCAACGGGCGCGGATGTGGACGAGGTGGCCCACGCCATTGGCCGCGATTCACGAATCGGCCCCAAGTTTCTCAAGGCTTCAGTGGGTTTTGGCGGCTCCTGCTTCCAAAAGGACATCCTCAACCTGACTTATTTGTGCAAGCACTTCGGACTGCCCGAAGTTGCGAATTACTGGGAAAGTGTCGTGCGAATGAATGACTGGCAAAAAAACCGGTTTGCCGCCCGCATAGTCAACGACCTCTTCAACACCGTCAGCGGCAAGCGTATTGCCGTGCTGGGCTTTGCCTTCAAAAAAGACACCAATGACACCCGCGAGACCGCCGCAATCGCGGTTTGTCGCGATCTTCTGGCTGAAGGCGCCCGAGTGGTGGTTTACGATCCCAAGGTTTCCGCCCAGGACATTCGCCATGATGTGCTGGGTTCGGAAGTGAATCCCAATCTTGAAATCGCCGCCTCAGCCCTCGAAGCGTGTGCCGACACGCATGCCATTGCCGTTCTAACAGAATGGGATGAGTTCAAAACCCTCGACTTTGAAGCCATTCTCAAAGTGATGCAAAAGCCCGCGTTTGTTTTCGACGGGCGCAACATCCTCCCCCACCAAAAGTTGAGCGAAATGGGCTACCGCGTACACGCCATTGGCAAACCGGCCCATCCCCTCAAATAATTTACGGTCACCGACCACCAAACTTCACCGTGGCAGCCGACCGGTGCTTGTTACCTTTGGCCTGCGCTCATACCGTCTCCCGCCGCCGCGACACCAACTCCTCCAGCTCCAAAAAGCCGTTCAATTGTCGAATTCGCGTGGGATGCCTCATCTTCCGCAGCGCCTTGGCCTCAATTTGCCGAATCCGCTCGCGTGTGACCCGGAATTGTTGCCCCACCTCCTCGAGCGTGCGAACATTGCCATCACCCAGCCCGAAGCGAAGCTCAAGCACCTTCCGCTCCCGCTCGCTCAAACTGCAAAGCACACTGCCCAACTTGTCCTTAAGCAGGCTGAAGCTCGTCATGTCCAGCGGATTATCCGCCGCCTTGTCCTCGATAAAATCGCCAAAGCTCGCCTCGTCGCCGTCGCCCACGGGTGATTGCAGGGAGATCGGCTGTTGGGCCATTTTCAATAGTCCGCGCACCCGGTGGACCGGCAGGTGCATTTCCTCGGCCAGTTCCTCCGGCGAGGGTTCCCGGCCATAATCCTGCAGCAACATTTTTTGCACGCGCAACATTTTGTTGATGATTTCAATCATATGCACCGGAATCCGAATGGTCCGGGCCTGGTCGGCGATGCTGCGTGTGATGGCCTGCCGGATCCACCAGGTGGCGTATGTGGAAAACTTGTAGCCGCGCCGGTACTCAAATTTCTCCACCGCCTTCATCAACCCAATGTTCCCTTCCTGGATCAGGTCCAGAAACGAAAGACCACGATTGGTATACTTTTTAGCAATGGAAATCACCAGGCGCAGGTTGGCCTCCACCATCTCGGTTTTGGCCTGAACCGCCCTCGTCGAGGCGGCAATCAGCGCCTGAAAAGCCGCCAGATAGGCCTCGTGGGACATCCGGACGAATTCCTCCAGCGCTCGAAGTTTTTGCCGCTCGGCCGCCACCAGATGTTTTTGCGGGCCGGATTCGCGCTGTCGCTCCGCCTCTGCCAGCGCGCGCAATCCATAATGAAATTTGTCGTGTATATTCCCGGCGACCATGGCCATTTCCTCCACCACTTTGTGTTTGAAATAAAATTTGCCAAACGTTTCCTGAAGCTTTTCACGGAGCTTCCCAAACTCCGCCGCCGCCGCTGCCCGCTGGGCCTCCCGGCTGTCCCGCCAGCCAATGAATTTGACGTCCACCTGGCAGTCCAGTTCGCGGACCCGGGTGAGGTGCCGGCGGAGCGAGCGTAAATAAGCATCCCGACTGTCCACTTTTTTCTCCAGGACCACCCGGTCGAAGCGTTCCCGCGGCGGATCCTCCAGCAGCTTTTCCGCCAGGGCAATGTGTTCTTTGGCGGTGAATCCGAGGGCATAAATAATATCACGCAACTCCTCCTCAGCCGCCTCGATCCGTTTGGAGATCGCCACCTCCTCCTCCCGCGTCAGCAGGGCCACCATTCCCATCTGCTTGAGGTACATTCGCACCGGATCATCCAGCACGTCGTACCGGTTGCTTTCCTCCGCTTCCTCCTCGGGCACTTTCACCCGGTCGACTTCCGCCTGGTCAATAATCTCAATCTCCAGCGCTTGCAAATTTGCGTAAATCTCATCCAGCAACACCGGTGTCACCGCGTCATCCGGAAAAACTTCATGAATGTCGCCATAAGTGAGATGCCCTTGTTCCTGAGCCAGTCGCACCAATTCCTTGATTTTTTCGGCCACCCCCAACAAACCGGCCTTCCCCGGTTCATCCAAGGCAGGTCCACCCGCCGGCGACACCGGAGCGGTCAATGATTTTCGAACGGAAACAACCTCCAGATTAGCCCCATTTGCGGGGGATAATACGGGCTGGAACTTGCGCGCCTTGGTATTTCGCATACTCAATTCTTTTCCGGGTCATAATCCTTCCGGACATGAATATGTTGAGTCAGCCCCCATTCGTCAAGTGGCGAAAATCAAGAATATATTTTCGCCGGGGCGATGTAAATTCCCCGAGGCTGCAACTGTTCCAAGACCATCTCCACTGTCCGGTTGATAGCCCCTTGGTTCTCCCGGACCACTTCGCTGGCTTTGCGCCCCATATCCGCCCGCAAGGATTCATCTGCCAGCAATTTACTCAAGGCCTGCTCCAGCGCTTCGGGGGAGGGGGGTTGGAGGGCGGCGCCGGCGGCGACGAAGTTGCGCGCAATATCAGCAAAATTCTGCATATTTGGTCCAAATACCATGGGTTTGCCGAGCTGGCCTGGTTCAATGGGGTTCTGGCCGCCGACGGCGGTCAGGCTTTTGCCGACGAACACCACGGTGGCTTGTTCGTAGAAAAACTTGAGCTCGCCGGTCGTGTTTACCAACAGGCAGTTGAGTTCGCCCGGCGAGAACCGGGTGTCCGGGCGGATCTCATTGCGATAGATGAATTTAACCCCTTGCTGGCGCAATTGCCGGCCCAACTCGGGGCAGCGCTCGGCGTGGCGGGGCACCAGGACCAGGAACAGATTAGGATATTGAACGCGCAACCGCCGGGCCGCGTTTTCGAGGATGATTTCCTCGCCGGCGTGGGTGCTGCCGGCCACGAGCACCAAGGCTTCCGGTCCCACGCCCAGTTGCCGGAACATCGCCGCCACATCCAACTGCCGGCGCTCGGTCAATTTGGCGGCGTCAAATTTCAAGTTGCCCACCACGTGGACGACCTCGGGCCGGCAGCCGACCTCCCGCAGCCGCCGCGCATCCGTCTCATGCTGGCAGCCGACGCCGGTGAAGGTGGCGAATAATTCCCGGAATATAAACCCAAAGCGCAGGTAACGGGGAAACGAGCGGTCGGAGATCCGGGCGTTGGCCAGAAACAAGGGGATGCCGAGGCGTTTGACGCGCCAGATGAAGTTGGGCCAGATTTCCGCCTCCACCAGGATGACGGCAACCGGGTTGATGGTGGCCAGGGCGCGATTGACGTATTTGCGGCGGTCAATGGGATAGTAGATTTTGCTGACATGGGTGGGCAGCCGGCGGCGGAGTTCGGCCATGCCGGTGGTGGTGGTGGTGGACACGACAAATTTCACGTTGGGCAGCCGGGGTTCCAGCGCGTAAATCAATTGCGTACACAGGCCCACCTCGCCGACGCTGACGGCGTGAATCCAGATGGTGTGGCTGTTGGTGATGAATTGTTTAAGCTCGGCCGGGTATTTGGCAAAGCGCTGGAAAAAATCCTCCTGCCAGTTGCCCCGGCGTTGCATCCGGTAAAAGTAATAGGGGGAGGCCAGCAGAAATCCGATCAGGAATAAAATATTGTAAAGTGTGCGCACGTTGATGATCGCCGGAGCCGTTCCCGTCAAACCGTGAATACTCCAGAAACCTCAATAAGTTCCACAAAACCAGCCAGCGGCGCAAAGCAATTGTTACAATTCGAGCATTTCCGTCAATGCTCCACCCGACCTATTCAAGGTCGTAAAAAGGCCAGCCAGACAATCAGGAGCACCGGCAGGAGGAAGGGGAGGGAGTATTTCCAGACGAGTTCCACGAAGGAGGGCATGGGGATTTTTTCCTGGTCGGCGATGGCTTTGACCATGAAATTCGGGCCGTTACCGATATAGGTGGCGGCCCCGAAGAACACGGCACCGACGCTGATGCCCACGACGGCGGCGGCATGGGTGGTCAGCAGCGAGGCGGTGTCCGGCGCGCCGGCGACGCCGGTGAGGCTGCTGAAGAAGGCGAGGTAGGTGGGGGCGTTGTCGAGGAGGCTGGAGAGGAGGCCGGTGCCCCAGTAGAACACGCCCGGGGAGGGGGTCTTCCCCAGGAGATCGGGAGCGTGGAGTTCGAGCCAGGCCAGCGCGGGCATCATGGTGGCAAAAATTCCGGCGAAGAGGATGGCGACCTCCTCGATGGGATGGAAATTGAATCCGTTGGCCGCGTGGACGGATTTCCGGGTGGTGACATAGGAGCCAATGGCGGCCGCGAGCATGAGTCCTTCGCGCAGAAACGGGGGTTGGTTGACAAAAACCGCGCCGAGCATGACGAGGAGGAAAATGACGTTGGCCCGGCCTTCAAACCGCCAGCCGGAGGCGGCCGGGCTGGCGGCGGGGGTGGTCCAGGTGGTCCGCCGCTCATGCCAGGTGTCCACGGCGTAAAAAAGGGCGAGCAAGAGGCCGACGGCGGTGAGCCACATGGCCCAGCAATGTTCGGCCACCCACCAGAAAGGCACGCCCTGGAGGTAGCCGAGAAACAGGGGAGGATCGCCAATGGGGGTGAGGCAGCCGCCGCAATTGGCGACGGTGAAGATGAAAAAGACGATGTGATAGGGCTGGATGCGCGAGTGGTTCAGGCGGATCCACGGGCGGATGAGAAGCATGGCCGCGCCGGTGGTGCCGAGGATGTTGGCCAGTACGGCGCCCACGAAGAGGAACGCGACGTTAAACAGGGGGCGGCCGCTGCCTTTGACGCCCAAATGGATGCCGCCGGAGACGACGTACAGTCCGCCGACGAGGGTCACAAAGCTGACGTATTCATGCGCGGTGTGGCCGATGGGTTCCCAGGCGTGGAGGCCGAAGATGTAATAGGCGAGGGTGATGCCGCCGAGTCCGAAGGCGACTTTGGCGTAGTGCCGCAGCCACCAGCCATGGGCGAGGACGGGGGCGAGGGCCATGGCCCCCAGCAGCAGGCCGAAGGGCACCATGGACCAGGGATTGGGAACGGGCACGTCCAAATGCATCCGCCACAGCTTGCCTGTGGCGCGGGAAGGGGGCAAATGGAAAGAGGCGGGGTGAGCCGCGAATTGCGCGAATTTACGCGAAGCATCGTTTGGAGCATGGCAATCAATGCCCTCATTAGCACTTAATTTCCTGGTTGACAGAGATTACCCTTGAGGACAAAAAGAAGGACGTATGAAAACCGTGCCTGCCACCATCGCAAGGCCCACCGCCTTGGCTGACATGCCAAAGGATTATTCCGCTTTGTGCCTCCGTTATGTGCCCCGTCCATTGCATGACGCCGCCGACTACGCCGCCGCGTGCCAGGCCGTTGAACCGTTGATCGGTTTTGAGGAGCGTCTGAATGCCGATCAGTCGGACTATCTGGAAGCGTTGAGCTCATTCATTGAGGCGCATGACCGGGTGCGGGTGAAATGGCCCAAAGGCGCGCCGGCCGAAACGCTCAAGTTCCTGCTGGAACAGCATGATCTGTCCGCCGCCGACCTCGCACGGATCCTGGGCAGCGACCGCTCGCTGGGTCCCAAATTGCTACGGGGCGAGCGCCGGCTGACGGTGGATCATATCCGCATTCTGGCGAAGCATTTTCAGGTTGATCCCGGGGTGTTGGTGTGATCTTCGGGGAACATAGACGTAAAAGAGCCGCCGAAACGCCGACCGCGTGGCGGAGTCCGACGTGAGGATGTGGGGACGTGGGGCCATTTTTGAGGCACGAAGAGGGACGAATAAGCTAACGGAGGGCAGGAGTCAGAAGCCCGAATGGATGATCGGGAATTGGACGCAAAAATGGTGAAAAACAAGGACGGCGATTGCTGAATTGTCCGGGATTTTGATTGGCCACCGGGTTTGTTTGCGCTACGGTAGATCAAACTTCGCAGGGATTTCGGGCATTATGGCGACGGAAGCGGACACATGCAGGCAGTTCGTCGTACCGCGGCTTCAAACCGCCGGTTGGGACTCCGACCCGCATTCCATTGCCGAACAGCGATTTTTTACCGATGGCCGCATTCTCGTACGGGGGAACCGGGCCGAACGCAAAAAGGGCAAGCGCGCTGATTATCTTCTCCGTTATACCCGTGACTTTCCCCTGGCCGTCGTGGAGGCAAAAGGCGAAATCAAAAAGGCCGCCGATGGTCTCGGACAGGCCAAGGAATACGCGGAAATTCTGGGACTCAAGTTTGCCTATGCCACCAATGGCCGGGAATTTATCGAATTCGACTTTCTCACCGGCTTGGAACGGACGATTGAAACTTTTCCCACCCCGGCGGGACTTTGGGCCCGCCTGCGCGCCGGGGAAAAGCTGAATGACACCGTTGCCACCCGGCTTTTAACACCTTCCAACCTCACCGCTGGCAAGGAACCCCGCTACTACCAGCGCATTGCCATTGACCGCGTGGTCCAGGCCATTTTACAGGGCCGCCTGCGCGTGCTGCTCACCATGGCCACCGGCACGGGCAAAACTGTCGTCGCTTTCCAGATTTGCTGGAAACTCTGGTCGGCCAAGTGGAATGTCCGGGGCGATCCCAGCCGGAAGCCCCGCATTCTCTATCTGGCGGACCGCAATTTTCTGGTGGACGATCCCAAGGACAAGGATTTTGCCGCGTTTGGCGATGCCCGGTTCCGGATAGAGGGGGGCAAAGTCGTCCACAGCCGGGAATTATATTTCGCCACCTACCAGGCCATTGCCGAGGATGAAAACCGGCCCGGCCTGTACCGGGAATTTGCCCGCGATTTCTTCGACCTGATTATTGTGGATGAATGCCACCGGGGCAGCGCCAAGGAAACCTCCAACTGGCGCGACATCCTCGAATACTTCGCCCCCGTCTGCCAGCTTGGCATGACCGCCACCCCGATGCGGGAGGAAAACCGCGACAGCTACCTGTATTTCGGCAACCCGGTTTACACCTACAGTCTCCGGCAGGGGATTGATGACGGCTTCCTGGCCCCGTATCGCGTTTACCGCGTGGTCACGCAATGGGACGCCGCCGGCTGGCGACCCAGTGAGGCGGATTTGGACCGCTACGGTCGCCGCATTCCGGACGAGGTTTATGGCACCGCCGATTTTGAGCGAAAGGTGGCCCTGCTCAAGCGCACGGAAGCCATTGCCCGACACCTCACGGATTTCCTGAAAAAGACCGACCGCTTTGCCAAAACCATTGTGTTTTGCGTGGACCAGGAACATGCTTCCGAAATGCGCACCGCCCTCAATAACCTAAACGCGGATTTGGTCCGGCTATACCCGGACTACGTCTGCCGGGTCACCGCCGATGAGGGCGACATCGGGCGCGGCCACATGCAACGGTTTCAGGATGTGGAAACCCGCACACCGGTCATTCTCACCACCTCGCAACTGCTCACCACCGGGCTGGACGCCCCCACCTGCCGCAACGTGGCCATCGTGCGACTCGTCAATTCCATGGTGGAATTCAAGCAAATCATCGGGCGCGGCACCCGCGTGCGCGACGACTACGGTAAACTCTGGTTCAACATCCTGGATTACACCGGCTCCGCCACCCGCAATTTTGCCGATCCCACGTTCGACGGCGATCCCGCCTTCGCCACCCAGGAGGAAATTGACGAGTACGGGCAAACCCAGAGCACCGAAATTTTAACCGCAGAGATCGCAGAGAACACAGAGAATGAAGCGGATCAACTGCACGACCAAAACTTGCCGTTCCGGGCTGATACCCAGTTCCCAAATCAGAACGGCCAACACCACCAAAAATATTATTTTGACGGCGGCCAGGTGGAAATTGCCACCGAGCTGGTTCATGAGTTGGATGCGGACGGCAATCAGCTCCGGGTCATCAAGCTCACCGACTACACCGCTGAACGCGTGCGGACCCTCTGCGCCAGCGCGGACGAATTGCGCGCCCGCTGGGCGGATGCCGGCCAACGTGCTGAAATCATTCAACAACTCGCCGAGCGCGGCATTGATTTCGCCCAGGTGGCCGCCCAAACCGGCCGGCCCGATGCGGACCCGTTTGACCTGCTTTGCCATCTGGCCTTCAACGCGCCGGTGCTGACCCGCCGGCAGCGGGCGGACCGGGTGAAGCGGCAGGAAACGGCCTTTTTCCAGTTCTTCGCGCCAGAAGCTCGGGAGATATTGAGCGATTTGTTGGAAAAATACGCTACCGATGGGGAACTGCAATTCACCTTGCCAGATGTGCTGAAGGTCCGGCCGATATCCGATCATGGGAACGTGAATGAGATTGTGGGGAAATTTGGCGGGGTGGAAGAATTGAGGGGAGCGGTGATTAAATTACAGAAGCTATTGTATGCAATTTAAACTCTAAAATAATGAAAACGCGATTAACCAAAGGGAAGCTATCAAAAAATGTAGCCTTTTCCACCTCTGGTTTGCTACCGAAACCACCCGTTTCTGAGCCAGTGACTTGTTATGTTATTTTTGCAAGCTCACTCAAAAGAGCGGAGAATTTATTCCTTCTTGGTCAGTCTCCAAGCGCAAAAACAGACAAAATCAATAAAGAGATTTTGGACGCACGAAGGGCCGCAATAGTTTTAGCTGTAGCAGCCCTTGATGCATATGTAAGAACTTTTGTCGTGGAAAAAATATTGGCAAAATTGGCGGACCTAAAACAAAACGTACCAACAAAACTCAAGGAAAAAGCCAAAGATTTTCTCGGTCACGACGGCCTGTTTGAAGCAGCGCGAAACGGGGATCTTGGCTCGCGACTTGGAAAAGCATTCCGAGAAAGTTTTGAGGAAAAATCCTTTCAGGGTGTCAGAAATATTGACGAGGCGATGAAATTAATCGGCTATGAAGATGTTTTTCATATGATCGCGCTCTCAGCTTCCGTTAACGAAGATCACCTAAAAAGAGATTTAGGGCGATTCACTAAGCGGAGGCATCTAATTGCTCACTGCGGTGATTTTGACCTTAACCAGACACCTCCAAAAGAAAACGATATTTCAGATGATGAAGTCAAAACTTGTATTGAGATCGTTAAGCGGGTGGCTGACGAAATCCATAAACTCAAATAATTATGAATACTTTGATCATAACTTACGATTTGGCGGCTCCTGCGACAAATTATGAGCGGTTAGTACTCAAAATACGCGCCCAAAATAATTGGGCAAGACTGGGTGCCAATGCATACCTTGTTAAATCATCATTAACTGTTATTCAACTGCGTGATGTTTTAAAACCTATCCTTAAATCTGGCGATAAATTATTTGTAGGCCATTGTCCAGTTCCTTCGGCATGGCATGGACAGCCTGAAGATGTGAGCAAATGGATTGTTGAAAACCAACCCTAACAGCGCGGACGACGCAATTAAAAATATTTTTGTTTGATTAAATTAATTCAAAATCCGTTGTGCAGACCACCACCGCCCAATCCCTCGGGGCCATTATCAAATCGGCACGGGACATCATGCGCAAGGACAAGGGCCTAATTGGCGACCTCGACCGGTTGAATGACATTTCAGAAATCTGGCACCCCGCCGGGGTGCCGTTGGCTCTGTCGCGTTATCCGGGGGTATCGAGGGCTCGACCCCCGGCTACCGTCTGGCAACCCTCCGGGTTGGCCGGACGGCACAACAATTTGATTTGAAATAATTTGATGTCAAAACCCATCTCCCAACCCATCACCGCCCAATCCCTCGGCGCCATCATCAAATCCGCGCGTGACATCATGCGCAAGGACAAGGGGCTTAACGGCGACCTTGACCGCCTGCCGATGCTCACGTGGATCATGTTCCTGAAATTTCTGGATGATCTGGAGATTCAGAGGGAGGAGGAGGCGAAGCTGGCGGGGAAGAAATTCAAGCCGGCCATTGAGCCGCCATATCGCTGGCGGGATTGGGCGAGCCAGCCGGATGGCATCACCGGGGACGAGTTGATTGCCTTCATCAACAACGATGAATGTGCTCTGCCGCACGGGCCATTGAACAAAAGCACTCGCGGCCCGGGGTTGTTCCGGTATTTGCGGCTGCTCACAAGCAGCAATGGGGATGAGCGGCGCGAGGTGGTGGCCACGGTATTCAAGGGGGTGCAAAACCGCATGGTCAGCGGCTACCTGTTGCGCGATGTCGTCAACAAGCTCAATGGCATCCATTTTACGGCCAGTGACGAGTTGCACACGCTGGGGGCGCTGTATGAATCCATGCTGCGGGAAATGCGGGATGCCGCCGGGGATTCGGGCGAGTTTTACACGCCGCGCGCCGTTGTGCGGTTAATGGTGGCGGTGACCAACCCGCGCCTGGGCGAAACGGTGCTGGACCCGGCGAGTGGCACGGGCGGGTTTCTGGTGGAAGCTTACAACCACCTGGCCAAACAGGTTAAAACGGTGGCGGACCGGCGGGTGTTGCAGGACAAATCCCTGTTCGGCTGCGAACCCAAGTCCCTGCCCTACCTGCTCTGCCAGATGAATCTGCTGCTGCATGGCCTGGACGCCCCGCAGATTGACCCCGGCAACGCCCTGCGCTTCAAGCTCACCGACATTGGCGAGCGGGACCGGGTGGATGTGATTCTCACGAACCCGCCGTTTGGCGGCGAGGAGGAAAAGGGCATTCAGGGCAATTTCCCGGAGGACAAGCAAACGGCGGAGACGGCGCTGTTATTCTTGCAGCTCATCATGCGCAAATTGCGGCGCGGTCCCAGTAATGTGGCATCCACCGGAACTCGGGGCGAGACGCCCCGAGAACCCGCAGCCGGGATGGCCGCGCCACTTTGCGCCCGGGCGGCCGTGGTGGTGCCTAATGGCACGTTGTTTGGCGATGGCGTGTGTGCCCGCATCAAGGAAGAATTGCTGAAGGAATTCAACCTGCATACCATCGTCCGATTGCCTAATGGGGTTTTTGCACCTTACACGGGGATTCCGACAAACGTCCTGTTTTTTGACCGGTCTGGTCCAACCCGCGAGGTCTGGTACTATGAGCAACCGCTGCCGGAAGGGCGGAAGAATTACACCAAAACCGCGCCCATCCAGTTTGAGGATTTCGCTGCGTTGGTGACCTGGTGGGATCACCGCAAGGCAAACGATCAGGCTTGGAAGGTGCCCGTGGCGGAATTGTTGGCGAATGGCTGCAACCTGGACCGCAAAAATCCATCGGCGAAAGACGACATCACCCATCTGCCGCCGGAACAATTGGCAGCGGATATTTTGAAAAAAGAACGGCGGATTGCGGAGATTATGGGGAATATTCTGGAATTGCTGGCCAAATGATGGCTGACGAACCTCCAATTTCAGAACCCGTGACCAAACACTACTTCATTGATGAAGCGGGTGATGGCACGCTGTTTGACAAGAAGGGCCGGGTCATCATCGGCGAAGAGGGATGTTCCAAATTTTTCATGATCGGGTTGGTTGATCTGGACAATTGGCCGGCGGTCAAGGCCGACTTTGATGCGCTTCGCTGCGAGTTGCTGAATGACCCATTTCTAATAAAACTCCGGCAATTTAAACCGGAGCGAAAAGAAACCTCGGTTTGCTTCCATGCCACCGTTGATCCCGTGGAAGTGCGCTGGGAAGTTTACAAGATTTTGCTCCGGCACGAGTTCCATTTTTCCGCCGTCATCAAATCCAAACGGGCGGTTTTGGACTACGTCAAATCCCGGAACCAGCAGGACCCGGGCTATTGGTATCACGAGGACGAACTTTACGATTTCATCCTGCGCCGGCTGCTCAAGGAGAGGTTGCACCAGCATGACCAATACCGGGTAACTTTCGCCATTCGTGGAAACCGAAAGCGCACCGCCGAATTTCGCCAGGCCATTGAAGAGTCGCGGGCGGCATTTTTGCAAACGAAACAGATTTCATGCGCGTCAGCCATTGACGTAATCCCGGCCTATTCCCGGGATGATGCGGGTTTGCAGATGGTGGATTATTGCCTGTGGGCTTTGCAACGGGTTTGCGAAAAGCCAGAGGAGGCTGGCTGCGACCGTTACCTTAATCCGCTGTGGGAGGCCGGAAAAATCAGCCTGGTCATTGATTGTGACGACCAAACAAATGCCAGTTATGGGGAATATTACACAAAGAAAAAGCCGCTGGTGGCAGCGGCTTTTCGAAATCGGGGTTGAGGGATATAGGGGCGAAGCGCCTAAACGCAACGCTCACACGGCATAGGGCCGAATTTTGTCCCTCGAACCGAAGCCAATCTAGTACATTTGCATGACAACGTCAAACCAATCTTGAAAACACAAGCAATGAACAAATCATGGCCGTTGGTCCGGCTTGGTGAGGTGCTTCACCGGGCGGAGGAAATGGTAGAACTTAAGCCCGACGTTACGTATCGCCAAATTACCGTAAAGCTTTGGGGCAAAGGTGTGGTACTGCGCGGTCTCCTGACCGGAGCTGAGATTGCGTCTCCACGCCAAATGGTTGCCCGGCATGGTCAAATCATTCTGTCACGAATTGACGCCCGGAACGGGGCGCTTGGTATTGTTCCTCCAGAACTGGACGGGGCAATCGTTACCAACGATTTCCCGGTTTTCAAAATCCTGGAAAACCGGTTAAACCCTGCATTTCTTGGATGGATGTGTCGGACGGCATCATTTGTTGAAGAATGCAAAAGAGCGAGCGAGGGAACGACGAATCGCGTTCGTTTGCAGGAAGATAAATTTTTGGCGCGGGAAATCCCACTTCCCCCATTGGCGGATCAGCGTCGGGTGGTGGCGCGGATTGAGGAACTGGCCGCCCTAATTCAGGAGGCGCAGACCCTAAGCCAACAGGTGGGCACAGAAACTGAGGTGCTTTCCTATTCCTGGCTTCGGCATTTGAGACAGGAATTATCAACCTCGTCCCATCCGAAATGTCAGCTTGGAAATTTAACAAAAGTAACTGCTGGTGGCACCCCATCACGTGACAACCCGAGCTTTTGGAATGGAGATATTCCATGGATCAAAACAGGAGAACTTCTCGATAGCGACATAGCTAAAGCAGCCGAATACATAACCCCATCCGGAGTTGAGGAAAGCAGCGCCAAACTTTTTCCGCCCGATACAATTCTCATTGCGCTTTACGGGCAAGGCCAGACACGTGGTAGAACAGGCCGCCTATTAATTCCAGCAACAACGAACCAAGCTTGTTGTGCGATACTTCCAAAACCCGAAGCGTTTGAACCTCGATACCTTCAATACTGGTTGAGGAGCCTATATTTTGAACTCCGCGAAGATGCGCAGGGAGGGGCGCAGCCAAATTGGAATGGCGCAATGATTAAAAATTTAGAAATCACTATACCTCCACTCTCCGAACAACGTCGAATTGTCGTAGAGCTTGATGCTTTGCAAACTGAAGTAAATACCTTGAAGCACCTGCAAGCCGAAACTGCCACCGAGCTGGACGCGTTGCTGCCGGCCATTTTGGACAAGGCTTTCAAAGGGGAATTGTGAAAAGTTTTTGGGCTTTGGGGGGCGGGGCGATTGGCCCGCGTTGTCAGGGGTGGCGGGGTGGTTTGGTCTGGTTATTCACCCTTCGGGTTGACCAAAAAATTCCAACAGGAGGTTTCGGCTTTCTTAACGCGGGTGTTCGGTGTAATCCGTGGCTGACAAAATGTCTGATATCGTTCAAAAAACTCTGGGGCTTTGATATTAAGGATTTCTTTCGTCCCTGGCGGGACTTGGGTGGTTTTTGGAACGGCTTCCCACCATTGAAATGGCGGGCTATTTTCGGGTGTCCCGCCGGGACAGGGAGGCAGACGCAGGCGCGACAGTCGGCAACCGGGGATATGATGGCGTGGGTTTGATCGGGCAGAGCCTGAGGGGTGGGTTGGGCGGCGATTTCGATTTCTGCCGGTGAAACTTTCCCGGGGGGATGGGGTTCACTCTTTTTATATGCAATATCTTAACCCCCGATTTTATGCATGTCCAATGGAGGAGATTTTGAACGGTGGGCGGGGTTGGGCGTCCAATGGCGGTTACCTTGGCGGCCGGGCGCACGTTGCCACACTGTGGCTGGTTGATGGCCAGCGCGGCCGGGGGCGGGAGATGATTTTGATTGTGTAATCCGGGATTTGGCGTAAATGTATCAGCCGTAATCCATTGTTCCGTATATGAGCACCATTCCAGGGGTTTTAACTCCCTCCGCGCGGGCCGGCAGTCTGGCCCGGTTGGAAGTGTCCCCCGAGGTCTTGCGCGCCATCCCCGCCGACTTCGCCAAACGGCACCGTATTGTTCCGCTGGAGATCAACGGGGGCAGCCTCGTGATCGCGACGGCGGCCCCGGGCAATCAGCAGGTGATTGATGATTTGCGGCTGTTGACCGGACTGGAGGTGGAGGAAGCCCTCGCCCCGCTGAGCGAGATTCTCGAAAAGATCGCGGCCGCCTATCAGGTGACGGTCGAGCAGATGATTGATAATCTGCACCCGGAGAAGGTGGCGGACGGGGAGTCCAGGAATCTTCATGATATCGAGGTGATGGCCAATGAGCCGACGGTGGTTAATTTGGTTAACCTGATCATTTCCACGGCGTTACGCGAGCGGGCGAGTGACATTCATCTGGTGCCGTTTGAGGAGACCGTGCAGTTGCGCTACCGGGTGGACGGCTTGTTGCAGGAGAAGCAGCCGCCGCCCAAACAACTGCATCCGGCCCTGGTCTCGCGCATTAAAATCATGGCGGACATGAACATCGCCGAGCGGTTCATGCCGCAGGACGGGCACATCCAGATTAATCACCGGGGCAATCGGGTGGATATCCGGGTGGGGACGATGCCCACGATTTACGGGGAGAGTCTGGTGATGCGATTGCTGGAAAAGCAATCGCGGCTGCTGACGACCACGGAACTGGGGCTGGACGCCCAGCGTTCGGCGCTGCTCTCCCGCCTGGTGGAGAAACCGCACGGCTTGTTTCTGACGACCGGGCCGACGGGCAGCGGCAAAACGACCACGCTCTATTCGATTTTACAGAGCATTTACACGCCGGAATTGAAAATCCTGACCATTGAAGACCCGGTGGAATATGAATTACCGGGGGTGGCGCAAATTCCGGTCCGGCCCAACCGCAATTTCACGTTTGCCACGGGGTTGCGGGCCATTTTGCGGCAGGACCCGGATGTGGTGATGGTCGGGGAAATTCGGGACACGGAGACGGCGGAGATCGCGATTCGCGCGGCGCTGACCGGGCACCAGGTGTTCAGCACCCTGCATACTAATGATGCGACGGGGGCGGTGACGCGGTTGCTGGACATGGGGGTGGAGGCATTTCTGATCGCGTCCTCGCTGGAGGGAATGCTGGCGCAGCGGCTGGTGCGCCTGATTTGTCCGGCCTGCAAGGAGGAAGCGCCGGTGTCCGGATTGATTCGGGACCAGGTGGCGGCGCTGGGCGGCCGGGGCATTGAGGGGCCGTTTTACAAGGGGCGCGGCTGTGAGGAATGCCGGGGCACGGGATGCCGGGGGCGCATGGGTATTTTTGAATTGCTGGCGATGTCGGCGGAATTGAAGGAAATGATTCTGCTAAAGCGGTCCAATGCCGAGTTAAAAGCCGTGGCCCAGCGCACGATGGTGACGATGCACCAGGACGCGCTGCAAAAGGCGGCGGCGGGGATCATTTCTTTGGAGGAAATCCTGCGGGTTTCCAGCGGGGATTTGGCGGAATGAATGCGTTTCGTTACCAGGCGATGGCGGCCAGTGGCGCGGCGGTGGAAGGGGTGATCGAGGCGGAGGACCGCCGGTCGGCGCTGCAACTGCTGGGGCAGCGCGGGCTTTTCCCCTCCCGCCTGGAGGCTTGCGCGGCGGTGGGCGCCACGGCAGCGGCGGGGAGAAGCGCCGGCCCCGAGGCAGCAGCAGCCCCGGAGACGGCGGGCGGGCGGGTTAAACGCAAGGACGTCACGGCCTTCACGCGCGAAATGGGGGCGTTGCTCGGCGCGGGCATCCCGATTCCCCAGGCGTTGGAAAGCCTTGCGGCGGAGGAGGAAAATCCGGCCCTGCGCGCGGTGCTGGCGAACATTTCCGAAACGCTGCGCCGGGGTTCCGCGCTGTCAGCGGCGCTGGCGGGGCATCCCCGGTTGTTCAGCACACTTTATGTGAGCATGATCCGGGTGGGCGAGGAAGCCGGGGTGCTGCCCAAGGTCATGAATGATCTGGCGGAGTTGCTGGAGCATGAGGACGAAGTGCGCGGGGAAGTCACGGCGGCGGTGGCGTATCCGGTGTTTGTGCTGGTCTTTGGCCTGCTC
>Ga0182012_10002446_pt1 | contig 20053 bp, 22 predicted proteins | sample 612S2SmetaG_FD_120486 | JGI IMG/M metagenome (GOLD analysis project Ga0182012, IMG submission 120486) | Permafrost microbial communities from Stordalen Mire, Sweden - 612S2S metaG | ecosystem: Environmental > Terrestrial > Soil > Wetlands > Permafrost | place: Sweden: Stordalen | collected...
AAACCTTGCCAGCCTGCTCGGCGTGCCGGGGGATGGCTTCAAACCATCGGACCAGGCACCCACTAATTTCGGTTCCGGCCTGGTGTGGTTCCAGATCGGGCTGGTGTGCCTGGCGGGGTTGTTCGCGGCGGTGGGTTTCCTGGCCTCGACCCTTGCCCGCAACTTTCTGCACGCCTTGAGCATCGCCATCGGGGTCATCGCCGCCGGTTACGTGGTGCTGACTTCGCTACCGGCGGTGTTGAACCAGGGGTCGCCCCTGTGGTGGTTGCTGGCCATCCCCATTTTGGGGATCACGTATGTATGCGTGGCCCGCAGTGCGTTCTGCGATTACCACGACCTGCGCCGGCTCTGGTGGCGCTACCTCGCGGGGGCGGTGGGCGCGGTCGTGGTGGTGTTTATTCTCCAAGCCGGGATTTACCAGCGGGTCTGGGAAAAACTCACGCCCTTCGAGCCGGCGCACGGCCCGGCCCGGTGGTCCCTGGACCAACGGCCGGTCGCGCACCCGAGTGATTTGGACGATAATCTGCTCGTGACTCTGCCGGATGGCCGGGTCTGGTCCGGCTTGGTGGGCCCGGAACCTCAATGGCGCATGACCAATGACTTTCTCCGCACGGTGCGCGACCAAATGCTCTACCCGCCCGCTCCGCGCATTGCGCATCCCAAATTCATCCCGGGCACCAACTGGCTTTCGGTCGTGGCCGTTTCAGAGATATACCAATTTTATGGACCGGATGGGGCAGGCTGGCAGGAGAGCTATCAAATGGCCGGCCGGGAAATAGTCGCCATTCGCACGGATGGCACATTATGGGTGTCGGCGGCACCGACCAACGGGCCCTGGAACGACCACGAACTGGCGCAGTTTGGCACGGATACCAACTGGCGGCAGGCCTTGGGCTATCGTAGTCTCCATTCTCTATTCCTGCTAAAAACCGACGGCACGTTGTGGTCTTGGGGCCAGCCTGATTGGCGCAGCCGCACCAACTGGCCGGGCCTGCGCGCGTTTGTTCCCCACCAGATCGGCACGAACTCGGACTGGCAGGACTTGTTGCCGGTGGCATTTTCGGATTTGGCCCAAAAATCCGACGGCACCCTCTGGAACATTTTGTACGATTATCGAACCGGCCTGGACTTAAGCTTGCACAACACCAATTTGGAAACGGCGGGATTCAACCTCCAGCGCCTGGATGACACCAAAATGACGGGTATTTCCGGCAACCTGGTGGCCGGTATTCACGCGGATGGTACTTTGTGGGCCTGGGGCAATTTGTACTGGGATTTGCGCCATGCCAAAGTAAAGTTCCAAACCATGCAAGTCGGCCGGGACACTAATTGGGTCGCCGTGGCGCTTTCCCAATATACTATGACCGCCTTGAAGTCGGATGGCACGTTGTGGCGCTGGGGCGGAACCGGCCTGCCTTTCCGCCAGCCGGGCGAGACGTATGCCATGCCGCCGGAACAACTGGGCACGCACGCGGACTGGGTCGCCCTGATGCCCGCCCGCGAGGGGGTCATCTCGCTCGCGGCCGATGGGAGCCTCTGGCTCTGGCCGGTGACCGAACCCTACGAACACCAGTATAAACTTCTGTCCCCGCCGCAAAAACCGGCGCCGCTGGGGAATATCCTGGCGGCGGAATAAACCTTATTACCCGAACTCCGCAGCCGGGGAACACGCCCGCCCCGGCCGAATCTGGACCCGCCTTTGCGGTCAGGCTTTGGAGCAACGATCCCGCACGCCCCATTCCCCCAATTCCCCGCCACTCCGGCCTCCACCCGCCCGATTCCGCTTGAATGTGCCGTGGCGCGGGGTAGTTTGCTGGCATGTACTGGAAATTAAGCGCGATTATCATCATGGCCACCAGCTTGACCGCCTGCGTTACGGATAAACACCCGGCCACCACCGGCACCACCACGTTGTCCGCGTTTCAAGCCAAAGCCGCCGCCTATCATTCCGTGGTGACCGTGCCCACCTTCGAGACCACCACCAATGAAATCCAGGCCACCGTCGCCCGTGTCATTGCCGAGGGCAACGCCGCCCTGGACCGCATCGGCCGGTTGTCCCCGTCCGAAGCGACCTTCACCAACACGATTGTGGCACTGGATGACATGGGCTACCAGTCCGGCCTGGCCGACGACCGGCTTGGTCTGATCGAGCAAACTAGCACCAACGCCGACGTCCGCGACGCCGCCACGGACGCCCTGAAAGCGTTGTCCGACTGGGAAGTGGGCTTGGACTATCGCGAAGATGTGTATCGCGTGCTGAAAGCCTGGGCTGCCACTGGCGCGCCCGCTGCCCTGACCGGCGAGGACCTGAAATTGTACACCGAAACCATGCGCGATTACCGCCGCGCCGGATTGGAATTGCCGAAGGACCAGCGCGACGAGGTGGAAAAATTGCGCAAGGAATTAAGCTCGCTGGAAACGGATTTCGAGAACAACGTCACCAAGGCCGAGCAATCGCTGAAATTCACCAAGGCCGAGCTGGAGGGTGTGCCGGAAGATTTTCTGGCGCAGAAAGGCATTCAGACCGGCCCGGACGAATACACCGTCAAGGCGAACATCACCTTCCATTACATCATGATCGAGGACAATGCGAAGCGCGAGGAAACGCGCAAACGCATGATCGTGGCCCAGTGCAATCTCGCGCGGGAATCCAACATTCCCTTGCTGGAGAAAATCCTGGTGCTGCGCGATGAGATTGCGCACCGGCTGGGCTACGCCAGTTACGCGGATTTCGCCACGGAAACGCGCATGGTGAAAAACGCCGCCACCGCCATCAAGTTCCTGGAGGATCTCAAGACCGGCCTGCAACCCAAGTTCGACGCCGAACTGGAGGAGTTTCGGCAGTTGAAAATCAAGGAAACCGGCGACCCCAACACCACCATTCACGTCTGGGACTGGCGCTATTTCGCCAATGAGCTGCGCATCACCAAGTACAACGTGGACGCCGAGCAACTGCGGGTTTATTTCCCCTACCAACGCGTGCTGGACGGCATGTTTGCGATCTACCAGCGCATCTTCGGTCTGAAGTTTGAGCGCGTCGAGCCACCGTACAAATGGATTGACGATTTGCAAATGTACGCGGTGTCCGACGCCAAAACGGGCGAGCCGCTGGGTCTCTTTTACCTGGACATGTTCCCGCGCGAGGGCAAGTACAACCACTTCGCGCAGTTTGGCATTGTGGAAGGGAAACACCTGCCGGACGGCACTTACCAGCGTCCAGTGTGCGCGTTGATCTGCAATTTCCCGCCGCCCCAGCCGGGCAAGCCCTCGCTGCTCTCGCACGACGAAGTGGTCACGATCTTCCACGAGTTTGGCCATGCCATGCACACGATTCTCACGCGCGCTCAATACGCTCGCTTCTCTGGCACCAGTGTGCCGCGCGATTTCGTCGAAGCCCCCTCGCAAATGCTGGAAAACTGGCCATGGGACAAACGGGTGCTGGACAGCTTCGCGGCGGATTATCGTGATCCCGGCAAAAAAATCCCGCCCGCCATCCTGGACCAGCTCAAAGTCGCGCGCCTGGCCACCGAGGGAACGTTTTACCGCCGCCAGTTGTCCTTCGCCCTGATGGATCTGGCGCTGCACACGCAAATCCATGCCACCAACGCGGATGACTTGCTGCCGCTCTCGAATAAAGTGCTGAGTGACGTCTCGCTGCCCGTGCCGCCGGACACCGCGTTTGTGGCTTACTTCGGCCATATCATCGGCTACGGCGCTGGCTATTATGGCTATGCTTGGGCGGATGCCATTGCGGCGGATATGGCCACCGTCTTCGAGCAGGCGCCGGACGGATTTTTCGACCGCGCCGCCGGCATGCGCATGCGCAAGGAAATCTACGAGGTGGGCGACTCGCGGGACATCAATGTGTCCATCGAAAAATTCCTGGGCCGCCCGCGCTCCATCAATCCCTTCCTGAAGAAGATCGGAATTGATACGAAATAACCGTGGCGGTCAGGCCGGGATTGCCAGCGTGCCGCGATAGGCGCTGGGGGATTGCCCCTGGATTTTCTTGAAAGCGCGGTTGAAGTGCGTCAGCGAATGAAAGCCAATGTCATAGGCGATTTCGCTCACGCGCAAGTTGGGGTTGAGCAGGAGATTCTTCGCCTTCTCAATGCGCGTGCGGGTGACAAAGTCGGTGAAGCTGAGACCCGTGGCTTTGCGAAACTGTTTGCAGAAATAAAAGCGGCTCGTGTTCACACTGCGCGATACGATCTGCAAGGACAGGTCCTCCCGGAAGTGGTCCCTGATAAACTGTTTGGCGCGGGTGATCACCGGCGGTTCCGCATGGAGGGTGTGCAGCGCGAGCTGGTTGCCGTGCTCCCCTAGGTGATCGGCGAAAATGGCGAGCAAGTCGGTGACGGAATGAAGTTTTTGGGGCGAGGCCACCGGCGTGGCAAACCACGCCGCGCGCGCCACCGTCCCATGGAGATCCAATCCCTGACGGGCTGCCTGCGCCACCGCGCGCCGGAAGCCCGCCGCCGTCGGCGGCAGGCGCACGACCTGGCCAGTTTGAAGCATGCCAATGGTTTGCGGCCCCAGCTTGACCGGCACGGCCGTTTCGCAAATCCCATAGACACAGGTGCGGGTGGCCGGCGCGGTCAGGGCGTCCCGCGTGAGTTCTTCCTGCAAACGCAGGCACTCACAACACGTGCTGCTTTTCCCGGCCACCAGCGCGCAGAAAGCATTTTCCCGGGGCTTGCCATGGAAGGGGAGCTGCCAGGTCTCCAACGGACGCAACGTCAGGGGCATCCCCGTCGTTTCGTTGAAGGCTCGCTGGTACCGCAGGAATAATTCCGACTGCCCCAGGGCCTCCACCAATTTTTGATTCGCATCCATGGTGGTGGCCGGCGGGCAACCTGCTATTCCTTCGAACGTTCCGCCTGTCGCATCTGGTCATGCTCGGCATCAGCCAGGCCCTCCTCGGTGAGGCGGGTGTTGTCACTGCGGCCTTCGTTATCCTCGTCCTCGCTGGCGTTCACCGGCGCGGCCGTGCCGGTGGAGCCGGGCAGGGGATCCCAGCGCTCTTCTTCCGTGACCGATTCCAGCACCAGTTCCCGGGGATCCATGTCCGGCCGGGCCTGGCCGGTCAGCTCGCGTTTGGCCTGTTCCCAATCGCTTTTAGACACCTCCCCGGCCGCATGACCATTGATGGCAGACAGCTCGATGGCACGCTGCCGTACCATTTCCCGGCTGACCGAACCGATGCCGGCGGAATTTTCCGCCAGCAAACCGACTTTCAAGGGGTTGGTGCTCATATGCGGCGAGTTAATGACTGTGCGGCAGGGTTTGGGGGTTGTGCGAGGTTTTCACCTGGCGTTCGTCGCGATCCTCTCGGACATCGCGGGATTTGGAGAAGATATTATCTCGCTTGGCGGGTTTTTCCGGGGTGCCGGCCGGCACAATCGGCGGGCGCGGGTGATGGATTTCCTTGGGAAACACCGGGGTCTCCGGCGTGGCGGCCGCCGGCTGCCCGGCGGGATGGTTATGTTTATTGCTCATGAAATCATTTGGCCGCGTATGCGGCGTGGACCACCACCGGGGTGGGTTGCGCCAGTTTGCGGCTGCTAAAGGTGTGGCGGTCGTCGGCTTCCAACCAGTCGAACATGCTGTTCATTTCCGGGTTCAAACCGAGCTTGTGGCAGTTCTCAATAAAAAAGCCGCGACGCTCGGGATTCTTCATCGGGCTGCTGGCTTCGATTGCGTCTGACCAGGCTTTGATTTCCGCCGGGGTTTTGGCCACGCCATTGTTCAGCAACCACGCGCCGATGTCCTCGTAATTCTTCGCTGCTTTGACCGCGATGGTGAACTGCGCGCTGTTAATGCCCTTAAAAGCGAAGAGCATGTTGTCCAGCGGACAATCAAAATGGTATTCGCCGAGCGTGCCGGCAAGATTGGCGCGGCATTTGTCCGTCGTGCGCGCGGCGATCACAAAGCCGGCGACGCGGAAGCGCGGGCTGTGTGGGGCTTGTTTGGTGAGGTCACGGTCCGTTATGGGAGTATTAGTCATAGTGTCAATGGTGGGGCGGGCGGGGTCCCGGCGCGAGGCTTATTTGGTTGCTTGCGAGTGGGCTTCCACGAACCACAGCCATTTGTCGATGCCGCGCGAAACTTCGGTGAACAGGTCCGCTGTGTCAGCGTCATCCAGTTCGCCGGCCTCGTCAATGGAGGCGCGGATTTCCTCGCCGAAGGTGGAGAGCGCGCGGGCCACACCCTCAACATGCTCCATGCCATCGGCAATGGCCATCGGATATTCCGGCAGGCGGGAGCGCGCGGCGGCCACGCGCACCGTGCCCTCGGCGATGCCGCCCAGTTGCACCACCCGCTCGGCAATCAGGTCCACGTACTCCTCCACTGCCTCGGCAACTTTGTCAAAAAGTTCGTGCAGGGCAATGAAACTCGGGCCTTTCACATTCCAATGGGCTTGTTTCATTTGGCATTGCAGATCCACGGCGGAGGCCAGGCGCTGGTTGAGCAGGGCGTTGAGTTCCATCCGGCGCTGGGCCGAGATGTCATTTTCGGTTTCGTACAATTTGGGGGCTTCGGTGAGGTTGTTCATGGTAATGGTAATTTGAAAGTTAATGGTTGGTTAGGGGCAATTCCCGATCAAGTGGGGTTGTGAAAACCATGGGTGCGCGTGCGGTTGCGCTCGGCGATCAACTCGGCTTCCGCCTGGAGCCAGTGCTGCACCTCGTGACCGGGCCGGGAGCCTTGATTCACGTAGGTAAAATAGGCCTTGCGGGCCACTGCATCCGGCGCGGGCACAAAGCTCACGGCGCCCGCCGCCAATTGCGCGGCCGAGGGCTCGGGATTGGGCGGGGACGTCGTTGGTTTGTGCTGGGGGGAGTTGGAGTGTTTCATATAAATAGCATAGAATGGACGGCGCACCGTTGACCATGGGGTCTATACCCCATGGGCCGGGGCGGCCGGGCGAATTTATGGATTCGTCACGATGACTTTCAAAGCCTGCTCGCGTCCGGCATTGCCGAAGGTTTCGTACGCTTTGAGAATGGCTTCCTGGGCTCTCTGGCCGGGACCGCGATAAACGAATGTTTTCATAATTTAAGGCGCATCAATCGACCGATCAGGCCGCGGCGCCCACTGTGTCCAGTGCGCGCGTGGGCAGCGCGTTCAGCTCCGCCACCGTCGCCTTCACAAAAATGGTGGATTCCTCGTAACTAACGCGTTCCACGAGCGTCGTGGGAATCTCAATTTCCCGGCCCGTGAGCCGGTGCCCGATCTGGATGACCAGTTGTTGAATCGTCCAGCTTTGATCATCCATCATAAAATCCGCCACATGCCCGGCCAGGCCGTCCGAGGCCCCGATTTGGTAACCTGCCACCGCCAGGGTGCTCCGCAAATGCGCCGCCGCGCGGCCGGGATGCTCGCCGCCCTCAATCGGGTCCGCCACTTTGCCGCCGAACGGATTCACCACCGAGGGAAATCCCGAGGTGCCCCACAGGCCGTCACCCACCCAGTAATTCGGCCAGCCGTAGTACTGGTAATAACTCCGCTCAAACTGCTCGGAAACCGGCTGGTGGGTCTCCAACCCGGGGCTGTCCTGGATCTGCTGGCGGGTGAGATTAACCAGCAATAACTTTCCCGGCAGGTATGTTTTTCCCAGCGCGTGCGGCGACAGCAGCACCTGCCGGCCGGTCAGCCAGGCCCCGGTGTCCGCCACCAGATACCGCACCGCCCAGCGACGGTCGTCAAAATAAAAATCCTTCACCGTGCCCAGTTGTCCGTCCGTGGCGCCGAGGTGGTTGCCGTACAATTGTTTGAGGCTATTGTTCATAAAAAGTGTGGTTGCGGGGTTGATCTGCTAAAGGCGGCCCAGCAACAGGAGGACCAGCAAAATGGCGACGATCAAGCCGAGCGCCCCGCTGGGGTAATAACCCCAGTTCCGGCTGTGCGGCCAGGCCGGGACCACCCCGACCAGCAGAAGAATGAGAAAAACCAGAATTAAGCTGCCGATCATAAGCGTGATTTTGGGTTAAAAATTGCCGGGAGATTAAGTTGAAGGCGATGGTGCGCGATCGCCCCGCCCGCCACCCCCGCCCGCACCGCAACGTCCCAGCCAACTCGGGCAAATGGGGCAGGGGTGGGAAACCGGGATAGCTCATAGCTGAAAGATAGTCAGCCCTTCGGCAGCCGACCATGGGGTGTAACCCTGCCCCGGCTGCGGGCGGCCCGGAAGTGCCTCCATTACCGCTGGCTGGGGCGGAGGTTATCCGTAGGAGGTCGGGACGGCACTCACGAAAAATCTATGTTCACAGAACCATGAACATTTGCATTTCATGGGCAAGGACTTATTCCCCCCAGATGATTATTGAAATGCATTAAATAGCTAAAAAACAGCTAATAAATAGCCATAAAAACTTGCAAAACCCATGCCTCTGCTTTAGTTTTGCATTATGGCAGAACATGAGAAACGCACAATGACGCTGAATCTGACCGCCCGTGAAATGGCCGTGCTGGAGGAACTGGCGGCCAAAAAGGATTTGAACAAAACGGGCGTGATGCGGCTGGCACTGCGGTTATTGCAAGCGGTGGATGCAAAACTACAAATGGGCCAGAAGTTGATGTTTGAAGATGAAAAGACTAAAGAAAAGAGCGAGATGGTCCTGCTGTAGCCATGGAAGAATCGCGCATCTACCTGAGAAATTCCGCGAGTGGTGAACTGGTGGAAGCCAGTTTGTTGGATGAAGTGACAGACCGGCATTTAGAACTCTGGAATGAGTCGTGGCAGCCAGCCATGCAAGCGCACGTTGCGGCTCATGGATTAAAGGCCAGGCCCGAGGACCACCACTGGAATTGGAATTGGAAGGCGGGCGAATGGCGGCCAATGCTTGGTTACCATTCCTTCGCCATTATCTGTGAGGGGGAGTTGCAGGGATTGATGATGGTGAGCGACCTTAAATCGGCGCTCCTGCCCGCTCAGTTTGGCAAGCCCATTGTTTTTGTGGAATACCTTGCCACCGCCCCGTGGAACCGGCCGGAAATCCAGTTGCCGCCACGTTATCGCGGGGTTGGCACCGTGATGGTAGCGGCGGCAGTGGATTTAAGTTGGGAATTGGGATACCGGGGGCGCATCGGACTGCATTCCTTGCCCCGGGCGGAAGCTTTTTACCGGAATAGCTGCCAAATGACCGCCTTGGGCAAAGATGCAGCGCATCAGGGGCTGATGTATTTTGAAATGACGGAAAAGCACGCGGAAGAATTTCGTTTTAACCATTAAATATTGGAGAACTGGATGAAACTAAATCGGACCAAAGACTGGTTTGCACGGCGGATTGACTTGGAAGGGGATGTGGAGGTTGGTGCGGGCACCCCGCCTCATTTTCCGGATCAGGTTGCGGAGCATGCTAATATCAAACCCGTTGATACGCGGATCGCATTTGGGACCTTTGTGGCATTGTGGCGACGCAATCAAGGCTGGGATGTGGTCAAACTGGCGGAGGCAGCGGGGGTAAATCCTGAAGAAATTCTGGAAATTGAGCACACTCCGCAAGCCGAGCCTGAACCCAACGCGGTATTCCGGCTGGCAAAAGTATTTAACATGCCCGCCAAGATCTTGATGGAACTGGCGGGTTTAATTGAACCGCGCACCCCCCAATTGCGCGAGGCAGCCGTCCGTTTTGCCGCCCGTTCGGAATCGGTTGCGGAGTTGAACCCACAGGAGCGCGAAGCCTTCGAGGCGTTCGTCTCAGCGATTGCGGAGACGGCTGGAAAATAAGCATGAAACCGGCTCCCGTTTTATAGCTCCGGGTGCGGCTGGATATTTTTGAGACCTTCTTTAATGGCTATGACGCATTAACCATTGGGGTCCATCGCTGCAAATTATCGGTTATGGTTGCGATGTGAGACGCGACGCCTGGCTTTATCGCCGAGGGTCATCTCAAGCGGACGCTGGCACCGAACCGCCCGCATCCGCACGGCAGTGCCGCGTTGACCATGCCCGGCCCACCGCGCCGGGCTTATTTGGCGGGCTTGGCCGTACCCTCCTGATATTCTTTCACGAGCGGCGCGCGAGTTTCCACATCCTGCAACACTTTCGCGGCCTCCTCTGGACTGGACACCACGTGCGGGCGCAGGAACACCATGAGCTCCACTTCATTGTTTTCCTTGTCCTTCTTGTCGAACAGCCATTTGAGACCGGGAATGGAGCCGAGGACCGGGGTTTTGTAGGTGTTGTCGGATATTTGCTTTTGGATGATGCCGCCGAGCACGAGCGTCTGGCCGTTTTTGGCGGTGAGATCCGTGCGGAAATTATCGGTGTCAAACACGGAGCCATTATTAACCGTTTGTCCTTCCACCAGGGAGGAGGATTCAACGTGGATTTTCAATTCCACATCCCCGGCGGTGTTGATATGCGGTGTCACCTCGAGAACAATGCCCACATCCTTGTACTTGTACGTGGAAGTGGTTGTGCCCACGGAGGAATTCAGACTGTTGTCCGGGACGGGCACTTCCTGGCCCACGAACAGCCGGCCGGTTTCATTGTCCCGAATGTTGAGCTGCGGTTCCGCCAGCACGGTGGCTTTGGTGGTCTGTTTCAAAAACTGCACCAAAAAGTCCATGCTGATGGTGCTGCTCACCACGCCCGAGCGCATGGAGGCCATCAGGTTGGCGGGACTCAGGCCGTCGCCCAGCAGGGACGGCGTGGTTGTCACGGTCGCCGGATTGTTCACGGTCGTGCCGCCGCCAAACCCCTTCTGGTAGCTGCCGCTGCTGGAGACAATCAAGGAATTATTATAATCCTGCGGGGTGAACGTGCTGCCATTGGGCGACCAGCGCACGCCCATGCGATCCATGAAATCACTGGAGACTTCCACCAGCCGGGCCTCGATCAGCACCTGTTCGGTGGGGGCGTCCAGATCCGCGATCAGCTTCATGATTTGCGGGAAGAAATGGACGTTCGCGGAAATCAACACGGCGTTGCTGCGCTCATCCGCCACGGCGCGCACCCGGCCCACCAGGTCGCTGACGGGGCGCGCGGCGTTTTTGCCGGAGCTGCTTTGCGTGCTGTCCGGCTGGCCGCCGAGCCAGGGATAATACCCATCCTCCTTGGTGGCCTGGGGCAGATCAAACCCGGTCTGCGAGGAGGTGGTGTCCTGGGGATTGGAGCCGGACGACTGGGGGGTGCCGGCCGCCTGGTTATTCCCCTGGTTGGGGGTCGTCGCACCGCCGCGTAAGGGCGGCGCGCCGTTTTTGGCAAATAGAATGTTGATGCTGTTGGCGACGGCGGCCGCCTTGGCAAATTTCAAGCCACAGTGCAGGGTGCTTTCGCTCGCCTCGGAAGGCTGGTCCAACTGGTTGATCATGCCCTCCACCACGGCCAGATTTTCCTTGGAATTGGACGTGACGATTAGGGCGTTGGAATAGGGTTCGCTGGTGATGCGGACTTTGCCGTAGAGCCGGCCCACATCCCGGTCCGGGGTGTCCTGGGAGCCGGAATCATCGCCGTAAATCAGCTCGTAATAACTGCGCTGCTCGGTCTTTTTCAAAAACAATTCATTCAGCACATCCTCCATGTCCGAGGCGCTGACATATTTCAGGGGATAAATTTTGGGGGCCAGACTGTCGTCGTTCACCGCCTGGTCCAGTTGCTCGACCATTGTTGCAATGGACGCCATTTGCGACGGCGGAGCTTGAACGATGATGGCGTTGCGCCGGCGGTCGGCCACCACGGCCATTTTTCGGGAGTTGCTGGAACTCATCGAGCCATAGTTATACACATAACGCGCGATCCCGCTCTGCTCCTGGTTCAGGTCCTGCAATTGTTTGGCCACATCCTGGGCGTCGGCATTTTTGAGGGTAAAGGTCTGCATGATTTTGTCCTGGGCATCCTTTGTGTCCAGTTGGCTCACAAAATTTTCAATGGCCCGGAAGTTGACCAGGCTGGAGTAAATCAGCAGCGAGTTGGCTTGGGCGTCGGCGTTCACCTCCACGGTGTCCTCCAGCGATTTGCCGGATTTCTTTTGGTACAACGGCTGAATTTCCTTCATCAAATCCGCCGCCTGGACGTTTTGCAGGGCAATCACCCGGACGGTGACATCCTCGGACATGTCGGCATCCAGGGCGTTGATCAGCGCCGTCACCGCGCGGATGTTGTCGTTGTAGTCGGTGATAATGATTTGATTGGCCGTCTCGTCCACCTCCACCGTGGCCTTCTCCGTCAGCACCGTGCGCAGGCGGTCCTTCAAATCCGCCGCGTGCACATGCTTCAGGGAAAAGACCCGGATCAGACGCTGCCGGCCTTCGGGTACGTTGGTTTGCGAACTGTCCAGCAACTCCGGGCTCATCATGGGCTCCTTGCCCTCGGGCACGATCAGGATGGAGCTGGCCAGCTCAATGGCGCTGTAACCTTCGAGGGCCAGGGCCCGGTAAACGAGATTGATGGCCTCGCGCGGGGAAACTTTTTTGGAACTGGTGATCGTCAACTGGCACTGGACCTGCGGATGTTTGAGCACGGTCTTGCCCGTGGTCTCCGCGAGCCATTGGACCACCATGTCAATATTGGCCCCTTGAAAGCTTAATTGAATGCCTTCCGTGCCATTGGTCTTGCTACCCGTGAGATTGGTGCTGGTGCCGCTGACATTCAAGGGTTCCGAGGGAATCCAGGGGCCGGTGGCGGTGGGTCCGGCGCCATCCGGCTTGCCGGCGGAATTGTCGGCTGGCGGCGGCGGCGGCTGGCCGGGCATGCCGGGCGGCCGGTTTACGATCAGCGTCCTTTGGGCGAAAACCACGCCGGGCATGGCTCCGAATAGCAACGCGACCAGGAGCGCGAGCAGCCCGCGGTTCATGCCGGAGGTGAAATGATTAATGATTGGTAATTTCATTGGAAGAAGTGTTGGAAGTGGTTAAAAGACTGTCGCTGCCCATGCCTGAAAAAATGGTCAATTCCCGGGGCTGCCCGTTTTGCTCGACTAAAACCCGGTTGATGCCGATGCGAAGCAACTTGAGATCGCCGAGGGTGTCACCCACTTTAACGAGGCCGGACTGGCCGCTGTCCGTGCGCAGAAAAGCGACTTCGCCGGCGATGCCGAGCAACGCCATGGGTTGGGGATGCATGACCGGCCCGAGCAATTCGCTGGCCACGATTTTGTCAATTCGGGCTTGCGCGAGTGGTGGCAATGCCGGTCCCGGCTGGCCCGGACCGCCCATCCCGGGAATTCGCGAGCCCTGGCCTGCCCGCAGGGTCGGCGGTGCGTGGATGGGCGCCGCGCCACCCGGCAGCGCCACGAGGCCGTTCGTAGCCGATGGACCGTTCGTAACCGATAAGATTCTATTGGTGGACAATGAGTTCGTTGTCAGAACCGGCGCGTTGGTGGCGGTCAGGGGGATGGCATTGCTCCCCGCCATCGAATTCCCGGCCGTTACGTTGGTGGCGGCCACGGTCAGCCGATTGGTGAGGTTGAGTCCCGCCGCCAGATTGGTTCCGGCGGATGAATTAGTGGGCCCGGAGGCCGGTGATTTGCCGGGCGCGAGGCCGCCGCCGGCGGGGCCGGATGCGGCTGACTCCTGGGCGGAAGGCGCCAGGGAGGGCGGCACCGGCAGGGCGATCTGCCCAAAAGGGTGATTGCGGACCAGCGCCCGGCCCGTTTGCAACAACAACAGGGCGACCAGTGTCCAGCAGAGAATTTTCAACCATTGCTCGGCGCGCTCACGCATGCGATTTGTCCTCCTTTTTCCATTGGTCAAAATCCAGAATCACCAGCGTCAGGTTAAGTTTGATCTGGCCGGGCCGCATCGGGTCGGGTGTGATCTGCACGGCATCAACTATGACGGGATAGCCCAGGGTTTGCAGTCGTTGGAACAGCCCCAAAATCGCGGCGATCGGCCCGGACCCTTCAAATTGCAGCGTGGCAAGTTCCCTGGCCGAGGCTTTGGTCGTGGATTCCCGAATCGGTCCCACCTGGATGCCGCTGCTGGCCGCCGCTTTCTGGAGTTGCGCACTGGCCTCGCCCACCACCGTGGCGCGGGATAGTTTCGCGGGATCCAGTTGAAATTGCTTCATTAATTTTTCCGCCATCAACCCGCGGTCATCGTAGGGCTTCAACTGTTGTTTCAAGTCCGCCGCCGCCGTCAGCAATTGCTGGTAGGCCGCCGTGCGCCGATGGAGGGCGCCCCCCATGGCGTAGCCGCCAAACAGGACGAGGTAAATGCCGATGCCAATGCTGGCATAGCGGATGGTCCGTTTTTCCTGGGCTGAGAGCGCGCGCATGTTAATTGGTTCCTCCCGGGGGTTTTACCGCGTTGGTCTGAGGGCCGGGCGGGGCGGTCGCCGCGCCGCCCAAGGCGGGTTTCGCCGACGCTCCGGGCCCGGCCATGGCACTGGCGGCTTCGCCCGGGCGGTTGGTGGCATCACCGGACTCCTTCACGGCCGGACCCACGGCCAGGGATTGCAACACACTCAGAGCCTTCCATTGCGCGGTCAGGCGGATGTTGACTTTCTGGTGATCAGGCGTGGGCGTTTGTTCCTCGACCGTGACACTGGCAAAGAAGCTGGAGGCCATGAGTTTGGAGCGGAATTCCGCCACTTGATCGCCGGTGCGCAAAGATCCCCGCAGGGCGACTTCCCCGCGCCGGTTCATGGTCAGGGAATCCAGATGTATGCCGGACGGCGCCGCCTGGGAAATGACGTACAGTGACTCCAGGCAGGGCGGCTGGCTCTGTTTCACATACTGGAGGAAATCCAAATCCCGGTCCACGGTGGTTTCCACCTGGCGCGCCCGGTCTTGGAAAGTGTTCACTTTGGCGGCGAGCGGGGCGGTCATGATCAACGCTTCCAGCACCGGGAACAGCAGCACCGCCAGCAACAACAGGGCGGCTCGCAGACCCCATTCCATCAGTGCGGGCGGTGCCAGAGTTTTGGGGGCGGCGGCAATTGGGACACCCAGCGTCAACCGTTGGCTGCCCGGCCGGGCGGCCAGTTCGCGTAGGCCCAGCGTGGCGGACGAACGGCCCGGCCCCGGGTTGATGGGGATGAACTCGCAGGCCACCTCGGGAGCCAGTTGACGGGCGAGCTCCGGCCCCGCGCGGTGATCGCCAAACACATAGAGCTTGGGCAGCAGCCCCTGGCTGCGGATGACTTTGACCAGGAAATCCATGGCTGTTCCCGCTGGCTCCAGCCCTGGGAGAACCCGCAGGCTGGCGGTGCCTTGCGGGCCAACCACCGCCAGTTCGCACTCGGCCGGACTCAGTTCCAAGGTGGCGCATCCGTCGGGCGGTTGGTTGCCCAGCGCCGCCCGGGCCAGGGCCGCCAGCGTGAAGGCGGGCGCAATTCCCGCCGCGGCTAACAGACTGGCATAGTCCTCCACGACTTCCTTTTTCACGGCCGCCACCAGCACCGTTTGTTGCGTGGAACCATCGGGCTGGCGTTGCGGTTCACCGAGGCTGCGAAACCCCCAGGCCAGGGCTTCCGGCGGCAGGGGAAATTCACTTTCGATTTGCAACCGCACCACCCGCGCCAGCGCTTCCCCGGACACCGCCGGCAACCGCAGGCAGCGCAAGGCAACCCCCCGGCCGTCAATGGCGCACCAGGCCGCGGATTTGGCGGGCAAGCCGGCCGTGTGCAGAAATTGCCGGAGCCCCGGCAGCAACCGTTCCCGGCACGCCGGGGTGAGCCGGCCGTCGGCCTCGCGGTCCAGTGAGAATTCCGCGCCCGTGTGGTCGGCGAGCAATTTGAGACTGGTGCGGCTGAACTCACAATAGAGCGGCGGCGATTTCATGAAAGTAATGGTTTTCACAAGTCATCCTCCCGCCAGGCCAGCGTTTGGAGCTCAGTGAGTCCTACGTGTACCACCGCCTGGATGCGCTGCCGCACCCCGGTGGAAGTCACGCGGCCCTCACTCAGAATGCGATAGGTTTCCGAGCGCAAGGTGACCAGCGGGGCAATTTGCTTGAGTTCATCGGGGGTCATCCCCTCGACCTTGAGCACCTCGCCGAGGCTGGTGAAAAAACCGTTGGACTGTCGCTGGGCAATGATGGCATGCGCGAGTTCACGACTCACCCCGGGCAGGCAGATTAACACCTCCTGGCTGGCCGTGTTAAGGTTGATGGCCCCGGGTTGGGTGGTGTCGGAACTGACCGTGACGTCATCCGCGATCTCAGTGAATAAATCCGAACTGATAACTTTGGCCCCGGTCGCGCCGCTGCGGCCATTATTGCCGCCCGCAAAACCGCCCGCATTGGGGTTTTGGCCCTGGCCGGATGACGCGGTGACGTCCAGTAAATCCGCAATACTCTTAAATTGTTGCTGGCCGCGGTACGTGACAATGGCATGCGCCATGGAGGCGGTAATTCCCGGCAGCCCGCCGAGGGCTTGTTCATCGGCTGATTGCACGTTCACCCGGTCTTCGCCTGCGGCATTGACGTTATTGACCGAGGAATTGACCGTTAAGAGGCCCGCCCAGCCAAAATCGTCCGGGTCCACCGAACCAGGCACGGAGAATTCCCCGCCCGTTTCTCCGGCCGGGTCGAGCAGGCCGTTTTGGTGACGGTCCCGCCCGTAGAAAGTCTCGGCGTCCACCCCGCGCACCATGAGCAGTTCGCGCACCGTTTGAAATGGTCCGCCGCGCGCGCGGGCCGGCGGTTTAAGCGCGGCATAATAGTCGCCTTCTGCCGCCCCGGTAGTCAGTGTGGTGCCGCCCCGCCAGCCATCAATGGCGGCCAGCACGTCGGGCGTCATGCCGCGCAGCACGTTGAGTTCATCGGTCGTGGCCGTGTTTAAATTGAGCCGGCTTTCCTCGTCGCTGACCCCGTACAAAATCCCGCCCCCCTCATCCTGCCGCGCCCGGCGGATCACCCGGTAAGTCCCCCGGCCCAGCGCCTGGTCGCGAAATTGGTCCGGGGAATCGTAGAGCTGGCCATCGTGACTTTTGCGGGAGGATTTGCGGTCCAGCGCATTTTGATAGAGCAAGGCCCGGGCTTTTTCAATGCCCGCCAGCGCCAGGTAATGGGCCTGAATCCGGTCGCCGTAATTTTTCCCCACCAGCAGGTCCATGCGGGCGGTGTGCAGCACACCCACCGCCATCACCGACAACAGTGCCAGGCACCAGAGCAAACCCACGAGGATGGAGGCTTTTTGTCGCATGGGTTGTTAGTTGTTGGCGTTCGGTGGCCCGGCCGCACCCGGGCTGGCGTTGGCGCCACTGGTGCCACTGGCATCACTCGCGCTATTGGCGGCGGCGGCGGACGCCTCCGCCAGATTGATCCGGGCCACGGTTTGGAAAGCAAGCGGTGGCTCGGACGCCTTTTTGTCGGTGGCCGGGATGCGTTGCGGGTCGCCATCCAAATACAGGGTAATGCGCACGGCATTCGGCAGCCCGGACAGGTTGCCGCTGCGCTTCGACGCCGCGGGCGCCTGGCCGGACGTTTTTGTTTCCCCCCAACTGTCGTACCATTCCAGCCCGTCATAATATTCGAATTTGAGCCCCCGCAGCGACCGGGCAATTTCCTCCCGACTCCCGCCCGACAATGGATCCATGGCAATGATGGGATTACGGCGGCGGTACAGGTTCAACCGGCCGGTGGCGGCGTCCTTGTCCACAAAGAAACTTTCCTGGCAATAATCCCCTTCCTGCGGGTGGCGGGGCGTGTAGTTATGAGTGGCGAAATCCAGGTTGTCCGCCTGCGCATCACCCACCGTGCGCGTCATACCCACAAATTCCGAATCCGGTGACAGCGGACAGGCGGCGCGCAGGTCGGCGGCCATGAGGGCCATGGCCACCCGCGCGTTTTGGATGACTTCACTGCGCGGCTCAATGATTTTCTGGCTGGCATAACCCGCGCTCAGACAGGCATAGGCACTGATCAAAATCAGGGCCATCAACGCCGAGGCGATGACCACCTCAATGAGCGTGAATCCAGCCGGGCGTACGGGTTGCCGCTGAAAGGTCATCGCGAGGTTCCTCCTTCGCCCGGGGACTGGGTTTTCTTGGATTGGGTCGCCGCCGTCGCCGGCACCTCAAACAACAGGGTTTTTAACTCGAAAATTAGCTCCCCCGTGCGCGAATTATCCACGTCCACACTGACCTGATGCAGGCCGGCAATCTCTGTGGGACTGATCGTTTGCCGCCAGCGGTAATGCGGGAGATCCTCGCCGCAGTCGCCCTCCGTGGTTGCATCGGTCAAACCCGTTTCCGCCCGCAGCGTTTCGATTTGCCCGGCGGCGAACAAGGCGGCTGTGGATTGCAACTCGGATTCCTTGCTGGAGGCCAGCGCCGTCGTAAAGCCCTGGGTCAGGCCGACGATGGCAATCCCCAAAATTAAAACCGCAATCATCACCTCGACGAGCGAGAACCCGGCGTTGGCGGGAGTAAAGTTCATTGGCGCGCCAGTTCCTCCACATGGATCCGCGCCGTAATCGGGTTGATTTGCAACGCCAGTCGGAAACCATCCCGGTCGGCCAGTTCAATCACCGCCGCGTCCGCCGTGCCATCCGGATAAAACGCGATGGTCGTCCCCGCCTCCGCTTGGTCGCCTTCGACTGGTGGCCGTGCATTCTTTGCCGTTGGCGGGGCGACCGGCGGGGCATCAGTGGCGGGGCTGTCCGTCATGGCCGGATCGCCCGGCCGGTGCAACGTCATGGAGATTTTGGAATCCAGCTCGCCGGCGCAACCGGCGTCGTCCACCGGCACGAACGTCTCCTGTCCCTGGTCAATCACCCGTTTTTCCACGGAGTAGTGGCCGGTCTTCTCCTCCAGCCGCACCCGGCGAACTTGGTTCAGGCTCACCGCCCGGCTATAGGTGAGATCAAAGACATTGATCAAATCCCGGCTGGTCGAACGCAGCAGCGCGGCCTGATAGGAGCCCTTCATCTCCGGAATAATCAAGGCCGTCAGGATGCCCACGAGCGTAACCACCACCATGAGCTCGATCAGCGTGAAGGCCCGGGAAGCCCGCGTCCGCCGCCCGTCCGGCCCGGCGGCCGCGTCGCTCAACCACCATGTGGTTGCCCCATTCATTACCAATTGCCCAGATCCGCATTCGCGCCCTCGCCGCCATCCTGACCGTCCGCGCCGCGCGACCAGATGTCAAAGCTCGTGGTATGATGGGTGCCGGGGCAGGCATATTGGTAAGGATTGCCCCAGGGATCGTTGCGCAAAGTTTTTATATACGGTCCGCGCCATTTCTGCTCGTCGCCCGCCGGGGCGTCCACCAGAACTTTCAACCCCTCCTCGGCGCTCGGGTAACGATCCATGTGAACATAAAAACGTTCGACGGCGGATTCGAGCTCGGCTACCTGCGATTTGGCGGCGCTGATTTTGGCATCCTGCGTGGTGCCCATGAACTGGGGAATGATGGTGGCGGCCAAAATGCCCAGGATCACCACCACCACCATGATTTCCACCAGTGTAAAAGCGTTGGTGTGGCGTTGGTTTGTTTTAATTTTCATGCGTTTACGTGTTGTTTCAGCCTCGGGTTTTAATGAATCGCCCGGCTCAGCCGGAAAATCGGGAGCAGGATGGCAATGACCATGAAACCGATCAGCACCCCCACCACCAGAATCAACGCCGGCGCCAGCAGCGAAACCAGAATCTTGGTCCGGGCGCGCATGTGCCGCTCCTCGGTGTCCGCTACTTTCAACAGCATTTGGTCCAGCGTGCCCGATTCCTCGCCCACATCAATCATCTGGATGGCCGTGCGCGGGAAGATCCCGAGTTTGCGCAGCGGCGTGGCCAGGGAATCGCCGCTCCGGGTTTCCTCCGCCACCAGCGCCACCTGCCGGGCCAGCTCGCGGTTGCCAATCGTCTGCTCCACAATTTTCAACGCCGGCAGCAGCGAAACCCCGCTGGTCACCAGCGTGCCCAGCGTGCGCGCAAACCGCCCCAGGGCCGACGACCGAAACACCGGCCCGATCAACGGCAGCCGCAATTTCAATTTGTCCCAATTGTCCGCCCCGGCCGCCGTCCGCAAGTACTGGCGCGCGCCCAAAATCACCAGGACCAGCCCCGCCAGAATAAACAGCCCGTACGCATGGATAATGGAACTGACCCGCAGCAGGATCAACGTCGGCAGCGGCAGCACCGGCAGCATGTCCTGCAACATG
>Ga0182012_10002447_pt1 | contig 20053 bp, 19 predicted proteins | sample 612S2SmetaG_FD_120486 | JGI IMG/M metagenome (GOLD analysis project Ga0182012, IMG submission 120486) | Permafrost microbial communities from Stordalen Mire, Sweden - 612S2S metaG | ecosystem: Environmental > Terrestrial > Soil > Wetlands > Permafrost | place: Sweden: Stordalen | collected...
ATCGAGCCGGCGATGTGGACCGAAGTCGCTTCGGAGGCGGCCAGTTTGGTGGCTTCGAGAATCTCCTCGGGCGTCTTTGCTGCCACTCCGTTGCCCGAGGAGGAGGAGCCGCCACAGCCGGCCGCGACCAGGGCGGCAGCCAACACGACGGCGGTGATCGTCTCTCGCAGATGGCGCATCGGTGGGACTCTAGTCCGCGCCCCAGTCGCCCCGGAGGCTCGTCAGAGCTGAGAGGTGTCGGTCGGCTGACCCAGCAGCAGGCGGCCCGTCAGCTCCCAGGTCGCGGGCGCGACCATGATGTGCTGGGTGGCGACGTTGGTGTCGCGGAAGCGTCGCTGAAGCGGGCTGCTCGAATAGATCGCGCCGCCGCCCCCGGCGCGGTAGGCGGCGCTCGCGACCGCCGCAGCCGTCTCGGTGGCATGGGTCGCCGCCAGGCGCAGGCCCGCCTTCAGCTCATCGCCGAGCTCCCCGTCCGAGCAGGCGGCGACCCAGGCGAGGCGGATCTGCTCCAGCGCCAGCGCCCGGGCCGCCCGCAGCGCGGCCTCTGCCCGCGCCACCTCCACCTGGATCACGCCTCGCTCGGCCAGCGTCCTCGCGCCGGGCGCCGGGCGCTTCGCGCCGGCAAGGGCAAGGAGGTCGTCGAGCGACCCCCGTGCGATCCCCAGCGCCACGGCGGAGATTCCCAGGGCGAGCAGGCCGAAGAGGGGAAACGCGTAGAGCGCACCGGGCTCGCGGGGCCGGTCGCGGAAAAGCGAGACGCCGAGCTCCTCACCGGCGCCGTGGCCCTCGACGGCGACGTCGTCGCTGCCCGTTCCGCACAGGCCGGCGACGCTCCAGGTGTCGATCACCTCGAGCTCCCCGGTGGGCATCGCGATCAGGCACACGTCGGGCCGCCCCGAGTCGAGCAGCTCCGGACCGTCATCGCCGTCGATGAGGCAACCCGCGAACACCCAGTCGCTGTGGCCGACCCCGCTGACGAAGGGCCAGCGACCTGACACCGTGAAGGTGCCCGCCGCGCGCGTCGCCCGGCCGCGGGGGGCGAAGACACCCGCGGCGATCGACCCGCCCCGCGCGAAGACGGCGTCCGCCTGCTCAGGCGCGAGGTAGGCCGCGAGCAGGCTGCTGGTCGAGGCGACCATCGCGCACCAGCCGCTCGCGCCGTCGCCGCGGCCGAGCGCCTCGAGCGTTTCGAACAGCTCCTCGGGAGTCGCCTCGGGGCCGCCCTGGCTGCGCGGGAGGCAGAGGTGGAACATCCCCGCTCCGCGCAGCTCCCCGACGAGCTCCGGCGGAAGCGCTCGCTCGCGCTCGGTCTGCTCGGCGAGGGAGCCGGCAAGCGGGGCGATCCTCCTGGCTTCGCTCAGCAGATCCGCGGGCATGCGCAGAGCCTATGCCCAACGGGGACCCGGGGCCCTCACGCCCGTTCGATTAGGGTCTCGAGGATGACGGTCTCCGCACCCGGGACCCAGCCGGCCGGCTCCCCGGCGGCCGGGTCTGAAATCAGGCACCTCTACCGCAAGCACTTCTCCGATCGACGCAAGGAGCGGCGCCTGCTCTCGACCGGCTCATTCTTCATCACCTTCGCGACCGTCCGTGCGATCACCCACGCGATCCGCGCCGAACGGGGGCCGTTCCGGAACATCACACCGGGCGGGCGACACATCCACCACATGACCTTCGGCATCTGCGGCCTGCTGCTCGTCGGCTACCTGTGGATGCTCGAGATTGGCATCGCCGAAGGGAGGCTGGCCTCCCGTCTGACGGCGACCGCTTTCGGCAGCGGCGCCGCGCTGACGCTGGACGAGTTCGCCCTCTGGCTGAACCTGCAGGACGACTACTGGACCAGCCAGGGCCGCGAGAGCATCGACGCCGTGGCCCTGTTCGGCTCGCTGCTGGTGCTCTCCTCGATCGGGCGCGGTTTCATCGGCGAGCTGATCAAAGGCTGAGACAGCGGGGCCTCGGGCGCGTCGCGCCCGAACCTCGCCCCCTCAAGGATGGCTAGCGCCGCTACCTCCACCGCGGGGCAGGCGTCGGGCTAGACTCAGACGCAGGCAGGGTCGCCACCGGGGAGGACGAGATGAGGGGCCTCAGAGCACGAGCTGGAGCGAGCCCGCGCAGAGCGGGACCGGAGGCGGCGGTGGCGGGCCGCCCCGCGCGCCGCGCGATCCTCGCCGTCCTTGCGCTCGCGGGGCTCGGCTGGGCCGGGCTTGGCTGGGGGAGCGACAGCGCATCCGCGGTGATCGTGCACCTCGCCAGCGGCCCGACGATCAGCTACCTGCGGGTACCCCGGGCGCGGCCGGCGGCGGCGAAGGCGGACAAGGGGCCCCTGACCTACCACGGGGGCCGCGTCATGAGCTCGAACACCAACTACCCGCTCTACTGGGATCCCGGCGGCGCCCCGCTCTACCCGGCCGGCTACGAGAACGGCATCGACCGCTTCTTCGAAGACCTCGCCCACGACAGCGGCGGGGTCTCGAACTCGGACTCCCTCCTGACCCAGTACGCCGACGGCGAAGGCGAAGCGGCGAGCTACGACTCGCACTTTGGGGAAGTTCTGCTGGACAGCGACCCCTACCCCGCCAACGGGTGCTCGGTGGCGGCGATCTGCCTGACCGACGAACAGATCAGGGCCGAGATCACGTCCTTCGTCGAAGCCCACAAGCTGCCGGCGGATCTCCACGCCGAGTACTTCCTGCTGACACCGCCCAGCGTCGAAAGCTGCCTCGAAGCGAGCGCAAAGGCCTGTTCGGACGGCACCTCGGCACCGGGCTTCTGCGCCTACCACGGTTATATCTCGGCGAGCGCGGGAACGATCGTCTATGCCGATGACCCCTACGTCGCCGGGCTCAGCTGCGACCCGGGCGAACACTGGCCCAACGAAAACCCGAGCGACGCCACGATCGCCGGCGGGCTGGCCCACGAGCACAGCGAGTCGATCACCGACCCCGAACTCGACGCCTGGTACGACAGCAAGGGCGAGGAGGTCGCCGACAAGTGCCGGACCTTCAAGGAAAAGACCGAACTCGGCGAACCGCTCGGACTCGCCCCCGACGGGGCGGACTACAACCAGCTGATCAACGGGGACGAGTACTCCTACCAGCAGATGTGGAGCAATTCGGCTGGGGCCTGCGAGCAGCGCCTGGCCGAACTTCCCTCGATCACGAAGCTCTCGCCGAAGAAGGGAGCCGAAGCCGGCGGTACCTCGGTGACGATCACCGGCTCGGGCTTCACCGGGGTCCTCGATGTCCACTTCGGCACGCTGCTCGGCACCGGCGTTGTCGTCGTCTCGGCCAAGACGATCACCGCAGTCGCCCCCGGCGAGTCGAAGGGCACCGTCGAAGTGACCGTGACGACGGGCTCGGGCACGAGCAGGCCGACCAAGAAGGACCGCTTCAAGTACAAGTAGGCGGGGCGGCCCGAGGGGAGGCCGCCCGCCTACCCACCCGGCGCTTCGGCTCTTTCCTGTTCGCGCCGGCGCAGTCGTTCTTCGTGCGCCCGTGCCCGTTCGGCTTCCGACTTCGGGGGCCGCGCGACGCGTTCGGGCCGGTGTTCTTCGCGTTCGTGCTGGCGCTCTTCCTTGGTCGATTTCGGCGGGCGCGAGGCGCGCTCGTGACGCCGTTCTTCGCGTGCCTGCTGGTGTTCGAGTTCACTCTTGACCTGACGCGGCGGGGTCGTGGCGATCCGCTGCGCCCTGGCAAGCTGGTGCTCGGCGAGGTTCTCCACGGTCGGGCCGGGGGGGCGCTGTTCGCGCTCGCGCCTGTGCTCTTCTTCGGCACGGCGCTGCTGTTCTTCACCTTGGCGTTCGCGTGCTTCGCGGCGCGCGTTGCGTTCGGCTTCGCCGGTCGGGGCGCCCGCGGGAGCCAGGGTGGTCCCGCCGTGGCCGGGGCTGACCCTTTCGAGGCCGACGATCACCGCGCCGGTCGTGCTGAGCAACTGCCTGCGCGCGCCCGATCGGCCGTGGCGCGAGCCCGCGCTCCGGCCACCCACCGAGGAGGCGGCGAGCGTCACGCCCCCGCCGCGCGACCCGGCGGCCGAAGCGAGCAGCGGCGCCGAAGCGCCCTGGGAGGCGAGCATCGAGGCGCCGGCGCCGGCGCCGGCCCCCAGGAAGGCGACGCCGGTGGCGAGCTTCAGGATCAGCGCTTTGAAGCCGCCGCCCGCAACCTCGGCCGCCGCGCCGGCGACCGAGCCGCCGACCGCCGCACCACCCACGTAGGCGCCGGGGTCTGCGACCGCGCCGCTGCCGAGCGCCTCCTCGAGCGCCCAGTACTTGAGCAGGAGCGAGGGGGCGAGCGGCAGCACCGCCCCGAGGGTCCGGCGCTGACGGGCGACGCCGTCGGCGTAGGTGCGGCAATCGTCGCATGAGCGCAGGTGGCGGCGCAGACGGCCCCGCAGCAGGGCGGCGCCACGGGCGTCGGAGAGCTCCTCGCGGATCTCGCAGCAGTCGGTCTCGCGGGCGGACCGTTCGGAGATCAGATTCGAGCGGGCCTGGCAGATGAAGGCCTTGACCTGCTCGGCCCGTACGCCGAGGACACTCCCGATTTCCGCCTGGCTGAAGCCGTGCAGCTCCGCGAGCACGAGCGAGGCGCGCTGGGACTCGGGCAGCTCCCGCAGCCCGGCGATCATCTGCCTGACCTCCTCGCGCAGTTCGAGCTCCCGCAGCGGGTCGCCGTCCGCCGCCGGCTCACCGTCGAGCTCGACCCAGGTGCGCCGCCGGCGCAGGATGTTCAGACAGTCGTTGCGAGCGATCGTGAACAACCAAGCCCGGAGGTTGACGGCGCGGCGGTCGGCATGCAGCGCCCGATAGGCCGAGGCGAAGGTTGCCTGGACGGCATCTTCGGCGTCGTGGCGCGAGCCGAGCATGTAGACGCAGAACGACAGCAGCTCGGCCGAGTGGCGGTCGTACATCGCCTCGAAGGCCGCGGCGTCGCCGCGGCGCACAGAGGCGACCAGCCGCTCATCGCCGGCGAGGCGCAGCCGGACACGAGAGGCGGTGGTCATCGCCCCCAACCTGCCCTGGTCATCCATCCCTGCTCGCCCAAGCCATCCTCTCCTCAGACGTGAAAATCGCCTGGCTTTAGCTCCATAAAGCTACTCGCCTGTGCGCATTAGCGCAAGGGCACCGGGTGAGTGCGAAACCGCCTGCTCCCATGGCGTCCTCGGACGGGCGGCTCAGGCGCGCTCGGCCGCCGTCTGGCGGGCCGCTTCACGGGCCGTCTCAAGCCGCAGTGTCCGCGGCGACGGTGGCGCCTCGAGCAGGGCGGCGACGAGGTCGATGAGATGGCTGGTGAAGAGCCGGTCATCGGTGTGCGGCGCCCCGTCGGCTCGGCGGGCGAGCTCGACGACGGCAAAGCGCAGGACGATGAAGCGCCGGTGCAGGCGCAGTGCCTCCTCGCTCATCAGCGGCTTCGCCAGCTCGCGCCAGCGAAACATGCTGTCGGCCGGATCCTCGAGACCCGCCGGGTCGAGCACCGGCCGCGGCCGGTTCATCAGCTCGGCGAGGATCTGCAGGTAGGCGCAGCCGCCGTCGGGGTCGGCGAGCTGTGCCGCCAGCGGCTGGACGAGGGCACAGGCGAGGCTCCAGAGCTCCGCGACGCCCTCGGCCTCGTATGCATCGAGCATCGCGTGCCGGCGAATGTCGACGTCGAGGTGATGCTTGGCGAGGATCGCCCGGACGAGGCCGGCACGGTCACCGAAGTGGTACTGCAGGGCCGCCGTGTTGCGCGCGCCCGAGGCCCGGACGATCTCGCGCAGGCTGACCGCCTCGATGCCGTTGGCAGCGAACAGCTCCTCCGCCGCGGCGATCAGGCGGGCCCGCGTGTCGGCGATCCGCTCCATCCATCAATTATAACAAGGGCCTTGACAACTAATGCATGCGCCTTATACTGGGGCGCGACCGGGACAAGACATCGAGCGGAGGTGCGCCATGGCATGGGATTTCTCGACGGAGCCGGAGTTCCAGGAGAAGCTGGACTGGATGCGCGACTTCGTCCGCGCCGAGATCTGGCCGCTGGAGACGGTCTTCGGCGAACTCGACCAGGCCGCCGTCGACCGGATCTATGCGCCGCTGCAGGAGCAGGTCAAGGCCCGGGGCCTGTGGGCCGCGCACCTCGACCCCGAGCTCGGCGGACAGGGCTTCGGCCAGCTGAAGCTCGGCCTGATGCACGAGATCCTCGGCACCTCGGGGCTCGCCCCCAACGCCTTCGGCTGCCAGGCCCCCGACTCGGGCAACTCGGAGATCCTGGCGCTGTCGGGAACCCCCGAACAGAAGGACCGCTACCTGCACCCGCTGCTGGCGGGCGATCTGAAGTCGGCCTTCTCGATGACCGAGCCCCACACCGCCGGCTCGGACCCGACGCTGCTTCAGACACGGGCTGTCCGCGACGGTGGGGACTACGTGATCAACGGGCGCAAGTGGTTCACCTCCAACGGCTCGATCGCCGACTTCCTGATCGTGATGGCCGTCACCGACCCCGAGGCGCGGGCGCACCAGCGGGCGACGATGTTCATCGTGCCCGTCGACACGCCCGGGCTGACGATCGTGCGCGACGTCGCGACGATGGAGCACCCGGCCGAGGAGTTCGGCAAGCTCGGCGGCCACGCCGAAGTCATCTACGAGGACGTCCGTGTCCCGGCCTCAAACATGCTCGGCGCCGAGGGCATGGGCTTCCTGCTGGCACAGCAGCGCCTGTACCCCGGCCGGATCCATCACTGCATGCGCTGGATCGGCGTCGCCGGCCGCGCCTTCGACATGCTCTGCGAGCGCGCGACCTACCGTGTCGCCCACGGCAAGGAGCTGGGCCGCCACCAGTCGGTGCAGAACTGGATCGCCGACTCGGCCGCCGCGATCCAGGCCGCGCGTCTGATGACACTGCACGCCGCCTGGGTGATGGACAACGAGGGCGTCGCCGCGGCCCGGGTGCCGATCTCGCTGATCAAGTTCTACGGCGCCAACGTCCTGTTCGACGTGATCGACAGGGCCGTGCAGGCCCACGGCTCACTGGGCTATTCCTGCGATCTCCCACTCGAGGCGATGTACCGCCACGCCCGGGCCTGGCGGATGTATGACGGCCCCGACGAGGTCCACCGCCAGTCGGTCGCCCGCCAGATCCTGCACAAATACACCCCGCCCGAGGACGGCGTGCCGAGCGAGCACGTCCCCACCAGGCGGGCCGCGGCGCGGGAGAAGTTCGCGGAGCTGCTGAGCACGGCGACGGCCAACGGCTGACGCTCAGAGCGCGATCGCCACGTACTTCGTCTCGAGGTACTCGCCGATCCCCTCGAAGCCGCCCTCGCGACCGAATCCCGACTGCTTGACCCCGCCGAAGGGGGCGGCGGGGTTCGAGACGACCCCCTGGTTGAGGCCGACCATCCCCGTCTCGATCGCCTCGCTGACGCGGAAGGCGCGGTCGAGGTCGCGGGTGTAGACGTAGGCGACGAGGCCGTACTCGGTCCGGTTGGCCGCCGCGATCGCCTGCTCGTCGCTCGAGAAGGTCGCGATCGGCGCGACCGGGCCGAAGATCTCCTCATCCAGCAGCCGCGATCCGTCGGGCACCGAGGCGAGGACCGTCGGCTCGTAGAAGTAGCCGGGCCCGTCGGGCTGCCTTGCCCCGAGCAGCACCTCGGCCCCGCGCGAGACGGCGTCACCGACCAGTTCGGCCACCTTCTCGCGCTGGTTCTGATCGATCAGGGGCCCCACGTCGACGTCCGGCTCGGTTCCCCGGCCGACCTTCAGCCTGCCCATCCGCTCGGCCATCCCGGCGGCGAACTCCTGCGCGAGGGACTCGTGTACGTGAAAGCGGTTGGCCGCCGTGCAGGCCTCGCCGACGTTTCGCATCTTGGCCAGCATCGCCCCCTCGATCGCCGCGTCGAGGTCGGCGTCCTCGAAGACCAGGAAGGGCGCGTTGCCCCCGAGCTCCATCGAGACCCGGAGGATCTGCTCGGCGGACTGTTCGATCAGCCTGCGTCCCACCTCGGTCGAGCCGGTGAAGGAGAGCTTGCGCGCCCGCGGGTCCTTCAGCAGCGGTTCGATCACCTCGCCCGAGCGCTTTGCCGTGATGACGTTCAGGACCCCTCCCGGGAGGCCGGCATCCTGGAGGATCCTGGCCAGCGCCAGCATCGACAGCGGCGTCTGCTGGGCGGGCTTTACGACCATCGTGCAGCCCGCCGCGATCGCCGGCGCCAGCTTGCGGGTGCCCATCGCCGTGGGGAAGTTCCAGGGGGTCACGAAGATGCACGGCCCGACGGGCTGGCGCATCGTCAGGATCCGGCCTTTGCCGGTCGTGTTGACCATGTAGCGGCCGTGGATCCGGACGGCCTCCTCTGAGAACCAGCGGAAGAACTCGGCCGCGTAGGCGATCTCCGAGCGCGACTCGGCCACCGACTTGCCCATCTCGAGCGTCATCAGCAGCGCCAAATCGTCGGTCTGCTCGACGATCGCCTCATAGGCCCGGCGCAGGATCTCGCCGCGCTCGCGCGGGGCCGTTGCGGCCCACTCGGCCTGTTTGCCGGAGGCTGCAGCCAGCGCGGCGAGCGCATCCTCGGGCGTGGCGTCGGCGACCTCGATCAGGGACTCTCCGGTGGCCGGGTCCTCGACGGCCAGGCGCCCCGAGCCGCTCCCCGCCCGCCACTGCCCGTCGATCAACAGCTCCGTGGGCACCGACTCCAGCACGGAGCGCTCGCGCTCGGCGGTACTCATCGTGCAGCCCTCACGCCGTGTCCCCGCAGACCCGAACTCGAAACCATGGGACCTCCGATCCTCGATCGCGACCGCCTGCCCGACGCCGGCCTCACGGGGGAGCAGGACCTCATCGGCCCAACCTATCACCGGCCAAGCGCTCGGCCGGGGGGGCTCCGCAGGGCGGGTCGCTGTCGCGGCGTCCTGGCCGCGACACTCTCGATCCTCGGCCTGCTGGCGGGCTCCGCCAACGCCTCAACGCTGATCATCGAAGGCGCCGGCGACGGCCACGGCGTCGGCATGAGCCAGGAAGGGGCGCTCGGCTACGCCCAGCACGGCTGGTCCTACACCGAGATCCTCGCCCACTACTACACCGGCACGACGCTCGGACAGGCCCCCGCCGGCACGATCGTGCGGGTGCTCGTCGGCAGCAAGGTAAAGCAGGTGCCACTCGAACGCTACGTCCGCGGTGTCGTCGCCGCCGAGATGCCCTCCGGCTGGCCGCTCGCGGCGCTCGAGGCCCAGGCCGTCGCGAGCCGCACCTATGCCCTGACCGACCACGCCGGCGGCTCGCGCTTCGACGTCTACTCGGACACCCGCTCCCAGGTCTACCGTGGCGTCGCGGCCGAAACCTCGGCCACCAACGCGGCCGTCGCCGCCACCGCCGGGCAGATCGTCCTCTACGCCGGCAGGCCCGCGATCACCTACTTCTTCGCCAGCTCCGGCGGGGCCACGGAGGACGTCGAGAACGCCTTCCCCGGCGCCGAACCCGAGCCCTGGCTGAAGGGGGTCGCCGACCCCTACGACGCGGGGCCGGCCACGAAATGGACGGTCGACTACAGCCTCGCGAAGGCCGCCCGGCTGCTGACGGGCCTCTACCGCGGCTCCTTCATCGGCATCGAGGTGCTGAAGCGGGGCGTCTCGCCGCGTATCGTCAGCGCCCGCGTGATGGGCTCGCGCGAGGCGACGGTCATCAGCGGCCCCGAACTGGCCGGCCGGCTCGGGCTCAGCTCGACCTGGGCCTACTTCTCGATCCGCAACGGCAGCGTCGTCACGCCCGAGGCCGACCACAGCGGCCAGACACGTGGCCAGAGCCCGCCGACGCCCGAACCGGCCCCCCTCGGCGGTCAGGGCGGCGTCGCGCCCCAGCCGAGCCAGAGCCCGGCCGCCGCCAGCTCCAGCGGCGGCACCCCCTCCGCCTGACGGCGCCCCCGGCCGGCCGGCCGGGTACCCTCTCGAACATCCGTCCAGCCTGCGCCGACACGCTCAAGCATTTCCGGACCCTGCCGATGAGAAGGGTGATGAGCGTTCGCCGTGCGGCCCTCCTGCTCGCGTCCTCAGCCTCGCTGCTCGCACCCGCGAGCTCGCTCGCCGCGCACTCCGTCGGAAGCCCCGCCCAGATCGCCTGGGTCCGCCGGGCCGCCACGAACTTCGTCAACGACGAGCTGGCCGGCAACGGCGCCGGTGCCTGCGGGATCCTCAATGCCCCGCTGCGCGCGACGCGCGCCGGGCGCACCTGCGAACAGCGCTGGGATGCTCGCCTGAAGGGGATGCTGCGCAATCCTGGCGAGCGCCGGCTGCTCGAGTCGGAGCGCCGTCGGATCGCCGGCGCCACCGTCGAGGTGCGCGGCAACGTCGCCTCGCTCGGCCTCTCGACGCCGCTGTTCAACGGGCCCAACCACTTCCTGTTCACCGAAAACTGCTGGATGCTCGAGGGCTGAGCCCACCGCGGCGCCCCGGGCGGGCCCGCGCGCATAGGCTCCCGCGGTGCCCGCACCGCTGCTGATCGCCGACATCCCCTGGCTGCTCTACCGCTCCTACTTCGCGCTGCCGAAATCGATCGCCGACGCTGAAGGGCGGCCGGTCAACGCCCTGCTGGGGACCGTCAACACGCTGCTCGGCGCGCTCGAGCCCTCGCCTTACAACCAGGCCCCCCGGGCGCTGGCGGCCTGCATGGGGGCCGAGGAGGCCGCCTACCGCGTCCGTCTCTATCCCGGCTACCACGCCCAGCGCGAGCCGATGCCCGCGGAGCTGCGCCGCCAGTGGGAGCTGGCGGGCGAGCTGCTCGAGGGGCTCGGCTGGACCTGTGCGAGCGCCGCCGAGCTGGAGGCCGACGACGTCATGTTCTCCTTCGCCCGTGCCGAGCAGCGGGCCGGCGGTGAGGCGCTGCTCGTGACCGGCGACCGCGACCTCTACGGCGCCGTCGGTCAGGGGGTGGCCGTCGTCGAGCTCGCCAAGGGCGCCATCGGCGGGCTGATCGGCCCCGCCGAGGTCCGCGAGCGCTACGGCGTCGAGCCCGCGCAGGTGCCCGACTTCATCGCCCTGCGCGGCGACCCCTCCGACGGCCTGCCGGGCGCCAGGGGCGTCGGCGCGAAGACGGCCGCCGAGCTGCTGCAGGCCCACGGGTCGCTCGAGGGCGTGATCGCGGCGGCCGGCGAGATCGACCGCGGCCGCACCAGCGCCGGCAGACCGCTGAGCGCCAGGATCGCCGCGGCGATCACCGCACACGCGCAGATGCTCGAGGACTTCAAGCGGATCGCCACGCTGCAGGAGATCGAGGTGCAGCTGCCCGGCGAGCAGCCGACCGACCACGCCCGCGGCGCGATCGTCGCCGAGCGGCTGGGCATGAAAGGCCTCGCCGAGCGGCTCGGGAAGCTCGCTACGGCGTGAACTTGACGGTGATCACGTCGCCGTCGGCCATCGTGTAGTCGCGCCCCTCCAGGCGCAGCGTGCCGCGGTCGCGGGCGCCCGCATAGCCGCCGGCCTCGACGAGCTCGCGCCAGCCGATCACCTCGGCCCGCACGAAGCCCTTCTGGATGTCGCTGTGGATCTGCCCCGCCGCATGCCAGACGGTGAGTCCCCGCTTCAGATGCCATGACTGCGCCGGCTTGGCCTCCCCGGCGGTGAAGAAGACGAGCAGCTCGAGCAGGGCGAAGGCCTCGGCGACGACCCGCTCCAGCGGCGTCTCGGCGGCCGGCCCGTCCGGCGGACGGGACATCAGCTCGGCCCGCATCGCGGCCGCTTCCTCGTCCTCGAGCTCCGAGAGCTCGGACTCGATCCGCGAGGAGACCGCCACGGCCCGCGCCCCCTGGGCCGCCGCGTGCTCGGCGATCGCCACCGGAACCTCCTCGGAGCCCTCGTCGACATTGGCCACGAACAGCACCGGCTTGGCGGTCAGCGCGCCGAGGTCGCGTGCCGCGTGCGGCGCCTCCTCGGGCACGGGGACGCCGCGGACGGGCCGCCCCGCCTGCAGCTCGGCGATCACCGCCGCGAGCCAGGCCTCTTCGGCGATCGCGACGCGGTCGCCGCCGCGCGCCTGTTTGCCGACTTTGTCGATCCGCCGCTCGGCCGTCTCGAGGTCCGCCAGGATCAGCTCGGTCTCGATCGTCTCGATGTCACCCAGCGGGTCGACGCGGCCCTCCGGGTGGATCACGTTCTCATCGCTGTGGGCGCGGACGACGTGGACGAGCGCGTCGGTCTCGCGGATGTTGGCCAGGAAGCGGTTGCCGAGGCCCTCGCCCTTGTGCGCCCCCGCGACGAGGCCCGCGATGTCGTGGAAGTCAATCGTGTCCCAGACGATCTCCGAGGAGCGGACCGTCGCCGCGACCTCCTCCAGGCGCCGGTCGCGGACGGGGACGACCGCGACGTTCGGCTCGATCGTCGTGAACGGGTAGTTGGCGGCCTCGGCACCCGCTTTGGTGAGCGCGTTGAACAGCGAGGACTTGCCGGCGTTCGGCATCCCGACGATGCCGATCCGGGTGCTCATGTGGCCTCGGCCCCGGCGCCGGATGGCTCGGTGAGCAGCGCCGCGAGCCCCGTCCCCAGCAGCGCCCCGGCGAGGATGTCGGACGGGTGGTGGACGCCGAGGTAAAGGCGCGAGTAGGCGAGCGCCGAGGCCAGGCCGTAGAGCGCGGGCGCCGGCAGGCCCAGGCGGCTGTAGGCGAGCGCCCCGGCAAAGCCCGTCGCGGTGTGGGCGCTGGGGAAGCCGAGGCCTGTCGGCGTGCCCGTCAGCGCCGGCAGCCCCGGCAGCTGGGGCCGGGGGCGGCGGACGAGCAGCTTGATCGCGGTGTTGGCGATGTAGGCCGCGCCCACCGCCCGTCCGGCCCTGCTCCACTCGCGCCTGCGGCCGGGCTGGAGGAGCCCGCCGCCGAGGCCGATCGCCAACCACACGCCGCCGTGCTCGCCGAGGCTCGAGAAGCGCGCCACGGCGCGCTCGGCCGCGGGCGTATGACCGCGCGTGCGGGCGAGGCGGAGCAGGCGCTGCTCGAGGTCTTCTCGCTGACGGAACACGTCTCTGGCCGGCCCGCAGTCGGCCGGCCGGTGCCTAGCCGAAGCCGACCCGCGGCTCGGGACTGTCGGAGCTCACATAGACGACCCGGTTCAGGTCGACCCGGACGGGCCCGTCCTCGCTCTCGATCTCGTGCCAGCCCTGAGAGCCGAGCGCCTTGTTGAGGGCCTGACGTTGCTCCTCGCTGACCCGCAGGGCGAGCACCTGACCGCCCTGGAAGCCGACGCTGATACGTGTGTGCGTTGCCATCAATGACCCTCCGCAGGCTGGACTATCTCGGTAAGCACGCCCAGCGTCGAGCGTGGATGGACGAATGCGACCCGTGAGCCGCGGATACCCGTCCGCGGCTCGGCGTCGATCAGCTGCATGCCCTGGAGCTTCAGCTTCGCCAGCGCCGCCTCGATGTCGGGCACCTGGTAGGCGACATGGTGCAGCCCCGGGCCCTGGCGCGCCAGGAACTTGCCGACCGGCGTTTCGGCTGAGAGCGGGGCGAGCAGCTCGACGTGGTTCTCGCCGAGGTCCAGCAGCACCGCCTCGACGCCCTGCTCGGCGACGACCTCGCGATGGGCCAGCGCCAGCTCGAGCCGGTCGCGGTAGAGCTCGAGCGCGGGCTCGAGCTCCTCGACGGCTACTCCGATGTGATCGATGCGGCTGAACACGCGGAGCAGTCTATCCTCGCCCGGCGCCCTCCTCGGGCCCGCCCGGCCGCGGGATTGCGGCCGGTGCCGGCGGCGCCGGCGCGGCGCTGGCGGCTGCCACCACGCGCAGGCCCACCCCAGGAGCCCGTTCGAGGCGCGGAACGCCGGCCATGATCCGCTCGATCGAATCGCGCTCGAGGACCTCGTTCTCGAGCAGCTCGGAGGCGAGCTCGTCGAGCTGTGCACGGTGGCCCAGGACGAGCTTCTGGGCCGCTCGGCGTGCCTCCTCGATCAGCGCCTGGCGCTCTTCGTCGCGCAGCCGCAGCGTCGTCTCGGACAGCCTCACGTCGCCGTCGGGCGAGCGCCCAACGCCGGCGGTGCCCATCGCGTAGTCGTGGACCATCGAGTGGGCGATCGTCGCGACCCGCTTGAGATCATCCGAGGCGCCAGTCGTGATCGCGCCGAAGACGATCTGCTCGGCGACCCGCCCACCGAGCAGGACCGTCATGTAGTCCAACAGCTCCTCGCGCGTCTTCAGGTAGCGGTCCTCGTCGGGCAGGTTGAGCGTGTAGCCGAGCGCCTTGCCCCGCGGCACGATCGAGATCCGGTGGACCCGGTCGACCGACGGCAGAAGCTCGCCGCAGAGGGCGTGTCCGGCCTCGTGAAAGGCCACGACCCGCTTCTCGTGGCTGTTCAGGACCCGCTTTGACTGGACGCCCGCGATGACCCGCTCGATCGCCCCGTCGAAGTCGACCGCGCCGATCCTGCTCGCGCCCCGGCGCGCCGCGAAGATCGCGGCCTCGTTGCAGATGTTCGCCAGGTCCGCGCCCGTCAGCCCGCTGGTCTGCTGGGCGACGAGGCCCAGGTCGACGTCGCCCATCGGCTTGGTGCGGGTGTGGACCTGCAGCACCCCCAGGCGCCCTTTGACGTCGGGCGGCGCCACGAAGACCTGCCGGTCGAAGCGACCCGGGCGCAGCAGCGCGGGGTCGAGCTTCTCGAGCAGGTTCGAGGCCGCGATCACGACCACCCGGCCGCTCGAGGCGAAGCCGTCCATCTCGACCAGCAGCTGGTTGAGCGTCTGGTCCTTCTCGCCCGAGATGTCCATGCCGCGGTGCCCGCCGACGGCGTCGAGCTCGTCGATGAAGATGATCGCCGGTTCGTGCTTGCGGGCGATCGCGAACAGCCGCCTGATCCTGGCGGCGCCGAGGCCGGCGAACATCTCGACGAACGAGGCCGCCGACTGCGCGAAGAACTGCGCCCCCGATTCGTGGGCGACGGCCTTCGCCAGCAGCGTCTTGCCGGTGCCCGGCGGCCCGTGCAGCAGGATGCCCTTGGGGACGCTCGCGCCGAGCGCCTTGAAGGCCTTCGGTTCGCGCAGGAACTCGACGATCTCCTGTAGCTCGGCCTTGGCGTCGTCGACGCCCGCGATGTCGGCGAAGCCGACCCGCTGCTTCGAGGACGGCTTGATCTGCTGCGGCTTGACCCGTGGCATCACCTTCAACATCCGCCACATCACGACGATGATCGCCGTGAAGAACAGGATCGCGATGACCGGCTCCCAGTTGAGCGCCCAGTTCTGGATCTGCTGGGCCAGGCTCGTGTGCACGGCCGGCGCCACGATCGCTTCGTGGATGTGGGCGACCGCTTTGGTCGCCGCCGCCTGCGCCGCCCTGTCGGCTGCCGTCGTATGCGCCGCCGCGTGGGTCGCGCCTGCCTGCAGGGCGACGGTCTGATGCGCGTGCGCGGCAGCGGCCTGGGTGGGTGAGGAGTGCGGCGGCCCACCGGCGGCGGACGCCGGCGTGCTGGCGGCGTGCTGGCTCATCCCGTGATCCTCTCCCTGTAACGAACCATCCTTGGCATCGTCGTCGGATTATGGGCTTTACTGGAGCCCCTGTCGAGCGATGGGCCGTTTAGCCCAGGATCGACCGCGCCAGATCCCGGTATAGCTCGGTCGCGAACGCGAGGTCGCGCACGTCGATCCGCTCGTCGGCGCCGTGGACGAGCGGGGCCGACTCGAGCATCGACTGGTGGCGGTGGGGAAAGAAGCCGTAGGCGACGCAGTCGGGGAACGCCAGCCGGAAGTGACGCGAGTCGGTGAAGCCCGGGAGCACCACCGGCACCGTCCTCGCTCCGGGGTCCTGCTCGGCGACCCAGGCCGAGAGCGTGTCCATCAGCTCACCTTCGACCGGCGAGCGGTTGCCGACGACACGCTCGGAGAACTCGAGCTGCCAGGCGCCGTCCTCGGGGGCGCCGAGGACCTCGCGGATGTCGGCCAGGACCTCCGCCTCGCCCAGCCCCGGCGGAACGCGGCAGTCGACTTTCAGCTCGGCCCGGCTGGGGATCACGTTGATCTTCTCCGAGGCGCTGATCCGCGTCGGCGTGAACGTGACGCCGAACATCGGCTCGAACATGATCGCCAGACGCCGGTCGGCGGCCGCGAGGCGGGCGAGCGCGGCGGCCGGGTCGGCGGGGTCCTCGCCGATCCCCGCGAGAAACGCCAGCGGCTCCTCGGTCGGCCTGTAGGCGGGCTGGCGGGCCGCCAGGCGCTCGAGCAGCGGCCCCATCTTCAGGAGCGCGTTCTCGCCCATGCCGGGCATCGAGGCGTGGCCGGCGACGCCCGCTGTCGAAAGCGTGAAGCGGAAGACGCCCTTCTCCGCACAGCACACGCCGTAGCAGCGCTTGCCGGCGTAATCGAAGAACGCGCCACCGCCCTCGTTGATCAGCATGTCGCAGCGGACCTTCTCGGGATGGGTCTCGGTGATCCACTGCGCGCCCAGCGCGCCGCCCGTCTCCTCGTCGACGACCGACACGATCAGCAGCTCCCCCCGGGCCGGGCGCCAGCCCGAGCGCGCGAGCGTAGCCCCGGCGCCGACCTCGGCGGCGACCTGCGACTTCATGTCGAGCGCCCCCCGCCCCCAGATGAAGCCGTCGGCGAGATCCCCCGACCACGGGTCGTGCGTCCACTCGCTCGCCCTCGCGAGGACCGTGTCGACGTGGCCCAGGTAGCAGAGTGTCGGCCCCGGCTCGCCGCCCTTCAGGCGGGCTATCAGGTTCGGCCGCTCCGGCTCCGCGCCCAGCAGCTCGCACTCGAAGCCCGCCCCCGCCAGGTGCCCGGCGAGGTACTCCTGTGCCGGTCGCTCATTGCCGGGAGGGTTGACCGTGTTGAAGCGGATCAGCCCACGGAGCAGCTCGGCGGACTCCTCTGCCGGCGTGTCGCTCACGTCCCGCCCGTCGCCGGTTCCCGGCTCGGCATGCCGATCGCCTCGACCTCCTCGGGAGTCAGCGGGAAATGGCACGCCGCCAGTGTCCCCGGGCCCTTCTGCTCGAGCATCGGCTCCTCGAGCGAGCAGCGCTCCTGCGCCTTCGGGCAGCGCGTGTGGAAACGGCAGGCGCTCGGCGGGTTGGCGGGGCTCGGCACATCCCCGCTCAGCAGCCGGCGTTTGCTGCCGTGACGCGCGGGGTCGGCGACGGGGACGGCCGACAGCAGCGCGCCCGTGTAGGGGTGGCGGGGGATCGAGTAGAGCGCATCGCCACTGCCGATCTCGACGATCTTGCCCAGGTACATGACCGCGACCCGGTCGCACATGTGGCGCACGACGGACAGGTCGTGGGCGATGAAGATCACCGTCAGGCCGAACTCGCGCTGCAGGTCGCGCAGCAGGTTCAGGACCTGGGCCTGGATCGAGACGTCGAGCGCCGAGACCGGCTCGTCGGCGATCAGCAGCTTCGGTTTGAGCGCCAGCGCCCGGGCGACGCCGATGCGCTGGCGCTGCCCGCCCGAGAACTCGTGCGGGTAGCGGTTGTAGTGCTCGGGGTTCAGGCCGACCGTCTCCATCAGCTCCTGGACGGTGCGTTTGCGCGCGCCACGATCCTTTTCCAGGCCGTGGATCGCGAACGGCTCGGCGATGATCGAGCCGATCGTTTTGCGCGGGTTCAGCGAGGAGTAGGGGTCCTGGAAGATCATCTGGACGTCTCGGCGGAAGGCCTTGAGGGCCGCCCCCTTTAGATGCGTGATCTCCTCGCCGTCGAAGCTGATCTGCCCCGAGGTCACCTCCAGCAGCCGCATCAGCAGGCGGGCGGTCGTGCTCTTGCCGCAGCCCGTCTCGCCGACGATTCCCAGCGTCTCGCCGCGCTCGACCTCGAAGCTGACGCCGTCGACGGCCTGCACCGCCCCGACCTTGCGCTGGACGATGATCCCGCGCGTGATCGGGAAGTGCTTGACGAGGTCGCGAACCTCGACCAGCGCGCTCATCGTTCCGCCGCGGAGCTCACGGCCCCGCCTCGCCTGCGAGACCTACGTCGGCGATCGCCTCCTGCGGGCGACGGCCCGCCTGCAACTCGCGCCACAGCTGCCGGCGCACCTCGACCGACAGCAGGCAGGCGACGTGATGCTCGCCCGCGTCCGGCAGCGGCTCGAGCGCCGGGTCGACGCGCTCGTGTTCGGGCTGGGAATAAGCGCAGCGCGGGTGAAAGTGACAGCCCGAGGGCCGGTTGATCAGGCTCGGCGGCGTCCCCGGGATCGGCACCAGCGCCTCCCCACGCGGCCTGTCGAGTCCCGGGATCGAGCGCAGCAGACCCCACGTGTAGGGATGTTCGGGCGCCGAGAAGATCAGTGCGGCGGGCGCCGTCTCGACGATCCTCCCGGCATACATGACCGCGATGTCATCCGCCATCTCCGCGACCACGCCCATGTCGTGGGTGATGATCACGATCGCCATCCCGAGCTCGCGCTGGAGGTCTTCCATCAGCGCCAGGATCTGCGCCTGGACGGTCACGTCGAGCGCCGTCGTCGGCTCGTCGGCGATCAGCAGCTTGGGCTCGTTTGCCAGGGCCATCGCGATCATCGCGCGCTGGCGCATGCCGCCGGAGAGCTCGTGCGGGTACATGTCGACGCGGCGCGCGGGGTCGGGGATGCCGACCAGTCCCAGCAGCTCGACGGCGCGCTCGCGCGCCTGGCGCTTGGAGGCCCGCCCGTGGGTCAGGACCGTCTCCGTCAGCTGCTTGCCGACGCGGTAGAGCGGATGCAGCGCCGACAGCGGATCCTGGAAGATCATCGCGATCTCATTGCCGCGGATCGAGCGCATCTCCTCTTCGCTGCAACTCAGCAGGTCGCGCCCCTCGAACAGGATCTTTCCGGAGATCTTCGCGCCCTGGCGACGGGTCAGCCCGAGCGTCGTCAGCGAGGAGACGGTCTTGCCCGAGCCCGACTCGCCGACGATTCCCAGGGTGCGGCCTTTTGCGACCTGATAGGTGATGCCGTCGACGGCGTGGACGTTGCCGTCTTCGCCGGGGAACTCGACATGGAGATCCTCGACGCGCAGCAGCGCCTCCCCGTCCGGCGACGGAGCCCCGGCGCTCATGAGAAGCGCACCCGCGGATCGAGGTAGGCATAGAGGACGTCCACGAGGATGTTCGAGACGATGATGAAGAAGGCAGCCAGCAGGACCGTGCCCTGGATCACCGCGAAATCCGAGTCGGAGATCGATTCGTAGGCCAGGCGCCCGACGCCGTGGATGTCGAACACCGTCTCGATCAGGACGGCGCCGCCGAGCAGCAGCCCGATTTCCAGCGGCAGCAGCGTGACGATCGGGTTGATCGAGGAGCGCACGCCCTGGCGCACGACGGCCCGCTCGGGCAGGCCCTTGGCGCGGGCCGTCCTGATGTAGTCCTCGTTCATCGTGTCGAGCAGGCTTCCCCGCATCAAGCGCGCGTACACAGCGGCGCCGGAGGCCGCCAGCGTGACCCACGGCATGATCAGCGAGGTGAACCATTTACCGGGGTCGTAGGTCAGCCCGACGTATGTCCCCGCTCCCGGCAGCAGGTGGACTTTGCCGATGTCGTTGGCGAACAGGAACAGGAAGATCAGCCCGAGCCAGAATTCAGGCGCCGAGATCGCCACCAGCGCCGTGCCCATCGCGGCGCGATCGAGCAGCGTGTGGCGGCGCAGCGCCGAGATGATCCCGGTTGAGACACCAGCGAGGATCCACAGCAACGCCGCGCCGAGCGTCAGCGATATCGTCGCCGGCAGCCGTTCGCGGATCAGCGAGACGACCGACTCGCTGTTGTAGTAGCTGTAGCCGAAGTTGAAGTGGAAGAAGACTTCCTTCAGGTAGTCCCAGAACTGGGTGTAGAGCGGCTTGCCGAGGCCGAGGACTTTTTCGATTTCTTCGATGTGACCTTTCGTCGGATCGCGCCCGGCGCGCAGGATCGCCGGGTTGCCGGTGGGGAAGATCCTGAAGAAGACGAACGTCAGCGCGCAGACGACGATCAGCAGGAACACGCCCCACAGCAGCCGGCGGATGATGTAGCGCACCACCTAGAGGCCCGCCCTTCGGCGAGGTCCGGATGTCGTGAACTGGTGGTGTCCCGGCATGGGTCGCTCTCCATGCGCGCCGCAGGGGGCCCCGCGCACGGGGCCCCCTGAGCGCACCTGGGGGTCGCTACTTCAGCGACGTC
>Ga0182012_10002448_pt1 | contig 20050 bp, 19 predicted proteins | sample 612S2SmetaG_FD_120486 | JGI IMG/M metagenome (GOLD analysis project Ga0182012, IMG submission 120486) | Permafrost microbial communities from Stordalen Mire, Sweden - 612S2S metaG | ecosystem: Environmental > Terrestrial > Soil > Wetlands > Permafrost | place: Sweden: Stordalen | collected...
CGTCGCTGTCTGCACGGGCGTCGCTGTCTGCACGGGCGTCGCTGTCTGCACGGGCGTCGCTGTCTGCACGGGCGTCGCTGTCTGCACGGGCGTCGCTGTCTGCACGGGCGTCGCTCCCCGTCGGCAGGCCTGGGGCGGCGACCACCATCGCCCCATCGCGATCGGTAGCGCTCGCTAATGCTTCAGCCACCAGAGCAACCTCCTCGAGATCCCAATCTGTTTTCAACTTCCACGAAACCGGACGGCCTCCGACATCGCCCTCCAGCGACCCGGCCTCGCCGCTCACCAGCAACCGCCATCGAGCACCGGGAACAGGCCCGGATCCGACCATTACGACGCCGCTGCGTTCGGGAACGGCCGCTTCAGCCAGGCACTGCCGCGCTCCATCGGGGGTACCGGCAAAGGCGACGACAACATTCGGAAGTGCCTCGCTGGCGACGGCTCGCAGGACGGAAAGCGACAGGTGCCCGGCCAGCTCCTGGCGGGCGCAGGCAATGCCGTCCAGCTTCTCGGCCAGGTCGATGGCATCGTCCGCCTCGACCTGGTGCACGAGCGCGAGCCGGTCGTCCAACACCCGCTCGCCGACGGTGTATAACCCGGCCAGCATCTCCTGAGACCACGGTTGGCTAACCAGTTGCAACAGGACCGCCGCCAACGCACCGCGCACGGCCCCACTGTCACCCTCCACCGACAAGCAACCGGCGTACTCGAGGTTCATGAGCACTGTCCCGCCATCGCTCTCTCCCACGCTCACCACGACCGGCCAAGCCGGCCAGTGGTCGGCGGCCAGCAGTTCGAGATCCTCGATCTCGAGGTCCGAGTCGAGCACGAGACCAGCTCCGTCGGCGGTCGGCGAGAACCACCCCAACCGTCCCTTGGGGGGGGCCGACAAGACGACCTCGAGTCCCGCTTTACCCACTTTGACCAGTACCACGGAAGGAACGTCCTCATGGTCCTCGCTGGAGAGCTGTTCGACCATCCCGCTCAAATAGCGCAAGCCGAGGTCGACCCACCGCATCGCCTCAGTGTCGGCGATGGCCCGGGAACGGCGTTCCGCCGCCTCCACCATCGCCCTATTCCGAGAAATAATCGAGCCCCGAGGCCGATCGTGCCTCAGCTCACGACGCATGCCGTCAAGCCTCCACAGCGCTCCGGCCGCGGCCACGGCCCCGATGGCCAGGACGGCGGCCCGAGCGTCGTCATGGCCCCTGCTCACCTCGGCGCTTGGTCGGACCGCTGGGGGCACCGTCGTGGGCGCCATCGTCGGGGGTGGGGCGACCGGCGTCGGGGGTGGGGCGACCGGCGCCGGTTCACGAAAGGAGGCGGCAGTGGGAGCCCTCGGAACGGGTTTAGGGGTTGGAGCCCCCGCAACGCCAACCCCAGCCCTGGGTGTTCTGTCGGCAAGGGTGTTGCCATGGCCTGGCCGAGCGGGTTTGCCAGCACCCGGCCCGGACGGCGCCGGCCCGGCCCTGGACGCCATCGCCGCCGCCTCGCCCGCTCCCACGACCGTTGCCCCCACGGCGTTGGCCGGCATCACGAGGACCCAGCCCGGATAAATCCAGTGGTCGTCGACGAGCGCCCGGCCGTCCGCCTGCGGCCGGCCATAATTGAGCGCCTCGATCTCGCTGTCAAGGCGCCAGTCGCCTAGATGTCGCTCGGCCAGGACAGAAAGGCAATCGCCGGGGCGCACGACGATCACCTTCGTCCCCGCTGAAAGGCCGGCGAAACCGTTCTCCAGGCTCGGGGTTTGGTCGTCGTCCATTCCGGCGGGCGTCGTCGCCGGCAGACCGTGAGGCACCTCGCCCGGGTGCGGGAAATGGCGGCCCAACGCCGTTACGCTCACACGCGCCGGTGCGACCGAGGGTGCCACCGCTCTAGCAGCCACCCTGCCAGGGGGCGGGGAGATATCCGCCGCCCGTGCCACGGAGACGACGTGGGGCACAGCAGAGGCGCCCGCCACGGCGGCCGAGCTGCCGATCGAGGAAGCTGCCACAGACGCCGCCGCCAGGGTGTCCAGGGCCCTCCTCACCAGTGCGGGCGTTACCAGGCGTGAATGCTCGAGAAGGCGACGACTGCCCGTGAGGGCTCCGGCACCGTAGACCGCCGTGCTCACCAGCAACCAGGTGGGCACGCACATGCCCAGGACGCGGACAAGGGCCGTGAGAGCCGCCTCCGGGCTCGCCTGCTGCACCCAGGTGGCAAGGTGGGCCACGTCCACCGAGCCCAAAAGACCACCTGCCTTCCAGAAGAAGACGAGCAAGGCCAGTTCGCAGGCAACGACGCCGACGACGTCAAGCAACGCGCGTAACCGCCTCGGCCTCATCACCGGCTCCCCCGCCAGTCCTGGGGCTGCCTCCACATGCGCACCCGGAGAGTCCCGTCGGGCATCTTCACCGCACCGCCACGCGCAAAGCCGAACCTGGAGTAGTAGGTCCCTAATCTCTCATTGCCGGCGTCCAGGACCAGCAACCATCCCTTTTGATCAGCCTCGCCCGCCAACGAGGTCATCAGTTCGGCACCCGCGCCCGGACGTGTGCTGGCCACCGAATGCACATACACACGCCGACGCCGACCGCGTGGCCCTAACCGGCACAACCGGACCTTGGCCGGCAGCGCCCTCGTCGCCCGTCCCGCCAGTGGCAAGAACACCAGCACGGTCAGCGCCAACAACGCCCAACCGAGCACCGGCACTACGGCCCCGGTCACCCCGGCCAGCACGACGGCTCCCGTCAAGCACAAGGCCACCCGGGCCCAGCGCGGGCCCAGCAAGCAAACAGCCTGCCCGGAGGAATGCACACGACGGTCAAACGCGGCCAGGGCGACAAGGGTCGCGGCACCGAAAGCCAGCCTCGATGGCGTGCCGCTCCGGTCAGCGCCCCGGAACGCTTGGTCTTCGACCTGAGCGAGCTGCCACAGCGAGGGAGCCGACGTCACCTTTGAGCAGCCCCTGGGGGAAGGAGCACCGAACGGACCTCTTGCACCGTGTACGGGGTGGAGACCCGTGGCTGCCAGTACGAGCCGAGAGAGGCCGATCCCGCCCCCGCCGGCCCGGCAAAGCTGTAACTGCCGGCGTATTCCACCGCCAGGTCAACGATGTACGTGCCCTTCTCAAGGTACGTATGGGTCACAGAGGGCGCACCCTCGCCACCGGCGCTGGCGCTGACCGCACTGGCACCGTCGCCGAACTCCCATTGGTACGCCACGGGACTGGCCGTTGCGGTAACGGTATAGAGGCCCATTTCGGCCGTCACACTGACGGGGCCTCCGCCCCCCCTCACCCAAAACCAGCTCGCAAGTTGCGTGATGCCGGCGGTGGCGGGATTTATACCCGGGACCGGGACGGGCAGAGGGACGTCCGACCACACCTGGCCGGCCGATGGTGGTGGCGGTGGGGCAGGGGTCGTAGAAGTTTGCCCGGCCGGGCAGATGACGGACTTCGAACCCGTCGGCCTCCCACCCCGGCCGTACTGGTTTACAGCTAGGACTACATTCGCTCCGGCTCCGCTAGGGCAGGACGCGTAGCCCCAATCGTTTGGAGTCGGCGCGGATGTTTGTCCCGGGCCACCGCCCGGACCTTCCGTCCGGGCCGTCGTGCCCGGCGTGCCAGTGCCCGGCGTAGTGGTGCCCGGCGTAGTGGTGCCCGGCGTAGTGGTGCCCGGCGTAGTGGTGACGGTCCGCGTGCCCGGGCAGCTGAGCCGGGCACCTACGACGGGACCAAGGCTCCCCGAGCCGCCGCAACTATTGACCTTCTCACTAGTTACAATTCGGCTATTTACACCGGCGCTGTCAGCTCGATAGCCGCTGAGGGCTTCGGCCCGCGCTCCTGCCGCGAACACTAAAAGTACCCCCGCCACCAAGACCGCACGCCTCATCGACCGCCTCGGCCAACGTAACCGCCACGCCCGCGTCGGTCCCACCCGTGGCTTCATGCGCACCCACTTCCCGACACCGTACCTTCGGGGCCGCTTGTTGCCGTCGCCACGACCACCAGAGGCCTTCTGCCCTCGACCCAGGAAAGAAGGGTCAGGCGGACATCTTCTCTTAACTCCACTGACACCTCCCGCCGATCGGGGCTCACGACGATGTCGGCTCCGGCGATTGGCCCCAGCGCTTGAGAGGCAATATTGGCCTCAGCCAGGGGGACGGCGAGCACCGGGTCCAGGACAATGCAGCCCGTTTGGCGGTACTCGACCACGTCGATCCCGGAGGCACCAGCCACGGCCGCGTCTTCGGCCGCCGATTGCAAGTGGCGCTGGACCTCGATGCCGTGCCACAGGTCGACTGAAAGGCCGCCCAGGGGGAGCAACATCACCGCTATCAGCAGGCACCACACGATCATGGCGTCGCCGCGCTCTTCATGGGCGGCTCTCCCCCGTCGTCGGGGCCGACTGGCGCCGCTCACGAGGCTGAGCCCCTGTAAGCGTCAACATGCTCGGTGGAACTGGCCGTGTAATGGAGCGTTCCGATGAAACCCAGCCCGGGGAAGTTGCCGGCGGGCACGAGGACGGTCACCGACGCCGTCACCGTAGCCCCGGGCGCCAAAGAGCCGGCCAGACGAAGACTGACGTCGCCCGCCACTAGGCCGTCACTGCTTACGATCTCGTACACGGTCTGGTCCGCGGCCGCCACGCCATCGTCCCAATCGTCGGCCATTACCAGCGCTCGTGCCCCGTTGCGAGCGGCGTCCTGTGCGTCAACGGTCCTTTGTTCCCATGTCGGCAGCGTGAGCACCAGGACCAGTACGGGCATGACGATCAAGCCCAGGCCGAGCACAAGGCTAAGCGGGGTGGCCGTCCCCCGCTCGGACGACTGCGGCCGGTTTGAGCTCATTGCGCCGGCACCTCCTCTATGACCGAAAAACCGGTGACTGAGATACGCACCGGAGGCACCGGCGGCGAAAACCCATGTACGGTGCCGGCGAAAGAGGCCACCATTTCGTCGCCTTCGACGCGGCAATCAACTATCACCGCTCCTGCGAACTGGCCCGGTAAAAGATTGTCGCCAACTTGGCGAGCCTTTGTCTCGCAACTCGTTACCGAGCCACCGGCTGTGGCCCCAGCTTGAGCGGCCTCGTCCACGGCGGTACGGAGCGCACCCTTGGCGTACTCGTCGACCACCACGCTGAGAGCCCCAATGAAAACCACGAGGAGCAGCACGATCCCGATCACCCCGGTTACCACGGCTGAGCCGGTTTCAGGAAAACGTCGCACGCCCGAGGCTCGCTCAACCCAGTCCAAGCTGGGTGCTCACCCAGTTGAATACCGTCGTGTCTAGGCCCGAGATCAAACCTCCGATGGCCACGACGGCGACGATGCCGACCACGATCAGGCCCAGGTTGTCAGTGATCTGGCTCCCGCGCTGGTCCCGGAGCAGTTGACGGAGCCAGACGACGCCCCTTCGGCGCGGGGACCGGCCGGGACCTGCGTGCAGGGCCGAAGCGGCCCGGGCAATGTGTGCCATGGAGTGTCCTTTCAGGTCAGAGCACATGCTCATTTGTTGGAACTACTTTGCGAACAGGAGTTGCGGGAGAGGTGCGAGGAGAAAGGCGAACAGGACCGGCGCCATGAACACGAGGTTCGGGATTATCAGCGCCATCTGACGTTGCGCAGCGCTGCGTTCAACCTCCTCACGACGCTGGGCCCGAAGTTCATTGGCCTGGTCGAGCAGTGCTTTGGCCAGGTCCAGGCCGCCGCCGGTCGCCGCCGCCAGGAACCGATAGAAGCGGGAGGCGGCCGGCTCGGCCGACTCTTTGGCCACAAGCTCGAAGGCCGGTGCTTCTCCGAACCCTGCGTTGATCAGATGGACGACCCGTCCCAGTTCCTCCACCACCGGGCCCGAGCCCTGGGCGACCACATCAGATACGGCGACGACCAGGCTTTTGTTGTTCTCTATTTTCAAGGCCATCATGGAAGCCACGGTCGGCAAGTCGCTCCGTACCCGCTCCGATCGCCGTCTGGCCTGCACCCTCAGGCGTTCGGGTAGACGCCGGGCACCGACGAAAACGCCGGCCATGAAAAACAGGACTACGAACGCGGCCTTTCCGGTCAAAGCACCGACTAGGCCGAGGACGAGCGGCGTACCGATCAGCCAGCGTAGGTACTCCCGCCTGTAGGCCTCCGGCGTCAGCTTCAGGCCCGCCTGGCGCAGCGAAAGCTCCAGGTTCTCCGCCGGGCCGAGCCGGCCCACTCTGGCCAGCCGGGATACCGCTCCACCAACCAGTGGGCCCAGGACCCTGCGGAGGGCGTCACTGGCCAGAAGAGGGCCTGTGGCCATGGCGGGTCTGCCCCCGAGGCGCACCCGCGCCCCTTCCAGGTACAGCGACATCCGCCCGAGCGGCGACCGGCGCGGATGAGCCAGGCGCCTCACCATCCAGCAGACGGCTCCCCCACCGAGGACGCCCGACAGGGCGGCATAGGTCGTTACCGGGCCCATTGCGGCCCTCCTTCCACGAAAACCCTTTCCGTGGTGCCTATGGGCCGGACCAGACGGCGGGACGCCACCAGCCCGACAACGGACATGATGGCCCCGGCGACGACCAGGACCAGTCCCACGGGTTCGGAAAAGAACTGTCTGTACGATGGGTTCGTGGCGCACAGGAAGACCAGGACCACGTAGGGCATGGCGAAACAGCCCCAGTTGGCCGCCCGGGACTGGGTCTGGATGGTCCTGATCTTCTCGGTCAGTTGAATGTCGGCGGTTATCTGCGAGCCGAGGTCGGCGAGGACGCGGAGCACCGTCTCGGTGCCCTCCTCGATAGCACCGGCAAAGGCCAGGAGGACCGGGTCCGATATGGGGTCGGCCAGTTCGGCGCGCACCGCCTCCAGGGCTTGGCGGTCACCCAGCCGGGCGGACACACGGACATACCGGGCCATCGGTGCCCGCAAGGGCTCCGGCCCGGATCTCGCCAACTCCTCGAGGCCGTCATGAAGCGTGGTTATGCCCGCCCCTAGGGCACCGACGAGGTAGCGCAGAGCGTCGGGCCAAGCCGCGCTGCGCGCTGTCGCCTGCTTGTGGCGTTGCGCCGACCAGTATGAGTACGGTGCCCCGGCACAGGCGGCGGCGGGCAAGACCGCTACGACGACCGTCCTCGAGACGACCATGAACAGGCCGAACGCCACGACGCCCACACCGGCCGAGACCACCCAGAACTGAGTTGGTGTAACCCCGGCGCCCACTTGCGAAAGCCACACTTGGAAGCCCGCCGCGCCGTGCCTGGCCCCCCGGCCACGCCCGAGCATGAGTTGTCTCATTGCCGCTCGCTCGTGGCTCCGCGTGACCGTCCCGCCCCCGGTCACCCGGCGGGCAATGGCAAAGCAAAACGCCCCGAGCCACACTGCGGCGAGCAGTTTCACCACCGGACCTCCGCTCCCTTCAGGACTTCAGCCAGGTTAAGGCCGTAACGAGCCAGCAGCCGGTCGCAGCGGCGCTCCAGGCGCTCGCCGACCGCCCCGGTCCGCAGCTCCATGTCTTCACCGATATCGCTCCGGCTGAAAATCGGGGTAACCGCCACCCCGCCCGCCGCCGTGGTCAGCTGGGGCGGGACAACCGAGATTTCGGTCACCTGGCGCTCTACAGCGTCACCGGAGTCGTCGACGTCGCAGTAGACAACCACATCGAACATGGCTGCAAAGCGAGCTTCTAGCTCGACAAACGGCGTCGCGGGCACGGCCTTAGTGGCACAAACGGCGAGTGCTTCAAAAGCGCCGGCCGTGTCCTCAGCATGGACCGCGGCCACGACACCGACGCCCAACGTCCCCGCCATGAGCAATTCCCAGGCCTCTGGCCCCTTCAGCTCGCCCAGGACTATCAGCTCGGGCGAGGCGACCCTGGCCGAGCGTATGAGGTCGGTCAGGGTCTCGACTTTTGAGCTCTGCCAGTACTCGCCGTTCAGCAGCGGCGCGTTCAGCTCTCTTTGCTCTTCGGCGCATATCACGCGACGCCGGCCGGGAACAGCCCGCAACAATGCCTCGACCAAAGTGGTCTTGCCCGCGCCGGGCGGGCCCGCCACCAGGACGCGTGTCCTGCGGACCTTCATGAAGACCTCCAGACAAGTGGCTGCCGGCGACGTCAGGGAGCCGAAAGACACCAGGTCCGTGAGCGTGGTATTGCGCTTTTGCGGCACGCGCAGGCTGAACGATACGGAACCATCGATGCGAGGCGGTATGGAGACGGACAGCCGCGCCTGGCGGCCGCTCGGCAACATGACCCGGGCCCCGTCCACCTTTGGGTGCGACGCGTCCATGTTCTCCCCCGCGGCGGCGATGAGCCTCTGCAACACGGCCACCACTGCCTCGGGCTGTGCCGGGCTCTCGACGCACCTGGTCTCGCCTCCGGTGAGGCGGGCCGTGATATCGCCGTCTACGCCATAGATCTCTTCCACACGGGCATCGGATACAAGTTGGTCCAGCTGCGCCCCTATCCCGACGAGCTCGCGCATGATGCGGTCGACGACATCGGGCGGGTCGGAAAAGGGCTCCGAGCCGTGCTGCATGCCCCGCATCAAATCTCTCTGGAAACGTTCCGTTTCCGACTCGACGAGCTGTCGGGCCAGACCGGGCTGGGCCGGGACGTCCATGTCGCGCGCCGCGACCAGAGATAAGACCCGCGCCCGGAGCTGGTCGAAAGCCGTCATGCTCATATGACGGCCGCTTCACGCCGCGCCGCGTCGGGGTACCGTTGCCTCCCCGCGTACCCGTCCGAGCGGCCCTCACCGCGCGCCGGGGCGACCGACGGAGAAACCGAGACCACCAGCAGGTCCTTCACCGCTTTGAGCCAGGGGCAGCGCCACACCATTTCTGCGTTCCAGCGAGCCCGGGCCACGGTTTTGTCCTCGGGCAAGAAGCACAGGCCCGCGAACGACCGGCGTCCGGTGTTGGCGACCACGACACGGGCCAAATAGTCCGATTCAAAGGCGCTCTCCCGGGCACGGCCGAACACCGCCACGCTGGGGGCGCCGACCCCGGCGGTCTCGGCTGCCGCCCTCCATTCCACCAGCCGCGCCGCGCCTTCGGGATCAGCCGATGCCACCACGACGACCCGGTCGGCTCCCACGAGCACGTCCCGCACCGCGCCGAAACGCTCACGCCCGGACGACGGTGCCACCAACCACCCTGTTTCGACGAAGACTTCGTCGTAAACATCAAGCGCCTCGGTCAATAACCCGTTCAGATGGGCGGGGTTGAGAGGTTGCGGGGCACCGGGCGACGCGCAGATCACGTCGAAGTGGCCGACCGGGGCCGTACCGTCCTCCCGCGGCCCCGACAGCGCCTCGGGCAGGGCCCGAAGCCCCTGGCCGGCACGCGAGACAGCCCAGGGCAGCCCAGTCTCGGGGGAACGCAAAAGGCGGGAGACCAAAATAGGCGACAGTTCCTCGGCTTCGACGAGCAATACCCGGGCGCGTTTGGACATGTGTTCCGCCGCGGCCACCACGGCTTCGGTCAACCCACTGCCGCCGCTCACCTTGGTCCAGGCATTGAGCTTGCCTCTGTGTCTCGCCGGCCGGCCCGCGGCGGTGCCGAACGCAAAAGCGGCCCGGCCACTGGTGGTCGCGGAGGAGCCTCGCCGGGGGCCCAGCCGCAACAAATGGGCCGACAGCTCCGCCGGCGGAGTAGTTGCGGACAGGGTCTCGTCGACCCCCAGACCGACGAGGTACTCACGGCCCACACCCGAACCCTGGTCGAAAAGGCCGACTACATGGGTGCCATGGTCCTGGGCGCGCGCTACGTCCGATATGGAGAAGGTCCGCATCACATCGTCGATCACCAACACGTCGAGCCCGGTCGCCGCCCGCTCGAGCTCACCCCTGTCCATGATCACCCGCACCGAGAGACCCTGGCCGTGGTCGCGCACGTGAGACCTGAGGGTCCCGCTCCAGGGTGCCTTCGTGGCGCCCACGCCGACGGAAAGGGTCACCCTCGCGTCCCTCCGGGCGCCGTAGCGGGACCAGAGGGGCCCATCTCATAATCCTTCTGGGTAGTCCCAGGCTCCCCCGTCGACCGCACTATCTCGATCTGGGCCCCCGTGCTCCCAGCGCTGTCAAGGCCCAGGGCGGCGGCCAGGTGTAAGGCCGTCTGTTTGTCCACGGCCACGATCACGTAGTAATTCGTGGACAGACCACCGAGCACCCCGCCGGCAGCCGACGTCGGCGCAACCGAAAGTACACGCAGGCCCTGGGCGACATAGTGGGCGCCGCCAGCCCCGCTGGCGACGATCACGTCGACGAGGTCACCGGGCCCGATCTTTCCCCCGGCAGCTTGCTGGACGGGTACCGAAATGCTCATCTCTCCCAAGACCGGCGTCCGTGCCGGCCTCACGACTTCGCTATCGGTTATCGGCTCTCCGGCGCTCACGGCAACAGCCGCGACCCACCCGCCCGCCAGTGATGAAGGAGAAAGGACGCCGTGGACGAGGGCGGTGTCGCCGGCATGGACCTTCACCAGCCGGGTATTGCCAGAGCCGACCGACGAGCCGGCGGGCACGGGCTCACTGGCGACGACGACGGTCGTCAGCGCCGAACGGTCTTGCAGCGCCGCGTATGCGAAACCACCGGCCAGCACGGCCAGGACGACCGGGACGACGCTGCCGGTCGTCCACCGCCGGGGCCGCCCCATCTTGGCCGGCTCTCCGTCCGCTGAAAATGCGACCGTAGCGGGTCGCGAAGTGGGCGGCAATTGCTCAGTACGCAGCATGGGCCATCACCATCGTCAAACCACCGGCGGCCAGGTAAGGCCCCAGCGCCACGGCTGCACCTTTCCCGTCGGGCCGCGGCCCAGGTTGGAGCCTGCTCACCAAACCGGCGACCAATGGCGAACACGCCAAGGCAGTGAGCGATCCCGGGACGGACAAGGCGCCCGTTCCCAGGGCGACGAGCGCCGCCATCCGCACATCGCCGAACCCCAACCCGCGGGGGCTAATGGCCGCCCACGCGGCGAACAAGCCGGCAGCGGTACCTGCACAGACCGCGCTTTGCCAGAGATAATCCCAGTCCCCTGCAGCCACGCTGCCGGAAAAAAGTAGCGCAATCGTTGCCAATATGGCACTTCGGACCACTTTGGTAGGTATAACAAGGCTTTCATGGTCTATCAGCGCTAAAATCGCCAGTGCACCGGCCCAAACGGCCAGTGCCAGGCGGCCCAAAAACGGCAGGGCGGCCTGGCCGCGGACGGGCAGGGCGGCTGCGACGATGCCGGTAGACAAGGCGGCCGCCGCCGCCCAGCGGGCACTCGAGTACCAACCTCGGGGTCGGCCGGTCCTGGGCTGCCCGGTCCTGGGCTGCCCGGTCCTGGGCTGCCCGGTCCTGGGCTGCTCCGCCTTGGGCTGCGGGCCCCGTCCTCCGGCGGCACCGATCAGCGCGGCCATCTTCGAACTAGCGCGGCTGTACCAACCCACGAGGCCAGCGGCGCTGGCGGGGACGGCAATGGCAATTGTGTGCATGGAGCCTCGCATTCAGCCTTTCTCTAGGTACCGGCCCGCGACATGGCCGATGTTCAAAAAGTTTTCTTCATAGAGCCTCGGCCAGCCCCCTGCGCGCGCCGACGAGCGCAGAGCAACAGGGCTTTTGCAAAAGAAGAACTTCCCAGGTCCTATCGCAACCTGCGACCGGCCCTGCGCCAGACTGTTTTGGCTCGCCAATTAGTAGCAGCGGCACGGTCTCCGGCGCCAGCCTTTGGACCGTATTACATTGGTGTTTTTTAGCGTCACCGGCGCATATCGGCTATCTACCAGCTTGATCGCAGATCGCGGGGCGCTAATTGCTCGGCGAGCAAAGCGTTTGTTGTGAAGGGCCGCGGCCACGCCGCGTGGCCGGCGTCGCACGCGGCCTGCCCGCTCCAGGCGTGGCGGACTACCGGCCGGGAAATTTCAACCCGAGAGCAGTGGCTCGTACAGCTCCAGGTAGCGGCGGGCCAGAGCGGTCATGGAGTGCTCGGCCGCCCGCTCGAACGCAGATCTGCGCATGGCTTCGATCGCCGGGCCCCCGTCCAGCGCCTGGCGCAGCGCCCGCGCCAGGGCGGCAGCATCGCCCGGTGGCACCAAAAGGGCGTCCTTCGATGCCCGGGCCACGTTGGCATAGCCGGAGATGTTGCTTGCTACCACGGTCGTCCCTGCGGCCATGCCTTCCAGCAACACCACGCCGAAGCTCTCGCCGTGTAGCGAGGGGGCAGCGAGGACGTCAGCGCCCCGCAGGCGCCGTCTCTTCTCCTCCTCCCCCACTGTGCCTAGCCACTCGAAACGGTGGTCGCCCAGGGTGGCTTCCCGAAGGGCGGCGGTCTGCGGGCCCTCGCCGATCACCCAGATCCGGGCGTCGACATCGTGCTTGACGACCGCTTCGACCAGGACAGCCAGGCCCTTTCGAGGCTCGTGCCGGCCGAGGAACAGCACCGTCGGGCCCGACGTCGGCCATGGTTCGGCGGCCGCCGCCAACTCGACGTCGATGCCGTTCCAGAGCAGCACGTACTCGCCCCCGAGGGCCTGGCGGGCCGTGGCCAGAGCGATGGTCGACACGGCACAGCGCAGCTTCAGTCGGCCCGCCGCCCAGCGAGCCGGCCCCCGGATGGGCCGGTACCAGGCGATCTCGCCGGCCCGGTGGAAGGTGCCCACCAGGGGCGCGTCGCTGAACAGGAGGGCAGTCAGGCACGGGGCCGGGACCAGGGGTTCGTGAAGATGGACGATGTCGAACTGTTCGTCCCGCAGAACACGGATGGTGCGCAGGGCCGCCGACGGGTCAGGGGCAATAGGAGCGACGGAGCCATTGCCGGCAGCGGGCACCGAAGCGCCCAGAGGCGAGACCCAGGGCTCGGGCGGAGGGCCGTCGCACGGCGCCAGCACCCGCGCCTCCACTCCCATGGACCGCAACGCCCGGCCCAGGCCCAGTACCTGGTGCTGCACGCCGCCGGGGATGCTCAGGCTGTAAGGGCAGACGATGCCTAGGCGCATGCCGGCCCCGCCGTCATTCGGTCACCGTGGGCGACGAGCTCGCCTCGGTGATCTGGCGTGCCTGGTCGGGCGACATCGCTCGGGCCGGACGGGCCCACCGCTTGTGCAACGGCGGGTCGTCGGGCCAATTGGGCTGCACCAGGTGCCACTGCGTGGGGGCGGACCGGATGAGGTGCTCGAGCTCGATGGCCAGGATCTGCGTGCCGCTCGTGACGGTCTGGCGGAACCGCCCCGTCGGCGGGAGCTCGAACGGCGGACGGAAGACCAGAGTGTGGGCAGTGGCCTGCTTGCCGTAATAGATGGCGGCAGTCATGAGCGGGGCCCCCGAGCGCAGGGCCAAGGTGACCGGCCCGGCCGGGAGCATGACCGGCGCCCCGAAGAAGCTGACTTCAGACCCCGAGACGTGGGCGACAACACGATCGGACAGCAGGCAGACTACGTGGCCGTCCTTCAGGGCCTGCAATAGGGCCCCCGCGGCCCCAGGCCCTACCGGGACGACCTGCATCCCGAGCTCCCGGCGAAAACGGGCGAACCAGTCGAACAGGTCCGGCGGTCGTAGTGGCTCGACGGCGACAGTCACAGGTATGCCCTTGGCGATCAGGTACATGGCACCCCATTCCCAACCCCCGAGGTGGGGCGTGCCTACGATCACTCCTTTCCCGCCGGCCAGAGCCGCCCCCAGGTGCTCCCATCCGAACGTGGTCACGCCGCCCAGGATCTCAGCCTTGGTCCGCGAAGGAAGGCGCAGGCTCTCAGCCCAATAGCGCCCGTAGTTGGCGAACACCTCGGCGACCATGCGTCTCTGCTCCCGTGGAGCGAGGGGACGGCCGAGGACGCGGGCCATGTGGGAGGCGGCAACGGCCCGGCGACCGCTGTAGTCGGGCAGTCTGCCCATCAGCGCGCCGACACGCTGGACGAGAGTGCCGGCGACCTCTCCGGGCAGGGCCGAAGCGACAACCGCTCCGGCGCGGTACAGGGCGAGCTCCTTGCTCAGCACTGCGACCCGACCCTAGGGCACAGCTCAGGCAGTCGCCAGGCCAGGCTTGGGGAGGCTCCCGGTGCCAGAGCACCGGCGCCTAGACGCTCCACCGAGGCGCCGGCGGAGCACCGCCGGCAAGCAGGCGCCGGGCGGTGGACGCCGACCCGTGGGCGCCGGCTCAGCCTCGGGGCCGGCCCCGACGGCTGGGGGCGGTTACGTCGTCGCGTAGGTCGGCCGCCAACTTGTCCTGGTCGTCCGCCGCCACCGGTCCCTGCTCCCCGTCCATGCGCAGCCGCCGCTGCAAACGCCGTTCGTGCCACCGGCCTTCGGCCGCACCTGCGCCCGGTCGCCGGCTGCCCGAAAAGAAGCCGCCGCCGGCAGGTCGACCAGGGCCCCGGGGCGACCGCGCCCATGACGTGGCATCGCGGCCCGCCGCCCTTTCCTCTCGCCAGGCCCGCCAGCGCAGGACCACGGCCGTCGGCTCGACCGGCAAAGGGGCCGGTGGTTTTTCGGCCTGGCGCCACACCTTCACGAAACGCTGGCCCGCCGTCAGTAGGGACAAGGCGAAAATAAGCCACAACAGCCAGAGCATGTCGGCCGGGAACTTGAGGGCGAAACAAAGGACGAAAACCCGCTCGCCCCTCTCCATGAGGCCACCCTTGGCGTCGATGCCCAGTACGTCGGCTTTGGCCCTTATGTAGGACACCAGCTGGGAGACACCCAGCACGGCCAGTGGTACCAGGGCCGCGTGCGCCCCAAAGCGGTCCTGCGCGTACCAGGCGAAACCGGCCAGCACGATGCTGTCGCTCACCCGGTCGCCGACCGAGTCGAAAAAGGCACCTCGCCGGCTCGCCCTGCCGCTCGCCTTAGCCAGGCTCCCGTCGAACAGGTCGGGCAGGGCCGACCCGATGAGGACCACCAGGCCCAGGACGAGCCGGCCGGTGGCGATGGCCCAGGCCGCCGGGACCGACAGCAGGATCCCCGTCGCCGTCAGGTGGTCGGGCGACAGGCCGGTACGGCGGAGCGCCCGTCCCGCTGGCCTAACGGCCCGGTCAACGGCGGTACGAAAACGTGCGTCGAACACCTACGTGCTCCTAACGGGGTGGCAAACCAAATTATGTGGGCCCCGGTACGTGGTGGTCAGCCTACCAGCCGTACTTTCCGAGAGCGGGCTTACGGCCTTGAACCCCTTCCCATGCCCTGCTCTCCAACGGGTAACTTAACTGGATCAGGTCTAGAGCGGCCGTGAAGGGGACACCGTAGGGCCCGGGCCCTCGGAACAGAAAGAGGTGCTCTCATGAAGGCGTACCCACCAGCGAAGGTCCGCAACGTGGCCTTGGTCGGCCACGGGGGCTCTGGGAAGACGACGCTCACCGAAGCCATGCTCCTTTGCAGTGGTGCGGTCACGCGGGCGGGCAGGGTCGAGGACGGGACCACCGTGTCCGACTTCGAGCCCGAAGAGCACGCCCATCACATGTCCACCTCGCTCACACTGGCCGCCACGGAGTGGCGCGGCTACAAGGTCAATGTCCTGGACTGCCCGGGCTATGCCGACTTCGTACCGGAGACGTTCGCCGGGCTGTCCGTGGCCGACCTGGCCGTGTTCGTCGTCAGCGCCGTCGACGGCGTCGAGGTGCAGACCGAGATTTTCTGGAAAGCGGCAGCCGAGCTCGGGATCCCCCGCCTCATCTTCATGAACAAGCTGGACCGGGAACGGGCCGATTTTTCCGGCGTCCTCCAGCAGTTGCACTCCGCTTTCGGCGCCGGCGTGGCCCCTCTCGAGCTGCCCATCGGCGAGGAAGCGCAATTTCACGGCCTGGCCGACCTGCTCAGCGACACCGCCTTTGTTTACGAGACCGGCAAATGTAACCCCACCAAGGAGGCCATACCCGACAACATGGCCGCCCAAGAGCACAGCGTGCGCGACTCACTGGTCGAAGGCATCGTCGTGGCCGACGACGACCTGATGGCGCGCTACCTGGACGGGGAGGAGATGAACGCCGACGAGCTGGCGAAAACGCTGGCCCGGGGAGTCGTGTCCTCCCAGGTTTTCCCTGTCATCTGTGGTTCGGCCACCAAATTGGTCGGCATCGACCGGTTGCTCGACATCATCTGCGACGTGGCCCCCTCCCCCCTCGAGCGCCCACCGGCGCGCGTGCGGGCGCCCGGGGCCAATGGCGGCGAAGTGGTCGAGGTGGCCACCGACCCGGCCGCACAGCCGCTGGCCTGGGTCTTCAAGACCATCGCCGACCCCTACGTCGGAAAAATATCCCTTTTCAAGGTCCTTTCGGGGACGGTCCGCCCCGACGCCGCCCTGTTCAACCCGAGAGCCAGGGCGGAAGAGCGGCTGCACCTCATCTTTACCCTCCGGGGCAAGGAGCAGATACCCCTCACCGAGGTCGCCGCCGGTGACTTCGGCGCCGTGGCCAAGCTGGCGGCCACGGCGACCGGTGACACCCTGGCACCGCGCAACATGCCGGTCAGCCTGGTCCCGACCGGCTCCCAGACCGACGGCGACAGTAACGGGCCCAGCTGGCTGGCCGAGGCGACCATGCCCGTGCTCTCCGTCGCCATCCGCCCCAAGAGCAAGGCGGACGAGGACAAGATGATGACCGCCCTGCACCGCTTGCAGGAAGAAGACCCCACGCTCATCGTCCGCCGGGACGACGAGACGCACCAGACCGTGCTCACGGGCACGGGCGAGACGCATATCGCCATCGCCATGGAGCGCCTGGCCCGCAAGTTCGGTGTCGGCGTCGAGAGCGAGGAGCTCGTGATCCCCTACCGGGAGACAGTTACGGCCAACGCCGAGGCCGAGGGAAAGTACAAGAAGCAGACCGGGGGTCATGGCCAGTTCGGAGTGGCGTCGCTGCGCATCGAGCCCATGGACAGAGGTGCCGGTTTCGAGTTCGTCGACAACATCGTCGGCGGGGTGATCCCCCGCCAGTACATACCGGCAGTGCAAAAGGGCGCCGACGAGGCCATGTCCGAGGGCGGCACCTTCGGCTGGCCCGTGGTCGACATCCGGGTGACCTGCTTCGACGGCAAGTTCCACCCGGTCGACTCGTCCGAAATGTCGTTCAAGATGGCGGGGGCGCTGGCCCTGAGGGAGGCGCTGGCCAAGGCCAGCCCGGTGGTGCTCGAACCCCTGTCACTCCTCGAAGTCACGGTGCCCAACGCCTACCAGGGCGACGTCATGGGCGACCTCAACAGCCGACGGGGCCGGGTCCAAGGGACCGAAACAGGCCAACCGGGCGAATCGGTGGTCATCGCCCTCGTCCCGACATCGGAGCTGGTGCGCTACGCCATCGACCTGCGCAGCCTGACCGGAGGGCGGGGCCGTTTCAAGGCGCACCACGACCACTACGAGGTAATGCCGGCCAACCTGTGGGACAAGGTCAAAAAACAGACGGCTGGACAACTCTGAACTACTAAACGGGCAGTTCAGGAGGGGTGGACTGGCCTCCTTGGACAGCCGCCAACATGGCCGGCGAGATCATGCTCGCTCGCCGGGTCGCGGCCGCAGCGTTAGCCGCGCTTGGTTGGCACCACCGGGAGCGGCTCCCTCGCGAATACGAAGACTGACCCGCGCCACGGTACAAAGACAAGTTCCCCTCACGGCAGCGATCGTCCCTCTCCGCGGGCTCAACGTGGGGCCCCTCCTAGCCCAAGTGACCCAACCCTGCGAGTGCGAACGAGGCGGCAACCGGGTCGTGCCGCAGCAAGGGCTCGAGTACTTCGAGCCCGCCCACTAAGGCAGCAATGGGAACGCCGCGAGCTAGGAGAAGCTCCGCTAGCCAGTCCAAGAACTCAATGAAAACGGCCAGGTCGTCAACCTGTCGAGCAGCAGCAATGAACCGTACTATGTATGCAAGGTCCTCTCGGGTCCGCTCCAGTTGAGCGGGGGTGTACGTGGTCATACGCGGGAACCGCGCCGATAACGCGGAAAAGCCCAAGTCGGCGATCTGCGCAGATTCCGCTTCCAGTTGGGCCGCTCCCAAGCAAAACGGGTGAGGTTCGTCCTTTACCGCAGGCGGTTTCTCGGTCCACGCCGTAAGGATCCTCATAGCGTCACTGACAGTCCCGGCGTAGGCGTCAGCACCAAGGACCTGTGCTCGTACCGGCGCGGACTGAAGGGCCCGACCACCGGCGAGGACCGGCACACCGTGAACGTGCGCCGCGTCGGCGAGCCGGGTAATGCCGCCGAAGAACAGGGCCAGGTTGCAAGATACAGCCAGAGCATTGGGCCGGTACTGGCCCAACATGCGCGCCACCGAGTCGGCCGGCGTCGACGCACCAAGGAAGATAACTCTTATCCCTTCTGCCCTCAACTGTTCGCTAATCATGTGCGCCGCTATGGAGTGCCAATCACCCTCAGCGCAGGCAACCACAACTGAACCGTGACCGGTTGGTGGCGGGGTATCGGAGGCTAGGGCGCAGAGAGTAGCCTCGGCTACCCCGGTGGCCAAGTGTTCGTCAGCCACGCTCAGGTCATTTTTGTGCCAACGCTCGCCCACCCGACGCTGAGAGACCGCAAGTACATCTACGATAATTTCCTCTTCGCGCGTGCCAACGTCCAGCATGCTCAATGCAAACTTGACCGCATCCTGTGTGGCGCCCGATAGCGAAAGTTCCATAAAGCGCTCCGCTGGGCGTACCCCCTCCGAAGAACTCAACGAGCGACCACTCGGTAACGCCGGAACTCACGAGCCCGGGGACGGAGGTCCCCGGTGGGGATACGCTGATGAGAACGGCGGTGGTCGTCCGAGCGCATATAGGAGGAGAAGTCGGCTGCTGAGTCCCACCACGAGACCATGGCGTACCCGGTCGGGTCGGCACCGTCAGACCATACCTCCAACGAACGGAACCCTGGCCACTTCTCGACCGCCCCGAGCCGTTCGCGAAACGCGGTTTCAACCTGGCCCGCGCCTCCTTCAGGTACATGTATCTGACTAAAGGCGACAAAGGCACCATCTTGCTCCGGAGCCACGCTCGAGGGGCGAAGAATTGGCCCTTGGCTCGAATATTCGTCCGGCAGTGCCCACGCCCACTGGTCGCGACCGGATTCCTTAGCCCGGTACATCGCCTGGTCCGCCGCCCCTACCGCCTGGTTCACTTTCTCACCTGCCAGTGCGATGCCCGCACTGAACGTGATGGGAGACGGCCGGACGGCCGACCAAATGACTCGGAGCCGCCGAAGAAAGGCGTCAGGGTCACTGGTACCGCTAAGTACTATGAGGAACTCTTCTCCCCCAAAGCGCCCAGCAAGGTCGGTCCCCCGGACAGTGGCTTGCAGGGCGCGGCCCAGGCCAGACAGCACCTGATCGCCCCCAGCGTGCCCTAACGTGTCGTTGACTCGCTTGAAGTGGTCCAGGTCGAGCATGATTACCACATCGTCAGCTTTGAGCCGTCCCAGTGCTCGGCCCATAGCGCGCCGATTAGGCAGACCCGTGAGCGTATCGACGCTGGCGGCTTCGACCAAACGATCCATGCGGGTTCTGAGCTCCAGGGCGCGGTGAGCGTCCACGATAAAGGAAGGCATACACCGTTCCAGCAACATGCGGGCGGCGCTGTTGGTAGGGGCGCAGGGCACGACTGGCTCGCCCTGACCAAAGGAAAGGTCAACGGGCAGAGCGTCTCCGTCCATCCGGCTCGATGGCACCACCGATCCCCCCAGGGCGGACACCAAGTTGACCGCTATGAGCTTGGCATCGGTGGCGCTTTCGACCCAGAAAAGGGCTCGAGTAGCGCCCATGAGCACCTCGGCCGGGGCAAGTGGGCTTCGGCGTCGCTCACCGGCTATCTCTAGCGCAGCTCGGTCCAAGCTCGGAATCCTCCTTGCCTACCTGCGATGCTACTACCCTCCTGCGGTTGGCCGTCCGGTCGGTAGCCCGTGACTACGCGGAGCCGCCAAGCGTCTCCCTCTTTGTCATGGTTCAAGTCAAGAGCTTGATGCCCAACCCGTGGGACAAGGTGCGCCGGGAGCACGCCGGCGCCGAGAAGTAACTCAGCCGGTCTGTGAAGAGAATCACCCGTGAATGTCGCGCCGCGGTCTATGCCACTTTGCGCAGTGTGACTTGGTAGCCGAGGTCCTGGAGTTGTCGGACGAGGTGGTCTTGGTGTCGGTCGGTGTTGCCC
>Ga0182012_10002449_pt1 | contig 20041 bp, 11 predicted proteins | sample 612S2SmetaG_FD_120486 | JGI IMG/M metagenome (GOLD analysis project Ga0182012, IMG submission 120486) | Permafrost microbial communities from Stordalen Mire, Sweden - 612S2S metaG | ecosystem: Environmental > Terrestrial > Soil > Wetlands > Permafrost | place: Sweden: Stordalen | collected...
CGCCACCGATGACTCGGTCGATGAAGCCGGCCGGTTCGTCGAGATCGTCCGCGCCAGGCAGGAGATCCGGGTGTTGCCAGATGGCGTCGCGGGCATCTGCACCGGCGGCCTCGGTCAGCCGCTCCCACAGCGCGGCGGCCTCCCTCAGCTTGCGTGGCCGCAGTTCCAGGCCGACGAGCGTCGCGAATGTCTGTTCGGCCGGGCCGCCGCTGGCCCGGCGCCGGCGCAGTGTCTCGGCCAGCGCTGCGGCCCCCGGAATCCGGTCGCCCAGGGCCGCGGTCACCACAACCTGGACCCAACCCTCGATGAGCGCGAGCAATGTCTCGAGCCGTTCCAGCGCCTGCATCTGCGCCGGGGTCGCCTTGGGCTCGAATACTCCCTGACCGAGCAGGTTTTCGATGGCCGCGGGATCGGACAGCGACTCCGGATTGAAGTCGCGTGCCAGCTCTTCGATTCCGCTCATGTCGATCTTCATGCCCGTGGCGTAGGCCTCGACGGCCCCCAGCAATTGGCTGGACAGCCACGGCACGTGGCTGAACAGCCGGTGGTGGGCGGCTTCTCGCGCGGCCAGAAATGTCAGGATCTCGCTGCGTGGCAGCTCGAGGCCAGCGGCGAAGGCTTCGACGGCATCCGGCAGTATCGCGGCCACGCCCTTAGGTCCCAGCGGCAGACCGATGTCCGTCGAGGTCAGCACTTCGCGGGACAACCTGCCCAGTGCCTGGCCCAGCTGCGAGCCGAACGCCATGCCGCCCATCTGCGACATCATCGAAAGCAGCGGGCCGGCCATGGTCTTGGCCTCGTCGGGCAGCGCCGACGCCCATACCGTCGAGATCTGCTGGGCCATCGGATCGCACAACCGCTTCCAGATCTCCAGGGTGTTGTCCACCCAGTCGCTGGGGCTCCAGCCCACTGTTTTGCTGGCGCCCGCGGGCAGGGCAGTGGCCCCGTCCAGCCAGGTGTCGGCGAGATGGACCGCATCGACGATCGCCGCGCTCGTCGTGGCTGGGATAGGCGCGACAAACCCGATGGAACTCGACGCCACGCGCCGCGCCAGTTCGTAGTTGACCGGGCCTGAGTCTTTGCCGCCGGCCGTCACAGAGCTCGAGTTGCTGAACATCTGACCCAGCTGGGTGAAAATCTGCCCCAAGTCACCCATGCCGAAGTCGCCACCGATGCCGAACGCGCCCAGCGGGTCTGAGGCCCCAGAACTGGCCTCGCGATCCTTCTTCCCGTGTTGGTCGCGGTCGGGGTCGTCGTCTCCGGGGGAGAAGCCGAAAGGCAGGTCAGCCACAACGTCAACGGTACTCATAGCGGCAAGAGAACGTGCTACCCGCGGTCAAGCTTGTAGCTGAACGAGCCCTGGCGGGGCCCCGTCTAGTGTTATCGGCGTGAACAGGCGGATTCTGACCTTGCTGGTCGCGCTGGTGCCGATCCTGGTATTCGGCGTGTTGCTCGCCGTGGTGACGGTGCCGTTTGTGTCGCTGGGTCCGGGTCCCACCTTCGACACACTCGGCGAGGTCGACGGCAAGCAGGTGGTACAGATCGAGGGCACCCAGACCCACCCGACGACGGGCCACCTGAACATGACGACGGTGTCCCAGCGCGACGACCTGACCTTGGGGGAGGCCATGGGCTTATGGCTCTCCGGACAGGAACAGTTGGTGCCGCGTGACCTCGTTTACCCGCCGGGGAAATCGCGGGAAGACGTTGATAAGGCCAATAACGCCGATTTCAAACAGTCCGAGGACAGCGCCGCCTATGCGGCCCTGGGATACCTGAAATATCCGGCGGCAGTGACGGTCGCGACGGTCACCGATCCCGGTCCGTCAGCGGGGAAGCTGAAATCCGGGGACGCGGTAGACGCGGTCAACGGCACGCCGGTGGCCGGTGTCGAGCAGTTCACGGGTTTGCTCAAGGCCACGAAGCCCGGCGACGTGGTGACCATCGATTTTCGCCGCAAGAACGAACCAGCCGGCGTTACGCAGATCACATTGGGCACAAATAAAGACCGCGATTACGGCTTTCTGGGTGTCGCTGTGCTTGATGCGCCGTGGGCGCCGTTCGCGGTGGACTTCAACCTCGCCAACGTGGGTGGGCCCTCCGCCGGACTGATGTTCAGCTTGGCGGTCGTCGACAAGCTGACCACCGGGGACTTGGCCGGTTCGACGTTCATTGCGGGGACCGGCACGATCTCCGCCGACGGCAAAGTGGGCCAGATCGGTGGCATTACGCACAAGATGGCAGCCGCCCACGAGGCCGGCGCCACGGTTTTTCTGGTGCCCGCCAAGAACTGCTATGAAGCGAGCTCGGACAACCCGTCCGGCTTGCATCTGGTGAAGGTCGAGACGCTCACCCAGGCGGTGGATGCGCTGCACGCGATTACATCGGGGGGCCAGGCCCCAAGTTGCTAGCGGGCAATCGGACTGCGATGCGTAGAGTTGTGACCGTCGCCGGCTAAGACCGGCTAAGTCTAGGCCAGCCAATCGATCAGGGAGCGTAGCCAGTGGGGATGCGGCCCGCCGCAAGAATGCCGAGGCTGACTCGGCGCAGCCGGACTCTGATCACGATCGCGATGGGTTTGATCGTTGTGCTCCTTGCCGGTCCGCGGCTGATCGACGCTTACGTCGACTGGCTATGGTTCGGCGAGCTCGGCTACCGCTCGGTGTTCACCACTGTGCTGGTCACCCGCATCGTGGTGTTTGCGGTAGCGGGTCTGCTCGTCGGCGGCGTCGTGTTCGCGGGGCTCGCGATCGCCTACCGCACCCGCCCGGTCTTTGTCCCGAGTAACGAAGCCGATCCGGTCGCGCGGTACCGCACCGCGGTGTTGGCACGACTACGACTGGTAGGTCTTGGAATCCCGGCCGCCATCGGCCTGCTGGCCGGCACCGTCGCACAGAGCTACTGGGTGCGGATCCAGTTGTACTTGCACGGCTCAGAATTCGGGATCAGGGATCCCCAGTTCGGCAAAGACCTCGGATTTTACGCATTTGACCTGCCGTTCTACCGGCTGGTCCTCAGCTACATGTTCGTCGCGGTGTTCCTGGCTCTTCTGGCGAACATCTTGTCGCACTATATCTTTGGGGGCATTCGGCTATCGGGGCGCGCCGGCGCGCTGAGTCGTTCAGCGCGGATTCAGCTGGTCACCCTGGTGGGTGTGCTGGTGCTGCTCAAAGCCGTCGCTTATTGGGTGGACCGTTATGAGCTGTTGTCCCATACGCGTGGCGGCAAGCCGTTCACCGGAGCCGGATACACCGACATCAACGCCGTGTTGCCGGCGAAGCTAATCTTGATGGCGATCGCGGTGATTTGCGCCGCCGCTGTGTTCTCCGCGATCGTCTTGCGGGACTTGCGGATTCCAGCCATCGGTCTGGTCTTGTTGCTGTTGTCGTCGTTGATCGTGGGTGCCGGCTGGCCGTTGATCGTCGAGCAGATCAGCGTGAGACCCAATGCCGCGCAAAAGGAAAGCGAATACATCCTGCGAAGCATCACTGCGACGCGGCAAGCGTACGGCCTGACCACCGACGTGGTGACCTATCGCAATTACACCGGCGACGGGCAGGCCACCGCGCAGCAGGTCGCGGCGGACCGCGCGACCACGTCCAACATCCGGCTGCTCGACCCGACCATCATCAGCCCGGCATTCACGCAGTTCGAGCAGGGCAAGAACTTCTATTATTTCCCCGACCAGCTGTCCATCGACCGCTACCTCGACCACAACGGGTCGTTGCGCGACTACGTCGTAGCGGCCCGTGAACTCAACCCCGACCGGCTGATCGACAACCAGCGTGACTGGATCAACCGCCACACCGTCTACACCCACGGCAACGGATTCATCGCGTCGCCGGCTAACACCGTGCGCGGCATCGCCAACGACCCCAACCAGAACGGCGGGTATCCGGAGTTCCTGGTCAACGCGGTCGGAGCCAACGGCGGGGTGGTGTCCGACGGGCCTGCGCCGCTGGACCAGCCGCGCATCTACTACGGGCCGGTCATCTCGAACACCCCCGCCGACTATTCCATCGTCGGACGCAACGGTGCCGACCGCGAATACGACTACGAGACGAACACCGAAACCAAGAACTACACCTACACCGGCACCGGCGGCGTGCCGGTCGGCAGCTGGATATCCCGAAGCGTCTTCGCCGCCAAATTCGCGGAACGAAACTTCTTGTTCTCCAATGTGATTGGCTCCAGCAGCAGAATCTTGTTCAATCGTGATCCGGCGCAGCGGGTCGAGGCGGTGGCGCCTTGGCTGACGACCGACAGTGCCGTCTACCCGGCGATCGTCAACAAACGGCTGGTCTGGATCATTGATGGCTACACCACGTTGGACAATTACCCGTATTCCGAACTCACCTCCCTGGAGTCGGCCACCGCCGACTCCACCGAGGTGGCGTTCAACCATTTGGGCCCCGACAAGCAGGTGTCCTACATCCGCAATTCGGTGAAGGCCACCGTGGACGCCTACGACGGCACGGTCACGCTCTACCAGCAGGACGAACAGGATCCGGTGCTCAAAGCCTGGATGCAGGTTTTCCCGGGCACCGTCAAACCCAAGAGCGACATCACGCCCGAGCTCGCGGAGCATCTTCGCTACCCCGAAGACCTGTTCAAGGTGCAGCGGATGCTGCTGGCCAAATATCACGTCAACGACCCGGTGACGTTCTTCTCCACATCGGACTTCTGGGACGTGCCGCTGGACCCGAATCCGACCGCCAGCAGCTACCAGCCGCCGTACTACATCGTCGCGAAAAACATTGCCAAGCAAGACAACTCGTCGTCATACCAGTTGACCACCGCGATGAACAGATTCAAGCGTGACTATCTGGCCGCTTTCATCAGCGCCAGTTCTGATCCCGCGACGTACGGCAAGATCACGGTGCTGACCATCCCGGGCCAGGTCAACGGTCCGAAGCTGGCCAATAACGCGATCACCACCGATCCGGCGGTGTCGCAGGACCTTGGAGTGATCGGACGCGACAACCAGAACCGGATCCGTTGGGGCAACTTGCTGACGCTGCCGGTGGCCCAGGGCGGGCTGCTCTACGTCGAGCCCGTCTTCGCCTCCCCGGGAGCCAGCGACGCCGCGTCCTCTTACCCGCGCCTGATCCGGGTGGCGATGATGTACAACGACAAGATCGGCTACGGCCCGACCGTGGGCGACGCGCTCACCGGGCTTTTCGGGCCCGGCGCCGGTGCTGCCGCCACTGGGATTGAACCCACCGAGGCCGGTGCCCCGCCGATCCCGGCGAGCCCTCCGACGCCGGCCGGGACACCGGGATCGCCCCCGGCGCCGATTGCGGCGCCGCCGGCTCCCGAGGGATCGGCCGCGTTGTCGCCCGCCAAGGCCGCGGCGCTGCAGGAGATCCAAACGGCGATCGGCGCGGCGCGTGACGCGCAAAAGCGGGGCGACTTCGCCGCGTATGGTTCGGCACTGCAGCGGCTTGACGACGCCATCACCAAGTTCAACAATGCCAAGTAGGTAGCCGCATCGCTACATAGATCGCCCGACCAAGGAGACGAGACCGTGGTCACCCAGTCGACTGACACCATTGCCGGCATCGCCTACCCGATACCCCACTGGTGCGCGAGATCACCGAGTTCATCCGCGACTCCGAAAACGAGTTGCTCTTCAATCACTCCCGGCGGGTATTCCTCTTCGGCGCGCTGCAGGGCCGTCGTCGCGGGCTCCAACCAGACCTGGAGTTGCTTTACGCCGGGGCGATGTTTCACGACCTCGGCCTCACCGAGCGCTACCGGATGTCCATGGTGCGCTTCGAGGTCGACGGCGCCAACGCGGCGCGTGACTTCCTGCTGGAGCGTGGCGTCGATAAAGCCGATGCTGACAGGGTGTGGCTGAGCATCGCGTTGCACACCACTCCCGGCGTGCCCGAATTCCTGGAACCCGAAATAGCCTTGGTGACTGCCGGTGTCGAAACCGACGTGCTGGGCATCGGCCGCGACGATCTCTCTGCGGAGGCTCTTGCCGCAGTCACCGCTGCGCACCCTCGTCCCGATTTCAAGCAGCGCATCCTGAGCGCTTTCAACGACGGGATGAAACATCGTCCGCAAACCACATCCGGCACCTGCAACGACGACGTGCTCGAGCGCTTCGACCGGACCTTCGTTCGCGACAACTTCGTCGACACCATCCTCAACAACAGCTGGCCCGAATAGCGGCACGCTCGCGAGCTGTCGGCGCTGGTTGACCGGCGATTTGGTGACCCTCCTACATGGACGGTAACCTGGCATTTACCAACGCGGGGTGGAGCAGCTCGGTAGCTCGCTGGGCTCATAACCCAGAGGTCGCAGGTTCGAATCCTGTCCCCGCTACCAGCGGAAATGGCCTCCGGAGACTTCTCCGGGGGCCGTTTTCATGCCGGTTGTGAACGAATTTGTGAATGTTAGCCTTGCTCGCCATCTGGTTCGGGATCCTGATCCCAGTCGTCTCCGGTCAGGAACGATGCCGCTTGTTCGGCTGCGTCGCGGTCGTCGTTCTTGATCACGTGGGCGTAGGTCTGTAGGAAGAACCCGACGTCTGCGTGTCCGATTCGCTCACTGACCACCTTGGGGTTCACGCCGGCTTTGAGCGCAGCGGTTGCATAGGAGTGGCGCAGATCGTGGAAGGTGATCCGCGTCAGACCCGCGGCTGCAGCAAGGCGATCAAATCGCTGCCTGATGGAGTCTGGGTGCGGTGGGCGGCCGTCTTCGAACGTGAATACGTAGTCGCCTCGGTGATAGTCGATACCGCAGAACTCTCGCTCGCTGGTCTGCCGTGTCCGCCATCCGCGCAATGCCGCGAGCGTGACCCTATCGATCGCTATCGTTTTGTCGGCGTTGTGGGTCTTGCCGCCAGCTTTGTCTAGCGCCCGTCCACCGACGACCACCCTGTTGTCGTGGATGGTGATTTCACCGGCGTCGAGATCGACGGCCGACCATTTGAGCCCGCAGATCTGACCACGTCGGATCCCAGTGGTCAGTTCGAGTAGGAAGAGTGCAGCGAAGCGGTCCTGTTGCACCGATTTGAGGAAAGTCTGGATGTGGTCTGGGTTCCACACCGTTCGCCGCTGCCGGGGTCGTTTGGGAGGTTTGATGTTGCTTGCCGGGTTGTAGCCAATGTATTTCCACGCGACCGCATCAACGAGGGCCCGGTGGAGCATTGCGTGGATATTTCGTACTGTTTTCGGCGCGAGACCAAGGGACAGCTCCTTGGGAATGATGCCCAATTTATACCGGCGAACCGCTGTTCGGGCCGCGTGGATCGTTGTGCCGCAAGCTTTGGAAACCTCACAGATGGATGCGAAGTGGCGCGATGTTCGAAGACATCTCGCGGACCGAGGCGTCGACGAGGACACCATTGTCACGCTTGAGCGCGCCGTCCTGCACAGCGAACCGGCCGTGGGTCGACGGGGCCGCGGGATGATCGCGGCCGGTGACCACGTGTTGGTCAACGAGCATCTCGTGGGCCCACCGTCGGCCACGGTGCTTCGTGTGTCGGATTACCCGTACATCGTGCCCCTGGTGGAGCTCGGCATGTGGCGCCCGACGTACGTATTTGCTGCCGTCGACCATGCCGGCGCCGATATCACCCTGCACCAGGGCCACATGGTTCGATCGGAGACCGTCGACGGCGGCGGCTATCCCGTGAACAAGCCAGCCACCGCCGGGTGGAAAGGCTGGGGCGACCACCAGCACTCGACCGAAGAAGCCATCCGCATGAACGAGCGCATGGTCGTCGACCGCCTCACCGAGCTGGTGGATAAAACGGGCGCTGAAGTGGTGTTCGTGTGCGGCGAGGTCCGGGGGCGCACCGATGTGGTTTCGGCGCTGCCGGAACGCGTGGCGGCGCGGGTGTGCCAACTGCACGCCGGAGCACTGGGCAGGCGCATCGGCGAGGACGAGATCAGCGACCTGATCGAGGTGGAGTTCGAGCGGCGCCGACGCACCGAAATCGCCGATATCGCCCAGCGGTTCCAAACCGAGATCGGACGCCGATCCGGGCTGGCCGCCGAAGGGCTGACAGCGGTGTGCGCGGCGCTGCGGGCCGGCGACGTCGACACGCTGATCGTCGGTGAGCTCGGCGACGCCACACTCGTCACGGGCGAAGAGCTCACCACCGTCGCACCGAACGCCGATGCGCTCTCCGAACTGGGGGAAGCGCCGGTTCGGGTGGTGAGGGCCGATGAGGCGCTGCCGTTCGTCGCGATCACGATTCGCGCATCGGTAGTCCGGGTCGACGACCGCATCGCACCCGCCGATGGGATCGGCGCCGGGCTGCGATACGCCCCAACCGGCGTGCTCGGCGATAGTGGAGCACCAAGCCGATCGATTGCCCTTTAGCAGCTGTGGTTGGTACCAGCTGCAGAATCGACCAGCGTGCCAGGCCGACACGGCTGGCCAGCCGGGGTAGACGCCCGATCGTGACGCGCGGACGGTGAGAGTGGTGTCGGTATCGCGGTCGACGTGGATGTGACTGTTCCAGTACTGCACTAGCACGACGGCCGCGAAGGCGGTGAGCGACTATCAGCGATTCGCCGAAGATTAGCTATTCCCCACAAGCGCGGACTGAACACAGAGTCCGTGCGTGCCGTACCGGGACAGTGGCCAGTCGTGATCGCTGAGGCACCGCCACTCAGTTTCCACCGAAAACCGGCCAGTCTCTTTTCCCTCGACAGCAGAACTGTTGTGCTACTGGCTGATGCAATCCGCACGCACACTAGAAACGTACGATCGACGATCACACTGCCACCGAACCCTGGCCGCAGCGTCTTCGCCAGCCTGGGGTCGTTGTGTGGCCGCAGGGCGTACCAAGCGTAAACAACACGCATTGCAACGACTTTCGGCTGCGCGGATCAGCCGGCCGACTCGCCGCCGATGATCTGTCGCTGCACGGTCTGCGACGCACGCAGCAGCAGGTCGGGAGCGACCGCGGACAGCGAACTGGCCACCGCAGCGGCCAGCAAGGCCTGACCCCAGGCAAACGGGTCCACTGGGGTGCAGCCGAACACGTGGCTGAGCCCGGGGATGCTGACCACCACCATGAGTGCGCCGAGCGAGCCGGCCGACGTCAACACCACCAGCGGGGCGCGCGAGTCGACCAACGTCTGGGCGAGTTGCGTGCTGACCAAGGCGATCAATGCGACCGTCGCCGCGCGGCGTCGGGTGCCGGTCACGCTGGCCATCGACCACCCCAGCGTGGCGCCGAACGTGGTGGACGCACCACGAATCCCGATTGCCCGCCACATCGCTGCCTCGTCCCGCTCGACCTCGGCGGTGCCCGTCTGCGGGCTAACGGCCAGGGCGGCGGCGGGCAGCGCGTCGGTCAGCATGTTGACCAACAGCATCTGGCGGGCGTTGAGCACCGAACGCCCGGTCAAGATGGTGGTCAGCAGTGCAAAGCACACCTCGCCGAGGTTGCCCCCCAACAACATCGACACCGCCGACTGCACCCGCCGCCACAGCTGCTGGCCTTCGTCGAGGGCGTCGAGCAGCGCCTCGATCCGCTCATCGAGCAGCACCACATCGGCCGCGGTGCGGGCCGCATCACTGCCGCGCGCGGCCACCCCGATGCCCACGCTGGCTGCCCGGATCGCGGCGGCGTCGTTGACACCGTCGCCGACCATCGCTGTGACCAGCCCCGCCCGCTCAAGGGTTTGGACCACGTCGATCTTGTGTTCCGGCGTCATCCGCGCGAAGACCACTCGCGACGCGACGGCCGCGGCCCGCTCGTCGGCGGACAGCGCTTCCCAGTCGCTGCCGGTAATCACCTGGTCGGCAGCGACGTCGATGCCCAGCTCTTGGGCGATCACGGCCGCGGTAGCCGGGTGATCGCCGGTGATCAACCGGACGCCGATATCACGCTTGGCGAGTTCGTTCAGCACGGCCCGGGCCATGGGTCGAACCGTGTCGGCCAATCCGAGCAGACCGACAGGGGTGAGATCAGACTTGCACAGGGTCTCCAGCAGATCGGGATCGGTCGCGGCGGCCGCTGCTTGATCCGGGCTGAGATGGCGCTCGGTCACCGCCAGCACCCGCAACCCGCTGGCCGCCATCTCGTCGATCTGCTGCGTCAACGGTTCATCGTCATGGAGCAACGCCGACGCGAGCACCTCGGGTGAACCCTTGATGGTCAGCCGGGTGCCGACGAGCGCGGCTGCGAACGGACGACCGGACTGGAACGGCAGGAACGCGTCACGCGTCAGCCGTGGTTGCGGCTGCGAGCCGTCGCCGCGAACCGCGGGATCGCCGGCGGCCTGGTGTATCGCATCGTCGGTGGCGTGGTCGACACGGTGGGTGTGCCTGGCATAGCTGGTGCTCAGCGCCGCATCCAGTACCTGTCCGGAGGTGAAGCCCGTCATTGGGTGCACCGCTTTGACCTTCAGCCGGTTTTCGCTCAGCGTGCCGGTCTTGTCGAAGCACACCACGTTCAACCGGGCCAGCGCTTCGACCGAGTGGGGGTTGCGGATCAGCACCGATTCGCCGGTGAGCCGCCGCGCGGCCGATAGCTGGGCCAGTGTCGCCACCAGCGGCAAGCCTTCCGGAATGGCAGCAACGACCAGCGTGATCGCACTAGACACTGCCTCGCGCAACGGGGTGCCCCGCGACACGCTCAGCAACCCCACCAGGCCCCCGCTGGCCATACTGAACGGCAACGCCCGGCTGGTGATCCGCCGCAACTGTCGCTGTAGGCCGATCTCCTGCAACTTCCTCGGAGCCATCGCCAACGCCCGGCGCATCTCCGAGCGCGAACCGACCGCAGTCACCACGGCCACCGCCGTGCCGGCGACCATCGTGGTGCCGGCATAGAGCATGCAGGTGCGTTCGGCCAGCGGGGCGCCCGGCGTGGGTTCGGTCTGCTTGGCCACCGGCAGCGATTCGCCGGTGAGCGTGGATTCGTCGACTTCGACATTCAATGTGTGCAGCAGCCGGGCGTCCGCAGGGATCACCTCGTCGGCATGGACTTCGATGATGTCGCCCAGACGCAGCCACTTGGTCGGCACTTTTTCGCGGCGCTGTGCTTCCAGCGGGCCCACGCGCCGTCGCGCAGGCGGGTCCTGGACGGCCAGCAGGCGATTCAGGGTGCGTTCGGCGTGCAGCTGCTGCTCGGCCGACAACGCGGCGTTGACCAAAAGGACGCTACCGACCAGGACCGCATCCAGCGGCGAGCCGAGCAGCGCGCTGGCCAACGCGCCGGTGGCCAGCAGCGGGGTGATCGGGTCCGACAGGTCGCCGCGCATCTCGACGGCGAAATCGCGGACAATTCCCCACGACGCCGCGGTGGCGCCGTGCAGTGCGCGAACCGGTGGCAGCTGTTGCCACCATGCGGATTGTTCTTCCGCGTGTTCGTCCGGCGGGCGGGGCAGCAGCCGCTGCACCTCCGCCACCGGTAGGGCGTGCCAGTCGTGGCTGGTTTCGGGCTCGGGTAGCGGGTCCCGGAAGACCTTTCCGGCCGCCCGGTATCCGAGCCACAGGCCGGCGACCATGCCGACATTGACCGATGCCGAACTACGTCCTGGCACACCGGGAACCAACATCAATGCGCCGATCGCCGAAGCCGAGGCCGACAGCCGGACGGCATTGTTGGAGGCGGCGCGCGCGGCGGGCAGTGCGTGCAGCACACGCCAGGCGCCGGTCAGGTCCGACACAAACACGTCGGCATCCCACGGCGGAGGATGCCGGTCCCGGAGCACGCCGATCGTGACGTCGGACCGATGCTCGGCGCGCATTTCCGAGGTGGTCAGCAACGCCACGGTGGCGCCGCCGACCTTCAGTTCTGCGACAGCTGCCGCGACCGCGTAGTCGATCGACCCATCTGAGGGATACAATTGGTCGAATCCTTGTGCCAGAGAACGTAATCCATCGTCATCAAGGGAATAGACCCGCGGCTGCGAGCGTCGCGCTTCGGTAAGAACAGCCGCGGCGAACGGATCGCGAACCGGGCTGATCAGTGCCTCGCCGGTACTGCCGGCTCCGGGGATATCTGCCAGCTTGTGCCACCCCGGCTTCAGGCCATCTTGATCGAGTGCGGCTCGAACCGCTTCCCAGGCATGGGCGCGTACCGAATTCTCCACCCCCAGAACGCGACTGACCATCAAGTCATCGGTATACAGCGCTCGCGGGTCGATCATGATCGCGTCAATCCGGTCGAGTGTCCGCAGGACACGGGGACGCAGCACCAGCGCGTCGTAACGGGCGGTCAGGCCGCAGCTCATCGCGCAGCCGAATGCCTCGCGCACGGTACGCAACGGCTTTGGGACCGCAGCCAGCGCGGCAGCACCGGCCGTGTCGAGGTTGCGTGACAGCAGACCGACCACAGCGCCGGCGCCGATGCCGGCCAGGCCAATGCGGTTGGCGTAGTGTTCCGCGGGCCCGTCGGGCGGACTCGGGCTGCTTCTGGGCGTCAAGGCCGCGTCGTCCGGCACCGGCTGGCTGCCCAGCCCGGATTCATGCCGAGACCAAGACAGCCGACCGTTCCACGCCTCGGCCGCCAGCATCGCGCGGGTAGCGGCCTCCGCGGCCGCCGCCGTCGGCGACAGCGTCAACGCGGCCGTCGCCGAGTTGACGAAACCGAACAAAACATCGGCGCCGTCGGGCCCGAGGCGTCGTTCCAGCTCTCGGCGCACTCGCGGCAGGTGGTCCGCCAGCGTCGGCGGCACGGCCACCAAGTCGGGCAGTCTGGGCAGTCGCAGCAGGCTGCCGGTCAGTGAAAGGCCAAGGCCCACGGTGGCGGCCGTGGCTGCCACCATCCGCCCCATCAGCAGCGCATCATCGCCCGGCAGGCTGGCCGGGTGCTGTCGCGCGTCGCGCGTTTGGTCACGTCGTTCGGCATCGGCGACGATCCGGGACAGCTCTGCCGCCGAGGGTCCGTCGGCGTCCACGGTGACCACTAACCGCGCAAGGGTGCGGTTCAGGAAAGCTTGGCGTACCCCGCGCGTTGCGCGGGCGGCCGCCAATACGTCGGCGGCGATCGCCGAGGCGTGCTCACCACCGAGGCCGCGCACCTCGATCCAGCGCCGCGGACCGTTGCTGCTGGTGCGCCGTGCCGGTGGGCCGCCGATCGCCTCGATCACCACGCCTGCTGTCGCGCGCGTCAACGCCGAAACATCTGGGGTGGCACGGGCCAATGACCTGCTCATGCTCGCCGCGACGTTGCCGCCCATCAGGGCGGTACTTGCGGCGGTGCCCGCGACGACAGCGCTCGCGGTAACCGCCATCCGGGTGCCTGCTGCGGCGGCCCGTAACGGCGCCAGCACGCCCAAACCGGGAAGACCACGTCGCGTGATCACCGTGTTCACATTACCTAGTAGCAAGTTCTTGAGACCTTTTACAGCTAATGAATCGGCCGTACGCCGAATTGTCACGCCTCATCTCGACGTTCGCGGCACACGTGGATTGACGCCGGAATGGATGAAGCGGGCGGCGCGTCGCTGAATCCGGTGGTTGAGACCGCGGGTGCGATTCGGCTGGCCGAACACGCGCATCGGCTCGCTATAGAAGACTTTCTTGGCCGCTTCGACAAGGACCAGGTAGGTGACGATGAACACGGCCAGTGCGGCATAGAACTGCCACGGCAGCGGGGCGAAACCCAGTTTGCGGCCCAGCGGCGTAACGGTGAGCACAAAGCCGATCACGTCCACCGACATCAGCGTCACCGTCAGCAGCGTGCCCGGCCGGCTGCGCAGGAACGGCACTCTGCGGGTGCGGATCGCGAAAACGATAAACGTTTGGGTGAGAAGGTTTTCCAGGAACCACCCGGTGTGAAACGCCACCTCCCCAGCGTGCAGGATGCCGAGCATGAAGCCGAACGTCAAGAAATCGAACAGCGAGTTGATCGGGCCGAACGTGAGCATGAACCTGCGGATGAATGCGACGTTCCAGTGCGATGGCGCATCACATTGCTCCTCATCGACCCGGTCGGTGGGGATCGCCAGCTGGGAGGCGTCGTAGAGCAAGTTTCCCAGCAAGATCTGGCTGGCCAACATCGGCAGAAACGGCAAAAACGCCGAAGCCGCTGCGGCGCTGAAGGTGTTGCCGAAGTTGCTCGATGTGCCCATGAGCACGTACTTGATGGTGTTGGCGAAAATCTTTCTGCCCGTGGCCACTCCGGTGGCCAGCACACCCAGATCCTTCTCCAGCAGCACCACATCGGCTGCGTCCTTGGCCACATCGGTTGCGGTGTCGACGGAGATGCCGACGTCGGCGGCGTGCAGGGCCAGCGCGTCGTTGACTCCGTCGCCGAGGAAGCCCACTGATCGTCCGGTACGCCGCGCGGCGGTGATCACGCGCGCTTTCTGCTCGGGTGAAATGCGGGCAAAAATGCTGTAGTTCTGTGCGGCGTGCTCGAATTCGTCGTCGCTGAAATGTTCCATCTGCGCGCCGGTGATCGTCCCTTTTGAGACCAAACCCAAATCGGCGCAAACTTTCTCGGCTACCCGCGGGTTGTCGCCGGTGGCGATTTTCACCTCGATGCCCAACTCTGCGAGCTGCGCAAGGGATTGTCGCGCGGCGGACTTGGGCTCGTCGGCAAACACGCAAAACCCCACCAGCATCAGCTCCGATTCGTCGTCGGCGGTGATGGTGGTCAGCTGTGGCGCCGGCTTGACTGCCACGGCAACCACTCGGCGCCCGGCGGCGAACAACGCGGTCAGAGTCTGTTGAGCATTTTCTGGTGTGCTCGGGCAGCGACTCAGCATCTGCTCGGGTGCGCCCTTGACCACCAGAAGCCGCTTCTCTTCGTCATCAACCAAGGCCGATGTTGCTCGCCGGGTGTGGTCGAATGGCAAAAAGGCCACCCGGACAACGTCATCGCTGACGAGCTGCTGTGCACTTGGGTGCGCCCAGAGTGCGCTGTCCAGTGCGTTGGTGACGGCGCCGCCTGCGGCGGGATCGAGGTCAGAGGCCAGCAGTGCCAGACGCAGCACCGAATCGTTATGCTCTCCGGCCGGGTTGACGGTATCGACCAAGCTGATGCGGCCCTCGGTCAGGGTTCCGGTTTTATCGGTGATCAGAATGTCGAGGTCGCCGAAGTCTTCGATGCATACCAAACGTTTGACCAGCACCTTGGCTTTGGCCAGTTGTCGGGAACCGGTCGCCAGGCTGGTGCTGACCACCGCAGGGAGCAGCTGCGGCGTGATACTGACCGCAATGGCCAGCGCAAACAGCGCCGAATTGATCAGCGGCCGGTGCAACATCAAGTTGGTGACCAAAATCAGCACGGTCAGGGCGATCGCGACTCGGAGCAGCAGATAGGAAAACCGACGAAGACCGGCCTGAAACTCGGTCTCTGGTTGCCGCTCACTCAAACCGGTCGCAATCCGGCCGAACTCAGCGCGATTACCGGTGGCATAAACAACGGCCAGGCCCTCGCCCGCGCTCACGATCGTGCCCATGAAGGCCAGATCGGTCATATCGGTCAGCGCGGCGTCGGCCGGCACCGGCAGTGGCGACTTTTCGGAGCCGGTGGATTCCCCGGACAAAATACTTTCGTCGCATTCCAATGCCGCGGAATGGATCAATCGCACATCCGCGGGCACCGCCTGTCCAAGGGAGAGTTGGATGACATCGCCGGGGACCAGATCCCGGACTTCGACATCGACGAACCTCCCGTCGCGCCGCACAATCGCGGTGTGGCGGATGCGGGAGTGCATAGCAGCTGCGGCCTGCTCGGCGCGGTACTCGTTAAAAAACCCCAGTCCGATGCTGGCCGCCAAGATCAGACCGATGATCAGCGCTTGGTTGTCGTCGCCGAGGAAGTACGACAGCACGGCGGTCACGGCCAGCAGGATCAACACCGCGTTGTTCAGCTGGCGACCGAGTACGACCCAGGCGCTGACACGATGGGTGCGGATTGCGTTGGGGCCATACTGCGTCAAACGTTCGCGTACCTGGGCGCCCGACAGTCCATCGGCCGAGCTATCCAGCTGGCGTAAAACCTGCTCCACCGGCGCGGCAGCCACCACATGAACGGTCAGCGGTTCGCGGATCGCCTGGAGGGGCACCGCCGCAGCCTAACCGCCAGCAACGCTAAGCGGAGGAGCCGTTTAGGCCTCTCTTCGGGGGGCTTTCGTTACTTGCGGACCTGTCGAAACAGCTTTAGCGTGCGACGCGCGTTTTGATGCTCGAGGCTATATCGCATCGGCCTTGCCTGCCGGATGATTGGTGTGGACGCGCGGCAGCTCCGCGCGACAACTCAGGTTTCAGAGAGGCTTCACCATGCGAACCGTCTATCACAATCAGCTAGCCGATTTGACCACGCAACTAGGAGAGATGTGCGGGCTGGCCGGGGTGGCAATGAAGCTGGCAACCCAGGCTCTGTTAGAGGCTGACATTGGCGCCGCTGAGCAGGTGATCTCTGATCACGAGCGGATCGTGGCGATGCGAGCGCAAGTGGAAAAAGAAGCGTTCGCGCTGCTGGCGTTGCAGCAACCGGTAGCCGGCGAGCTGCGGGCCATTTTCAGTGCCATACAGATCATCGCCGACACGGAACGAATGGGCGCGTTGGCTGTGCATGTAGCCAAGATCGCCCAACGGGAGTATCCAAAGCACGCGCTTCCCGAGGAAGTCCGCGAGTGCTTCGCTGACATGGCCAACGTGGCAACCGCATTGGGCGACAGCGCAAAACAGGTACTGGTATCCCACGACCCGCAGCATGCCGCCCAACTTCATCAACAAGACGACGCGATGGACGATCTATATAGGCATTTGTTCAGTGTGCTGATAGATCGAGAATGGACGCACAGCATCTCCGCCGGTGTCGAAACGGCGCTGCTGGGCCGCTTTTACGAGCGCTTCGCCGACCACGCCGTGGAAGTCGGCCGCCGCGTCATCTTCATGGTCACCGGCGTTCTGCCTACTGAGGACGAGATATCCACCTACTGAGCCAGCCCCCAAAGGGGCGGAGCGTGAACTCGACGATTCTTGGCCGGTGGTGCCGGCGCTTGAGATGACAAAAGGCCCGGTTGTCGTGGCTTTGCGCCCTTCCCGGCTGGCGAGGGATTGGTGCAGCATCTAACTCGGCTTCGACGATGCCGTCGACGTGCATGGAAGTGTCCAACGGAGAGGGAGGTCGCGATGAGGTCGCTGGTCGTCTGTGTTTCGATTTCGCACGGCAACACGCGCCGGGTAGCCGATCGGATGGCCGAGGTGCTCGACGCCCAGGTTGTCGAGCCGGAAGCCGTAGATGCCAACAAGATCGCCGAGTATGACCTTGTTGGGTTCGGGTCGGGTATCTATTTCATGGCGGTCCACCCGAGGTTGTGGCGGCTGGTGGGCCGTTTACCGCACGTCGATCAGATCCCGGCGTTCACGTTCTTCACCAGCGGCGCTTCGGAAATCCCGGTGGTGAGCTATAGCCGACCGATCCGTGGCCGGCTGGCGTCGAAGGGCTTTCGCGTGCTGGATTCGTTCAGCTGCCGCGGGTTGGACACGTTTGGTCCTTTGTGCCTTGTCGGCGGCGTGAACAAAGGACGGCCCAATAACCACGACCTCGATCAGGCGGCCGGGTTTGCGGCGCGTCTGCGCGCACAGGTCGCCCCAGAAACCGCCGGCTGACCGATGCCCGAACAGTCCGACGCCGGCGTCCTTGAGTTGGTGCGGGCGCTCACGGCCGAAGTTCGCCCCCAGATGCCTCCTCCCGCCGTGACGCTCGACAGCCGGTTCGATGATCTGGGGCTCGGAAGCCTGGAGTTGGCCGAGTCGCTGCGACGGGTTCAAAACGCATACGGGGTGGCGCTGCCCGCACACCTGCTCAGCCAAGCTGAAACGCCTCGTGACCTGCTGCGGGCCCTATCTTCGAGCCGTGTTCCCGCGGGCTCGGGTTTCGGCGTCCCATCGGCTCTGGCGACCGCCGAGGCCAGCCCGGCACCCGCGCCGGCGACCGCGGTGACGTTGATCGACGCGCTCGACTGGCACGTGGGCGCCACCCCCGCGCGGACACACATCCGCATCCTGGACGAGGACGGCAACGCCGATGAAGTCACCTATGAGTCGCTTCATCGCCAGGCGGCCGCGGTGGCGGCAGGGTTGTTGCAGGACTATGACGTCATGCCCGGCGACAGGGTCGCGATTATGTTGCCCACCAGCCGGGCCTACTTCACAACTTTCACCGGCACGGTCCTCGCCGGTGCGGTGCCCGTGCCGCTGTATCCGCCGGCCCAGCCTTCGCAGCTGGCTGAGCATCTGCGCCGCCACATCGGCATCCTGCGCAATGCCGGGGCCGCGGTCCTGGTCACGGTGCCAGAGGCCGTTGCTCTGGGTCAGCTGCTGCGTTCGAATGTGGACAGCTTGCGCCAGGTGGTCGTCCCCGAATCCTTGATGGGTACCCTCGGCGGCGTGCTTCCCCGACCCCGCTGTCTTATGGTCAGTCGGATCGGCAGACCGGTGACACAACCGGCGATCATCGATATCAAACTGGCGTCAAAAGACGGACGCCCCATTGATCGGTACAGGGCACAGGTCGAAGACGTCGTCACCGATCATCTTTCCCAGATCCCGCAGTTGATCGACCGCTTCGTCGACGGCGTGATCAGCGTGACATGATCAGGATCAGCTCGTCGGCGACGAGGCGCAGTGAGCGTTCAGCGGCGCGGGGCATCAGCTAACTACTATGTGCTAGTCAAGCCATCTACGGCGCTATTTTAATTCTGAGATCTCAATGGCAGGCCTCAGATGGACAATCGCACACGAACTTGGGCATTTGACAATGCATGGATTTCCCACGGCCGCTGATATCGAAGCACAGGCAGACTAGTTCGCTGTGGAATTTCTGACACCGACATCATTGGCCGCCCCGGACCTCAAAGGATTGACAATTTGACGACGCTGGACGTCTGAGGTCACAGAGAAGCCCGTCGAGAAGATCGTGGAACGCGTGCGCGTGGAGACCACGACCGCTGCGCTCACCGCCGCAGAGGCCGCCGCGATTGTTCTTCGGTCTCCGCGCGCGTGTCGCACCGTGCTGGAGGCGTGGGCCGCCGAGGCAGGGCATCACGCCGGCGACTTGGCGATCGCCACTGCCGCCCAGCGATTGCGCTCCGCACTGCGCACCGATGACTTCCTCGCCCGCCACGGCGGCGACGAATTCGTCGCGCTGTTGTTCGGTCAAGCCGACCGAGCCGCACTCGAGCAGCTCGCCGGGCGACTGCACGCCGCACTGGCCACACCGCTCCACGTCGCCGGAACCCCCCGCAGCCTGACAGCCAGCATCGGCATCGCCCAGGTCAGATCCGCCGATCCTCGCGACGCCGCGCAGATTATGCGTGCCGCCGACGCCGCCATGTACAAGGCTAAGGAGTACCGCGCAACCACCCACTTCGCAGACAACGGTTCCCAGGTGCCCGAACCTCTCAGCGGAGCTAGAACGGCAGCCTCAAGGGCGAGACTCGCGATGAGCTGGCTGCCTGCCGCGCACAGCGCTTCCAGGTCGGCAAGTGTCGCAGCGACAGCGTCGCGGGTGAGGCACAGGCTGACCGGTCAGTCGGCGGAGCGCGTTGTGAACGGATTTGTGAACGAAACACGGCGCAACTGACGAGATCGCATGGCAGGCAGCGGCACAGATTGGACGAGTGATGGCCCGCGACCTTTACGTTTGAGACGCGGGAGACTCCAGGAAACCGGGACTGGCTAGCTCATAACCCAGAGGTCGCAGGTTCGAATCCTGTCCCCGCTACCAGCGGAAACGCCCCCCGGAGACTCCTCCGGGGGCCATTTTCATGCCGGATGGACACGTGTTTGGACACATTAGGCGTGCTAAACATCTAAGAATCGCCTTCGTCGGCCGGATCCCAGCGGGAACATTTCGTCGGTAATGCGCGACTATAGAGTTGTGGATTGCGAGGTGGCCCGGGAAGCGTTGTCGGCCCGACTCGACGGCGAGCGAGAGCCTGTGCCCTCGGCGCGCGTCGATGAGCACCTCGATGATTGTGCCGCTTGCCGCGCTTGGTTTGATCAGGTCGCCAGCGAAGCTCGCGGCCTGCGTCGGCTAGTCGAGTCCCGGCCGGTTATCGCACCTCTTGTTCCCTTGGAGATCGGGCGGATCTCGCCG
>Ga0182012_10002450_pt1 | contig 20040 bp, 12 predicted proteins | sample 612S2SmetaG_FD_120486 | JGI IMG/M metagenome (GOLD analysis project Ga0182012, IMG submission 120486) | Permafrost microbial communities from Stordalen Mire, Sweden - 612S2S metaG | ecosystem: Environmental > Terrestrial > Soil > Wetlands > Permafrost | place: Sweden: Stordalen | collected...
AGATGCAGGAGGCTGTTGCCTGCGTCGCCACTCCACCCACGTTAGCAGCATCCGTGTTCGCGGCAAGCGCGATGTTGGTGGTGTTGGCCGCCGTAACGCGGGTTTGGGCAGCGTAGACTGCGCCAGCCCTGGCCGCGCTGGTCACCTCAATCGCGTAATACGCCACGCGGCCCATCTCCGTCGCGCCAATCAGCATCAGCATAAATACCGGCATCAGGAATGCAATTTCGAGAAGCGAACTGCCCTCGTCATCCCGTCCATGCGTGTTCCGTTTATGCGAGCCTGCGCAAATCGGCGCTGCAAAACAAGTCCGAATTGTCCTCTGGAAAACAGGGGTCATGGCTCATTCCACCAATCTGGGTGAGGTAAGAGGTGACGACGAATTCTTGGTTGCATAGTCGTCATCCGTGAATGTGGTGCCGCCGGTCATCGTAAGCGAGGCGGCAATGATAGGTGTGTAAAAAGTGGTCGCGCTTCCGTTGCTGAAATTCAAGGCGGCATCGGGAAAATACAGGATGCCCTGCATCGTGGCGTTGGTGCCGCCGAGAAGCGTTGCGGTTTGGGTGTCCGACCGGTCCTGATAGAAGAGAATGCCGTTGAAGGTGCCGCTGGTTGGCGCGGTAAAGTTGAAGGCCGCTCCGTTATTGAAAGTCACCTGACCGCTGTTCGTGATGTAAAACGTGACTCCGTTGCCGCCTAGAATCGTCCCATTGCCGAAATTGAGACTTCCCGTAATCACATAGATCCCCGGATTTACCGTGACCGTATTTCCGTTGCCTCCCACGGTGAGCGACGTGTAGCACACCAGGTTGCCGCTCTGCGTTGTGCTGTAGTTCGACCCCGGCCCAACGTGATAGGAGAGTCCACCGCCGTTGTAACTGTACGCCGGGTTGCTGGTGCACGAGCCTGCCGAGTAAGTTGGTGGAGACAGATAGGCTAGGGGATCGCTAACCGCGACAATACCAGTACTGGGCGTAGGAGAAATGGTTCCGTTGCTTGCGGAATAAGAGCCCACGACTGCAATCGAATCTGTTGACACGGTAGAACCGCCGGAAACGGAAATAGCAGCGCTGTTGCTGGAATCGTCAACGATTCCGCAATCGGGCGAGTTGATTGTGGAGCCGCCGGTGGAGGTCAGTGTCGTGCCCGTTGCCTGGAGGAGGTAAATGCAATTCGGATTCCTGCCCTGCGACGCCACTGCTCTGGCACTTACGCTCATGTTGGCAATGCCGAAAACATTCATAAAAAAGGTTGGTGAACTCTGCGTTACGATGACCTCTAGATACCCGGATTGACCGGCATACGCCCCATATAGAGGCGTTGGCGTGGCGTCGCCGGAAGGATTCACGCTCACTGTGGCCCCATTGGAACCGTTTGTAAAGCCATTGAGTGCAGCAGCGGACTGGGCCGCCGTCGTCCAGTCGCCGTAATTCAACTCCGAAGCACCCGCGATCGCAGCGCTGTCGGCGGCCGATTGGACCTTCTCTTTTTCTATTGTCAGCATACCTACGTCGGCGGCAAACCCGAGGAATCCGAGGAGAACTGGAAAACAAAGCGCAGCCAGCAGCAGTGTCTGGCCGTCATCACGGCGTAGGTGATGGCAAAGGCTGCCATCGCGAAATTGCCAAGCCTGGGCGTAAATAGGTGGGGACGGTTTCAGGTCGGACGCCTGACCTACGGAGTTCGAAATAGACGTCACGGGATTCACGTTACTAGGGTAACGGGACGTGGTTACCGCGTCAATCGCTTTTCGTGATATGTAACCCGTTAGTTGCACGACAACTCGGAATCGATTCCCAATCTGGAATTCGAAGGGGCTCATCAGCCGTGCGTCCTTGGATGGTTACGCAAAAATAGAATGGGCGATCACTCTTACGAGGGACCGCCCTTTCGTCCGATTTTTTTGGAGGTCTGGTTTCGCTTTCCAGACTGCAACTTTGTAATGTCCGAATCCTCAGTTTCCCGCCTGCCGTCGCCGACGTTTCCCTGGCTCTTCCGCCATGACTCCCGTCACAAAAGCCTTCCGGTCTCCACCCCCGAACTCCGAGGAACCTCGGAGTTCTTCGCGAGTCTCAGCGCCGATTCTCTGTGTGGACCTAGTCCGCTTTCTCCTGCTGGAAGATCGCTCTTCCGTTGAATTGAGAGTAGTCCTGTTCTTGTGTGAGAATACGACTTTGGAAAAATTTTCGGATGTGCAAAAACGCGCTCCAGTGTGGAAAATTCTCGGCTGCAGGTTGGAATGCCAGTAGAATAAAACCAGCGGAATCAATGGTTTCTATGGAATTCTCAAAGCGGACTGCATGGAATACGGAAGAGAGCGATCTGGCTAGGGCGTATCGCGATCGGCTAGACGCGGGGCTGCCTGTGGCCGACCTGACCGCCTCGAATCCGACCCGCTGCGGTTTTGAATATGCGGCGAATCTGCTGGATCCTCTCATCGGACCAGGTGCCTTTGACTACGATCCCGATCCGCGAGGCACGCTCGAAGCTCGCAAGGCCGTTTGCAGGTATTATGCCCGCCACGAGGTCCACGTTTCGCCCGAACAGATAATGCTAACCACAAGCACAAGTGAAGCTTACGGATATCTCTTCAAGTTGTTGATGAATCCAGGCGATACCATCTTTGTTCCCCAGCCCGGCTACCCGCTCTTTGATTTTCTTGCCCAGGCGGAATCGGTCGAGTTAGCCCAGGCCCCGCTTTTCTACGACCACGGTTGGCAACTCGATCTGGAAGGCCTGCGCCAACAAATCACGGCGAGGACTCGCGCCGTCGTTCTGGTCCATCCCAATAACCCTACCGGTCACTTCACTAAATTGAACGAAGCAAAGGATCTGGCGGCGATTTGCCGCGAACACGGTTTGGCGCTGATCGTGGATGAGGTTTTCCTGGACTACGCGTTGGATTCCAGCGATCCCTGGCCGGATCACTGCAGTTTTGCCGCGCGAGATCTCGGCGTGCCAACGTTTATCGTTAGCGGAATCAGCAAGATATGCGGACTTCCTCAGATGAAGGTTGCATGGTTGGTTGCCCGCGGTCCGGATTCGCAACAGGCCTTGGCGCGGCTTGAAGTCCTTGCCGACACGTGGCTATCCATGAACGCGCCCATCCAGCAGGCCTTTCCGATCTGGCTCGACGCGCGCGACATAATTCAAGGCCAGATCCGGCAGCGGGTTCGCGAAAATCTCGCGGAATTGGATCGAGCTCTCACCGGACAATCGCAAGACGGTGGCGAAGCTCTCGTCAATCGGCTGCGGATCGAGGGAGGATGGTACGCAATTCTGCGTATTCCGGCGCTTCACCGCGACGAGGTGACAGTACGGGAACTCCTCGACCTTGGAGTCTGGGTGCATCCCGGCTACTTTTTCGGCATGAGTCCTTCCGGTTGGCTGGTCGTCAGCCTTCTTACCCCGATACTGGAGTTTTCCACAGGACTCTCAGTACTTTTGGTGTATTTGCACCAGAATCACAAGAGTTACCTGTAAGGCGAAATAGTCAATCTTTTACATAAGGTGTTTTTGTGTAAATACAACTAATCAATATACTTAGTGGATGATTTTTGAGGTTTAGCCATCGAGTCGGATTCGTTACTGGGTTCTTTCCAAAGATGATCGTTGGTCTCGAAAACTCCGGCCGTGCGGGCACCCAGGTTGCGGAGATGACCTTCAGAACTGGAAGGGGGGCTTCCGGATCATTTGGTCTGCAAAGGAAATCCGTGTTACGCTGGCGCTGTGATTGACCTTGCAATGTTCTCGATGACCTGTTGTCGTGCCGCCCAGGCACACCAGGCCTGTTGTTGTCGTCCTGTTGTGCGCTAGCGAACATTCGCTGCCCAGACGTCGTTTAGAGTCAATCCACTCCTCCTTTTAGCTTTGGGAAATTCCTTACGTGATCCTGCATCGGCACACCTCTACTTTCCGTGCGCTTACCTGTTGTAGCGGGCCAGCCGAAGCGCCCTGTTTTTGCGCCTGAATCCTCCTGCGCAGTCCCACTCGAAAAACTAATTTCAAGCACCTTAACTGGAGTTCCGTTATGCGCTCGTTGCAGCTTTTTCCTCCTGTACGTCGATGCATTCTGGTCTTGGCCTTCCTGGGATTTCCCGCGCTGGGTCACGCGCAACTTGTCGGCGGCACCATCGCGGGTGACGTGGCCGATTCCGGCAACGCCACGGTCGCTGGAGCGCAGGTGATTATCCGCAACCTGGAAACCGGAGGAGTTCGCCAACTCGTCACCACCCAGAGCGGGTCGTTCTCCGCGCCATCCATCCCGGTTGGCACCTACTCCATCGCCGTCACCAAGGAGGGCTTTGCCCCGCTCAAGCGCACTGGCATCGTGCTCACGGTCGGCCAGAGCATCGAGCTGCATCTGGCCCTCAACGTTGGCTCGGTCCAACAGGCGGTAACGGTTACCGATGTGCCGACGACGGTTGAGATTTCTACCTTGCAGTCCCAGGGCCTGGTCGACGAGCGCCAGGTGAAAGAGCTGCCGCTCAATGGCCGCAGCTTCGATCAGTTGCTTCAACTCAACCCGGCCGCGGTCAGTTACACGACGCAGCGCTCAGGGGGTGTGGGCACCTCCAACTCGTCGGTTGGCAACATGTTTTCAATCTCTGGCCGCCGCCCGCAGGACAATCTCTTTCTCCTGAACGGGATCGAGTTCACCGGCGCGTCGCTGATCAACGTGACGCCTGGCGGCACGAGCGGCCAGCTTCTTGGCGTGGAGGCGGTGCGCGAATTCAATGTGGTGACCGATACCTACGGCGCCAACTACGGCAAGCGCAGCGGCGCGCAGGTCTCCATCATCACTGCTTCGGGCAGCAACGATGTACACGGATCGGTGTATGAATTCCTACGCAATTCGGCCCTCGATGCCCGCAACTATTTCGACCAGGCGCAGATTCCAGAGTTCCAGCGCAACGACTTTGGCGCGGCTCTGGGTGGGCCGATCCGCCGCGATAAGCTCTTTGCCTTCGCCAATTATGAGGGTTACCGGCAACATCTGGGGCTGAGCGACGTCACCTTTGTCCCCGACGCATCGGCGCGTGCGGCTGCTGTTGCGAGCGTGCAACCGCTGCTGGCCCTGTGGCCGGTGGGTACTACGGAACTGGGCGGCGGCATTGCAGAAGCCTTCTCCAATCCGCCGCAGCATGTCCGAGAAGACTTCGGGACCACCCGATTCGACGACAATCTCTCCCAACGTGACCTGTTCTTTGCCGTCTACACCGTGGACGACAGCGACGCGACCACGCCCTCGGCCAATCCATATTCGTCGATTTACGAGAGGCTGCGTGAGCAGGTGCTCAGCGCCCAGGAGCAGCATGTCTTCTCGCCTTCTCTGCTCAACACCGCTCGCGTCGGCTTTTCCAGGGGTGAATTCGGTTTTCAGGGCATCGTTTCCGGCGGCGTGCCTGGCTGGGTCGGCGGAGCTCCGATCGGGGCCATCGTGATCTCAGGCAGCACTGCATCGAACGGCGCATCGCAGATCACCCAGGCAGGCGCCAACCCCGGCAGCAATAACCTGACCGCGCGCAACCTCTTCACGGTGGACGACCACATCTACTGGACTCGCCGCACGCACCAAATCGAAGCCGGAATATGGCTGCAGCGCTTGCAGTCGAACGACTTCCTGGCGCAGGACCAATTTGGACAAGCTTCGTTCTCGACGTTGAAGACCTTCGAAGCCGGGACGGTTTCGAAGTACACCATTATCCCCGCGCCGACCGAACTGGGCTGGCGCTCACTCTTCGGCGCAGGATTTATCGAAGACACCTGGAGGGCTACGCCGAGGCTGGAGATTCGCGCCGGATTCCGCTTTGAATCCACCAACGGCTGGAACGAAGCCCAGGGCCGCGCCTCGAACTACGGATTTGCCGACGGAGTCTTGAACTCGACGCCAACGGCCGGCAGTTCAGCGCTCACGGAAAATCGCGCCAAATTTATGCCCGAGCCGCGAGTGGGCTTCGCCTGGGATGTCTTCGGCACTGGCAAGACGGCGCTGAAAGGTAGCTTCGGCGTGCATCGCGCTTTACTCGACACGCTCGATTACCGGCTTGATCAGACCGCGCCGTATAACACGACACTTTCGTACAGCAACACCGCGGTTGCCAAGTTGGCATCGCTCTCAACGGCCTCGGCGACCGGCGGCCTGGTTTCGCCCAGCAACGTCCAGCCGGACATCCAGACGCCGACCGTCCTGGCGTGGACGTTGAGGGTCGAGCAGGAGATCGCCCCGGACACTACGCTCACCGTCGGGTACGTGGGTTCGCGTGGCAATCACCAAATCCTTTCTGAGGACCAGAACACGCCGGCTTACGTCATCTGCCCCAACGCTGCCTGCCCAGCTTCACTCGCCGGCGGAACGGTTTATTACACGTCCACTAAGTTGGCGAATTCAAATCTGGCCAACTCGACCTCCTGGATCTCTGAAGGCACCTCGAATTACAACGGACTGGAAGTGGATGTGCGCCGCCAATTTGCTAGTGGTCTCCAGTTGCGCGGCGTCTACACCTTTTCCAGAAACCTCGACGATGGATCGGCCTGGAACACAAGCGTCTCGTCGAACACGCCGGCCTTCGTCTCGTTTCCCGGCAATCCCAAGGTCGACTACGGCCTGGCTGCAACCAACATCAGTCATGCCGCCGCCATCAACGGCACCTGGGAGGTGCCCATCGGCCATGGTCACGCCGTGCTGGCCAACGCCGCGCCGCTGGCCCAGGGCGTTTTCGGTGGATGGACGGTCAGCGGCATCGCCACGTTGCAAAGTGGCTTCCCGTTCTCTCCGCAGCTCGGCTATAACCCTACCGGCAATGGCGACTCGCGCAACCCGTCCCGTCCCGAGTTGAACCCCGGCTTTCACGGCCAGCTGTATCCTAAAACCGCTGCGGAGTGGTTTAATCCGGAGGCATTTTCCGCGCCCATTGCAGGCACCTTCGGGAATGCCTCCCGCGACGGACTGATCGGTCCAGGGCTGACGGATGTGGACCTGTCCTTTGCGAAGAGCACCACCATCCATGAGCGCCTTCGAACGCAGTTCCGCGCCGAATACTTCAACATTCTCAATCACACCAACTTCACCACGCCCAATGCGGTGGTCTTTTCGACCGGGCCGACGCCCGCCAAGCCAACCACAGCCGCGGCGCTTTCGCCGACAGCCGGCGTGGCCACGGCGACGGCGACCACCTCGCGGCAGCTCCAATTCGCGCTGAAGTTTTTGTTCTAGGCTGGCGGGGTTCTCAACCTGCGCGTGATGCCGAGGCGATCAAACCTCGGCATCCTGCAACGAACGTCGCCGGAAGGGAATATAGAGCAACACGAAGAGCAATAGAGCAACCAATTCCGTGGCCACGATGTACCAGGGCCACGGACCCAACAAATCCAGCAAAGAAGCATTCTGCGGCTTTGCACGCAGATACATGTAGTCAGTTTTGTAGACGTAATCGAAAGCGCCTATGAAAACGGCGAGAACGTTCAGCACCAGCATCGCCCGCATCACAGACCATGCGCGGGGCCGCATCAGTCCAGACCAGGCCAGAAAGAGCACCGAGACCACAATCAGGCCATGGTCGACAAAGAACTGTACCGTTCCAAAAGAGGGAAAAGGCTCCCAAAGATTGGGCGTGAGCAGTGCCATCGTCGCCCCCGCCAGCGCCCAGTAATACGCCAGATCGTAGACCAGCCGGTTCAAGGTGAAGAGCGCAAAAATTGTCAGAAAGAGCGAGGCATCGCAAAGCTCCAGCGGCAGATGATCCGGAAAAGTGAGTTGACCTCGGGACGCGAGATAGCCGTAATAGGTAAGCGAATCGATCACCAGCAGGCTGCCCAGGCCGAGCCTTAGCCAACGTGTTTCCGGCGTAAGCCGTCTTTGGAGCACCGCCAATACGCCAGCGAGCGCGACAACGGCGCAGAGGATGGCGAGGTGAACCGTTCCGAAAAGGTGAAAGTTCGTTGGCACAGAATCTCCTATGTCTTCGGAATCGAAAAAAATATCTGACTTTTGCTACCCGTTTGCTTACGGCTTTCGGTCCCGAATTGTTCCCGCATTGGAAAGTTTGCTACTATCGAGAGGTACATGGTCAGCGCCTCCCAAAGCCGCACCTGTTGTTGCCTGTCGAACATTTTCGACGGGTGCCCGTTCTAGTCTCCGATCTCCTCTGAAAAATTGATCGCGATCCAGAATCCTCACCCGTCGCGGACTGCACGGGCGCGTTCTGTTTCTGTCTCCGGCATTCCGCTTCGCTCCAGAAGCCAAAGGAAGCCATGCCGGTTATCGAATCTGAAGTCGAACTGCAATTTGAAAAGAGCGACAAGCGAGCCAGCCGCCCCGCCGCGCGTTTGAGTCATCTGCGGCTGCTGGAAGCGGAAAGCATTCACATTCTGCGCGAAGTCGCTTCGGAGTTTGAGCGGCCGGTGATGCTTTACTCCATTGGCAAGGACTCCGCCGTGATGCTGCGCCTGGCACAGAAGGCCTTTTACCCCGCTCCGCTCCCGTTTCCTCTCCTTCACATCGATACTGGCTTCAAGTTTGCCGAAATGCTCGAATTTCGCGACCGCATGGCCAGATCGATCGGCGCGGAACTGCTGGTCTGGCGCAATGAGCCGGCCATTGCTGCGGGAACCAACCCCATTGCGCTCGATACCAAGCGCTGCTGCGGGCTGCTCAAGACGCAGGCGCTGCTCGATGCGCTGCGCCATTACAACTTCGACGCAGCCTTTGGAGGCGCTCGCCGCGATGAAGAAAAATCCCGCGCCAAGGAGCGCATTTACTCCTTCCGCGATAGTGCCGGGCAGTGGGACCCGAAAAATCAACGGCCCGAGCTGTGGAACCTCTACAACGCGCGTATTCACGCCGGTGCGCATGGCCAGCCGGGCGAAAGCATTCGGGTCTTCCCGTTATCGAACTGGACCGAGATGGATGTCTGGCAGTACATCCATGAGGAGCAGATTCCGGTGGTCGATCTCTACTTCGCTAAAGAGCGCCCCATGTATGTGCGCGGCGAAACGCTCTTGCCGGTCGAACAGGATTTCGTTGCGTGGCGTGGCGAAAAGCCACAGTTGGTCAAGAGCCGTCTGCGCTCGCTCGGCTGCAGCCCATGCACCGGCGCGATTCGCTCGGAAGCGGAAACCATTCCCGACATCATCGCGGAGCTGCTTAGCTTCCGTTCGTCGGAGCGTGCCAACCGTGTCATCGACCACGACCAGGAAGGCTCAATGGAGCTGAAGAAGCGGGAGGGCTATTTCTGATGGCCACGATTGCACCCGCAGCTTTCAACGTAGAAGACTTCCTCGCCGAAGAGCGTGAGAAAGACATACTCCGCTTCTCAACGGCGGGCAGCGTGGACGACGGCAAATCCACGCTCATCGGCCGCCTGCTCTACGACACGCAATCGGTGTATGAGGACCAGGTAAGGTCTATTCAAGGGAAGGGAACTACTGCGCCCGGCCAGATCGACTTTGCGCTCCTCACCGACGGCCTGCGCGCCGAACGCGAGCAGGGCATCACCATCGACGTCGCTTATCGCTACTTCTCGACAGCGCGGCGGAAATTCATCATCGCGGATACGCCCGGCCACGAACAGTACACGCGCAACATGGCTACGGGCGCGTCTACCGCCGATGCCGCCGTGGTGCTCATCGACGCGAGTAAAGGCGTGCTGGTGCAGAGCCGGCGTCATGCGTATATCGCATCGTTGCTGCGGGTGCGGCACATTCTCGTTGCCGTGAACAAGATGGACTTGATTGGCTACGAGGAAGCAGCTTTCCACGCAATCGAGCGCGATTTCCGTGCACTTCTGGGAAAGATTGCTATAGATACAGGCAATCCTGTCGAGCCGATTTTTGTTCCCGTGAGCGCACTGGCCGGCGACAACATCGTACATCGCAGCAGCGCTATGCCCTGGTACGATGGGCCATCGCTCTTGGAACTGCTTGAGGAACTGCCGTCATCTCTCGATACTCGCGACGAGCCGTTTCGCTTTCCTGTTCAGCGCGTATTGCGGCCCGACCAAACCTTTCGCGGATTCGCCGGCCAGATCGCTTCGGGAACCATTCGCCCCGGCGACTCGATCACGGTTGAACCATCCGGCCGTAGCGCGATTGTCGAGCGCATTGTTACATTCGACGGCGACCTCGAAGAATGCCACGCGCCGCTGTCCGTCACGCTGGTGCTGGACCGCGAACTTGACATCAGCCGCGGCGACCTGATCATCTCCTCCGAGACTCCGGCGATGGTCGTCAAGAGGCTCGAAGCCGCACTCGTGTGGATGGATGAGCGGCCGCTGGAAGCGAATCGACGCTATCTGCTCAAGCACACCAGCCACACAGTCCCAGCTTTTATTTCATCCATCGCGCACCGCACCAACATTGCCACGCTGGGCCGCGAACCCGCTTCAACGCTGGAGATGAACGCCATTGGCGTCGTGAACATCGAACTGCTGCGCCCCGTTTCACTCGATCTCTACAGCCACAATCGGGTCACCGGTGCGTTCATCCTCATCGATCCTGAGAGCAATCACACAGTTGCCGCCGGCATGGTTAAAGCGGCAGGTGAGGCCGCTTTGCCGGCTGGGCGCGTCAGTACGGAAGAACGCGCCAGGCGTTGGGGACATCGCGGCGGGGTGCTTGAGCTCAACGGAAAGGTTGAAATTATCGATGCCATCGAGCGCAGCCTATTCCAGGCAGGAATCATCACTGTGCGAATTGAGGCTTGGCCGGGGAGCAGTAGGTCCGGCTTGGTCGCAGTGCTTCAGGAGTCCGGAATTCTCGCCCTGGTGGTTGAGACGGACAACCGCACCCGACTGACCGCGCGAATTCAAGACCATGAAATCACACTCGAATCCGATAACGCGGGCGAAGCCGTTGCGGCCATTCATCAGTTGCTCACAGAGGCCGGCATTCTCGCGGCCCACGGAGAGGCACAATGACAATGAGCCCAATCCCAATCGACTCCATGCAATCGAATGTCAACGCTAAACTTGACCGTGTGCGCGCCTTGCTCGCGGAAGAAATTACCGGCAAGCGCGACGTGTGCCTGACGTGCAGTTTTCAGGCCGAGGATGTTCTGCTCACCAGGCTGGCAATCGAGTTCAATCCAGAGTTGCCCATCCTATTCCTGGACACCGGCTATCACTTCAAGGAGACATACGTCTATCGCGACCAGATCGCGCGCCGCTGGCATCTGAATCTGATGAATCTGTTGCCTAAAGCAACCGTAGCCGAGCAGGAATTGGAACAGGGGCTGCTCTATCGCTCCGCGCCCGACCAATGCTGCAAGTTGCGCAAAGTCGAGCCCCTCTTCAAGGCAGTTGCGGAGTACCGGGTTTGGCTGACTGGCCTGCGCCGGGAACAGGCGAAAAGTCGCGCAGCGCTTGAGGAGTCCTCGCTCTTTACCCTCCCCGGCGGTAAGCAGGTGCTCAAACTCGCGCCTTTGGCAGAATGGACCACGCGCGACGTATGGTACGCCTGCGAACAACTGCAGGTTCCGTTGCTCCCGCTCTATGACAAGGGATATTCATCGATCGGCTGCGAGCCGTGTACCACGCTTCCTCTCGACCCCAACGACCCAAGATCGGGCCGCTGGGCAGGACAGAAGGTTGAATGCGGCATCCACATTGAAGCAGCGCCATCGAGCTAAGCGGCTGAAGTAAGTCAGAGGCTAAGTATGCAGTATCTTATAGGATTCCTCATCGCGCTCTTCATCGCTCTCACTGGTGTCGGCGCAGGCACGGTGACTGTGCCGGTGCTGGTGCTGTTCCTCGGCGTGCCGGCGCCGGTCGCGGTCGCTATCGGACTTATGTTTGCAAGTGCCGTGAAACTCGTGTTGGTGCCGGCACAGATTGCTCGCCGCAACGTTGCGTGGCGCACGCTAGGGCTGATGCTTTTGGGCGGCGCTCCGGGAGTTCTCATCGGCTCGCTCTTCCTCAAGCATTTGGTCACCACCGGCTCGCAAAACTTACTGAACGCGCTGCTCGGCGCGGTGCTGGTCACTACGGCGGCGTGGCAGATAGTTTTCTCATTCCGGCCTATGAATTCGAATCAAGCGGTGCCCGACAAGAGCCGGCTGCTTCCCTGGCTCATGTTTCCCGTCGGCGCGGAAGTAGGCTTTTCCTCCGCAGGCGCAGGGGCGCTGGGCTCCGCGGCTCTGCTGAGTCTCACTCCGCTACTGCCGGCTCAAGTGGTGGGCACGGATATTGCCTTCGGCTTCGTAGTATCGCTCATCGGCAGCGGCGCGCATCTGTTTTCCAACGCAATGAGTCACGCCTCCGATTCCGAACTGCTGATGCATCTCATCGCCGGAGGTATCGGGGGAGCCGTTGCTGGAACGTTGCTCACCAACCGCATTCCGCGCCGGCCGCTTCGCCTCGCCCTATGGATCTGGCTCATGGTCCTCGGCGGCCAGTTCCTCTTCAATAGCATTCAGGTGTGGGCTGCAGCTCGCTAGTTCAGCATTTGCCATTTCTCTTGGAGTCTCAAGGGTGTACTCGCTATAGTCGGAATCACGTCGCGCTCACCATTTCTTACGACGCATGGGGTTCTGCATGCCTGCTGTTTCTACGCGCCTTGCCATTGCCTTTGCCACATTTTCCGTCGTGGTTCCTCCCTGCTTCTGTCAGTTCAACGCTAAAGCCACCGACCTCAAGTACCAGAAGCCGCCGGATGTCATGGTCAAGATGGTCGATGCGCCGCCGACTCCAGTCATCAGCCTGGGACCAGCGACAAGTGCAGGACCGCGCATGATGCTCATCGAGCAATCGTCCTCGCTGCCCACGATCGCTGACCTGGCCGAGCCTGAGTTGCGGCTTGCTGGCCTCCGTTTCAATCCAAAGGTTGAAGCGCCCAGCCGCACGCGTTACTTCACATCGCTGAAGCTGGAAGCGCTGCCGGGTGCTGGAGCCTCGCCCAAAGAGATTGCCATCGCTGGGCTTCCGGCGAAGCTGCATGTGCTCTACGCCAAGTGGTCGCCGGATGGGAATAGCATTGCGCTGGTGAATTCCGGGGCCGGGGCTGACTCCGCTCTCGCACTTTGGATTGTCGATGTGTCCACCGCTCGTGCGTCCCGACTGCGTTGCCCACCGTTGAATGCTGTTCTTACCGATCCCGTCGAGTGGTTGACTGAAAACTACCTTGTTGTCTTGACTGTTCCGTCCTCGCGTGGGCCTGAGCCGGTACGCAGCGAGATTCCGACCGGCCCAGTGATCCAGGAAAACGATGGCAAAGCTACTCCTGCGCCTACTTACGAAGACCTGCTCAAGAGTCCCACTGACGAGCAGTTTTTCGCATACCACGCAACCTCGCAGATGTTGGAAGTTAAACTCCGCGATCGGCTCACCAGGATGATTGGCCGGCCCGGGGTTTTTGCGAGCTTTGCCGCTTCTCCGAATCACCAATACATATTTGCGGAGGAACTGCACAAACCTTTCAGTTACAACCAGCCCTATGAGCGCTTTCCGCAGCGCCGCGAAGTGTATAGCGTGGAGACCGGCGAGGCGAAACTCCTCGATGACGCGCCGCTGATCGACAACCTGCCCATCGACCGCGATGCCGTCGAGCCTGGCCCGCGCAACTACGACTGGCGCTCCGACAAGCCCGCAACCATCGCCTGGGTGAAGGCCGCCGATGGAGGAGACCCGAAGAAGGTTGAGCAAGTCCGCGATCGCATCTACACACTCGATGCGCCCTTCACCGACGATCCCAGAGTGATTGCCGAATTGCCGCTGCGCTTTCGTGGCATCGAATGGGGCAGCGACAATCTGGCCATCGTCACCGAATTGCGATGGAAAGATCGCAAGATGATTCTGGCAGCTCTCGATCCGGCGGCCGGCAAAGTTACCCAGCTTTACGCCGGCTCCATGCAGGATCGCTATCGCAACCCCGGCACGCCTATGCTGGAGCGCAACGCCAGTGGACAGCTAGTTTTGCAAACCACTCTGGACAAGCAGGGCGTCTATTTCTCGGGTCAGGGAGCATCGCCCAATGGCGACCAGCCATTCATTGGCGTCATGCCGATAGCTGCTGGTGAAAATCCGAAAGAAGCTCGAATCTGGCAGTCGCAAGCGCCGTTTTTTGAAGTGCCTATGGCGGTCATCGCGTCTGGAAGCGCCGCGCAAATTCTGGCTCGTCGCGAATCGGTTGAGCAGAGTCCCAACTACTTCATGACCGCCGTCGCAGATGGCGTAACGTCGGTCCATTGGACTGCGGTAACCAGTTTCCCTAATCCATACGCCAGCCTACCCATGCCGACGCATGAACTGCTTCACTACAAGCGCGACGATGGCGTCGACCTCACGGCCGACCTTTATCTTCCCGCGGGATACGATAAATCCAAAGGTCCGCTGCCCACGCTGATGGAGGCCTATCCGGCTGAGTTTAAAAGTCGCGCGGCCGCCAGCCAGGTCACCGGTTCGCCTTATGAATTCGTGCGTATCGGGGCGGGTTCGCCGGTTTTTTTCACGGCAACCGGCTACGCAGTGCTGGCCAACGCTGCCATCCCGATTATTGGCGAGGGAAGCGCCGAGCCCAACGACACCTACGTTGAGCAACTGGTTGCCGGAGCCAAAGCGGCCATTGACGCTGGCGTTGCAACCGGCACAGTCGACCGAGGGCGAGTCGCTGTCATGGGCCATTCCTATGGGGCCTTCATGACTGCCAATCTTCTGGCGCACTGCGATTTCTTCCGCGCCGGCATCGCGCGTTCCGGAGCTTACAACCGCACGCTGACGCCCTTTGGCTTTCAGAATGAAGAGCGGACTTACTGGCAAGCGCCGGATGTGTATTACAAAATGAGTCCATTCTCCTACGCAGACAAGATCAAGACGCCGATCCTGCTCTTCCACGGCGAAGCGGACAACAACACCGGCACCTTCCCCATTCAAAGCGACCGCTTTTACAACGCTCTTAAGGGCGAGGGAGCCACGGTACGCTTCGTCCTTTTGCCGCTCGAAGCGCATGGATACCAGGGACGCGAAAGCGTCCTGCACATGCTATGGGAGATGGAGAACTGGATGGACCGGTTTTTGAAGCCCGTGAAGCCAGTGGGAAGTGCTGAGTGAGAAGTGTGAAAGAGTCTTGCCATATTGCGCGCTGCTAAAGATCCGCTTATGCCTTTAACACTCCGCACTTCACACTGCTTTCTAGGTTGGTGTTCTCAACAGCAGATACCCGCCTGTTAGCCCAAACAGCACATCGGGCGACCAGGCGGCGATCGCTGACGGCAGATAATTCACGTCGCCCATCGCATCGAAGAGTCCGGCCACAACCGAATATCCCAGCGCAATTCCGATGGCCCATGCCACGCCGGTCAGTGAACCACGCCGTCCCATCGATAAGGCAAATGGCACCGCCAGCACCGCCATCACAATGGTCACCAGCGGGTAGGCCAGCTTGTGCTGCAACTGCACGCGCAGCTTCATCGTGTCGAATCCGCTTTGTTGCAGGTCGCGAATATAGCGCTCCAGTTGGCCGAAGTTCATTTCCTGAGACTGGAGGCTCTCTTTCTTGAAATACCCAGGCTCTTCGCGAACCTCGGCAAAGGTCGCATCATGGAACTCGCGAAAGCTCTTCACGTTCGCACCGTCCATGGTGCGCTCCCAGCCGTTTTCAAAGTTCCAAGCGTGCTCGTCGGCATTCCAAACGGCTCGTTCGGCAAAGATGCGCTTGACTACTGAAAATGTAGTGGGGTCAAGCTCAAACAAGCTGATATTGGCAAAGGCATTCTGGTCCGGAGCAAAGATTTGGTAATAAAAAACCCGCTCCGGTTCGCCGGGCCGCTGCTGACCAATGATCCACTTCTGGTCGGGATTGAGCGTAGTCTGCGGCGGCTTGCCTTTGATGATGTTGCGCAGCGCCTCCTGCTTACGATTGGCCTGCGGCAGGTAATACTGGTCGAAAGTAAACAGCGCTCCAGCGAGCGCCGCAGAGATCACCAGCACTGGAATTACGAGCCGATAAATACTGATCCCCGTAGCCTTCATGGCGACCAGCTCGCTCGACCGGTTAAACATTCCGAAGGTCACAAGTACCGCAATGAGCACGCTTAGCGGCGTGATCTGGTAGATCATGCTCGGTGTGAGGTTCAGCAGATACTCGCCTACGATTCCCAGCGGCGTATGGTTGCGGAGGATGTCGCCAATCAGTTCAAAGAAGGTGAACACCAGCAACAACAACACAAAGCCAGTCAGCGCCATGCCAAACACTTTAAGGAACTCGCGCAGCACGTACTCATCCAGAATCAAAGGAAATCCGCGCGGCTTGAAGCGATGCAGTTGCCGCGCCAGATTGGGACGGAAGCGCCGGCGATAGCGCGCCTTCAGTGCCTCCTGCCAGCCATCTTCAGAATACCCAGTCTGCGCCGCAGTGACAGGAGGCTCGTCCTCAAGGTCCTTCGGCTTAGGCTTGGCCGCGTGCGAGAACCAGCCAGTCACTGCGCTCAACACGCGGCCACCGGTCGCCAGCTGGCTCAGAAGAAACAGCCCAGCCGCGGCAAACAATACATTTGCCAGCCACACGCCCGCAAAAGCCGACAATCGCCCCTGCTTCGCCCACGCGATGCCGAAATCTGAAAGCAAGTAATAGACCAGGACCAGCAGAATCGTGAAGATAAACCCAGTGCTCTTGCCGCCTCGCCGCGAGGCCGTCCCCAGCGGCACGCCGATCAGCATCAAAACCACGCATGCTACCGGGTAGGCCAGGCGGCGGTGCAACTCGATCAAGTACCGTTTGCGGTCTTTGTCATTCGGGTTGCGCGACAGTTCCAACAGTTGGCTGTTCCCCATCGCGTAAAGCCGGGTATCCAGCCGCACCAGGGAAATCCCGCCCTGTGGGCTGAAAGCCATAGGCCGGTCTGTTACCGTAAATGTCGAAACGTTGTATTGCCCCGGTTCATTGGCGGCCAATTCATGTTCCGAACCGTTGCGCAGGCGGATCAGCATCCCCTGGCTGTCTGCCCCTTTGTCTTCGGTCACCGTGGCGCTCTCCGCCGTCGTAATTCCCGGAGAAGTGGGATCACTCAGGTCGGCAATGAACAGCTTGCGCCAGTGAGAAGCTCCGGCCCCGGAGACCACATCCTGCACGTAGATTACGGTGTTCTTGAAGTCCTCGTAAAAGACGCGCGGCTGGATCTCATACGCCCCCTGCGAAGTCTCCAGTTCCCTCTGCAACTCCAGAATGCCCTGATTCGCCATGGGGCCCACGTAGAGAGAATTTACCAGTCCCAGCGCGGTCCCAAGCAACGCGATCACCGCGGAAACCCGCACGAAATACCAGACTCCGAAGCCGGAGGCCCGCATTGCGGTAATCTCCGAATCTGCCGCCAGCCGGCTCAGTCCCAGAAGCACCCCCACCAGCACTGCCATGGGAATGCTGAGCAGAAACGTGTTGGGCAGCATGAAGAGGAAGAGTTGGAAGACGGTCATAAAACTGGAACTGTTCCGGACCACCATCTCCAGAATCGTTTCCAGCGGCTTCATGAACAGGATGAACGTAAACAGCGCGCACCCAATCAGTGAGTGTGAGGTGATTTCCCCGAGGATGTACCTGGTCAGTATGCGCACAGAAAAGTTGGCCTGATCTGAGTCTATCGCGGTTGGATTGCCCGGTTCACGAAAGCATGGAACATGCTACCCGGGAATGCAAAAAAGACTGGTCAGGAATCTTTGCAATCATCGCTAAACCAGCGCTTCGGCGTCTGGCAAGAGCTGCAGGGAACTCGGCTGTACTTCTCCGGCGCAACGAATCGTATCCGGCCCAGCCTGCCTTGCCAGCCCCAAGGTTTGCTCCGCCTCCCGCATTACGACCACCGGTGAGCGTCCTCCGCTCGCAGCGATTCCAAAACTCGCGGTCAATTCCACTGAAATCTCCTCCGTCGCGGTAAACGGCACACTCAGGACCTCGATCCGCAAACGCTCGGCAAGCAATGTCGCATTGACCGTGCCGCACCCGGGCAGCGCAAGCAGAAATTCATCCGCGCCCGTCCGTCCCAGCAGGTCGTAGGAACGTAACAGGCGGCCCACTCGAGCGCTTACTTCGCGCAGCAAGCCGTCGCAGACTTCCCGCCCGAGTTTCTCGTTCCAATACGTAAAATCGTCGAGATCGAAGAGGATCAGGCAAAGTGCACCGTGCAGCCGCTGCACCCTGTCCGTCTCGCGAAATAGCAGGGTCAACATCGTCTCGCGGTTGAAAACCCCGGTCAGCCGGTCGTGCTGCAGTTCCTTAAGCGATGACGCGCGCAACTCTTCCAGTTCACAAAGCAGGCGGTGTCCGCGCTGCATCATGTGCAAATGATTCTTCCAGACAGCGGAATCGGCATTGCGGGACACGACGTCGTCGATCGCGCCCTCCCGCAACCGCGCAACCCACTCTTCCGAGACCTGTTCCGCAACTATGGCAATCGCACACCGCTTGTGAATGCCGGATCCACGCATCGCCGCAAGCAATTGCGGCGCACCGTCCAGGCGCACATCGAGCAGGATAGCCGTTACTTCTTCGAAAGTCTGAAGCGCTTCCAATACAGCGGCGCCATCGACCGCCGTCTGCAATCGCAAACCCTGCGCATGGAAAATGCGCTGCAGATCCAAGGCCAGCAGTGTGTCCGCCGAAGCCAGAAGCACCGCAGACCCATAACAAACCGGCCCGGACCGCGTCTGGAAATTCACCAAGCGCATGACAAAACCCTCATGCACTCTCTATCGGAAGAAATTAGAAAATGCTTAATCTAAGATGCCTCAATATGGCTGATCCCAGTTCTCTTACCCGAGACCCGGGATCAGCGATTTCAATAAACTAATCGACGAAATCCACCTTCGGCGCCATCGGAATGATTCCGCGCTCATACCCCAAAGCGAGGAGCTGGCGGATCGCCTCTTGCCCGTCAGCCCCATAGCTAAGCGTCCGTTCATTCACATACATGCTCACAAAGCGGTTAGCCAGGTTGGCGTCGAGATCCCGGGCAAACTGCATCGCGTATTCGAGGCCCTGCTCGCGGTTGTCCAAGCCATGCTGGATGCTGTCCCGCAGCGCCTGCGTGACGGTGTGCAGCGTTTCCGCGCCCAAAGAGCGCCGAACGGCGTTACCGCCCAGCGGCAGCACGAGTCCAGTCTGCTCTCGCCACCAGACGCCGAGGTCAATCACCTTGCGCAACCCGTCCTGCGCATAGGTCAACTGCCCCTCGTGAATGATCAGCCCAGCTTCAAAATTCCCCGCCTGAATCTCGGGAATGATGCGGTCGAAGGGCACCACTTCCGTCTGCAGTTCAGGGTTAAAGATTTTCAGCGCCAGATATGCCGTGGTCATTGTACCCGGCACGGCGATTTTGACTTTCTTTAGATCGTCGGTGGTCATCGGCTTGCTCGAGACCACCATCGGTCCGTAGCCTTCGCCTACGCTGCCGCCGCAGCTCATCAGCGTGTAGTTGTCCTGAATGTACGGGTATGCGTGGAAGGAGACCGCCGTCACATCGAAGAACGCTTCGTTCATTGCCCTCTGATTGAGGGTTTCAATATCGCAAAGCGTGTGCGTGAAACGAAAACCCGGCACGCGAATTTTGTTCGTCGCCAAGCCGTAAAACATAAATGCGTCATCGGAATCCGGACTGTGCGCGATGGTAATAGTTCGCACGTCGTTGCCGGCATTGCTTAGAGTGCTGCTCACGGTAAGTTATTTCCTTTCTTTCCCTGTAGAGCGATGAATCGGCTTCGATTCGAAGAGCCATCGCCTGACTTACTAATTTGTCCGCCTGCGCATGTGTGCTGCGCCCGCTGCAATTCCCGCTGCCGTGCAGACCTTCAACGCATCCCCCGGCAAAAAAGGCAGCACGGCGTGGTTGAGCACGATCAGCGGCGCCGCATGGGTCAAAATCCCCAGCCAGACTGCGCCCATGGCCAGCGTTACCAGGCTTCCAGCGCCAGCCACGACCAACCCGCGCGAGAAACTCCGACCGCCGCGCCTCCACAGACTCGAAACCATCGGCGCTACCACTGGATAGCTCAACAGGTAACCGCCAGTGGGTCCAAGTAGCTGGAGTAAACCACCCGGTCCAAGCGGTGTAAACACCGG
>Ga0182012_10002452_pt1 | contig 20032 bp, 19 predicted proteins | sample 612S2SmetaG_FD_120486 | JGI IMG/M metagenome (GOLD analysis project Ga0182012, IMG submission 120486) | Permafrost microbial communities from Stordalen Mire, Sweden - 612S2S metaG | ecosystem: Environmental > Terrestrial > Soil > Wetlands > Permafrost | place: Sweden: Stordalen | collected...
CCCGCAGGATGACGGAGACGCGAAGGGCGAAGTGTGGCCCAACGGACCCTGGCGGCCGGCAAGCGGCGTGCAGCGCGGCGCGGTGCAGTATCTATTCCGCTATCCCGGCGATGCCGAGACCCCAGGGGTAGCATCAACGCCCGATCTGCCAGATTCAGCCCGCCTTCCCGCGGATCGTGACCAGCCCCATATCGTCGCCATCCCCATCAGCGCCCAGGATGCCGAGCCCATTCTCAAGGCCATGAAGGGGGCGCTCGTGCCCGATGCCTGGCAAGGTGCGCTTCCATTCCGCTATCGCGTCGGGCCGGGCGACGTAACTGTCCACATGTCTGCCCAAATGGACTACGAACGCCGCATCATCTGGGATGTCATCGGAAAAATCAAAGGCACGCAGTATCCCGACGACTGGGTGCTCGAGGGCAACCATCACGATGCCTGGGTGTATGGAGCCGTCGACCCCGGCAGCGGCACGGCCGCCATGCTGGAAGCAGTCCGCGGCATCGGCGAACTTGTCCACAAGGGCTGGCGGCCCAAGCGCACTCTCGTCTTCTGCAGTTGGGATGCGGAAGAGGAGGGCCTCATTGGCTCCACGGAATGGGTCGAGGATCACGCCCGCGAGCTGAAGCGCGCCGTGGCCTACTTCAACGTCGACATTGCCGTCTCCGGGCCCAGCTTCACCGGTTCGGCCGTTCCTTCGCTCGATCGCTTTCTTCGCGAAGTAACCAAGTCCGTCCCCAGCCCGATGGGCAGCACGGTCTACCAGCAGTGGAAGGCCAGCAAGCCGCCGGAGACCGAGCGCCGCGGGCCAGCATCCGCGCAAAATGCCGCCCAAAATTCCGAAGATGTCGAGATCGACAACCTCGGCTCCGGCTCCGACTATTCGGCTTTCATCCAGCACGCCGGCGTTCCCTCAACAGACATCAGCTCCGAAGGCCCCTACGGCGTCTACCACTCCCGGTTCGACAGCTACGCATGGTTCACGAAAAACGCCGACCCGCACTTCGTCTATCTTCAGCAGATGGCCCGCGTACTCGGCATCGAAGCGCTGCGCATGGCCGACGCCGACGTGCTCCCGCTCGACTACGTGACCTACGCAAAACAGATCGCTGGCTTTATCGATGCGGCCCGCACGAAAGCCACCGATGCCGGAATGGCAAGCCTGAATTTTTCCCCGGCGAAAGAGGCAGCATCGCGCCTGAACGCCTCGGCTGAAAATGTACTTGCCCAGCAACTGAGCGCAACCGGAGACCTGCCACGCCTCAACACCGCCCTCCGCCAGGCCGAGTCGGCACTCCTCATGGATGCGGGCCTGCCCAACCGCCCCTGGTTTCGCCACCCCATCTTCGCCCCCGGAGAGTTGACCGGCTACACCGCGCAAGTTTTACCTGGAGTGAATGAAGCCATCGACGCACACGATGCCGCACTTGCCGCGCGCCAACTCACGGCCCTCACGCAGGCTCTCGACCGAGCCCGCGAGGCGCTTGATGCAGCTCGCTAGTGTGATCTGCATCACGCATCTTTATACAGCCTTCCAGCGCTCCCGCCTAAATCTCCGATTGAAAACAAACAGTTTGTTCAGCAGATCGTTACCCCAATCCTCCCGTCTGGCTCGGCTTAAGAGCCGCAATTCAGTTGACCCCGCAACCTGAGCCTCGTATCGTTAAGTTGTACATTTGGAATCGAGCCTATGAAAATCCCCGCAAACACGCTTCGTATCGGCATCGCCTCCGCCGTCATCATCGGCACCATCGCCTGGCTGGCCCTCACCGGCTACAGTTCGAATAAGAGCTACTACGTCACCATCGCCGAGCTCGGCGGCATGGGCGACAAGGCCTACCACTCGCAGCTTCGCGTGGAGGGCTTCGTGAAGCCCGGCTCGATTGAGCAGAACGGCACCCACGTTGACTTTGTTTTGAACGAGTTTGAGAGCCACACCTCGCAGGCACCCTCAGGCCGACTGCTCAAGGTCAGCTACAAAGGCTCCGAGCCGCCGCCCGACACATTTAAAGACGATTCGCAGGCTCTCGCGCAGGGCACCTACGGCAAGGATGGAGTCTTCCACGCCACCGTGCTGCAGGCCAAGTGCGCCAGCAAATACGCCCCAGCGGCCAATGGCGCGGCGCCCGCGCAATCCAAGTCTGCTCTGGCCGCGCCTGAAGTTGCGCCGGTGAACAAGACGGCCGTCAACTAATTGCGCACGGAAGCCTCCCCACCGATGACTGCCGACCTCGCCGAGCCTTCAACATTATGCGCAAGGCTCGATCAGGTCTCAAAACTCTTCGGCTCCTTCGCAGCCCTCCGTCAGGTCTCCGTAGATCTTGAACCCGGCCGCTGCTACGTCCTGCTCGGCGAAAACGGAGCAGGCAAGTCCACGCTGCTGCGCATTCTCGCCGGCCTCTTGCGCCCCAGCTTTGGCTCCATCCGCGTATTTGAAAACCTCGAACCGCACGAGGCCCGCGCCCGCATCGGCTACATGAGCCACGCTCCGATGCTCTACGATGAGCTCACCGCAAAGGAAAATCTACTCTACTTTCAAAACCTCTATCCAGATCGCGAGTGTCTTTCGCCCGAGCAAGCCCTCACGCAGGTAGGCCTCGACCCCAACCTCGACCGTACTCTCGGTCAATATTCGCAAGGCATGCGCCAGCGCACTTCGCTGGCGCGCGTCCTGCTCCCCAATCCGGAACTACTACTCCTGGACGAGCCCTTCTCCAATATGGACGTCGAGTCCGCACATCAGATGGTCCAGTTGCTCGCCACCTTCCGCCACTCCGGCCGCACCATCGTCCTCACCACACACCAGCGCGAGCTGGCCGCGCCGATTGCCGACTGGGTGCTGACCCTCCGCGCCGGCCGCGTTGCGAGCTTTGAACCGGGGAGTGCCGATAAGAGCCTGAAGTGGGGCATGAACACATCATCACAAGCAACTGATACGCGCCGATGGGGCATTCCATCCGGGGGCGAATCCGATGAAGACTAACGGCGCGCGCTTCCTCGAATCGCTCAACATTCCTTTCGAACTTCGCGAGTACGATGTCGACCCCGAAGATCTTTCGGCCATCACCGTCGCCAAAAAAATCGGCATGAATGCGGAGCAGGTCTTCAAGACCCTGCTCGTTGCCGGCGGCACAAACATTTACCGCTTCGCCGTCATTCCCGGCGACGCCGAACTCGACTTCAAAAAACTCGCCCGAGCCGCCGGCCTGCGCAAAGCGGAGATGGTACCCCTCAAAGACGTGCAGCCCTTAACCGGCTACATCCGCGGCGGCGTCACGCTGTTTGGTTCACGCAAAGCGTTCCCGGCGTACATCGATGAGACCGCAATCCTGTTCGACAAGATCAGCGTGTCGGCTGGTGCGCGTGGAACACAGCTCGTCCTCGACCCGAATGATTATCTCCGCGCCGCGCAAGCCTTAGAAGTAGAAGTCCAGCTAGCCGACCTCACCAAACCCACAAAGATTGGAGAGGGCCAGTGACTCCAATGCTTCCCCAACTCTGTCATCCCGAGCGGAGCGTAGCGGAGTCGAAGGACCTGCGGTTGTTTTTCGAGCGTTCAGCCACAAATCTGGGTGCCCCATCCTTGCGCCTTTTTTCTGGCGCAAGGATGGGAAGGCACGAACCAGACGAGGGCAGCCAATGACTAAAGCCCTCTGGATTCACCTCATCAAAGACCTGCGCATCGAATGGCGTTCCCGCGAAGCCGTCAACTCCATGCTCTTCTTCGCGCTGCTTGTCGTCGTCCTCTTCTCGATCTCCTTCGACCCGCAAGGCGCGTTCTCCCGCGAGATCGCCGGCGGCGTGCTCTCCGTAGCCACCATGTTCGCTTCCGTCAGCGCGCTCAACCAGGCCTGGGCCCGTGAAATCCGCCACCAGATGCTTGATGCCCAGCGCATGGCCCCCACCCCTGCGGCAGAGCTCTTTCTCGCCAAGGTCCTCGCCAACTTCCTCTTCGTATCGATTGTTCAGTTGGTGCTCGCGCCCGTCTTCGTCGTCATGTACAACCTGCGCATCCTGGGCAACCCCTGGCAGCTTCTACTCGTTCTCCCCCTCGGCACCTGGGCCCTGGTAGCCAACGGAACCTTCTTCGCGGCACTCTCCATCCGCAGCCGCAATCGTGAGCTGCTTCTGCCGCTGATTCTGTTTCCCATCTTCATGCCCGCTCTGCTGGCCATGGTCCTGTCCACGCAGTCCATCCTCACCGGCGACAGCGACCCTACGCTCTGGATCAAGCTCCTCCTCGGCTACGACATCATCTTCACCACCGTCTGCCTGCTGCTCTTTGAGGTTGTGCTGAACGCGGAATGAGTCCATAATTTAGAGCGTTCGGAATAAGCCCCGTTTCGAAGCAACCCAAATACACAATCCTTCGCGTCTCTTCCCTGTTTCCGAAGACGCGGTTGGAAAGCCGGAGGACTTGAAATATGAAAATGAGATTTTTTGTCATCGCTGCTGTTAGCATGGCCGTGCTCAGCTCCACTTGCCCGCAACTTTCTGCTCAAACCAACCCCACTCCAGCGCAGGCCGTGGCCTCGGGCGACCCATGGCCCTGGCCTGCAATTCCCGGCTGCCTCTCCGATCCAGGAACCGCCACCAGCGGCAAGCCGGACTACGCATCGCCCATCTGCGCCGTCTACGATCTGCTTCTGGCCAGCGGCGAGGTCAACGTGCAGTTTGAGTCCGCGCGCCAACTCAACGGCAAGATGGACGGCGTCCTGTACCCGGCCTTCCTTCCCGGCACCGAGGTCGTTTCCTTTGTGGTAATGGCAAGCTTCATCCAATCGTTCAAGGGCCAGAACGGCCTGGTTCGAGTCTCCGGCAGCGCCGTCGGGGCCAGCAAAGGCAGTTGGTGGAGCACCCTGGCCACGGTCAGCGACAGCACCGGGCACCTGCTCAACGCAGCCGACATCCGCTCCCGGCTTGCGCTGCTCTCTACGCCCTCATGCCTGGCCTATGCCGACAATGTAAGCCCCGGAGTGCTGGCATACATGGGCGTAGTCGCCCCGGCATTTGATGAACCCGGCGGCGCCGTCGAGTTCTGGTTCCCTCCCGATGCCGTCGTCGCAACTAAAGTTGTCGACGTGCCGGGCACCAAGGGTTGCGGGAAGTAAAGCACACTAATTGCCTCACACTCCTTCGATTTGGCCGCTTTGTATCAGGGCAGAACTTTAGTCGTGCCAAAAACATTGCGAATTGAGGCGGGGTTTATTTTGGACTGGACAAATGACGTCCTGCCAAGCGCGCCGTAGGCGCAGTGTTTGTTAGCCCCGTGCTTTAGCCTGGGGTAGGGAAGGGATTCCACATATTTACTCGGAAGTCCCGCAGGGACGGTGCAAGGACATTTCCTTTGCGGGGATCAACAGCCTCTGAGGGAATACAACGCGGCTTCGACCGCGAAGTTCGACCGCAGTCCGCAATCGCCTGGGTCACACGCATTCTGAGCGATTTTTCATCATTCATATCCCCAATGGGTAACCGTCGTAAACTATCGTCAGGATTCATCAAATGAAAAAATCCCTCTTCGCCGCTTACGCCGCCGTCACGGTCGCTCTCATGATCTGGGGCTTCTACCAGGCCATCTACGTCGCTCCGGAAGAGCAGACCATGCACGAAGTGCAACGCATCTTCTACTACCACGTGCCTTCCGCCATGGTTGCGTTTCTGTTCTTTGCCATCTCCCTGGTCGGCTCCATCGGCTTTCTCGCCTCCCGCCGCAACCACCCCAACCGTGCGCAGATGTTTGACGCCTGGGCCTTGTCCGGCGCTGAGGTGGGCGTCGTCTTCTGCACCGTGGTGCTCATCACCGGCCCCCTCTGGGGACGCCGCGCCTGGGGCATCTGGTGGACGTGGGACGCGCGCCTCACCACCACGCTCATCCTCTGGCTCATCTATGTCAGCTACCTGCTGCTGCGCCGCTTTGCCGCCGGACCTCAGGTGCAGACGCTGGCAGCGGTGCTCGGCATCTTCGGCGCGCTCGACGTGCCCATCGTCTACATGTCCAACCGCTGGTGGCGCACCCAGCATCCGGCACCCGTCTTCGGCGGTGGGCCGGACTCGGGCATCAAAGACCCCGTTATGCTGGCTGCGTTCGGCTGGAACGTGCTGGCCTGGTTAGCCTGGGGCATTCTGATACTAAGCATTCGCTACTACGTAGAGCGCCGCCATCAACTGTACGCCGAAGTCGAAGCCCAGGAAGCACTGCTCGCCGGCGACTAGGACATTAGTTGGCAAACGCGCCAATGAAGATGGGTGCCCCCGGTCTCGATTCTGAGACCGGGGAAAGCACAAATCTTCGCAGGGGAAGAGGGAAAATATGGATCGAGCTGCTGTTCTAAACCACGAATTTACTGTTGCCGCCTACACCATCACCTGGTGCATTCAGCTTGGCTATCTGGCTTTGCTGGGGATGAAGTGGCGCGCGGAGAACCGTGACGCTCGGCGGCGTGGGGCGCGGTAGGGCTATTGGCCGACCCAGCAGGTCGATGAGTAAGGCCAGGGGTCCGATCTCCTGTATGCTCAATGCATGTTATTTCCAGGCTTTCCCGGAGTAGCAACGGCGGTTGGGCTGTTTGCGCTGATATGGGTCATGATCTATCTAAAGAGCAAAGGGACGCCGGTCGTCTTTGACCCCGGCGGAAAACATGGTGAGTTTGGCAAGAAACTGCTTCCCATGTACCTCGATATCACAAAATTTGTCCTTGGTTTGGCGGCCGGGTCGATCGTGCTGCTCGTAGGCTCTCTAAATTTCAATCAGTCCAGCGGCCGCTCTCTAAAGCCTTTCGCGTCGCCCTTATTTCTGGTGGCGATGAGCATTATCTACGGAGTGCTTTTCATGATCTTGCTCGCCTTGAACTACGAGTATCATTTACACCATCCTAACGATTCGCGTTCCTATACCAGATTCCAGTACACGCGAAACCAGTCGCTTGGGTTTGGCGCGCTCGTCTGTTTCTGCATCAGTTATATCTGGCTGATAGCGGCGGCGACCAAATGAGAGGCTGACCTTAAGGGTTCGGAATAACCGTAACGGAGCAGCCGCAAAGTCTGGAGGTCGAGTGATGGGAATAGAAACGATCCTTGGCGCCGGCGGCCCGATCGGAAGCGAACTCGCGAAGATTCTGGCAGCCGGGAGCAGGCCGTTCCGATTGGTAAGCCGCAACCCGACGCCAGTTGCCGGAGGGGAATTGTTCCCGGCAGATCTTGCCGATAGGGAGCAAACCATCCGGGCAGTAGCAGGCTCGTCGGTGGTCTACCTGCTTGCGGGTCTTAAATATGACCTTGGAGTTTGGCAGGAACTCTGGCCGCGGATCATGGCAAATACCATCGAGGCCTGCAAACGGGCTGAGGCAAAGCTGATCTTCTACGACAACGTATACATGTATGGCAAGGTCGCGGGCCCGATGACGGAAAACACTCCGTACGCACCCTGTTCGAAAAAAGGAGAGATCCGCGCAAAGATTGCAACAGCCCTGATGACTGAGGTGCAGGCCGGCCGTCTGAGCGCAATGATCGCGCGCTCAGCAGATTTCTATGGACCCGATACCCAAAACGGCGTGCCGAATGTTCTCGTCTTTGAGTCTTTTGCAAAGGGGGCAAAGGCCTCTTGGCTAGTCAATGCGGCGGTACCTCACTCGCTCACCTTCACTCCAGACGCAGCGCGCGGCGTGGCAATGCTGGCGGACCGGGAGTCTGCATGGAACCAGGTGTGGCATCTGCCGACGGCGCCCGATCCGCCAACAGGCAGAGAGTTTATCGCCATGGCTGCTAGTGAGTTCGGAGTGGCACCGAAATATCGCGTGTTAAGCAGGCCGATGATTCGGCTGGCCGGATGGTTCAATCCCCAGGTTCGCGAATCGTACGAGATGCTGTACCAAAGCGACTCTCCCTACTTGTTCGACTCGACAAAGTTCGCCAACGAATTTGGCTTCCCTGGAACCTCCTATCCAGAAGGCATCCGAATCGCCGTCGCTTCCTACAAAGAGAGGGTCCAAAAATGAGTCATTGCTCGAAATTCGACTGGGCGGGTGGCGCACCCTAAGTCTTTAAAATGATAACCAACCCATAACCGAGGGTGCCCCATCCTTGGCTTTTTTCCAGCGAACGGCGGAGACCACGAACCTTGGACAACCCGGTGCGGCGTAGACTTTCTCCATCGTGCCGAAGGGACTGGTTCGCTGTCAGATCCAGGTCGCTCGTATCCCACATATCAGAATCTAGACATGCGGCACCCGCCTGGTTCGTTCTTAGTTGACCCCGGAAGTCCATTTACCGGCCTTGACCGACTTTGGAACGTATCCCTTTAAGTGGCACTCCGGACCACCACTCTGGCCGTGAGACGTGAAGCTCCATGCCTTGCAGGCATCCATGTTGGAACACAACTTCTGGCAGGACTGCGCCACGGCAGGCAGCCCGGCAAGCCCGTTTTGCGCATCGGTTACAAGGTCGGTGCCCAGATACTTCACTCCGGTTTGAAACGCGTCTTTGGGAGGCGGCGGAGCCGCGGCAGCCGCGCCGGTCGGATTTTGGGTGTTGTAAGCTGAGGTGCTGCCCTTGGCCGATGTCTTGGTCAGAATGCCATTCGAGCCCTTCAGGTGGCACGTGGCTGCCCCGTTCGAGTCGCCGGGGTTGAACGTCCAACCTGCGCAGACATCCATATTTGTGCAAAGTGTCTGACAGGACGCCGGCACAGCCGGCAGCCCATTCAGTCCGTTATTGGCATCGGTCACCAGATCCGGACCTGTAAAGGCCACGCCCGTCATGAATCCACTGTTATCCGTTGCCGCTGGGGCTGTGGCAGGATTGGCGGACGTTTTCGCCTGCGCAAACGCCGCGCCGGAGTTCATTGCAAGGCTCACGCATGTGAGACAGGCAAATACAAATCCGGTTCTCATGGAATGTTGTTTCATTTACAGCTCCATTTCTTTAAGAGCCTTGGTGTAAGGTGCGCGCAGTACGCCGCGCTCGGTGAAAATGGCAGCAATATATTTTGCCGGCGTCACGTCGAAGGCGGGATTGCAGATGCCCACATTGTGCGGCGTCAACTGCTTGCCGCCGTGATGGGTGACCTCAACCGGCGAACGCTCTTCGATGGGAATGTCTGCGCCCGTTGAGGTAGCGAGATCGATGGTCGACCACGGCGCGGCAACATAAAACGGGATGCCGTGCTCCTTGGCAAGAATGGCCACGTTGTAGGTGCCGATCTTGTTGGCAACGTCACCGTTGGCCGCGATGCGATCCGCTCCAACGACGACTGCCTGTATCCGTCCCTGGCGCATGATGCTGGCCGCCATGTTGTCGCAGATTACTGTGGTGGGAATGCCGTCGGCCAACAACTCCCATGCAGTCAGCCGCGCCCCCTGGAGAAAAGGCCGCGTTTCATCGGCATAAACGTGAATCTGCTTGCCGTGCTCGACCGCGGCTCGGATCACTCCCAGCGCCGTTCCATATCCGCAAGTGGCCAGCGCGCCGGCGTTGCAGTGCGTCAGAACACCGCCTTCCTCAGGCAGGAACTCAGCTCCGAACGCCCCCATCGCTTTGCAGGCGGCGATGTCTTCCTCGTACATGGCGTGCGCTTCCGCCAGCAATTTTTCCTTGATCTTGTCCAGAGACGCGCCTGAATTTTGCAGCTTGTTAAAATAACGCTTCATCCGGTCGATCGCCCAGAAAAGATTCACCGCCGTAGGCCGCGTGGAGGCCAGCTTGTCGCAGATCGTCTTGAACTCCACTGCAAATTCTGCGATTGAAGTTGCCTTAGAGTCCCGCGCGCCCAGCGCCACCCCATAAGCCGCCGAAACCCCAATCGCCGGCGCGCCCCGCACCACCATGGTGACAATCACGTCCGCAACTTGTTCATAAGTCGTGGCGAGAACGTAGCTCTCCTCCAGCGGCAGCTTGGTTTGGTCGATAAAACGTACGCCTTCAGGGGTCCAGGTGAGGGTGGGAATCATGCTTCACTAGTTTAAATCAACAGCCTACAATGAATTCCATGAGTGCCGACCCCGCTGCCCCACCCACGAATTATGCACCAGCACCTGAATCCTCGGAGCCCACGGCAGACACGCCTGGGCTAAAGGAATATCTGCAAGAAGGACCGAAGGTTGATGAATTCGAGATTGAACCTGACGGTGACACTGGCCGCGAGATCGCGCTGTGATCTTGACGCCGCTTAAGGTTCTCCCTTTTTTCGCAGGGATATCCACAAAAATTACTTGGACCGGAATTCGGCAATCCTTTTAACTTCCGCTCTTGCGAAACCCCGGCGTCAGCTTCTTCACCACAAACTCCTGGAACAGATTCTGAATGGCCCCGGAAACCGTCCCTAGCGCCACGCCCTCAAAAGTAATCCGCGCGTTCACGTCGCTGGCCGGGTAGTAGAGGTTTGAAATTGCGCCCGTGGCCAGACCGCCCACAATGGCGGAGTAGTTCGGCTGCCACTTCCCGTTGTCGCCCTTGCAGATCACGGAATTGGCAATCGCATACCAGACCCGCGAGCTTACCGTCCCGGTTCCTTTGTAAAAGTACCGCGGGTCCTGCTTCAGCAACACCGGCAAAATCGCGCTGCCGATCACGGTGTTGATCACCGTGTCGGCGTAGTTTGCGGCGAAGCGCCTGGAGTAACCTGCCGCGCCTTGCCCATAGCCGGGAAGGTTGTTGCCGGCCTGCTCAGCGCCCGCTATCACGCCGGAGGCCAGTACCGTCACCGGGTCAACGACCGTCTTCCACGTCATCTGCCACTTCAGCCTGCTGGTCATCGGCGCGGCATTGTGGTCGTAGGCCACATAAAAATTAGGGATAATGCCCAGCACGCGCTGGGTTTCTTCAATCCTGACCTGCTCCACTGCGATTTCATCCTGCGATGCGGTCACATGCACGTCGCTCGATGTAACGCCCATCGCAAGCACAACATCGCCCGCGTTCCATATCTCTCCCACGCGCACTGATCCGGTAACCACCTTGGATTGAAACCCCGGCGAAGTCAGCGTCAGCCGTAGCGATCCAGGGCCTACGTTCGAAAATTTGAAAACACCGTCAGCGCCGGTTGTCTGCGTCTGCTCGGGCCTTGCGCTCACGCCCAACTCCGCAAGCGCCACGCGCACGCCTTCATATACCTCGCCGCCAGCGCCGGTGGCTACGCCTTCCACGATTCCGCCCGCAGCCACTGGTGCATCTTGTTGCGCTGGCCGCACCCCGGCAACTCCCTGTCCCCGCGCGCAGACGCACAGCATCGCTGCCATCCATACCGCTCCCGCGCTGAGGCAGATACGCCAGTAAATTCTCATTGAGTATATTTAGACGCGATTCTCCTATCCCCGGCCTATATACCTCATCGGCAAGGCTGCAATTTGCATCAAGATGGTATGCGTCCGAGATACTCGGCCAGCGCTCAACCCCTGCTTCCATGCCGTAAAATGATGGTTCCAGGGGTGTGGTGCATGTTATTGATCCGGGCCGTAAATACTGACGCTCCGTGCCCCTGTCATTCTGAGCGAAGTCGAAGAACCTGCTTCTTGAAAACCGTATTTGTTCTGGCGCAAGAGTGGGATACCTCTACACTATTTAGGGGCCGGATCAATAGTTGCCGTCAAAGCGAGAATCGCTTCAGCGACCATGTCAGCAGTGATCTGCGACCGGAACGAGCTGGCAGCCGGATGAGCTCAATCCCGCATACCCTGAGCCGCAACAAGACCAAATATATTCTCGCCCGACTCACGCCCCGTGTACTCACTCTGGCGCTTCTGGGCTTCACCGCCTGCCGCTCACGCGACTTCCCCCAATACGCCGCCAACTATCGCGAATACGCCTATGTCGCCAACACAGGCAGCAACACCGTTACCGTGCTGGATGTAGTGAATCTTCGCGTCGACCGTGAACTGGTGGTTGGGCCGGGCCCCGTCGCCCTCGCTGCCGGCTCCAGCCGTAACGAGGTCTATGTTCTAACCTCAGGTACGGCATACATGAATGGCTCGGTTGCCGTGATCGATGCGGAGAAAAACTTTGTTGCCGCGCAGATCCAGGTGGGCCGCAACCCCGTCTCCATTCACCTCGACTCAGAAGGCAATAAGGCGTATGTCGCCAACTCGGGTTCCAACTCGATCTCTGTCATTGACCTCAAGGCGCGGCGCGAGGTGGCGCGCTTTGGCGCCGGCGAGCAGCCGGATGCGGCAGTTCCCTCGCCGGACGGAAAAACCCTCGTCGTCGCCAATCGCGGAGCCAACTCCGTAGCCCTGCTCGATCCCGTCTCCGGCAAGGTGCGGTCCATTTTTGAAAATTGCCCCGGCGCAGCGGCTCCGGCCATTCTGGCCGACTCTTCGAAAGTATTCGTTGCTTGCTCGGCTGGCCACCAGGTGATGGTGATCTCCCTGGCGCGCGCGGCAGACCGCAAGCCGGATCAATTGGAAGCCCTTATCGATGTGGGCCGCGCTCCGGTCGACGTGGCCCTCAAGCCCGATGGCGGTGAACTGTTTGTGTCGAACATGCTCTCCGGCACCATCTCCGAAGTCGTCGCCGATTCCAACGATGTTGGCGGCGCGTACATGATCGGCGAAGGCCCCGTGCGCGGCCTCGTCTCCCGCGACAATGCTCTGCTCTATGTCGCCAATCTGAACTCGCAGTACATTGCCGTCTACGCGATTGACGACGGCAAGCGCACAGGCTCAGTACACGTAGGCGACGGCCCCTCGGCGCTGGCATTCTCCGCCGCTGGCCACCTGCTCTTCGCCACCGACTCCCGCTCCGGCGACGTGGCCGTCATCCGCACCGCAACAAACTCACTGTTCACGCTTATTCCAACCGGGCGCACCCCGACCGCCATCGTGGATAAATCCTTCACGCTACCGTAGTGTTCGGGCTTTAAAGTTCGCAAGATAAATAATGCTGTCATCCTGAGCGGAGTTTGGCGCGTTTTTTGCGCCAAACGGAGTCGAAGGACCTGCGTTTGCTTTTCGCCACCTATGCAGCGAACTTCAGTGACACTACCCTAGAAATCTACTCCTTCCTGTCACCCCAGCGCGAGACGCTGAACTGCGCCCCCGCGAACAGAATCAGCCCCGAGACATAGGACCAGAACAACAACCCTACGGATATATAAAACGGCCCGTACAATTCACCCAAATGCATATGCGGCAGCACGGCTACAAAGATGAGCTTCGCAACCAGCCAAACGATGCCCGTCCAAATTGAAGTTCGCAGTACGGGCAACCACGGAACCTTCCGGTTCGGTAACACCCAGTAGACGCAGAAGAAAAATAAAATTGACGCTACACCGGTTGAAAGCGCAAGCCAAATATAGTTGATCGAATGGATGAACCAATTGTCCGAATGGCCAAAGGAGATCAAGTTCAGGAGCCATTGCACAGCCACGTTGAGGAATATGCTGACAACCGCGAGCAGCGCCATGATCAGCGATAAGCCAACTGCGACAATCTGGTTCATAATGTAGTTCCGGCTCTTGGTCACGCCCCAGGCTTGGTTCAGCGCCACCTCAAGCGGTAGAAAGATCCCCGTGCATGCTACCAGAATCATGAGAAGTGAAAATGCCTGCACCCCGTGCTGCGAATTCACCGTCATCACCAAGATGTTACGCGTCACCCACTGCTGGTCACCGGTCATCGTAGGAAGAAAGTAATTCACCATCTTGTTAACCACGTCCACCATGCCGTTGGAATGGAACACTTTCAGCGCCAGCGTGTACAACAGCACCACAAACGGAATGAACGAAAGAATCGCATTCGCTGCCACGCTGAAGGCATAGGTATGCACCTCGCTGTCCAGCAAATAAGCGATCAGCGCCTTGCCGTCTTTGCGCCATATGTGCCATTTGGAATGCTTCGCGTTTGCCAGTGCATCCACCGTGGCTGGCAGCAGGGTCGTTACACCGGTGGATGCTACAGTTTGTATCTCGTCGGCCATGCGCTGCTCCTTTGCGGTTGATAAAAATACTCTAGGAACTTGTTGAAAAGCTCCAGGAATTGACGCTTTGTAACAGGGCACGACTTCAGTCGTGCCGATAAAGCCAATTAAACCGACCGGGCTTTAGCCCCTGAGCGGGCTTTACAGGCTGCGGAAAAACTCCAGATGGCGAAAGAAGCGGCAAACATCGCTCAGGGGCTAAAGCACAACGTTTATTTTGTTGCAGTTGCGGCACCCTTCGACTTCGCCCCGGGGCAGGCTTAAAAGGCGTGCCCTGTTACAAAACCTGCTCATCAAGGAGTTTTTCCGCAACCTGTTTAGTCCCTGCCGAAGCGTTCCCGCCTTATTGCATTTGATCGCGGAATTCTTCAACAAGTTCCAGAGCCCTGCCAGTTGGCGAGATCATCCTGAAGAAAAACCCACATTGAGAATAAATTGTTCGCCCTAACGAGGCTCGAAATTACGCGGAGCGCGTACCGGTGCGGCCAAGTTTTTTCAGCCCCCAGTGCGCTGCCGTTCTTACTCCATCGTCGGCATCTGCAAGCCACGCTTCCAGCCTCTCCGCAAACCGCTCCAGCCCGCTGTTCGCCATGGCTATTGCCAGATTGCGCCGCAACCCTTTGAAGCCCGCTCGGCGGACGGGCGAACCATTGAATACAGCTTCAAACTCCGCCTCGGTCATGGAAGCCAGCCAATCCAGAGCCGGATTTACGAGTTCGGAGCGAGGCTCCAATTCCCTGTCAATCTTCACGGGCGAACTCCGAAGCGCCTTTTGATTCCACGGGCAAACATCCTGGCAGATATCGCAGCCAAAGACCTGCCGACCCATGCCCTCCGCCAACTCTTCGGCCACTGGCCCCTTGTGCTCAATGGTCAGATAGGAGATGCATCGGCTCGCATCCATCTGGTATGGGGCAATGAGCGCCTGTGTTGGGCAGGCATCGATGCAGCGGCGGCAGCTTCCGCAGCGATCGGGAATCATTGTGGGCGCATTTTGCTCTTGAACGGGCAGCGAAGTGAGCAGGACGGCCAAAAAGCCGAACGAACCGAGCCGTGGATGAATGAGGCAGGTATTTTTTCCCGTCCATCCCAAACCTGCGGCGACGGCAAGAGATCGCTCGACGACCGGCCCTGTGTCTACATACGCGCGCGCCTCGAACTCGCCGTACTCCGAACGCAGCCGGGTTTCAAGCGCCTTGAGCCGCTTGAGCAGCACCTTGTGATAATCGCTGGCTCGCCGCTTTCCCTCCGCATCCCCGCGGCTTGTCCAGGCGTAACGCGCGATCCACGCAGTCTCAGGGCTAGTCGCATCGATTGAACGGAGCAGAGCGCTGTCATAGGAGACAAAGCAGACCACGGCGGACCGCACCCAGGGAAAGGGGGTTTCAACTCGTGCACGAACAAACTCTCCCGCTTCGTTGCGCCGCTCGATCCAACCCATCGTGCCCGCGCGTCCGGCGCTTACCCACTCTTCGAATCGCCGTGCATCGCGCCGGGATTCGCCGTAGGGCAGCGGGACGGCTCGGGCCTCGGTAAAACCTGCTTCAATGGCAAACGCGCGCGCAATCTGCGAGTCGAGTCTGGTCAAGCACTTCACCGCCTCACTCTATTGCTCTTGCCTGGATCGTTCTTCCTGCGTAGCTCGCTCCAGTCTTTCTCCGTCTGGTCGGCATAGGCAGAGCCAAACATGGCCAGCGCGTCGGCAAACGCTATTCCGCTGCCCACGTAGCCGGCAATCACCATGGGATCGCTGGAGCGCGCATGGCCGCGCGCCAGTAGCTCACCGCAGACCTCCGCATAGGCCTTGAGACCCCCGCCGGCCAGGTCTTCGAGGTTAATCGACCCCTTATGGTCGTTTAACTGGCGCACCAGATACTGCCGCCCGTCGATGTGCGTCCATCCCAGGAACGGGTCCGACTGCATCTGCATCGCGCGCTGCCCCAGCGCAGCGCGCTGTCCATTGTGTTGTGCAGCCCTCCGGCCGTCGCGTTGCCCGGCGCGCGCGGCGGGAAGATAGGGCGCATACGCTGACGGAGCCTCTTCCTTGATCTGCAGAAACAACGGATCAAGCGGCCCGTTGCCATCCATGTAGACGCAGTAGTCCCGCAGCCCCACGGAGCCGGTGCCGACAACTTTGAATGCCACATCGACAGGACGATAAAGCGATAACAATCGCTGCCGCTGCGGCTCGATTGTCTCCAGATACGGCTTCATCGATGCCAACACCGCCGCCCTCTGGGCTCCGGTGACGCGCGTCAGCACAGGAGGCATCCCTTTGAAGCGCCGTCCGGATTTGGGCTTTTCGCCCTTCTCCGTAAGCTGCTTCAGAGTCAGCGCGGGAGTGGCTCGCTCCGCTTTCACCAGCGCATCGTGGACCGGCTTCGCCAGGTTCATCCGGTGAACCTGAAACCGCGCCATCTCCAGAAGCGGCATCCGGGCAAACTCACGCATCTGCGCTGAGTATCGCTCGACGCACGCCTCCACAGCGCTCCGCGCCGATGCTTCCTTTTGTCCGGCCGCTCGTCCGGCCAGCACCAGCGATGCCGCCATGCGCTTCAGATCCCATTCGAACGGAGCCCGAATCGTCTCGTCGAAATCGTTGATGTCGAAGATCAGCCGGCCATCGGGCGAAGCATACGCTCCCAGGTTGCGCACATGCGCATCGCCGCAGATCTGGCTCTCGATTCCCGTTGAAGGCAATGCCGCAAGGTCGGCGGCCATCACCGGCGCCGCGCCGCGAAAGTAGGCAAACGGCGACTCCGACATCAATTTGTACTTGAGTTGAATCAGCGCCGGCACTCGCCCGCTCATCGACTGCTCCACCAAATCCAGCGCCGTCGCCTTCCGCGCCGCGGGATGCAGTTGCGCGTGGCCGGCGCGCGGCATCTGCTTGCGCCGCGCACGGCCCAGGTCGCGCCGTTCTTCCGGGCTCATCCACAGCATAGTGCCTACCTGCGCTTTCATAAAAGTGATCCCAATCTATCCTTTGCCGTTCTCATCCAAGCAAGAAAATGGGTGTCCCATGGCTCGCCCTTAAGACACAGAGAAGCCAGACACTCAACCATACAATATTGCATCCGCGATCCGCGCCGCCTCAACCGCTGCCCGCACCGTATGAACACGCACGATGGATGCGCCATTGAGTATTGCGGCAGTCATCGCCGCCAGGCTGGCATTTTCTCTCGCATCCAATGATACGTTTTCGCTCGGCATGGATACCTTTTCCCGCGACACCGCACTGGCCTCTTGTATCCCTGCCAGTGTATGCGCCAGAAACGATTTCCGGCTCAGCCCGGCCAGCAATGGACGGCCCAGCGCCAGCAACTCCGCCTGCCGCGCCAGCAAAGTGTAATTTTCCTCCAAGCGCTTGCCAAATCCATAGCCCGCGTCGAGAACGACGGATTCCAGCGCGACTCCCGCGCGAGCAGCGGTCTTCATACTCTGAGCTAATCCATCGCGAACCATGGCGACGAGCGCGTCGCCGGCAATCTGCGGCTGTTTGCTCCATTCCTCAGGTCGCCCGCGAGTGTGCATAATCACCACCCCCGCGCCAAACTCCGCGCATACATCAGCAAGCCCCGCATCCCATGTAAATCCGCTGACATCGTTCACAATCTCAGCGCCTGCCTCTAACGCCGCGCGAGCTGTTGAAGCTTTATAGGTGTCGACGGAAATTATTGCATCCGGCCTTGCACTGAGGATTCCTTCGAGCGCAGGCATCAGCCGCGCCTGTTCTTCGCCGGCACTGACTGCCGGTTCATCGCCGCCGGCTTGCGAACTCACCTGTGAACCAACTCGTGCACCGGGCCTCGTACTCTCCGCGCCAAGATCGAGAACATTCGCGCCTTCGTCCAACAATGTAAGTCCGTGCGCGATCGCCGCACCCGGCGTTAGAAAGCGGCCGCCGTCGCTGAAGGAATCCGGCGTAATGTTTACCACGCCCATCACCAGCGTGCGCGCGCCGAGTTCCAGCGTCCGCGTTCGCAAGCGCCAGACGGCTTTCGTTCGCTGGGCCAATTTCATCCTTTCTTGCCGTTTCCATTCGGGGCATACCATGGTCTTCCAGCATCGCAGGGCAACCGCCCGGCTATTGGACGGTTATCGCACTCACCCCTCGATGTTACCTCTTTCAATTTCCGATCTTGACGATTTCTGTTGCCACGCACGAAATGCTTTTAGTTGGCCCGGCAAATGGCGTAAACTCCGGCCATGATGCTCTCCCGGCGCAATCTGGCTCTCACTGCCGCGTTTTTGCTTTCTCCGCTTTGCCTTCTGGCCCAGCCGCCGCGCGGCGCTCGCACGACGGCGCAAGCGACCGGACCCGTGCAGGACCGCATTCAGGCCCGCATCAACTCGATCCTGGCCGATCCCGCGCTGAGCCGCGCCGACTTCGGCATCAGTGTGACCACGCTCAATGGGGAGCCGGTTTATGGCCTCAACGAAGGCCGACTCTTTACGCCGGCTTCAAATGCCAAGCTCACCACTACCGCCGCCGCTTACGCGCTGCTGCCTGTAGATTCGCTCACATGGACCACCTTTGTGGTGGCCGACGGAGATGTGGATGCAGCCGGGACGCTGCACGGCGATCTGGTGATTCTTGGCGTCGGCGACCCTACGCTCAGCTCGCGTAAATCTCTTTACTCGGAGCCGGATTCTTCTTCTGAGCCTGCGCCGGATGCCGCGCAACATGCGGTGCCTTTAGCACCGCCGAAGATTGCGCCGGTGTTGGACCTGCTGGCCGAGCAGGTGGAGCAATCCGGCGTTCGTACGATCACCGGCAATGTAGTCGGGGACGATACCTTTTTTCTCAATGAGCCCCATGGCGCGGCTTGGGGTTGGGATGACCTGCAATGGGCCTACGGCGCGCCGGTCTCCGCGCTCACCTTCAACGAGAATGCAACCGAGTTGACCGTAGCTCCCGATCCGGCAAACCCCAAGGGAACCGACTTCGTGTGGAACCCGAACATCGAATATTATTCCCTCGACAATTCCATGACACCGGCCGCGCCCGGAGTGAGATCTCAACCAGGTTTGGCTCGCGCGCCGGGTTCTCTGCTGGTTCGCGCCTGGGGAACAGCTCCAGTGAGCGGCTTTCACGCCAGCCTTGCGGTTGAAGATGCCGCCGAATTTACGGCCGCAGCCTTCAAGCAGGCGTTGGCTGGACGCGGCGTGAAAGTAAGCGGCGATGCCGCCTCCCGGCATAAAGAACCCGAAGGCACAGGTGACTTTGCCGGTGAGCGAGCGCAGCCGCTTACGCTCAATCCGGTACAACTTAGAACGGTGGCTGCGCCCGTGGTCGGGCACCGCGTCCTCGCCGCGCACATCTCGGCGCCGGTGGCAGACGATATCAAAGTACTCAACAAGACCAGCCAGAATCTTCACGCCGAACTGTTGCTGCGCCTGCTTGGCAAGACGGAGGGAACGGATGGCAGCTTTGCGCAGGGCGCGCGCGTAGTGCGGCAGTTCCTGGTAAACGCCGGCATCAACGATGCGGACTTCTTTCTCTATGACGGCTCCGGGATGAGCCCCGACGACCGCATCACGCCACGCGCCTTTACGCATCTGTTGTCGTACGCTTCCCAGCAGACCTGGGGCCAGGATTGGCGGAATACACTGCCACAAGCCGGCGTGGACGGCACCCTTCAAAACCGCTTCAAGGGCACGCCGCTGGCTGGCCGCATGTGGGCCAAGACGGGAACACTGAACGAATGCACCGCACTATCCGGCTATCTAACCGCCGCCAGCGGCAAGACTTTGGCGTTTTCCATCCTCGTCAACGGGCGCCGTCCCGGCAGCACCGCCGAGTTACAGGCGGTGGACCGCATCGCACTGGCGATTGCCGCGACGCAGTAAATCCGGAGTAGTATCATCGAAGTCAAATGCAGGTTCGCAATCGATTTTCCATTTCTGCTTTGATTGTCTGTGCAGCGGCCTTGGTTCTGTCTGCCTGCAAGCCTCTGCCGCCCTCCAAGCCCTCGTCGGAATGGACGCCGCAGGAGGCTCGCGGCGCAGAGGTCTACGCCAAAGCATGCGCCCGCTGCCATTACCCGACAAATACGCATTCGTTGCACGGGCCGGGACTGCAGGCGATCACCAAGATCAAGTCCATGCCCTCGGGCGCGCCGCC
>Ga0182012_10002454_pt1 | contig 20024 bp, 18 predicted proteins | sample 612S2SmetaG_FD_120486 | JGI IMG/M metagenome (GOLD analysis project Ga0182012, IMG submission 120486) | Permafrost microbial communities from Stordalen Mire, Sweden - 612S2S metaG | ecosystem: Environmental > Terrestrial > Soil > Wetlands > Permafrost | place: Sweden: Stordalen | collected...
CATGTAGTCCACCGCGATCTTCTGGCGGGCGAGCACGTCGATGGCCTCGCGCACCGCGCCGTCGCAGCTGCCGATGCTCACGATGCCGATCTTGCTGTCGCCCTGGCCGATGATCTCGGGCTTGGGCACGTAGCGCGCGGCCGTCGAGAACTTGCGTTTCAGGCGGTCGAGGACCACCTGGTATTCCGCGGAGTCCTCGGTATACGCACCGTACTGGTTGTGGCCCGATCCACGGGTGAAATAGGCGCCTTTCGGATTCACTCCGGGGAGCGTCCGGTAGGTGATCGCATCGTCGTCGCGGTCCACGTAGCGGTAGAATTTATCGAGATCGGCAAGTTCCTCGGCCGACAGGATCTTGCCGCGGTCGGGCCGGTAGGCATCGTCCCACTTCAGATCCCGGCACATCCAATCGTTCATTCCGATGTCCAGATCCGACATCACGAACACCGGGGTCTGAAGACGCTCCGCGAGATCGAAGGCCTGCACCGCCATGTAGAAGCATTCCTCCGGATTGGCGGGAAACAACAGCACGTGACGCGTGTCACCGTGCGAGGCATAGGCGCAGAGCATGATGTCCGACTGTTGCGTGCGGGTCGGCATGCCGGTCGAGGGTCCGACTCGCTGCACGTCGAAGATCACACAGGGAACCTCGGCGTAGTACGCAAGTCCCAGGAACTCGTTCATGAGCGAGATCCCCGGCCCGCTGGTGGGGGTGAACGCCCTCGCCCCGTTCCAGGAGGCTCCGAGCACCATGCCGATCGCCGCCAGCTCGTCCTCGGCCTGGATGACCGCGAAATTGCGCTCGCCGGTCGCGGCATCCACCCGATAGCGCTCGCAGAAGCCCTTGAACGCATCCATGAGCGAGGTGGACGGGGTGATCGGATACCACGCTCCCACGGTCGCGCCGGCGTAAACGCAGCCGAGGCCGGCGGCTGTGTTGCCGTCGATCATGATGTGTCCGCGAGTCTTGTCCAATTTCTCGACGCGCAGCGGCAGCGGGCACCCGAGGTGCTGTTTCGCGTAGTCGTAGCCGAGGCGCAATGCCTTGGTGTTGGAATCGAGCAGCTTGGGCTTCTTGGCGTAGCTCTCCTTCAGCATCGCGTCGATGATGCCGGGATCCAGATCGATGAGCGCTGCGATCACGCCCGCGTAGGCGATGTTCTTGAGCAGGATCCGGTTGCGCACGCCGTCGAAATTCCCGTTGACCATCTGCGCGAGCGGCACGCCGATCACGGTGATATCGCCCCGCTGCAAGAGGGCGCTGCGCGGCCAGGTGGAGTCGAAGATGAGGTAGCCGCCTGAGGCGACCTCGCGCACGTCCTTGGAGTACGTCTCCGCGTTCATCGCCACCATGATGTCGACCCGCCCGGCGCGCGCGGCGTAGGCCTCGCGCGTCACGCGAATTTCGTACCACGTCGGCAGACCCTGAATGTTGGAGGGAAAGTAGTTCTTGCCCGTGACGGGTACGCCCATCCGGAAGATGGCCTTCATGATCAGGGAATTCGCGCTCGCGGAACCCGTGCCATTGACATTCGCGAACTTGATCACGAAATCGTTCACGCGGTCGGATGCAGTGATTAGATTCGGCATGGCGCGCTCTCATCCTCGGCGTAAGGAATCTTGATCGTGGATTTTTGCATGTCCCAGGCGGCGGTCGGACAGCGTTCGGCGCACAACCCGCAGTGAACGCAGACATCCTCATCCTTGACCATGACTCGTCCGGTCTGGGGGAGCCCGCCGGACACGTACAGTGCCTGCTGCGGGTTCGTGGCGGGCGCCTTGAGCCGCGAGCGCAATTCGGGTTCAGCCCCGTTGGGCGCGATGGTCAGGCAGTCGACCGGGCAGATGTCGATGCAGGCGTCGCACTCGATGCATAGCTTCGCCGCAAACACGGTCTGCACATCGCAATTGAGGCAGCGTTGCACCTCGAGTGCCGCCTGCTCCGCCGTGAATCCAAGCTCAACCTCGACATTGATCTTTTTGAAGCGCTCGATCAGCCCGACGTGAGGCATCAGGCGCCGCTCCACCGCGCTGTATTCGTTCTTGTACGACCACTCGTGCATGCCCATTTTGCGGCTCGACAGCGTGACGCCGCGCGGCATGCGGGTCGTCACCGGCTCGCCGCAGCAATGCTTGTGGATCGAGATGGCGGCCTGATGTCCGTGCTCCACGGACCAGATGATGTTTTTCGGGCCGAACGCCGCGTCGCCGCCGAAGAAGACCTCAGGAAGGGTGGATTGAAAGGTGACCTTGTCGACCTTTGGCAGGTCCCAGCGGCCGAATTCGATGCCCAGATCGCGCTCGATCCAGGGAAACGCGTTCTCCTGGCCGATGGCGAGGATCACGTCGTCGCATGCAAAGAATTCCTCTTCGAGTATGCGCGACGATGTGATCTCGCCGTCCTCGATCTCGTATTCGAGATGCTCGAACAGCATCCCCTTGAGCACGCCGGCCTCGACCACGAAGCTCTTCGGCGCCCGGTTGACGATGATCTGAACGGTCTCCTGCTCCGCATCCTCGAGTTCCCAATCGGAGGCTTTGAAGAACTGTCGGGGCTTGCGCGCCATGACCTTCACGTCCTTGGCGCCGAGCCGCAGCGACGAGCGGCAGCAGTCCATCGCCGTATTGCCGACGCCGATGATGAGCACGCGCTCGCCGATCCTCTCGACATGCTGGAACGCCACGGACTCGAGCCACGCGATGCCGATATGCACCCGGCCGCTGTCGTGCCGGCCCGGAAGTTCGAGCTCCTTGCCTTTCGGCGCGCCGGTACCGACGAACACCGCATCGAAATTCCCGGACTCGAGCAGACGGCGCATGCTGCCGATGGGCGCATTGAGCTCGAGCTTTGCACCCATGCCGATCACATAGCCGATTTCTTCGTCGAGCACTTTCGCCGGCAGGCGGAAGGCCGGAATGTTGGTGCGCATCAGGCCGCCGGCCACGTTGTACTGTTCAAAGATCGTCACGTCGTAGCCCAAGGGCAAAAGATCGTTGGCCACCGTGAGCGAGGCAGGACCTGCACCGATGCAGGCCACCCGTTTGCCGTTCTTTTGCTGCGGTGCACGCGGCAGCAGGGCGCTGATGTCATCGCGGTGGTCGGCGGCTACCCGCTTCAGACGGCAGATGGCCACGGGTTTCTCCTCGATGCGGCCGCGCCGGCAGGCGGGTTCGCACGGCCGATCGCAAACGCGGCCAAGAATCCCGGGGAACACGTTGGAGGCCCGATTCACCATGTAAGCCGCGGTGAACTCGCCTTGGGCGATCAATCGGATGTATTCGGGAACATCGGTGTGCGCCGGACAGGCCCACTGACAATCAACAACTTTATGAAAATAATCAGCTTTCCCGGTGTCGGTCGGTTCCATGGTTCCTCAAGTTGACTCGCCCTCCGAAGGCCATGACAAATTATAGGCTCACCAAGGCCGCAGCGGGGGGTGCCTGGCGCACAGTCGGCGGGGTTCGCTCAGGGCGCGCGCCGGGCGCTGCATGCGGTCGCTCGGCCGGATCTGCATCTATTTCGCGAACGATAGCCGACGTTCAGGGCATTGGCGCCAAGCTATGCCAGCTCCCATATAACAGCCACCCCATATAACAGCCACCCCATCTTCGAACCACATTCGATCCGCCGCACGCACTCACACCGGGCCACCGGGCGCTCCTTCGGCAATCGCCGTCAACAGACTGGCTTCCAGCGAGCACTCACTAAAAGGCTTAGCCACGGTTGATATGTGGACAAATCGCGCAGGGATGCTGGCAGCCCTGTAGCCAGTAGCGAATATAAAGGGCACCCCCCTTGCGATGAGCAGATCCGCGATCGGATAACTGGGCTCTCCGCCCAGATTGACATCGATAATGGCAGCGTCGATTTCGAGCGCCGGGTCACCGAGCAGAGCCAGTCCGCGCGACAGACTGCCGGCCGTCGCGACCGTGGCACCAAGATCGGCGAGCATCAACTTGACGGACATTGCGACCAAGGCTTCGTCCTCAAGGAGCAGCAACCTAAGGCCGCTGAGTGAGGTCGGCGAAGTCATCAACTCACCAGAGCAATTTTGGCAGATAAAGGCAGACACATGTGGCACCACAAGCCGTCCGGGAGAAAACGCATTTCGGCGTCACCTTCCATTTCGTGCGCCAGGCCGAATTCGATCAGGCGCGAACCAAAGCCGCGTTGGGCTGGGTGCGCGACTGACGGACCGCCAGATTCACGCCAGTCGATGTCGATTCTGTCGTTCGTCTCGTTCAGCGACCAACGGATGTCCACCCGACCGAGCGCCGAATTCAACGCACCGTACTTCACCGCATTTGTCGCCAGCTCATGAAACGCCATGTTCAAAGTGACGGCTGCATTGGGGCTGAGGCGAACCTCGGGACCGGATCGCGTGACGCGACCCTCCTGGCCGGTCGCGATATAGGGGATCATCGTGCGTTCAACAACATCGGCGAGCGACGCGCCTTGCCAGGATCCTTCCGTCAGCAGGTCATGCGCTTGAGCGAGCGCAAAGATTCGCTCCATGAAGGCGTTGTTCGAAATCACCGGCTCGCGTCCTGGCCGCAGTGTCTGCACCGCGATCGACTGAACTGTCGCCAATGTGTTTTTGACGCGGTGATTGAGCTCGTCGAGGAGCAATCGTTGGTGCTCCTCGGTGGACTTGCGAGTCGTTACGTCCGCGCAAACGCCGCACAAACGCACCGGAAGGCCTGCCTGAGAACACAATCGACCGCGCACCTCCAGCCACTTAGTTTGCGTGCCACCCGTAAGTACGCGACACTCGATGTTGATTTCGCCGCCATTTGCGCTGGCCTCGTCGACGCTGTTCTGCCACTGCTGGCGGTCGTCCGGATGGATGCGGGCAACGACGTCCTGGTAGCGATTTAGCGCTCGTTCTGTGTCGATGCCAAATAGGTTGCTGGCCAGCGCCGACGCAACGAATTGTCCGGACTGCAGCTGCAGCTCCCAGCTGCCAAGCCGTCCCGCTTGTAAGGCGATGTCCAGCTGCTGCTCGGTCTGACGAAGTGTGGCCTTGTTGCGCTCGAGTACAATCTCGGCGCGCAACTCCTGCTCCCGCTGGTTGGCCCGGCGCCGCAGTCGCGCGAGGTTGATGGCACCATCCACCCGCGCGCGGAGTTCTCGCGCACCAAATGGCTTGACGAGGTAGTCGTCGGCGCCGGCGGCAAGCCCCTCCAAGCGCGCCTCCTCGCCGGCACGAGCCGACAGCAGGATGACCAGAAGTCCCTCCAAGTCGGGGTCGCCCCGCACAGCAGCGAGCAGACCGAAACCATCCAGCTCCGGCATCATCACGTCGGTTAGCACAAGGTCGGGGGGTGTCGCACGCTTTATCGCGTCCAGCGCCGCCCGGCCATTATTCACCGCCTCGACCGCAAAGCCGCCGTCCTCGAGCACTCTCTTGAGGTAATCCCGCATGTCAGCATTGTCGTCGGCGAGCAGAATGCGGACATCCGCATCATCGGACCTCCGATACGAATTGGATTGCGATGAGGCATTGGGCAGCCACTGCAATGCCTCCACGACATAAGGGGCAGCGGTTTGGGCCGCGGTCGCAGTCAAGTCGCGCTTCGCGCTCACTCGCTCGGACGGAAGGTGAGCGGTGCCAGCTTTGATCGTGACCGTGAACGTGCTGCCCTTGTTCTCCTGGCTTTCAGCTCGTACGGTTCCACCGTGGAACGAAACCAACTCCCGCACTAGAGCCAACCCGATACCGGTCCCTTCGTTGCTTCGGGATCTCGCCCCCTCAACGCGGTGAAAGCGCTCGAAGAGATGCGGTAACGCAGCTTCGGGGATTCCAATGCCGGAGTCCGCCACCACGAGCTTCACGTGATCGCCGCACCAGGAAAGCTTGACGCTGATACAACCTTCGAAAGTATGCTTGAGAGCGTTGGAGAGCAGATTCAGCACAATCTTCTCCCACATCTCTTGGTCGACGTAAATCATTTCAGGCAAGGCCGGGCAGTCTATGGCCAAGACTAAGGCCGCCTTCTCGATTGCAGACCGAAAAATGCCGGCCAGCTCGGCCGTAAATGCCGCGAGATCCGTTCTTTGGTAGTTGGCCTGAACACGGCCTGCCTCGATGCGCGAGAAGTCGAGGAGCGTATTGACCAATTTCAAGAGCCGCAGGCTGTTGCGATGCGCCGCCTCCAGCCGCTCGCGGCGCTCTGCGGGCAGAGGGTCTGTGCGCTCAGCCAGTTCGTCCTCTAAAGGACCCAACAACAAGGTGAGCGGGGTACGAAATTCGTGGCTGATGTTTGAGAAAAACGCAGTCTTCGCGCGATCGATTTCGGCTAAGGCTCGAGTTCGCTTAATTTCTTCCTCGCGGGCACGCGCGTTGGCCACTGCGGCGGTTACAGCCGCAGCAGTCAACTCATAGAACACACGATAAGATTCGGTTAACGGTAAGCGGGAGCTGACACCAGCAATGAGGAGCCCTATCGGATTCTCGCAACCCGGGGGAATGATCGGAAGCGCGAGAGCCTTTTTCGGGGACTCGGGATACGGGCCGACCGCAAGATGCTCGAATCGTCTCTCGAGGTTGCTGAACAGTTGCGTGTGGCGAGAGTGTGCGACTTCCATCCAGGGCCAACCCGACGGTTGCGATTGCTCCAAGTTCACGATCACCGGACTTGCTAACGTTCCTACTTTTATTCCGGTGCTAGCGGTCAATCGAGCCTCTTTGCCGAGGGCGTCGAACACATAGAACAGCGCAAAGGGAACATCCAATTCATATTCCGCCAGCGCCTCTACCGTCAGTTTGCACGCTTCTTCCATCGTCTGCGCTTTAGACGTGCGCGTGGCTAGATCGCGCAACCCCCGAGTGCGTCGCTCGCTCAACATGCGACTGGTCGTTTCGGTGACTGGGTGGAACAGTCCACCGATGGCCCCGGTCTCATCGCGGATTGGACTAAACGAAAAGGTAAAGAAGGTTTCCTCGAGGTAGCCATTTCGATCGATGAAGATTCTTTGATCTTCCAAATAGGAGGTTTCTCCGGTGCACGCGCATGCGAAGGCCTCACCGATGACAGGCCAGGCAGAAGCCCAGCACTGAGTGAAATCTTGACCCATCGAGTGTGGATGCTTACCGCCGCAGATCGGCCAATAGCCGTCGTTGTAGATTTGGACGTGGTTCGGCCCCCAGACCAGAGAGATCGGGAAGTTGGATGCGAGACACAGACTGACGGTGGTGCACAAGCTCTGCGGCCAAGATTCGATTGGCCCCAGGGGAGTCTGCGCCCAATCCATCGAGCGGATGAGCTTGCCCATCTCTCCGCCCCCGATCAGCCAGTCCTCCGGCTTTCGATCCAAAACGGAAGACGAACTGTCAGAGGAGTCCACTAGCCCAGCGTATCCATCGGTGCATTCGAAAGTCTATAGGGATGAGTACGTAAACGTAGTGGACTGTTGTCGTGCGATCGGCACGGTCCACAGAGGGACCGGTGAGCATATTGCGTTGCGACATTCCCTGCACGGTACGCGTATTCTGATCCGAACAATAACTGCTATGGAGCTTGGTATCGCAGCTTCCCCGATGCATCGCAATTCCCGTTACGAGTGGTTGGCCGCGCGGAGCCGGTAGCCGGGGCCTCGCAAGACCTGGCCCGGCAGTGCGTGCGTCGCGATGCCATCGGCAATGACCGGCACCCCGTTCACCAGCACCCATTGCATGCCCACCGACAACTGATTCGGGGCCTGGAAGGTCGAGCGCTCCGTGATGGTGTTGGGATCGAAGACGACGATGTCCGCCCACAGGCCTGCCTTGATCACCCCGCGGTCGTTGAGCCGCAGCCGCGAGGCCGGAAGACTGGTGAATTTGCGGATCGCCTCCTCCAACCGCAGGCGACCCTCCTCGCGCACGTACTTGCGCAGCACGCGCGGAAACGTCCCATACGCTCGGGGATGGGGAAACTCCCTGCCGAGAAGTCCCTCCGGTGAAGTCCCGGAACTGTCGTTGCAAAACGAGACCCAGGGCTGGACCACGGCGAGCTCGATGTCCGGCTCGCTCATCGCAAACACTGCCGCGTCGGTCTGCGCGCCGTCCTCAACCAAGATGTCGAACAAAGTGTCCATGGGGTCCGTGCCGCGAGTCTTGGCAATGTCGGCAAGCGTGTGGCCTTGGATGCCAAGAAGCTTCGGATTGTTGACCGTGGAGATCAGGATGGCTTCCGGCCCGGGCACCGCCTGCCATTCGTTGTCCCAGTCCGCCGACTCCGCGGCGAGCTCCTGCTTGAGACGCACGCGAATCGCTGGGTCTCGAAGCCGCTCGATCAGCTTGTCATTCCCACCCGCATGGGCCCACGGCGGGATGAAGGCCGACAGTTCGTTCGCCCAAGCCGGGTAGGCATACGTGTCGGCGGCAATGTCCACGCCCGACGCGCGGGCCTGGTCGATGCGCGCCACGATCTCAGGCATCATTCCAAAAATCTTTACAGATCCAGCTTTTAAGTGCCATATCTCAACTGAAATATTAGCTTCTCGGCCGATTTTTATGGTCTCATCCAGCGCCGCCAAAATACCCTCCTGCTCGGAGCGCATATGAGTCGCGTAGATGCCGCCGAACCTGGCAGCGGCTTTGGCAAGTGCGATCAACTCTGCCGTGCTCGCATACGGGGCGGGCGCATATTCGAGCGAGCTCGACACCCCGACCGCTCCCTGGCGCATCGCTTCGGCGACGAGCCCCTGCATTTTGATGAGTTCGTCGGCGGTCGCAGCGCGGTCTGCGTAGCCGACCACCATCTCCCGTGCCGTGGTCGCTCCCACATAGGAGGCCACGTTGATGCCGATGTGCTGTCGCTCGAGCCGCGCAAAGTAGCCGGCAAAATCGGTCCAATCGCGCGTGATCTTGAGGTGCTGAAATTCCGCCGCTTGCTCGCGCCCGATGACCTCGTTGACCGGAGCCACGGAATTCCCCTCACCGGTGATCTCCGTGGTAATGCCCTGGAAGATCTTGGAAGGCACCGTCGGCTCGACCAGCAGGGTCAGTTCCGACTGGCCCAGCATGTCGATGAAACCGGGGGCCACCACCCGGCCGGCTGCGTCGATCCGCTGTTTGGCGGTCGCTTGATCCAGCTGGCCGATCGCGGCGATTCGTCCCGCTCGAATCCCCACATCTGCGGCGTACCAGGGCGCTCCCGTCCCGTCGATCACATGGCCGTGCTCGATGATCACATCGAACGATGGCGGCGAGGCATCGCGCAGCGTGGCAGCGCTGGCCGCGCAGGCGGTAGCCAGGCCGATGAGCCCCAGACGGGCCGAGACGCGTGCAGCCCCACGCACGCGTATGCGGGCATGCAAGATCGCCCTGAGCATCGCTAACTTCCCGTGAGCAAAGCCGCGATCATAAACTCAATTGGGCCCCGCCGAAGCGACCCCTCCCCTCGGAGACGTTCCCGCCCGATCACCGCACGACTCCGCGGTGTCGGCAGCACCCCCGTCCGGCCTTCGGCCGATTCTTGCACCAAGCAGACAATCACCGTATATTTAATGAGTTACAACCTGCTTTTGAGCAAACGTCGAGTTTGACTCAGGCGGCTCCAAGGGAGAAGGTAAGACACATGCCTACGCAAGCTCGCTCCATCGCTTCGCTCACGATTTCGTTCGGCCTGGTGGCGATTCCGGTCAAGCTATATTCGGCCACGGTCTCCTCCGAGCGCATCTCGTTCAACTTGCTGCGACAAAAGGACGGCTCGCGCGTCAAGCAGCAGTACATCGCAGTGGCGGATGGCGCGCCGGTCGAGCGCTCGGAAATGGTCAAGGGCTATGAATTTGCCAAAGATCAATACGTGATGTTCAGCGCCGAGGAATTGAAAGCGCTCGAGGACACCACCACCCACTCGATCGATATCGGGCAGTTCGTGCCGTTGCAGTCGGTCGATCCTGTTTACTTCGACGGCACCTATTATCTGGCGCCCGATAAAGGGGGCGCGAAGCCCTATACGTTGCTCGCTACGGCACTGCGCAAGGCTGGCCAGTGCGCGGTAGGCCGCTGGGTGTCCCGCGGCAAGGAACACATCGTGGTAATCCGCCCGATGGAAGATGGGCTCGCCATGCATCAGCTGCACTTCAAGGAACAGGTGCGCGAGCTCAAGGAGCTTGGCATAGAACCCGCGCAAGTGTCGGATCCTGAACTAAAACTTGCCCAGCAACTCATCGATCATCTGGCTGTCAAACGCTTCGACCCCAACGAGTACCACGATGAATTCAAGGGGCGAGTCGAAGCGGCGATCCAGAAGAAAATCCAGGGGAAGCAAATCTCGCTGTCCGAGGCACCGGTGCCCTCCGCGGGCGGTAACGTCATCGATTTGATGGAGGCCTTGCGGGCCAGCATCGAAACGCGGGGCGCGAAGGCCTCGGCGAGTTTGAAGGAGCGCAAGGAGCCGAAGCGCGCGGCCGGGAAGACGGCCGCCCGAAAGTCGGCTCGTCGATGAGATGCATGAGTTCGATTCGAAAGATCTCAAGCGCCTGTTTGGGATCCCCGTATCCCAGGTCCGCGCCCTCATCCGCGCGGGCCACATCCACCCGCTGAAGAAAGCCGGGCGGCTCAGCTATTCATTTCAAGATCTGATTGTACTGCGCACCGCGGGATCGCTTCGAGCAGCGAAAATTCCGGCTCAACGCATCAACCGGACGCTGCGCGAGATACGCGATTCGCTGCCGGGCGCCTTGCCGTTGAGCGGCCTGTCCATCGTCGCCGTCGGCGATAGGATCATGGTGCGCGAGGGCCAGGCGCTGCGCGAGGGAGCCACCGGGCAATACACGTTGGAGCTGGAAGTGATCGACCGCGGCGGGGACCTCTTGGTCATCGATAGGCGCGCGGAAGACGCCGCCACGGCGGCCGCGGCGGGGGCGGAAGCGGCACCCGGAATGGACGCGGCCGACGAGGCGTTCGAGAAGGCGCTCGAGCTCGAGGACGCCGATCCCGCGGCGGCGCGCGCCGCTTACGAGGCCTGTCTTCGGGCCGACGAACACCATCTGGAGGCCCGCCTCAATCTCGGGCGCCTCCTGCACTTGGACGGCCGGCTGGAGGAAGCCGAGAAGATCTATCGCAGCACACAATGCGGCGAGGCCATTCTGTCGTTCAATCTCGCCGTGCTGCTCGAGGATTTCGAACGCGAGAGCGAGGCCATGGCGGAGTACCGCCGTGCGCTTGCCCTCGACCCGGGCTTCGCGGACGCGCATTTCAACCTGGCTCGACTGCATGAGCGAGCCGGTCATCCGAAAGAAGCCCTGCGTCATCTGCTCGCCTACCGGCGGCTGATGAACGACTCATGACTCCCCGCTCCGGCGCCGGCTGTAACTTGTTCGCGGCCTTGCGCGCAAGATTCCCCGCGGACCTCGATTCCATCGCCGTACAACCGGCCGACCCTTCTACCGGCGCGCTACCCGGCTACACCTGGCGCGAGCTCGACGAGACCAGCGCCCGCATGGCGAACCTGCTGGATTCGCTCGCGTTGCCCCCCGGTGCTCGCGTCGCGGTGCAGACGGAGAAATCGGTCGAGGCACTCATGCTCTATTTGGCGGTGCTGCGCGCCGGACGCGTGTACGTGCCGCTGAACACGGCCTATCAACCCGCCGAAATCGACTATTTCCTGAGGGACGCCGAACCCGCGGTGGTCGTGTGTTCCGGCAAGGCCTTCGACAGCGTCTCCGAGATCGCGCATCAGGCCGGCGCCGCTTGCGTGTTTTCGCTGAACGAGGACCGCAGCGGAACGCTCATCGAGCGCGCCGCCCTGCACGATACCAAGCATGAGCCCGCGAGCGTGCACGCCGACGAGGTCGCCGTCATCCTCTACACCAGCGGCACCACGGGGCGGAGCAAGGGGGCCATGCTCTCGCACGCGAACCTGCTCGCGAACACCGACACCTTGAACGCCTACTGGGGCTGGCGCTCGAGCGACGTGCTCATCCACGCCCTGCCGATTTTCCACGTCCACGGACTGTTCGTGGCAGCACAAGGCGCGCTCTTCAGCGGCAGCAGGATGCTCTGGTTCAATCGCTTCGACGCCAGGGCGGTCGTCCAGCGGCTGCCCGAGGCGAGCGTGTTCATGGGCGTCCCCACGTTGTATGTGCGCATGCTCCAGGAGAGCGGACTCACTGCGGAGGCTTGCCGGCCCATGCGGCTCTTTGCAGCCGGCTCCGCCCCGCTGCTGCCCGATACGTTCGATCGCTGGCGCGAGCGCACCGGCCATGTCATTGTGGAGCGGTACGGCATGAGCGAGACCGTCATGCTCACCTCGAATCCCTACCATGCGCGGGACGGCGCGCGTCGCGCCGGCACCGTAGGATTCCCGCTGCGCGGCGTGCAACTGCGCATCGCGGACGAACACGGCAAGCCTTGCCCGCGCGGCGAAATCGGCGGCATCGAGGTGAAGGGACCGAGCGTGTTCAACGGCTATTGGCGGGCTGCGGAGCTCAGCCGGCAGGCGTTCACGGCCGACGGCTGGTTCCGCACCGGCGATTTGGGACGCATCGACGAACTCGGGTACGTGACCATCGTGGGCCGCAGCAAGGATCTCATCATCACCGGCGGCTACAATGTCTACCCGGCCGAGGTCGAAAGCTACCTGAACGAGATGGCCGGCGTCGCCGAGAGCGCCGTGATCGGCGTACCGCATCCCGATTTTGGCGAAGCGGTGGTGGCGGTGATCACCGCCGAGCACGGCGCCGCACCGGAGCCTCTCGCCCTGATCGCCGGCTTGAAAGCCAAGATCGCGAACTTCAAGGTGCCGAAACGCGTGTTCGTGACGGACGAGCTGCCCCGCAATGTCATGGGCAAGGTTCAGAAGGCGGCGCTGCGCAACGAGCACCAGAAGCTCTTCGACGCGGGCAGGCTCCCGTAATGAGAGGACGCGGCACCACAATGCAACTCATTTCCTTCAAAAACACGGTTTTGTTGAAGCGCGGCGTCTGGATCAGCGCGGCGGCGCTGCTCGCCTATGCAGCCGCTCCCGCGGCTTTGAGCGGCGACTTGTGGCGGCGGCCGGCGGTGAGTCTCATGCCGCTCTGCCTACTCGCCGTATTTTTCGCGTACGTCCTCTGGAAAACCGCATTTCATCGGGTGGCCGACCAGGTCGTGGATTGCGTGGATCATCTGGAGGTTCGCAAGGGACGAACCGACGACATCATCTCGCTCGCCAACATTTCGACGGCCGAGGTGTCGACACATCTGCGGATGCACTGGATCACCCTTCGCCTGCGCAAGCCCTCGACGCTCGGCGATCGGATCGATTTCTTGCCGCAGGCGAGTCTTTGGGGCAATTTGCCGGCGATTCAACAGGTGGCGGCGCGCCTCGCGGTGCGCGCACGACAGGCGGGGGGCGGCGATTCATGACGATTCGAATGTTGGGCTGGAGCGTGCTCCTCGGCCTTGCCTACGTGTTCATCGCCGCCGGACTGGCCACGCAGCAGCGCGGATTGAAATGGAACGCCGGCAATCGAGACGGCGTCCCTGCGCCGCTGACCGGCGTCGCCGCTCGCGCGGCCCGGGCCAGCACCAATTTTCTCGAGACGTTCGGCTTCTTCGCGGCGGTCGTGCTCGCCGTCACCGTGACTCATCGGGATACGCCGCATGCGGCGCTCGGCGCGCAGCTCTACTTCTGGGCGCGCCTTGCGTATCTGCCCATCTATCTCGCCGGCATTCCCTACCTGCGCACCGCCGTCTGGGCCGTATCGCTGTGGGGAATGCTGCAGGTGCTGGAGGCCTTGTTCTAAGGCCTGGCGCGGCCGGCGGGGCCGGGCCTCACGCAGGCCCGGTTACTCCAGACCCGGCTTCTCCGCCGCGCGCAGATTCGACGTGATGACCTGCCCCGTATCGAGGAACGTCGCCTGGTCGAACGCCCCGCCATGCTTGCCGTCGCGCAACGGATTGAACTGCAGCTCGATTCGATCGCCCGGCTTGAAGGAATGACGGGTCCACCCGCCACGCGTCAAATTGCCGGGGCTGGTCAGCTCCATGGACCAGACTTCCGGTGCGGCGCCGGACTTGGCATCCAACTGCACGAGCAGCGCCACGTGCGGATTGGTCCAGCGAAACTCCGTCACCGTGCCCTTGACGGTCTCGGTCTTTGAGAAATCGAACATGGCAAACGAATGATGTGCCGCCGCGGGAATCGTCCAGGCCAGCACACCGAGCAAGCTCATCGTAGCAACGGCCGGCCAACGCTTAATCGTCATCACGGTTTCCCTGGTCCATCAGCGGGAGGAAGATAATTGCCGCCTTCGGTCTGCGGCACGGGCACGAACACGGCATTGCCGCTCGCGTCCTTGCCCTCGGAGTAATTCCCCTGCAAGCATACACCCTCCACGATATCGTATTTTCGCGCGCGTTGGCGAAACAGGAAGCGTGCAGTCTTCCAGGGCTTGGTGAGCACGTGCGGCGCGATGATTTCGAGGTCGTCGCGCAGCACGTCCGGCTTGTCGAGATGGATGCGCTCGATGACGTGCAGGTCGCCGTTGTTCGGAATGCCGACGGCCTCGCTGACCGCGATGTAGGTCTCGGGCAGGATTGCGATGGTGTCGACCACCAGGGTGTCGTTCTCCCAGTGCCCGACGGAGTGTCCGTGAAAGGTCGGGTCGGGGTCGTCCGGATGTCCGCGGCCATCCGTGTAGATGCGCCGGAGCCGATTGCCGTCCGATTCGCCGAGAATGGTGACGCGGCCCGGCGTGAACAGAAATTCGAGCGCATTGTGCGTTATGAGCATCCAGGTGGGCATCGACTCCGGCAGGCAATTCACGAACAGCCCCTTCGGGTCGCCGCGCTTCTCAGCGGCGTCGAGCTTCGCGATTTGCGCGGCCGCTTCCTTGTTCCAAGGAACGGGATCGCTCTCCACGCGGCGCATCTGGTCCGTTATGTTGGGCGTCCAGACACCGCTCCAGTCCGGAAGGCTGGCGAGCGCCGCCCAGTCCTTGGCCTGCGGAGGCGGATTGATGACGCTGCCGGCGGCGTGCACGGGCGCCCATGCGGCGAGCCCGACGATCGCGGCCAGCACCCCTCTCCACTTGACAGACAACGTCATCGCAAGCCCTCTCGAAGTTTCTCGCAGGTTGCGCGTCATGCCGGCGCATTGATGGTAAATCCGATCCACCGGCCGCACGCCGCGACGGCGATCCACAAGGCGAGGGAAACCCCGCCGACCAGTCGAGCGCGCAGCGGCGTCGAGGACGCCGTGTGCCAGGAGGCGGCGCTACGCGCCACGTATGAATGATAGACCAGCATGTTCAGGCCCGCGCAGCCGATGAGCACGATCTTAGCCTGGAAGAACGCATTATGCGCGTAGGCGACCGCGTTCGAGGCGAACATCAATCCGCCGGTGACGACGGCGATCGAGAAGGCGGTCCACGTGATCGGAAGGGCCTCCGCCATCGTCTCGAGCACGCTTCGAGCGCGGGATCGCAGCCCGAGCAGGCGAAGATCCACGATCGCGATCGAACCGATCACCAGGGTGAGCGCGAGCACGTGGACGCATTCGATCCAGGGGAACAGCGTGTCGCCTTCGCTGATCGCCGTCGCGATCTGCGTGCTCTGCAGGCTTCGAAGCGCGGAGTCGAGCATCACTTGGCCTGCACGTAGGCGATCCAGCGCCCCGCGAACACGATCGCAATCCAGAGCGGCAGCGACAGAAACCCGATCAGTTTCGCCCTCCACCTGCGCGACCGAGACCCCTCCCAATAGCCCGCGTCCTGGCGCAAAGGCAGCTGACAGACGAGCGTGACGCCGGCAGCGAGCAGCAAGAGGCACATTTTCAGGAGGAATATCGGGTTTTGCAGGGAGCGCGACGGCTCGGCGATGATCAGCGTCGCACCAGTAGCCAACAGCACGGGCAATGCATACCAGACCGGCGGCAGGTATCGGCTCGTGACCGCGCCGATCGACTGCTTGCGGAGGGTGAACCCCATGAGGCGCAAATCGATCATCAGGACCGAGGTGATCACGGTGGCGACAGCGAGGATGTGCACTGTTTGAACGGCGGGTACGATCCACTCGGTGCTTTGAATCGCCTGGCTGAGAGGCGTCGCAGCCAGCTGCGTACAAAAGGAATGGAGCGAGCGCAGCACTAGCGACCGGCCTGCGCCTGATGCGGATACCAATACGTCGTATGGCAGGCTTCGCAGGCCTCATCGATCAGTCCGCCGGCAGTCATCAACGCATCCGCATCCTGTGCGTCGATGGCGGCAAGCGCTTTTGCGGCGGCGGATCGAAGACCCCGGGCGTGCCGCGCGAAGGCTCCCGGGTTCGAGTCGATGAGCTGCTGGATATCCGACGTGCTGAGCTCGCCGGGCCCGGGAGCCTTGTCGCGAGATGCCACTCGCCGTCCGGGAACGCTCAGTTCACCGACCGCCTCGATCAACGCCAGCGCACTCCGGCGCACGGCATCCCATTCCGCCGGAGTGCGCGGCCGGCGTTCTTCTTCGCCCTTGGCGGAGGCGATAAAGGCGACGGAGTCCCACAGCACGTCCGCGGAGGGGTCGACGCGGGTTTCCATGAGCTCTTGAATGGTCAACGGGGGCCGCGACGGCTGCGGGGGAGCCGCGGCGGGAGTCGCCGCGTCCGCGCAAACCAGCCGCGCGAGGATTGCGGCTGCAATCCAACGGTGCATCGGGCGGCTCATCATCGGTCTTCATCCCCCCACTGGTCAATCCTTGCGGCTAAGCAGTGTAGACGTTTTGCGGCCATGGCGGATGAGGGTGGCCCAGGGGGACAACCGGGCCCTGTTGCCGATCAGCGCAACCTCACGGCCACGCGCTGGCTGATCCCGCAGAGAAGCTCATACGGTATCGTGTCGGCCCACACCGCGATTTCCTCCACCGGCAATCCCTCGCCCCAGAGAACCACCGGGTCGCCGAGCTTCGGCACCCTTGAAAGAGTCGTCGCGTCGATGCCTATCATGTCCATCGAGACCCGGCCGGCGAGCGGCGCCCGCTCGCCGTTGATCAGCACCGGCGAGCCGGAGGCCAGTGCGCGCGGGTATCCGTCGCCATATCCCACGGCGGCGACCGCCAATCGCGTCGGGCGCATGGCGACCCAATCGCCGCCGTAGCCCACCCGCTCGCCCGGCTCGAGATCTTTCAATGCAATCACATGCGAATTCAGAGTCATCGCCGGCTTGAGCCCATAGTCCGCGCCGATCGAGCCCCCGAACGGGGACACGCCGTAGAGCACGAGCCCCGGCCGCACCCAGTCCGCCTGCGCGTCGGGGAAGCCCAGCATACCGGCCGAATTCGCGATGCTGCGCTCGCCCGGCAGCGAGCCGGTCGCTTGCGCGAACAGACGCAGCTGCTCGCTGGTGGTCGCAAGCTCCGGAAGATCCGCGGATGCGAGGTGCGTGAAGAGGTTGACCGGGCTTTGCACGCGCGCCAACCCGCTCAACGCGGACAGCGCCTGCTCGAACGCGGCGCCCTTGAATCCGAGGCGATTCATGCCGGTGTCGAGCTTGAGCCAGATCCTGAACGGCGCCCCCGCTGCGGCCTGTCGCAATAGATCGATCTGCTCCGCCGAGTGCACCACGAGCTCGAACTCGGCCGCCGCCGCAGCATCCAGCTGATCGCGGTCGAACACGCCCTCGAGCAGTACCGTGCGCTTCTTGATGCCCGCGTTGCGCAGCGTGAGTCCTTCGTCCACGCGCGCCACCGCGAAGGCGTCCGCGGCCTCGAGGGCCTTCGCCACGGAGACCAGCCCGTGACCGTAGGCGTTCGCCTTGATGACCGCCATCACGCGAGAGCGCGGCGCCCAATGTCTGACTCGTTCGAGGTTGTGATTGAGCGCGCCCGTGTCGATCGTGGCGCTGACAATCGGCGTCATGGAGGCGTCATCGACGGCTCATCGGAATACGCCTTCGGCGTACGACTCCGGTGCGTAATTCTCGAACTTCGTGTACTGACCGAGGAAGGTGAGCTGCACTTCGCCGGTCGGGCCGTTGCGCTGCTTGGCGATGATGATGTCGGCGATGCCCTTGCGCGTGGTGTTCGGGTCGTAGACTTCTTCGCGATAGATGAGCAGGATCAAATCTGCATCTTGCTCAATCGCACCCGACTCCCGCAGATCCGACATCACCGGCTTCTTCTCCGTGCGCTGCTCCACGCCGCGGTTCAACTGCGAGAGCGCAATCACGGGAACTTTCAGCTCCTTGGCGAGCGCCTTCAGCGATCGGGAAATCTCGGAGATCTCGGTTGCGCGGTTTTCCTTGGTGCCCGCAACCTGCATGAGCTGCAGGTAATCCACCACGATCAGATCGAGACCGCGCTCGCGCTTCAGCCGCCGCGCACGCGCGCGTACCTCGGTGGGGGTGAGTCCCGGCGTCTCGTCGACATGGATGTTCGCGGCGCTCAACTGCGTCATGGCCGAATCGATCCGCGGCCAGTCCTCCTCCTGCAGGCGGCCGGAGCGCAGGTGCCCCTGGTTGATGCGCCCGAGCGAGGACAACATGCGCAGGGTCAGGGACTCGGCCGACATTTCCATGCTGAAGATCGCCGCGGATTTTTGCGCGCCCAGGGCCGCGTTTTCCGCGATGTTCACCGCCAGGGTCGACTTGCCCATCGAGGGACGGCCCGCGATGATGATCAGATCGCCCGGTTGCAGACCGGAGGTCATCTCGTCGAGCTGTTTGAAACCGGTCGCGATGCCGGTGAGCATGCCGTCGGAGTTGTAGAGCTCGTCGATCCGGGTCACCACGTCGGGCAGGATGGACTTCACCGAGCGAAAGCCCACTTTGCCGCGCGAGCCGCGCTCGGCAATCTCGAACACCGCTCGCTCCGCATCGTCGACGATCTCGCGCGCCTCGCGCCCCTCGGGTGAGAGCGCGCTCGTGACGATGTAATTCCCGGCGGTGATGAGCTGCCGCAGCACCGCGCGCTCGCGCACGATATCCGCATAGGCCTTGATGTTCGCCGCCGTCGGTGTGTCGCGCGCCAGCGTTCCGAGATAGGACAGGCCGCCCACCTGGTCGATCAATCCCTGGCTCTCGAGCAATCCGGACAGCGTGACCGCATCGCAGGGCTGATTGCGTTCGATCAAGCCCTGCGCAGCGGCAAAGATCAGCCGGTGATCGTGACGGTAGAAATCCTCGGAGGAAACCCGGTCCGCAACCTGGTCCCAGGCCGCGGAATCGATCATGAGACCGCCGAGGACCGCCTGCTCCGCCTCGATCGAGTGCGGCGGCAGACGCAACGCATCGTCGCCTGTGCCGGAGCCCGAATATGGATTGAGGCGGGTGGCCATCTGCAAAGCCTGCGCGCCGCGGCTTTGCCGGCCGCTACTCTTCGGCGACGATGGTGACCGTCAAGGTCACGTCGATGTCGGTATGCAGGTGCAACTGCACCTGGTGCTCGCCGGTGGTCCGGATGGGACCCGTCGGCATGCGAACCTCGCTTCGCGAAATGGGCTGACCCGCCTTGACGGCGGCCTCGGCGATGTCGGTGGTGCCGATCGAGCCGAACAGCTTGCCCTCGGCGCCCGCCTTGGCCTTGAGCTCGAGCTTGAAGTTCTCGAATTTCGCGGCGCGGGCCTGGGCGGCCGCAAGCTCCGCGTGCGCCTTGGCCTCGAGCTCGTGACGCTGCGCCTCGAACTTGGCGATGTTGGCGGCGGTCGCCATCGTGGCCTTGCCCGTCGGCACCAGGAAGTTCCGGGCGTAGCCCGACTTCACCTTGACGCGGTCGCCGATCTGACCCAAGTTCGCGACCTTCTGCAGCAGAATGATGTCCATGTGGCGTGCCCGCGGTTAGTGCTGATCGGTGTACGGCAACAGCGCCAGGAAGCGGGCGCGCCGGATGGCGAGTTGCAGCTGGCGCTGATAGTGAGCGCGCGTGCCGGTGATGCGGCTGGGAACGATCTTGCCGGTCTCGGTGATGTAGCTCTTGAGCGTCGCCAGATCCTTGTAGTCGATCTGCTTCACGTCATCGGCTGTGAATCGGCAAAACTTCTTGCGGCGGAAAAAACGTGCCATGGGGTAGCTCCTAAGCCTATCGTTCGACGAACGCGCGGGGCATGTCGTCGTCATCGCCATCGTCGCCGAAGTCATCG
>Ga0182012_10002455_pt1 | contig 20012 bp, 14 predicted proteins | sample 612S2SmetaG_FD_120486 | JGI IMG/M metagenome (GOLD analysis project Ga0182012, IMG submission 120486) | Permafrost microbial communities from Stordalen Mire, Sweden - 612S2S metaG | ecosystem: Environmental > Terrestrial > Soil > Wetlands > Permafrost | place: Sweden: Stordalen | collected...
AAAACCGAAGGACGTCAAGACCGATCCGGCAACGGGAGAATTCCGAGTCCTCGCGCCAGGTCAGACTTTCAAGTCGGTCACCGAGAAGATCGCAGGGATCGTGCTGACGCCAGACACGCCGCTAGGCTGGTTTGCGCTCTTCGGTGTCGGCGGAGCAGGCGCAACCCTGCTGCTGGTGGCGGTCACCTGGCTCTTCCTCAAAGGCACCGGCATCTGGGCTGTCACTCAGCCAGTCGCCTGGGGATTCGCCATCATCAATTTTGTGTGGTGGATCGGTATCGGCCACGCAGGGACGCTGATCTCGGCGATTCTTCTTCTCTTTAAGCAGGGCTGGCGCAACTCGATCAACCGTTTCGCTGAAGCCATGACCATCTTTGCCGTGGTTTGCGCGGGCATGTTCCCGTTGATTCACGTTGGCCGTCCCTGGCTGGCTTATTGGATGCTGCCGCTCCCGGTCACGATGAACGTGTGGCCGCAATTCCGGTCGCCGCTGATGTGGGACGTCTTCGCGGTTTCGACCTACGCCACGATTTCGGTTGTGTTCTGGTACATCGGCATGGTGCCCGATTTTGGAACCATGCGAGACCGCTCACACAGCAAGCTTGCGCAATTCGGCTACGGGATTGTTTCGCTTGGCTGGCGCGGCTCAGTCCGCCACTGGATGCGGTACGAGACTGCTTCGCTTCTGCTGGCCGGCCTGGCAACGCCTCTCGTGCTGAGCGTGCACACAGTCATCAGCTTCGACTTCGCCGTGGCGGTGTTGCCGGGCTGGCACACAACAATCTTCCCTCCCTATTTCGTGGCCGGCGCCATCTACTCCGGCTTCGCCATGGTGCTGACGCTGGCTATTCCGCTGCGCAAGTTCTATCACCTGGAAGGTCTGGTTACCGACCGCCACATCGACAACATGGGCAAGGTTATGCTGGCTACCGGCCTGATCGTCGCTTATGGCTATGGTATGGAAGTGTTCATGGCCTGGTACTCGGCCTCCCACTGGGAAGCTTTCATGATGTGGAACCGCATGTTCGGCCCCATGGGCTGGTCGTACTGGGTGCTCATCTTCTGCAACATCGCCTTCCCGCTGACGACGCTATGGTCGCGCAAACTGCGCACCTCGATCCCGTTCATGTTCCTGATCTCGATCATCGTGAACACGGGCATGTGGTTCGAGCGTTTCGTCATCGTCGTGACCAGCCTCTACCGCGACTTCCTCCCATCGTCGTGGGGCACTTACCGGGCGACGCGCTGGGATTTCGCAATCTACATTGGAACGCTGGGGCTGTTCACAGCACTGTTCCTCCTGTTTGTTCGTTTCCTGCCTATGATTCCGATGAACGAAATCAAGATGATGTTGCCAAGCGCAAAGATCACTCCGAAGCAGACGGCGGAGGTTGGTGACTAATGCCTGCACGTGAAGGAACCTACGGACTGTTGGCCGAATTCGACACACCGAGCGACCTGGTGAGGGCTGCCCAGCAGGCGCGCCACGATGGCTGGCGGCGCATGGACTGCTACACGCCTTACCCGGTGGAAGAAGCTGCCGAAGCTATCGGCTTTCATCGCAACAAGGTGCCGCTGATCACGCTGATCGGCGCTTTGATGGGCCTTTGCGCGATGTTTACCTTCGAGACCTGGGTTTCGGTGCTTGCCTACCCGCTGAATATCGCCGGCCGGCCGCTCTACTCCTGGCCAGCGTTCATTGTGCCTGCCTACGAGTGGACAATTCTCTTCGCCGGTCTCTCTGCGGCATTCGGAATGCTCGCATTGAACGGATTGCCGACGCTGTATCATCCGCTCTTCAATGCGCCGAACTTCCGCAACGGCGCAACAACTGACAAGTTCTTCCTCTGCCTTGAGGCACTGGATCCAAAGTTTGATCTGGTGGAAGGTCGCAAGTATCTGGAATCGTTGAACCCCGTCTCAGTAGTGGAGGTGGCGTACTGATGACTAGTTCTCAGGTTTCAGTTCACTGTTCTCAAAAAACCTCCCGAGCCGCCGCTCTTGCAGCCTTGGCCGCAATTGTCCTCATCGCCGGGTGCCGTCAGGACATGCAGAACCAGCCGAAGCTGATTCCGCAGCGTGGTTCTGAGATGTTTGCCGATCATCGCGGGGCGCGACCGCAGGTGGTGAACTCTGTGGCCCGCGGGCAACTCCGCGAAGACAGCTACTTCTACACCGGAGTGGTGCAGGGGGCAAACGGGTATCGCGAAGAACGGAACGAATTGCCATTTCCCGTCACCCTTGAGGTCCTCAATCGCGGCGAGGAGCGATTCAACATTTACTGCACGCCTTGCCACTCCAGAGTGGGGAATGGCGCAGGCGCAATTGTCGCCCGGGGTTACAAGCAGGCGGGGAACCTGCACGACCAGGTGCGCAGATCGCAGCCTCTGTCGCACTACTTCTATGTGATGACGCATGGTTATGGCGCGATGCCTGACTACTCTGCGCAATTGACGCCGACCGATCGCTGGGCGGTTGCGGCGTATATCAGGGCATTGCAGTTGAGCCAGGCGGCTAGCATGCAGGATGTGCCGACGGGCGCAGAGGTAAAAGAATTGAAAGATATTGCCGCGGAAAAGGGGCTACCGGTGGGCTTTGCGCAACCGTGGGCGCTTCCTCCTACGGCAGTCCAGGCTTATCCGGCGGATGCAAAGCAGGGAATGCCTGGTATGGCTCCGGCTTATCCGGTGGACCCAGCAATCAAGATACCGGTGACGAAGTAGGGTCTCGGATATCGGGTGTCGGTTTGCGAACTAACGGATTAAGGGATTAGGACTGAGGACGAAACGAATGGGTCACGAGGCTCACGCAAAAACGCTTCCCGCCGACTTGGGCGCTCCGGCATTTGTCGATGCCTGGAAGATGCGGGCGCTGATCGTAGGGGTGGTGTTCTCGTTGATCGCGGCGGGTTTGGCATTTGCCGATCACTCGATCAACCACGTTCTGCGAGGATGGCTGCTCGGGCTGATGCTTACGTTCGGCTGGGCAGTCGGCGGCCTTGCGCTGCTGATGGTTCAGTACGTGACGGGCGGCAAATGGGGATTGCTGTTGCGTCGACCCCTGGAGGCGATGAGCCGGACATTGCCCCTTGTGTTCGTCTACTGGCTGGTCATCGCGGTCGGGATGAAGAAGCTCTACCTCTGGGCCCGCATCGGGGATGTTTCGGCGGCTTTGAAGGCAGGATGGATCAACGAAATTCAGGCGCACGCGATTGAGTTCAAGCGCCCCATGCTAAACCCAACCGCTTTCGTCGCGACCAGCGTAGTCTGCTTTCTCATCTGGGGCTTCTACGCGTGGCGGCTCAATTCTCTGGGGTTGAAGCGGGACTCGGAATCGCCCGCGAGCACGCCGATGTGGATCAAGAAGCTGGAAAACATCAGCGGTCCGGGCATCTTGATCTATGCGATCACGATGACGGCATGCGTCATCTACTGGGTCATGTCGCTCGACCCAACCTGGTACTCTTCGGTCTATGGTTTGTTGTTCCTCGTCGGGCAGGGGTACTCCGTGCTTGCCCTTTCTATCATCGTTTCGATTGGCCTTTCAAAGGGCGAGCCGTTCAAGACAATCCTGCGCCAAACTGAACAGCACGATTTGGGGAAGTTCACCTTTGCCTTTGTCATGCTGAATATCTACCTGGCTTTTTCGCAGTTCCTGATCATTTGGTCGGGTAACCTGCCGGAAGAGATTCCGTGGTACCTGGACCGCTTCCAGGGCGGCTGGGGCGTGATTGTCACGCTGGATTTTATCTTTCACTGGCTTATCCCGTTTACCCTTCTGCTCTCGCGCGACATCAAGAGAAACAAGAAGCGCCTCGTGCGAGTGTGTCAATGGATGCTCTTCGCAAAGGCCTTTGATTTGTTCTGGCTGATTGAGCCGAACTTCCCGGGCGCAGCGCGTAACCTGCATTTCAGCTGGGGCATCCTCGAGTACATCGCAGTGCCGGTGGCCCTGGTTTCGTTCTGGATTGCGTTCTTCTGCATGCAGTTGAAGACGCGCCCGCTGGTGCAAGTGAACGACCCGCATGTGGCGGAGATACTGGAGGCCGAACATGCCCACGCATGATCATTTGGACCCCGAGCACGCTCACGAACCGGAAGAGATCGACGTTTCAAAAGGCTACGAATCCTCTGATGTCAAGGTCTCAGGCATTGTTGTCTTTATCGTTTCGCTGGCTATCTTCGTCGTGTGCGCGGCGGTCCTGAGCTATGGGATTGGGTATGCGATCTTCGGACACCTGGCGAAGGAAGATACAAGCGACTACGGGCCGCGGAGCAAGTGGACCAAGACAGTGGATGTACGCACCCTGGGGGACCTGGCTTCGAATCCGCAGTTGCAAAACAAGATAGCGCAGACCACTGAACAGTTTCCTCAGCCACGGCTCCAGATCGACGATGGGAACCAGGAGATCGCCGACCTGCATGCCAGGGAAGACCTGCTGCTGGAGAATTACAGCTGGGTTGACAAGTCGCAGGGCAAGGTAAGGATTCCAATCGAGCGCGCTATGGAGTTGATAGCGAAACAGGGATTGCCTGTAGCGCAGCATCCAGACAGCGCGCCGCTGCTGACCGGAGATACCGATGTTGCGGTTGCAGTGCCCTTGACGAGCGGGTTTGCGCGGACTGGGTATGAGCATGACAAGGCGATTCTCGAAGCAGTCGAGAGCGGCCGATCAGCGAAGTAGTTCGCCGGGTGGCCCAGTGTGAGCATGGTCAAAAAAACAGGATGGGGCAGGGTTGCCGGAGAGAAGTGAGTGAAATGCGGAGTGTTGCGACAAAGCGGACGAATGGGATGATGCCAGGAAGGACCCTTGTGGTCTTGGCCGGTCTAGTCTGCGCAATGTCCATTTCTCTTGCAGCGCAGGTATCACGCTACGACGAGAAGCAAGTGGGGGCAGTCAGCGACAAGCCGCCTGCGATTCTGAACAGCGTTGGCATCTCACAAAACCTGAACCAGCAACTACCGCTTTCTCTCACCTTTACCGACGATCACGGTCAGCAGGTGCAACTGGCACAATATTTCGGAAAGCGCCCTGCGATTTTGGCTCTCGTTTACTACCAGTGCCCGATGCTTTGCTCAGAAGAGTTGAACGGATTGACCGGGGCACTGCAGATGGTCAACTTCGTTCCGGGCAAAGATTACGATGTCATCGTCGTGAGCATTGATCCATCTGAGGGGACGGATCTGGCGGGGGCCAAGAAGCGGACATACCTTAAGCGCTACGGCCACCCAGAGACAGCGAACGGCTGGCATTTCCTGACGGGGACGCAGCCCAATATCGATGCGCTCACCAAGGCAGTCGGGTTCGGGTACGTGAAGATCCCCGGACCGGATGGAAAACTCACACAATTCGCCCATGCCAGTTCGATCCAGATTCTGACGCCTGCAGGCAAGCTCGCGCAGTACTACATGGGCGTGGAGTACTCCCCCAAGGATCTTCGGCTGGGTCTGGTGGAGGCGTCGAACAACCACATTGGATCTCCGGTCGACAACATTTTGACGTATTGCTACCACTACGATCCAAAGACCAACACGCATTCGCTGATCATCGCGCGGGTGGTCCAGTTAGGCGGACTTGTAACGGTGGGTACCCTGGGTGGATTCATGCTGTTGATGTTCCGCAGAGACGCCCACCCTCTTGCAGAGGTCACGCCTGGAGCGGCAAAAACGGGGACAGGAACAAAGGTGAACGGATAACTGAATGAGCCACATCAGCCCAGTACTTTGGCAATACTTAGTCAAATGGATGACGGACTTCGCGCTGTTTCCGCCGGAGGCCTCGAAGATCGCTCCGCAGATGGACGCGTTGTACTTCTTCATGGTGTTGGTCAGCCTCGTTGGCTTGACCATCGTCATCCTGCTGGTGACCAGCTTCTCAATTCTGTACAACAAGGAGCGCCATCCTGTCGCCGTGCAAATTGAGGGTTCAACGCTGCTCGAGGCGACCTGGACGATTATTCCTCTTGGCCTGTTCCTCATCATGTTTGTCTGGGGTGCGCTGATTTATTTCCGGGTCTACAATCCGCCTGCTAACTCAATGAACATCTACGTGGTGGGCAAGCAGTGGATGTGGAAGGCGGAACATCCGGGAGGGCAGCACGAGATCAATTCCCTGCACGTTCCCACAGGCCGTGCCATTCAACTCACCCTCATCTCGCAGGATGTGTTCCACAGCTTTTCGATTCCAGCTTTCCGGGTGAAGCGCGAGGCAATTCCGGGCCGCTACACCACGGTCTGGTTCGAGCCAACCGTGCCTGGAACCTATCACCTCTTCTGCACGCAATATTGCGGGACGGAGCACTCGCACATGATCGGGGAAGTTGTGGTGATGACTCCCGACGACTACAAGAAGTGGCTGGCCGAGTCGACGAGCGGTATGTCGCTGGCACAGAACGGCGAGCGTTTGTTTGCCAGTTTGAGCTGTGCGGCCTGCCACAATGCGCGGCCGGATGCTCGAGGGCCGAGCCTGGCAAATGTGTATGGCTCCAAGCTGGCGCTCTCGAATGGCGGAACGGTGCTGGCGGACGATGCTTATCTGCGGGAGGCGATCTTGAACCCATCCCAGCACGTGACCCAGGGCTACTCTCCCATCATGCCGACATATCAAGGGCAGGTCAGCGAAGAGGGAGTCATCTCGCTGGTTGAGTACATCAAGAACCTGAGCTCGGACTACCGGGTTCAGCAGACGACCAACACAACCGACCTTCTTCCAGAGGGAGAGGGTAAGGCGATGCCGGCAGCAACCGCACCGGTAAAGCCTGGGATGGTGAAGCAATGAGTTCCACAATCATAGAACTTCCTGATCAGTCGACTGCCAGGATCCCAAAGATGAACTTCCTGTCCAAGGAGAACGGGCTGCTGAGCTGGCTGTTGACCGGCGACCACAAGCGAATCGCGATCCTTTATCTTATTTCAATTACGTTCTTCTTTTTCATTGGCGGTGCTCTAGCGGGCTTGATCCGGCTTGAGCTACTCACCCCGCAGGCAGACTTGATGGCGACGGACACCTATAACAAGGTGTTCACCATGCACGGCATCATCATGATCTTCTTCTTCCTTGTACCGTCGGTGCCGGCGACGATTGGGAATTTCCTTATCCCGATGATGATCGGCGCCAAAGACCTCGCGCTCCCCAAGATCAACCTGCTGAGCTGGTACCTCTATATGGCCGCGGGAATGCTGGGTCTCTACACAATGATCACAGGCGGCGTGGATACGGGCTGGACGTTTACGACTCCGCTTTCAACACACTACGTGAATACAAACGTATTGACCACGGGTTTGGCGGTGTTCATTGCCGGGTTCAGTTCCATCTTCACCGGGCTGAACTTCATCGTGACAATCCACAAAATGCGCTGCCCGGGAATGACCTGGTTCAAGCTGCCCCTGTTTGTTTGGGCGAACTACGCGGCCAGCATCCTGATGGTCTTGGGCACGCCGGTGCTGGCTATCACTATCGTGCTGGTTGCCCTTGAACGTACCATCGGGATCGGTGTTTTCGATCCTGCCAAAGGCGGCGATCCCATTCTGTTCCAGCACTTGTTCTGGTTCTATTCTCACCCCGCCGTCTACATCATGATTTTGCCGGGCATGGGCGTGATCTCTGAAGTGATCTCGACCTTCAGCCGAAAGCGTGTCTTCGGATATACCGCGGTGGCATTCTCCTCGGTTGCGATTGCCATCTTCGGATTCTTCGTATGGGCCCACCACATGTTCATCATGGGCATCTCAAACTACTCGGTAATCGTGTTCTCGCTGCTCACCATGCTGGTCGCGGTGCCCTCGGCTATCAAGATATTCAACTGGACTTTCACCCTCTACAAGGGATCCATCACGTTCGAAACGCCAATGCTGTACGCCTTCGGCTTTATGGGCCTGTTCACGATCGGCGGTATGACGGGAGTCTTCCTGGGAACATCCGGCACTGACATTCACCTGACCGAGACCTACTTCATCGTGGCGCACTTCCACTTTGTGATGGTGGGCGGCATGTTGATGGCTTTCCTCTCTGGGGTTCACTTCTGGTGGCCGAAGATGACGGGTCGCATGTATCCGGAGAAGATCTCTCAGCTCGCCGCGGTGGTGACATTTATCGGGTTCAACTTCACATTCTTCCCGCAGTTCATTCTGGGCACGCTGGGCATGCCTCGCCGATATGCTTCCTACCCGCCTGAGTTCCAGGTGCTGAATGTGTTTTCCACGGCAGGCGCGTCGATTCTGGGTGTGGGCTATCTCCTGCCGGTCCTTTACCTCACCTGGTCGCTCAAGTATGGGGCTGTGGCTGGAGACAATCCCTGGCAGGCGACCGGACTCGAGTGGCAGACGCAGTCCCCACCCCTGACGGAAAACTTCGCCGTGACTCCAATCATGGATCACGAAGTCTATGACTACGAATGGCTCGAAGGCCAGAAAGCAAAAGAGGTTGCCAGTGTCAGATAGCTCAGTCGTGATTCATGGCGCCCCGAAAGCGGAAGGCCACGGCCATGACGCTCATCCATCCTACCTGCGCCATCATTTCGAGAGCGTTGAGCAGCAGGCAGATACGACGAACTTTGCCATGTGGCTGTTCCTGCTTACGGAAATCATGTTCTTCGGCGGCCTGTTTACCGCATACCTGATCTATCGCAACTGGTATTACCCCGCGTTTGTGGCGGCTTCTCACCAGCTGAACATTTTCTGGGGCACGCTGAATACACTGTTGCTGATCACATCGAGCTTTACGATGGCAATGGGGGTGTGGTGTGCGGAGACCCGCAAGCAGAGCGGGCTTGTACTTTGCCTGATTCTCACCTTCATCCTCGGCCTCGGCTTCCTCGGCATCAAGACGATCGAGTACAAAGAGAAGATCGAAAAGCATCACGTACCCGGTTTTCACTACAGCCTCAACTCGTTCCTGAATCCTGATTCGGACGAGGCGGCGAAGGCCGCGGGCGACAAGCCGCTGCCGCTCGATATTGCGCGGCATACAGAGGTTTATTTCTCGCTCTACTTTGCCATGACCGGAATGCACGCCGTGCACATGATCATCGGCATCGGGATTCTGGGCTTCATGATCTTTCGCGCACGAGCCGGCGCCTACACAGCCGGGCACGTGACATTCGTTGAGAACTTTGGCCTCTACTGGCACTTTGTCGACATTGTTTGGATATTCCTGTTCCCGCTCCTGTACCTCATCAGCAGACACGCGAACTAACGGGGGAAGAGACCTATGACGGAAAAGAACGAAGCGCACGAAACGCAGCACCATATCGTGAGTCCTGCCGTTTACATAACGATTTTCATTTGCCTGCTTGTATTCACCGGGCTGACGGTCGGGGCTTCGTACGTTGAAATGGGTGTGTTCAATCCTATTGCGGCGATCGCAATTGCATGCATCAAGATGGTGCTGGTGGTGCTGTTTTTCATGCACGTGCGTTACAGCACCAGGCTCACGATGCTGGCTGTGGGCTGCGGCTTCTTCATGTTCTTGGTACTGATCGGCATGACGCTGGCGGACTACATCAGTAGGGCATGGGGACGGTGGTAGGAAGGCAATTGTTATTGATCACTTAAGGCCGCCTGCGGGCGGCCTTTTTCCTTCTTGGTGGGTGTTCGGGGTGGAACGGGCTGAGCAGGGCAGGGACGCGTTCAAATGGGTTCTCACTATCGAGGCTGGGGACTTTGACCGCATAAAACAGGGTGATTTGGACCGCGTTAGGATAAACCAATGGCTGTCACAATGGCAGACGAGAGCCAGGTTCCCGAGGCACTCAGGAAACTGGCCGATCAGCCGCGCGTCGTGGTGCGGCGTGGTGGCACGCCGCGGCGGGGCGCACGTTGCGTCGTGTACTGGATGCAGCGAGCGATGCGGATTGAAGGCAATCCGGCGCTGGATGTGGCGATTGAAGCAGGAAACCTGCTGGGGCTCCCGGTGGTGGTGTACTTCCAGGTGATTCCAAACTATCCCAACGCTAATTTGCGGCATTACCACTTCCTGCAGCAGGGGTTGCTGGATGTGGAGCTGGATGCGGCAGAGCGCGGAGTGGGGTTTCTGGTGCGCCGGTCGCCTTCGACCCTGCAGGGGTTTCTGGAGGAGATGCAGGCGGCGCTCTTGGTAGGGGATGAGAATCCCTGCCGTGAGCCGGAACGATGGCGCAAGGTGCTGGCGGGGCTGCTCAGAGTGCCGTTCTGGACAGTGGATGCGGACGTGGTGGTGCCCTCACGGGTTTTTGGGCGAAGCTATGTCCTGCTCCATCACTTCAGGCCCCATTTAAAGCGAGAGTTGCCCAACTTCCTGGTGGATCAGCCAAACCGGCACCCGGTTGAACATTGGCAATCGCCGAAGAGCCGCGAAGCGTGGGATCTGAAGCGGGACATCACCGAGGGATTTACTGCGCTGGATCGGACGGTTCGTCCAGTGGACAGCTTTACCGGGGGAACCCATGCGGCGCTGGAACGCCTGGGCGAGTTTGTGAACCTGGAGTTGAGCGACTACCCGGACAAGCGGAATCATCCGGAGGTGCAGGGCACGAGCCGTCTGTCGCCGTACCTGCACTTTGGAAATATAGGACCGCTGACGATTGCCCTGGCGGTGAAGAAGGCCGTCGCGGATGGAAAGGCCGAATCTGCTGCGGCAGAGAAGTATCTGGACGAGCTGATCGGGTGGCGCGAGCTGGCTGTGCTGTTTGTGCGGCATGAGCCGAACTACGACACCTGGGAGTGCGCCGCGCCGTGGGCGCGACACTCTCTGATCGAGCACGTGGAAGATCCGCGGCCGCATCGCTATACCCTGGAGCAACTTGAGCGTGGGGAGACGCAGGACGAGCTTTGGAACGCAGCCCAGTTAGAGATGGTGAACACGGGCTGGATGCACAACTATATGCGGATGTACTGGGCGAAGAAGATTCTTGAATGGGCTCCCAACCCGGCGACCGCGTTCGACTGGGCGGTGATTCTCAACGATAGGTACGAGCTCGATGGGCGGGATCCGAATGGATACGCGGGAATCGCCTGGGCGATCGTTGGCCGGCACGACCGCCCGTGGTTCAACCGGCCAATCTTTGGGCTGGTGCGGACGATGATGGAGACTTCGACGCGAAAGAAGTTCGATGCGGAGACCTATATCCGGCAAAATCGCTTCTCCTGAGGTCGTGTGAGGCAAGTCCTCGGGGCGAGTTCCGATTCCGTAATATAATTCTGGCAATTCCAATCCCGGAAGCTGCGTGATCTGCACGTTGGATTCGACTGGGTTTCTGCCTAATCTCCCTCGGAACATAGGAGAGGAGGGGCTGGGACCAGACCACGGATGTGTGCGCATATGCGGCTTGACGGGAAGCCGGTTGCTCGAACGGACACCACGCGAGCAACCTCTGCTGAGATTGCGACTAGACGCCCCCCCCCTTTTGGATGGATGGGTGGTGCCGTTCTTTGCACAGTCATTGGGATTCTTGCGAGTTCATCTATCCTGGAACGCTTTAGCTTCGCCGAGACTGCCATTGCGCCGGCCTCCAATGCTTCTGTCGACAGACCGCCGGCTCCAGTGGCGCAATCCGCGCTTCCAGCAGAATCAGTTCCTCCGCGTGTGAAGCAGGCGCGACGATTCCTGGCGGAGCGCGGAATCGCCGCGGCGGGAGCGCTTCGTTCCGGAGGGGGGAGCCGCGATGGGGCCGGGCGGCCAGGCCTGAGGGCGCATCTGGCCCGGCCGATGGTCAAGTCCAATGCAAGCCCGGTGCCGACCTGGACAGCTGTGGGACCCGCCGCGGTCGCGACGCAGGGTTATGGATTGATCTCGGGCAGGGTCACATCGCTGGCGCTGGATCCAGCCGACACAGGCGGAAACTCTCTTTACGTTGGAACGACGGGTGGTGGAGTGTGGAAGGCCACCAATGTGGCTACATCGAACACGGGACTCATCAGCTTTACTCCTTTGACGGATGGGTTGGAGGCTTTGAGCGGGATCCAGGACGCATCACTGAGCATTGGAGCTCTGACTGTGCAGCCGCAGGGCACGGGAGTGATCCTGGCAGGAACAGGTGATGAGAATAATGTGCTCGATTCATACTACGGCGGCGGGATTTTGCGATCGGCCGACGGGGGAGAAACCTGGAGCTTAACGCAGCGAACGGCAGACCCTGCGAACAACTGTACCGGTTCGCAGAACTTCAGTTTCGCCGGGGAAGCGTTCGGGGGCTTTGCATGGAGCACCACCAACCCACAACTGGTAGTCGCGGCGGTGACGCAGTCCAACGAAGGAACTCTTGTCGACGCACTCTGGCCCGGGCTGAGCTATGAGGGCCTTTACTACTCCCCGGATGCGGGCGCCTGCTGGTATCTGGCCACAATTACCGATGCCACCGGCGCTGACGTTCAAGGGCCGAATGACAATCGTACGGAACCGGACGGGAACGGGGCGACCTCGGTTGTGTGGAATCCAGTGCGGAATCTGTTCGTTGCGGCAGTGCGCTATCACGGGTACTACCAGTCCCCGGATGGGGTGACCTGGACGCGCATCGCTGCCCAGCCTGGAGCGGGGCTCACCGCTCTTCTCTGCCCAACGAACCGACTTTCAACCGGCTCAATCGGCTGCCCAATCTTTCGCGGAACGCTGGCGGTAAATCCATTCACAGGCGACACCTTTGCATGGACTGTCGATGCCTATAACCAGGACCAGGGCTTGTGGCAGGATCAATGTGCGATTGGTGGAAGCCCGCTAAGCTGCACCAATCAAGCCATCAGCTTTGCGCAGCAGTGGAATACCCGAGCGTTGGAGAGGAGCACGACGCTTGGCGCTGCAACGATCGAGAACGGAGACTACACGCTCGCTCTCGCGGCGGCGCCAAGTGCGCCCTCACAGGGGCAGGACACGATTTTGCTGGCCGGGGCACAGGATCTCTGGCGGTGCAGCCTCGCGATGGGTTGCCAGTGGCGGAACACGACGAATGCATTCACGTGCATGAGCGCACAGGTGGCAGCCTTCCAGCACGCGCTGGCCTGGAGCGCAACAAATCCGCAAGAGATGTTTGTAGGCAATGACAGCGGCCTGTGGCGCTCGACTGATGGATTCGCGGAGAGCGAAGCGGTCTGCAGCGCAAGCGACGCGACACATTTCCAGAATCTGAACGGGTCGATGGGGTCGCTGGCGGAAGTGGTGAGCCTGGCGCAGGATCCGGTCGCGACCTCCACCATGATGGCGGCACTCGGCGTGAATGGCACCGCGGGGATCAAGACAGCAACCGGCCCTGTAGCCGACTGGCCCCAAATTCTAGGCGGCTACGGGGGGCCAGTGGCCATCGACCCGCGCGACAGCGGCAACTGGTATGTGAACAGCGAGCCGGGTGTTTCGATCTACTGGTGTTCAAAAGCAGCGGGATGCACAGCGGCGGATTTTGGAACCACACCGGTAATCACGGATGCGGACGTTGGAGGAGACGGATATTCAATGGATGTCCCTGCTCCGTTTCTGGTGGATCCAGTCGACACAACCCAGTTGCTGGTGGGGACCTGCAGAGTGTGGCGCGGTCCAGCAAATGGAATTGGATGGAACAGTTCCAGCGCAATCAGTCCTTTACTCGACAATCCTGGCTTCACGAGCTCTTGCAATGGAGATGCAATCATTCGGTCGATCGCGGCCCTGCCGGCGGGTGAAGGGCAGGAGGTGATTTACGTGGGAATGTCTGGTGCGGGCGATGGGGGCGGCATTCTGGCGGGGCATGTGCTGCGCGCTGTCCTTCTTCCGAATGGGGAGGAGCCAGTGTGGACGGACCTCACTCTTAATCCGGTCGACAATGACTTGCAACACCGCATGAATGCCTATGGGTACGATATTTCGAGCATCTACGTCGACCCTCACGATGCGACAGGAAATACGGTTTACTTGACAGTAGAGGGGATGCCGCAAACCGGGCAAAAAGTCCAGACGATTTATCGTTCGGCAGACGGAGGAGCCAACTGGACTGATCTTGCATCGAACCTGCCGTATTCGCCTGCCAACGCTGTGGTGGTTGATCCGCAAGACGCCAATACTGTGTATGTGGGGCTGGATGCTGGCGTCTGGTTCACGACGCAGGCAGGCACGGGCGGGTGTGCCGACCCGGTCGGAGCTTGCTGGTCAGAGTTTGGGACCGGACTTCCGACAGTGCCGATTGTAGGGCTGATTGCATCCTCGGCCGCTGCGCAGTCGCGCACTCTGACGGCCGCGTCGTACGGACGTGGAGTCTGGCAGACGCCTCTGTTTACGGCTGAGATTGGACTGACAACCGCGCAAGCAGCCCCTTCATCCCTTATGTTCAATGATCAGGCAGTAGGGACGGTGAGCAGCACAAGAACAGTGACGTTGACCAATACAGGAAACGCCGGGCTGACGATCACGCAGGTATTGCAAGCCGGGAACTTCACCGAGACCGACAACTGCGCGAATATGACGATTGCTGCGGGAGGGAACTGCTCGTTGCAGGTCACGTTCGCTCCGGCAGTGACGGGCAGCCTATTGGGCGAAATCGTGGTGAGCGCCAACGTGTATGGGGGGCAAATCGCGATCGTTTTGAGCGGGACTGGAACCGCGGCCGGCACCATCACGATTAGCCCCGTGAGTGCGGATTTTGGGCAAGTGGATGTGGGGAGCACCTCAGCAACGCAAACCGTGGAGGTATCGAATACAGGAGGCCAGGCGGTTACATTCGCGTCGATCTCGGTCACAGGCCCGTTTTCGGTCTCAACGAGTTTCGCGAACGCCTGCGGAACCGGTGCGCTGGGCGCGGGGAACGCATGCCCGGCGGCAGTCACCTTCACACCAACACAATCGGGTGCGGCTGCCGGGACGCTAACCTTCATTGATAGTGCCGGGACTCAAGCGGTCTCGCTGAACGGAAGCGGGCTGGCGCCCCCGACCGACAGCTTGATCCCGGGCTCGCTGGCATTCCCGGCTACAGCGGAAGGGCAACTCTCGCCGGTGCAGACCGTGACGGTGACCAACACCGGCGACCTCCCGCTGAACTCCATTCTTTTCTCAGTGACCGGGGAGTTTTTGATTGCAAGCTCGAGCTCGGGCTCAAGCACAGGGACATGCAACAATAACCTTCCCGCGCACGCGAGCTGCTCGATAAACATCCAATTCGCCCCAACTGAACTCGGAAGCCTGAGCGGCGCGTTAACCGTTAGCGATGCGCTGCGATCGCAGGCAGTTTCCCTTGCGGGAACAGGGGTTGAGCCGCCGGCGCTGGGAGCGAGTCCATCCAGCCTGACCTTCCTCTCGCAGCAGCCCGGCGTCGCGAGCGTCCCGCAGATTGTGACCGTAACCAATACGGGGGGCGCTACGCTCATGGGGCTGGGCACTCAGATTGCCCCAAGCGGAGCCTTCAGTGCTTTGCCGAACACGTGTGGGACGACGCTCGCAGCGGGAGCAAGCTGCCTGCTTCAGATAGTCTTCAATCCGGCAACGACGGGAGGCAGCGCGGCAACGCTTACCATTTCCTCGTCGTCGCCGGGCGTGGCGGCGGTCAATGTGGCCTTAAGCGGCACGGCGCAGGTGGCATCGGGCCTGAATGTCAATCCCACTGCTTTGACCTTCGGATTAGTTGTGCCGGGAGCGACCAGCGCGGCCCAGACGGTGACCGTCAGCAATACAAGCTCCGCTCCCGCATCGGCTTTAACGATTGCCGTCAGTCAAGCCTTCAGTTGGACACAGTACACGTGTACAGGGACCCTGGCGGCCGGTGCCAGCTGCACGATTGGCGTGTCGTTTGTTCCCACGGTGAGCGGCCCTGCAACAGGTACGATGACATTGAGTTCTGCAGCGATTGCAACGGCGGCAACAGTTACTCTGAGCGGGACGGGAGCTGTCGGGGCGAGCCTTCAAGTGTCCCCCGGCTCGATCAGCTTCCCGCCGACCGGGGTGGGGCAGAGCAGTTCTCCCATAACGTTGACGGTGACAAATGAGGGCACGGCTGACAGCGTGAACGGCCTGACGTTGACTGCGCCGGCGGGGTTCAAGCTGGTGAACAATACCTGCGCGGCGACACTGGCTCCGGGAGCCAGCTGTGCTTCAGGGGTGGTATTTGCTCCCCTTACCGCGGGAATGACAACCGGGAGTCTGGCGATTGCAGCGACCGGTATGCCGGGGCAGGCAGTTGAGCTGACGGGAATGGGGTTTGACTTCACAATTGCTGTTTCCGGTGCGAATTCGCAGACAGTTTCAAGTGGTCAGGATGCGAGTTACACACTTGTGCTCACGACGCTAAGCGGCTCCCAGGGAACTTTTTCCATGAACTGCAACACGCTGCCGGCAAACGCATCCTGCGCGTTCTCGCCGGGGAGTCCGACAGTAGGATCTGGAGCAACCGGCAACGTCACTGTGAAGATCTCAACCGGGACTCTTGTGGCAAGCAACAAGGGAGAGCGCGGCGGACTGCCCATAGCGCCGCTGATTTGTGGCTTGGCCCTTTTATCGCTGGGTGGGCGAAGGCGGCGCAGGGCTCTGTTGCTGTCCGGGGTGGCGCTGCTGATTGCGGTCGGAGTAAGCGGCTGCACAAGTGCTGACAAGTCGTCGAGTGGAGGCTCCGGAGGAGGCGGTGGATCGATTTCGACCCCTGCCGGGTCGTACTCGGTCCAGGTGTCTGCGACTGCCGATGGGGTACAGCACAGCGTGAACCTGACGCTGGTGGTGGATTGAGGCAGTCTGGCCACGTTTCGGCGGATATACTTTACCTTCGGAGCACCCCAAAGCAGACCCTGCACAGACCTGACTCTTCTGCAGTGCTGGTGGGTGCGACGACGGTGCTGCCGGATAAGGGAGATCGACCAATGGCTGATGAGGTCACGGTGGAAGTTGTGGAGCGGGTGGCCGAGTTGGCAAATCTGCAATTGACCCCGGAAGAGTCCGTGGCGATGGTCCGGGATCTGAACTCCATCCTGGAGTATGTTGCCCAACTGAGTGAACTTGATACGAGCCAGGTAGAGCCTCTGGCGCAGGTGACCGAACTGATGCAGATCGGAAACAGACCCCTGCGGGAAGATGCAGTTGTGCCGTCGCTCGATCGCGGGACGGTGATGAACCAGGCGCCGGAGACAGACGGAGCATTCTTCAAAGTTCCCAAGGTGATTGAGCGATGAAGTACACGGAAAAGCCGAAGACGCTGAAGCAACTGCGCGTGGAGATCGAAACAGGCACGACCAAGGCGACGGACCTGGCGAAGAGCTACTATGAGCGGATTGAACGGATCAATCCTGCGCTGAACGTCTATCTGCACCTGTCGAAAGATCGGGCGATTGAGCAGGCGGCCCGCGTGGATGCAATCGCCGCCCAGGGTGACCCGTTGCCGGCAATGGCGGGCATCCCAGTAGGGATCAAGGACGTCATGGTGGTGTGCGGGATTCCGTCGACGGCCGGGTCCAGGATTCTGAAGGATTATCTTCCTCCCTACGATGCAACGGTTGTGGCGCGGCTCGAGGCGGCGGGAGCGGTGCTGCTGGGCAAGCTGAACTGCGATGAGTTTGCCATGGGGTCGTCGAACGAAAATTCGGCCTACGGGCCCGTGCGGAATCCGGTCGATCCTGAGCGGGTTCCAGGAGGGTCAAGCGGTGGATCAGCGGCGGCGGTTGCCGCCAACTTGGCGGTGGCCACGCTGGGCAGCGACACGGGCGGATCCATTCGGCAGCCAGCCAGCTTCTGTGGTGTGGTGGGCGTTTTGCCCACTTGGGGCCGCGTTTCGCGGTATGGGCTGATAGCGTTCGCGTCGTCGCTGGATCGTATTGGGCCGTTTGCCGGCAACGTGCGGGATGCGGCGACGATTCTCGGAGTGATTGCGGGCTTCGATCCCAACGACGCCACCAGCGTAGACGCGCCCGTCGACGATTACGCGGCGGAGTGCGACAAGCCGGTGGAAGGAATGCGCATTGGAGTCCCGGCGGAGTACTTCGGGGAGGGGTTGGACGCAGAGGTTCGATCCGCCATTGAAGCCGGGATAGCGAAGTTGAAGGCGGCTGGCTGCACGATTAAGCCGGTCTCACTGCCAAACACAAAGTACGCGATTCCAGCCTACTACCTGGTGGCGACTGCCGAGGCAAGCGCGAACCTGGCGCGATTTGATGGGGTTCGCTATGGCTACAGGTCGCCGTCATCGGAGAATCTCGCCGGCATGTACCGGCACTCGCGCGATGAGGGATTTGGCGCCGAGGTGAAGCGGCGAATACTGCTGGGAACCTACGCGCTGAGCGCGGGCTACTACGACGCCTATTACCTGAAGGCACAGCAGGTGCGCAGGTTGCTGGCCGAGGAGTTCCAAAGGGCGTTCGCTGAAGTGGATGCCATTGTCACGCCCACAGCTCCGACGCCGGCATTCAAGCTGGGCGAGAAGACGGGCAATCCACTCTCGATGTACCTCGCCGACATCTATACGGTGACGGCAAGCCTGGCTGGAATTTGCGGAGTGACGGTGCCCTGCAGAACTACGAAAGCGGGCTTGCCGGTTGGCATGCAGGTGCTGGCCAGCCATCTGCGCGAGGGCACTGCGTTCCGTGTAGCTTGTGCAGTGGAAACAGTCGAGTAGAATTATCTTGATTCGAGAAGAGCTGGGTAGAAGTGAGCCGGCTCTCACGGGCGAAAAGCCCCATTGCATCTGCATCTTTCCCGCGCCTGGCGCGGCTCCCCTTCGGACCTTGCTTCCGGTTCCTTTCAGATCTGCTCCTGATTAAAGGAGTGGAACCATGTCGACTGGACGATTGAGCATTTTGTTTGCCGTGGGGGCAGCGCTTGCGAGCGTGGCCTTGCCCCCGGCGACAGCAGCACCAAAGGTACATACGGTCGTGCTTGGCGCGGCGAAGAAGGTTACTTACTCAAAAATCGGTGATCCTGCCGGAGCGGCCACGGGTGAGGAAACACTGCGGATTAGGGCGCTCATTGTGGACTCCGTGGTCAAGGAGTGGACCACCGGCGATATCCACGACGTAACCGATCGCAGCTTTGTGGTCCGCAGAGTAATCAAGATCAACGACAGCCTTCCCGGAGTTGCGAAGAATGGCGGATGGGTTTGGCAGAGGGGGCCGTGGCTCCTGGTAGATCGGGTTTCGGGACACATCTCTGCGCTGAAGTTGCCTGACTACGACCCGGGCGTGAGCCAGGTGGTCTGGTTTAGGGATTATGGGGCTTATTGTGGCGTCACGGCCACGGGCAAGAGCCTTTATGCCGTCGTTGCACAACTGGCGGCGCGCAAGCCCGCACTCTCAAAGAAGCTTGCGGCCTTTTCGCCCGAAAGTCATCAGGATCCCGTTTGCGCCGGCACAGAGTGGCAGCGTGAGCCACTGCGTGTCACATTTCACCCGACAGGACAAGAGGCAGTCGCCTTCGATCTTGTCCCGGGGTCCGCGGTAATCGTTGAGGACTCCGCGGATGAACCGGAAACCCCTGCGAAGTAGCACTCTTACCCGCAAATGGAGACGCGCTGCGCGATTGAAGGCGCTCGATGCTCAACGCGGAGCATGTTGTTTTGTCGTGGTGCGGAGCAAGCGTGATGCTTGTGCCCTTTGCGGTGCCGAAGGAAGGGCCCTAAGGGCTGACACACGCGGAGTCCCGCGAGCATGCGGGGCCAGAGTCCCGGACTGCCAGGAATCCCTCTCCTCAACTGGAGGATTTGCAGTGCGCGAGCGGTGAGTTAGGGATTCTCGGACCAGCCCGCGAAGAAACCAAAGCATAAAGAAAACCGAAAAGCACGTGAGCGTGAGACCGGATACTTGCTGAAGAATGAGCATGGAGTTGCTCCTTTTTGCCCTCTTTTCAGTCTGGAAAGTCAGATGCCAAAGCAGGTCGTTTCCCGGAAAGAGAGCCACAATTAGGACAACTCCGAAATGGTAAGGATCCGGTAGAACTTCTATAAGGGCTTCATAAGCGGTCGACATGCAGGGAGCAAGAAGGGCTTTAAGCACAAAACCACCACTCGCGAGCCAGCATCCAGCCGTGCCGTTTGTGCCGACGCTCCTTGACACGCAATAGTCCGCGCGTTTCTTATCGTTACAGGCATCTCTTCGGAATTAGGCAGGGAGGC
>Ga0182012_10002456_pt1 | contig 20001 bp, 20 predicted proteins | sample 612S2SmetaG_FD_120486 | JGI IMG/M metagenome (GOLD analysis project Ga0182012, IMG submission 120486) | Permafrost microbial communities from Stordalen Mire, Sweden - 612S2S metaG | ecosystem: Environmental > Terrestrial > Soil > Wetlands > Permafrost | place: Sweden: Stordalen | collected...
AGAGCTTGCCGATTTGCAGATGGGGAACGCGGCCGATAAAGGTGGTATTGCGGAGGCCGAGCTCTGCGGCCAGTTGTTCCAGTTCGCCGCGTGAGGGACCGGAATGCGCGACGGTGAGAGTCGCCTCCGGGTAGCGCTGCTGGACGATCTGGAAAGCGCGCAGAGAGCACGGGATGTTATACAGCGGCTCGAGAATGCGGTTGTGTAGGAAGATGGGCCGCAGACGGCTGCGCTTGCGGTAAATGAAAGGCTGCATGTCGAGGATGTTGGAGATCCAGAGCACCTCGAGGTCGAACTTCTTAAAAAGGTCCACCAGATAGGCGGTGGGAGACACGATGACATCCATCCGGCGGATGGTGGGAAGGGCGCTGCGCCAGTTCCGCAGGTGATCTTCCGCCTGGCCGTCGCGGTAATTGAGAATGATGCGCTTGCGCCAGAGCTTGCTGAAGAACAAGGCCGGCAAGGTCCACAAGGTGTAAGAGCTATAGCCCGCCGAGAAGACATGCACGATCTGGTAGCGCGGAATGCGCAAGGCGAGATACGAGCAGTACACCAGCAAGGCAATCAGGGTGCGAACGTAGCGGATGGGCTGCAAGGGACGCAGGAGGCGCGGCCAGTCGGGGTCGATGGGTTGAAAGTCAACCCGGATGGAGGGTTCCTGACGCAGCGCGGCGAGAAGACGGGTGGCCTGAACGGACTGACCCCCCAGAATTTTCTGCGACGGTGCGATCAGCAGGATGCGGATCGGATCGGCCTGCATTCAGCTTTTCACAAGGACCTTATCGAGATTGAAAGCGAGAGGGCCCAGCTGGCGCGCCGATTCCAGCATGCGCAGACAGCCGATGGTGGAACGGACGCCGTCGAGTACGGTGACGTCGGGGGGCTGACCGGCTTTGATGCGATTTAAAAACGAGGCTAACTGGTCTTCGTAACCCTTGGCCGCGAACATTTTACTTTTGGTGTGAGTGAGACCGGTATGGATGGTCAGGCGCTTGAAATCCGAGGTCTCGGCGCCGACTCCCTGGGCAAAGACTTCGACGCGCTCGCCGCCGGAGGTCTTGCTGCCTACGGTGCAATAAGTGAGGTTGCCAATGGAGCCGTCGGCAAAATGGAAGCTCGCCACCAGGTTATTTTCCCCGATGGGATCTTTCTTATCGGTGGGGAGAGAATAGGCGCAAACGCTGAGCGGTTCGGAATCGCAAAGCCAGTACATGAGATCGACAAAGTGGCAGGCTTCGCCGAGAATGGCTCCGCCGATGGCAGGATCGGCCATCCAGTACGCGCCGGAGATGCCCGGTGAATTGATGCGGCAGTTCATTACTGCGGGACTGGAGCGGCCTTTGAGCGCCTTTTTGAGCTCGAGATAGAAAGGCGCGTAGCGGCGGTTGAAGCCGACGGTCAGGTGCTTGCCGGTTTCCTGAACGGCGGCGTAGAGTTCGCGGCAATCGTCCTCGGTGATGGCCATGGGCTTCTCGACAAACACGTGTTTGCCGGCGCGCAAGGCGGCGAGGGCCTGCGCGGCATGGTGCTGATTGCGGCTGGTGATCAGCACCACGTCGATCTCTTTGTCCTGCAGAATGACGTCGTAATCGGTACAGCAATAGGCCGCGCCGAAGCGGGTGGCGTAGGTCTTGCCGCGAGCGCCGACGGCCGAGTGGACTGCCTGTAGACGGGCAAAGGAAAGCTTCTTCAAAGCCGGAAGATGGGCCCAGCGGGCGAGGTTTCCGGAGCCGACCAGGGCGACCTTGATCTCCGATTTGGCGCCGGCGGCGACTCCCGGGATCTCCACTTTCCGCTTGGGTTGAAAGGCTCCCGGCTTGATGGGTTCGTACTCGAGGAGGACGGCCAGGCTATCGGTTGCCGGATCCATGATGGTCTGGTAGGCTTTGGGCGCGTCCTGCAGGGGAAAGGTGTGGGTGACCAGCGGGCCAAGATTGACGTCGCCGGTGCCGACCAGGCGGAGGAACTCCTCCATATTGCGATTTTCCGTCCACCTTATATAGGAGGCGGGATAATCCTGGCCGTGCTTTTCGTAAAGCGGGTCGTAGCTGCCGGGGCCATAGGCGCGGGACATGTAGAGCTGAATCTCTTTGAGGTACATGTCATTCCAGGGAAAACTCATCTCCACTGCACCGACCACCACCATGCGGCCGCGATCGCGGCAGACCTGCAGCGCTACCTGGCATGGGCCGGCCGATTTGGCGGCTGCGGCAATGATGACGCAATCGGCCCCGCGTCCGGCGGTGACCGCGAGCACGGCTTCCTGGAACGAAGAGCCGCCTAAGATGGCATGGTGAGCGCCCAGGCTGCGGGCCAGTTCGACACGGTCCGGTTTGAGGTCGGTGGCAATGACCACGCCTCCTTGCAACCGCACCAGCTGGGCGACCAATTGACCGACGAGTCCCAAGCCGATCACGACGACCGATTCACCGAGACTGATATTGGCGATGCGCACGGAGTTGAGCGCGATGCTGCCGAGCGTGGAAAAACAGGCGCGATCGAAGGGGACGGAGTCGGGGATCCGCGCGACCAGGTTGCGGCCGGTGGAAATGACTTCGCCGTGGCCGGTGCCTTCGCCTCCATAGGCGACGCGATCTCCAATCTCCAGGTCCTGCACATTTTTGTGTTTGTCGATGACGAGGCCGGCGCCGGCATAGCCCAGGACCGCGTATTCGCTGAACTTGGCGCGCACTTCGGCGAGGGTCCTGACGGGGCCGTTGACCTTCATCACGTTCCAGACTTTGCGGATGTGCGAAGGGTTATCGGCGACTTCCTTGAGAACGCCTTCCTGATGGATGCTGGCGGTTTCCGTGCCGCTGCTGATCAGCGAATAGACGGGGCGGATCAGCACGTGATGGGAGGCCGCGATCGGGTCGGGGAGTTCCTCCACAAGAATGTCTTTGATGCCTTTGCGAACTACCTGTTGCATAGATGGTTGGATTGACCCTTCAGAATGTTACATCGCGCTGCGCGTGGAAGCGGTGACGCTCGCGACGGGTTCCGCGGCATGATCTTCATGTCGTGGCATTTCATTCCGGAACCAGGCTTCCAGGACATACAGGTACCAGAGTTGGTTGGATACCCATCCTTTTTCCACTGCTTTCCGGTGCTGTTCGAGAACCGGACCGCTGCGGATCCAGCCTTCTTTGGCGAGCAGGGAATGGCTCATGGTCTCTTCGAAATCCCGCCGCCAGCGGCCGGCCAGCCACCGGTTCACTGGAATCCCGAAACCCCGTTTGCTGCCGCTGGCCACGCGTTCGCCGATGCGGCGGCGCGCCAGTTCCCGCAGAATGGCTTTTAACTGGCCGCCGTGAAGGCGGATGGAATAAGGCAACGTCGCCGCGAAATTCCAGAGCTCCTGATCGAGGAGAGGCGCACGGCCCTCCAGAGCATGAAACATAGTGCCGCCGTCGACCTTGGTCATGTATTCGCCGAGAAAACGCGTGCGGCGATCATAGGGGAGGAATTCGGTCAGCAGATTCCGGGCGGAAGCGAGGGAGCGCTCGATCTGGCGCTGTGGAATCACGGCGGAGGTCAAGCGTTCCCCGAGCATGCCGAACTGCTGATAAACATTCAAGCCGGGATGGGTGCGGGTGACGGAGCCCAGGCCGCCGGTCGCATAGTCCAGGAAGTGAGCGCCGCGGCGAAGCACGCCTATATTTGGGATGGCCGGACGGAGAGCCCGCCAAAGCTGGCCCGAGCCGGGAGGCAAACGCCGGGCCAGGTTTTGCGCCATCTGAAAATAGCGGTGTTCGGGATAGCCGAGGAACACGTCGTCGCCGCCGTCCCCGGTAAGCAGCACGGTGGCGGAACTGCGCACGGCTTTCGAGACCCGCATCATGCCGAGCGCGGAGGCACAGGCGAAAGGCTCGCCATAGGCATTGGCCATGTCGTCGATGGAAGGCGTTTCTTCGGGCGACAGGTCGATGACTTCGTGGCGGATTCCCAATTGCCGGGCGGTCTGGCGGGCGTCGGCGGTCTCGTCGAGAGGATCGCCGTGGGCGCCGATGGTGAAGGCGGTGATCTTGGCTCCCAGGGCAGACACCGCCCAACACACCAGGCTGGAATCGACTCCGCCGCTCAGTAACGAGCCGACCGGGACATCGGCATCGAGGCGCAATTTTACGGCTTGGAGAAACAGCCGTTCGGTTTCGACGACGGCATCTTCGAAGGTCACACGGCTCTGCTCGTCTACGACGGGAAGCGACCAGTATTGCCGGGAGGAAAGGCGTCCGTCGCTCCACTCCATGATGGTCCCGGCCTGGACCTTGGAGACTCCCTGATAAATAGTACGGTCGTCGGTGACGTAGCCGAATTCGAGAAATTCAGCCACGGCCTGGGGATCGATTTCGGAAACCAGGCCGCTCTGCCGGATGGCGCGGGGCGTGGAAGCGAAGGCGATTTTGTTGCCCAGCACCGCGTAGATGAGGGGCTTCACTCCCAGGCGATCGCGCACCAGAAAGAGCTTGTGGTTACGGTTATCCCAGAGGCCGAAAGCGAACATGCCGCGCAGGCGGGAGACCAGTTGATCGATGCCCCATTCGCGGTAGCCATGGAGCAGAACTTCGGTGTCGGTTTGGGATTGGAAGCGGTGGCCGGCGGCTTCGAGGATGGGGCGGAGCTCGCGGAAGTTGTAAATTGCGCCGTTGAAGACCACGCTAATGGCGCGGTCGGGCGTGGTCATGGGTTGAATGCCGGCAGCGCTCAGGTCGAAGATGGAGAGCCGGCGGTGACCGAAGACGGCGCCGTCGAGGCGGGTGATGCCTTCGGCGTCGGGGCCTCTGCGGGCGAGGGCGCAGGACATTTTGTGCACGATGTCTTCGGCGTTATCGATGTCCTGAAATCCGGCAACCCCGGCAATCCCACACATGGTTACTTTAGCGTAGCGTTTCCAGAGGGTTGAATTCAATCTATCTATAGGAGTACGGGCGGTACTTGCGGTCAATGGGTCAGATCGTAAATGAAGTAGTTGATGGCGATGCGGTAGGCCAGCGACGCCCACTTTTCCGGATAGCGCGGATCGTCGGACCACTCCCAGGCGTCGCCCAAGTCCATGTTGTGGCAGATGGCGACCATCACGCGCCCCTTATCGTCGTAGATGGCGCGCCAGTGGGGAGTTTTGCCGGTCTCACCCGCTTCATAGGTGCGGCCGCTGCGATACCATTGCCAGCCGGCGACTTGGACGCGCTCGTCCAGATCGTAAACAGTGTGAAAGATGGGGTTGGAGTCTTCCAGGTTGACGATGGGGCGGTTCGGGAACACTTTGCGGATACTGGCGATAAAGACCTGCCATTCGCTATCGACGTTATGGTAAGGTTCGTCGCCGTGGAAATCATCCACCATCAGGAAGCCGCCGCGCAGCAGAAACTCGCGCAACTGGGCCGCCTGCGCGTCTGGCAGCGCCCAGTGGCCGACCTCGACGGCGTACATCATCGGCCAGTTGTAAACGTCGTCGGTGCCGTCGAGATCGACGATCTGCTCGACCGACCGGGTTTCGATGCGCGTCAGGCGGCGCACGCCGGCAAGGAGATGCCGGTCCGAGCGCGGATAATCGATGGTCCAGTTGAGGTCGAGTCCCCAGCGCGAGTCGCCGTAGACGCTGGGATAGTGCAGGCGTGCGCGGGTCCACTCGGTTTTCTGGTTCCAGTCGGGGGGAAGGGGAAAATCTTCGCCGTATTCGGAGGAGCGGTATTGTTTGAAGGGCCGCTGTGCGCGTAAGATTCCGAACACGCCCAGTGCGGCGACGACCAGCAACACTGCCGAACGGACTCGCATCCAGCCTCCTGCTGTGACTCAGATTATCACGCGGGCCGGCGCGGGCCGGGTGCTTGACAGAGTAAAGCCTGTCGCACCGGAAGGCTGCTAAAGTTTTCCGGCGCGGAAGCCGATAGGTAGGCATGTTGATTGACTCATCCTGCTTATGGATCAAAGTACAGATTCTGTGCCTGTTCTTCTCTCCACTCGGCGTGATCGCTGTGGCAGGACTGCTCGACCGCCTGCAGCGTTACATGATGAGAATCTAGTATGCCGCGTGCACGGTTTTACCGGCCGCCTTCGTCGCCGGTTTTGCGCGGTTCCGGGGTGGAGGGAGGCGTGTGTTTAGCCAGGTCGTGCGCGTTCACGCTGAGATGCTGCCACTTGTACTTCCACACCACCATTGAGCAGACTTCCAGTTCTCCGCTCTGGAAAAACTGTCTCACCGCATCCCGACTGACGTTGGCTTCCGCCGGCCAGAACTGACCCCGGTTTGCGGCTTTGCATGCCGGCTTCGTAGCTTCCTCCGCGAAGCCGAGCGACCCGATCAAAAGGGTGAAAACAGCGAATTTCATCACCTCATTATCGCCCGTTTTCGGGTACTTTCCTGGCGCCTGGGAACCCGCGGAGTACTGCAGAAGGGGATTGACCTGTACCGGTACTTTCCGGCGCCCAATCAAAACAATCACCCGAGCCCTACAGAGCTTCAGGCCTTCCTCCGATAGAAGTGCGAGGAGCTTTTGCAGGCTTCTGGAAGCAAGTTTCGGATCGGTTTGAATTTTTCGCCGCGCCATGCTTCCACCCGAGGGCAGGCCGAAGCAGATTTAAGGGAAACGACGTGCAACTCACTAAAGACGCCAGTGGCGGGGTGCTGAAGATCGCGGGGGCTTTGCATATCAGCACGGCTGAGGAACTGCGGGATGCACTTCGGGAATGGGTGTCCGGAGAGGCGAGGCCGTGCGCCGATCTGTACAAGATTGATCTGTCGGAGGTCGACGAATGCGATGCGTCCGCGCTCCAACTGCTCTGTTCGGCGTGCAAGACCGCGGAACGGTCCAATAAACGGCTGGCGTTCGCCGGAGTGTCGGCTGCCATTTGCGATGCCGTTGCGGCACTGGGCTTGTCTCTTACCGGGGATCAGGCAGTTGAGCAAGGCCGCGAAGATGCAATATAACCCGACTGAAACGTATCTCCAGGAAGCCGAGGAGCTCCTCGTGGAAATTGAGCATTGCGCCCTGTTGCTCGATAGCGGAGAACTGACTCAGGAGACGGTGAACGAGCTCTTCCGCGCCTTCCACACCATCAAGGGTTCCGGCGCGATGTTTCATTTGGATGCCATAGCGGGTTTTACCCACCATGTGGAGGACCTCCTCGGCAAGGTGCGCGACGGCGCTATACCCATATCTCCGACGCTGGCCGAGTTTGTGTTGAGGGCCAACATTTTCAATCTCATCCTGCTGCCTGGCTTCTCTACGGCCCGCCAGGTGACGAGCGTTTCCGGGCGCGGCGTGGGCATGGATGCGGTTAAGCGGCAAATCGACGCCTTGCGCGGCTCGCTGGCCCTGACGAGTTAGGACGGCAAGGGCACGCGGGTCACCATCACGCTGCCGTTGACGTTGGCCATCATCGAGGGCTTGCTGGTGCAGGTCGACGGCGACCAGTTCATTATTCCCATGGCAGCGGTTACCGAGAATGTCGAGCTGCTGCGTTCCCAAAGGGCGAGCCATAACGGGCGCAACGTGATTGCCGTGCGCGGCGAACTGGTGCCTTACATCGACCTGCGAAAGACCTTCCATACCGGCGGCGAAGCCCCGGCTATTGAGAAGATCGTCATCGTCCGGCATGAAGAAAATCGCGTCGGACTGGTTGTAGACCGCGTATTAGGCACTCATCAGACCGTCATCCAGGCGCTCGGCCGCTTCTTCAGAAGCATCGAAGTCGTTTCGGGCGCAACCATCATGGGCGACGGACGCGTGGCGCTGATTATGGATGTCGCCGCCGTGGTGCGGTATGCCGATCGCCAATGCCGGGAGACGCCTGTGGGGACCTCGGTTGAGAGAGAGTCAGGGCGTTACTAAGAAAGACTTGGAGTCACAAAATGAAGAACTGGAAAATCGGAACGCGAATCACCATCGGCTTCGGCGTGGTCATTGTCATTGCCATGTCGCTGGGCCTATACGCCCGCAACCTGATTGACACCATCGGCAGGGACGCCCATGAGATCACCAGCCACTCGGTGCCCGCACTCTACACGGTGTCGCAGATTCAGAACGCCGTACAGAAAAACCGTGCCTTGCTGCTCGCCTTTACGACTTCGAAAGACCGTCAGGAAGCGGCACGGCTGGAGAGCGAGGTTCAGGCTTCCCGGACGAAGAATTCCAACCTCATGGCCGACTATGAGAAAACCATCGTGACCGCGAAGGGCCGGGAGTTGTTCGAAAACGTAAAAGCCGCGCGCGCGGTTTACTCGACGGCCCTCGATACCTTGCTGCAACTGAAACGGGATGCAAAAGAAAAGGAAGCAGCAGCCCTGCTGGACGGTCAGTTTAGGGCAGCCCAGGACAAATATACCGAAGCGATGGCGGACCTGATGGTCTACCGCAAGTCGTCTTGCGATGAAAAGGGCAAAGCCATCGAGGCCGCCGTGGATACGGCACGCATGGGCATGGCGGTTGGCCTCGCTGCCACGTTGCTGCTCGCCGGCATCGTCACCTGGGTGATCGTCGTCAGCATCACCCGCCCCCTCGCGACCGCGGTCACCCTGCTCGATCACGTAGCCCAGGGCGACCTCACCCAAAAGCTGGAGGTGACTTCCGGGGACGAACTGGGGCGGATGCTTATAGCCGTCAATACCATGGTCGACAAACTGCGGAAAACGGTGTCCGAGGTGGCTAGCGCTTCGGCCAATGTGGCCAGCGGGAGCGAACAGATGAACGCCACTGCACAACAGCTTTCGCAAGGCGCCACCGAGCAGGCGGCTGCGGCTGAGGAGAGCACCGCGTCCATGGAACAGATGGCGTCGAGCATCCAGCAAAACGCCGACAACGCCAGGCAGACGGACAAAATCGCCTCCAAAGCTGCCGAGGATGCCCGCACCAGCGGCGATGCGGTGGTTCGGACAGCCAGCGCTATGAAGCAGGTGGCGGAAAAGATCAGCATCATTGAAGAAATAGCGCGCAAGACCGATCTGCTGGCGTTGAATGCGGCGGTGGAAGCCGCCCGCGCAGGAGAACACGGGAAGGGCTTCGCGGTAGTGGCGTCGGAGGTGCGGAAACTTGCCGAACGCAGCCAGACTGCTGCGGCCGAGATCAGCCGGCTGAGTATCGACGGCGTTGAAATCGCAGAGGGTTCCGGACAACTGCTGGCGAAGCTGGTGCCGGATATTCAGAAAACGGCTGAACTGGTGCGGGAAATCGCGGCGGCCAGCAGCGAACAAAGCACCGGCGCCGCACAGGTGAATAAGGCGATCCAGCAGCTCGACCAGGTGATCCAGCAGAATTCGGCGGCATCGGAAGAAATGGCGGCCACGGCCGAAGAGTTGTCGGCGCAGGCGGAAGTGCTGCAGTCGACAATTGCATTCTTCAATACCGGCGAAGTTCAGCGGGCGCGGCTGCCGCAGAGTAAAAAGAGCGCTCCGGTTCGTTCAGCGGCGGCGGGTCACAGGAATCCGGAGCTGCGTTCGACGGCGGCCGGGTTATCGCAAATGCACCACGCCCTCAAAGGCGGCGGAACCAGCATCGATCTGGATAGTGGTAACGGCTGCGCCGATGCGCGCGACGGGGACTTCACCTCGTATGAGGTATAAGGCTGGAGGGACTCGACAGAAATGATCACCGAAACGCGTCAGTACATGACCTTCAAACTGGGAGGTGAGCTGTTTGCCATCGACGTCGCGCGGGTTCGCGAGGTACTGGAGGTGCCTCCGATTACCAAGGTGCCCACTTCCCCGCCCTATATGCGAGGGGTGGTCAACGTACGCGGCCAGGCGACCCCGCTGGTGGATTTCCGGCTTCGCTTCGGCCTGCCGCCAGGCACCGACACGGTGCATACGCGCATCATCGTCATGGAACTCGAACTCGACGGTGAGGCGACGGTACTGGGAGGCATCGCCGACAGTGTGCACGAGGTTATCGAACTGGATCCGAGGAACATCGATCCGCCGCCGCGGATTGCCATGCGGTGGCGCACGGAGTTCATCCACGGGATGGGGAAACGGGGAGACGACTTTATCATCATCCTCGATGCCAACGCGGTGTTCTCTTCCGACGAACTCGCACTGGTGAAGGACATGGCTCCCGAGGCGGCGCTGGCGTGATTGGGCCGGCGGAGCTGGCGGGGCAGGTAGTGCACCAGGAGCATTCCGGTATAGATATTTCTCCAGCCACGTTCGCCCGCTTTGCGGCTTACATCACCGGCGAACTGGGGATCAAGATGCCCGAATCGAAGCTGACCCTGGTGCAGAGCCGCCTTTTGAAGCGGCTTCGCGAACTCCATATGGAGTCGCTGAACGAGTACGGTGAATACTTCTTCGCGTCTTCGAGCAGCGAGGAGCGTGAGCACTTTATCAATGCCATCACCACCAACAAGACGGATTTCTTTCGGGAACCCCAGCATTTCGCCTACTTCAGCGATGTCGTTTTACCGGCGGCAAAGTGCACGGGCGCCGGCGGCCGGTTTCAGGTGTGGTCGGCGGGATGCTCCTCGGGCGAGGAGCCGTATACGCTGGCCATGCTGCTCGCCGAGTATGCCAGACGCCAATGCGGTTTCCATTTCGCGATTCTCGCCACGGATATTTCGACCCGGATTCTGGCCCGGGCGCGCAGCGGAATTTATGGGAAATCGGCGATTGTTCCAATCCCGCCCGAATTGCGCAGGAAATACCTGCAATACAGCCGGAACCACGCGGAAAAACTGGTTCGCGTAATCCCCGGGTTGCGGGAAAAGGTCAGCTTCCACCGGTTGAACTTCATGGATCCGGCCTACCAGATCAAGGACACTTTCGACGCGGTGTTTTTCCGCAATGTCATGATCTACTTCGATCGCGGCACGCAGGAAGCGGTGGTCAACAAGATCTGCCGGAATCTGGCGCCGGGAGGCTATCTCTTCGCCGGCCACTCGGAATCGCTCGCGGGTCTCGATGTCCCGCTGAAGCAGGTCAGCACAGCCATATACAGAAAACACATATGATGCCTGCGAAGATCAAAGTACTGATTGTCGACGATTCGGCTTCGGTTCGCGAGGTTCTGAAAGCCATCCTCGAGTCCGATCCGGAGCTGTCCGTCTCGGGAGTGGCTTCAGACCCCTACGTAGCGGTGGAGCGCATCAAGCAGGAGATACCGGACGTCATTACGCTCGACATTGAGATGCCGCGCATGGATGGGCTGACGTTTCTCGATAAGATCATGAGCCAGCAGCCCATTCCGGTGGTGATCTGCTCAACCCTGACCGGAGGACGGTCGGATAGCGCACTGGCGGCTCTCGAAAAAGGGGCGGTCGAGATCATTACCAAACCGAAGCTGGGAGCTCGGGAGTTCTTCGAGGAATCCCGGCTCAGGATCTGCGATGTAGTGAAATCGGCGGCGCGTTCCCGCCTTCGCAAGAACCGGCCCAGCCGGCAAACGGTGTGTCCCAAGCTGACCGCGGATGCGGTATTGCCAAAGCCGTTCTCGCAAGCCTTGATCCAGACTACGGAAAAGGTGGTCGCCGTTGGGGCTTCGACAGGAGGGACTGAGGCGCTACGCGAGTTTCTCGAGGCCATGCCGCTCGACGCGCCCGGGATTGTGATCGTGCAGCACATGCCGGAGGCGTTCACGGCCCGCTTTGCACAACGCCTGGATAAGACCTGCCGCATTTCGGTGAAAGAGGCTGCGGACAATGATTCAGTGATTCGCGGGCAGGCGTTGATCGCGCCCGGGAACCGGCATCTGCTGCTCAAGCGCAGCGGCGCCCGCTATTACGTGGAGCTGAGAGACGGGCCGTTGGTCAGCCGGCACCGGCCTTCGGTGGACGTATTGTTCCGTTCGGCGGCCCGCTATGGGGGAAGAAATGTGGTGGGAGTCATCATGACCGGCATGGGTGACGACGGCGCACGGGGAATGCTCGAAATGAAGCAGGCCGGAGCTTACAATATCGCGCAGGATGAGGCGAGTTGCGTAGTCTTCGGGATGCCTGCCGAGGCGATCAAGACAGGCGCGGTAGACCGGGTCGCGCCGCTCGAGCATATCGCTGCGGAGGTGGTAAGGCTTTGCCAGGCGGGGTAGCCTTGGTGTTGCAGGGAGTCATTTGACAGTTTTTGATTCGCGCAATTACAGCCGAATCAAGCCCCGTTCGGCTAATTGTCTGGTAATTCCGCAACACTCGCGGCGCACCATCGCTCCATCCACTCCCAAACCCGCCGCAAACTGGTCTGCGACTTCCCCTAACGTCTTCTTCCCGTCGAACAGTGCGACGAAGTCCGCCACCTGCGGCTGAAGCGCGAGCGAGTACGGTAAACCTTCCACCAGATGCAGTTCCACCGAGGTCAGGTTCCAGCCCTGGGGCGTGATGGCAAACTGCTTCTGCAGCCGCGCCGACTCCGGGAGCAGGGGCCGCGTCGCCAGCAGGTCTTCATCGGACGCATGTGTTTCCAGAACATCCCGGCTCTCGAACATATGCCGCAAAAACTCTCCGACCGGCCGCCCGATCTGTGTGCGCAGCTCTTCCATGCGGACCCAGTTGCTGCCCTCCCGTTTACGCAGCATAATGATCCCCCCGTAAATGGCCTCCACACGGTGGTCTGCGAAATAGGACCGCCACTGGGCCGTCAACGCCGCCTGGTCAACTGTATCCCGCACCTCATCTCGATCTTCCTGTACCCGGATCATGGCATAATCCGCCGCTGTCCGCTTATAATTCACCAGCACCTGCACGTCGCAGCCGAGGCCCTCAAACCATTGCTGCAGCCTCTCCCGCCACGGCTGGTCCTGCACCTCGACCCATTCCAGCAGCACCTGGCAGTAACCGTTTTCATTCAGATGCTCGGGCGCCTGGCGGATCAGCAAGCGGCAGAAGCCGTCGAGTTCCATACTGTTGTCACTGAAGACCCGCCGCACCGACGGCGTGACAAAAAAGGGAGGATTGGCCAGAATCAGATCGAAGCGCTCGCCCTGCACCGGCTCGAAAGCATTACCCTCGCGGAATTCCACGTTGGCGACGCCGTTCAGGGCCGCATTGAAAAGGCAGAACTCGCGGGCACGGGAGTTGAGATCCGTGGCCACCACGCGATCGCTATGCGCCGCGGCAGCCAGCGCCAGAATTCCATTGCCGGTCCCGAAGTCGAGCGTGCGGCCGACCTGCGCCTGGATCGAGAGGTGATAACAGAGCAGCGTCGTGGGATTGGGCCAGAGGATGGTGTCGGCGCCCAGGTTGCCGGTTCTGAGCACGGCATGATCGGAAAGAATCAGGTACTGCGCGAAAGGGGAAATACGCGCCGTCGAATGGAGACTGCCGTCTGTCTCGACCAGCACTCCGCTTTTGAGAAACAGGTCCAGCATGCGCTCGGGGATCAACTCGCCGGCCAGCCCGGTCTCCACCGGCGCACCGATCCAGAACCAGCGGAACAGCAGATTCAGGCGCGAAGGCTCCAGCGGGATGCCCAGCAGATACAGTTTCAACAGGTGAAGCTGGGGGATTTCAGCGGCGCCGAAACGCTTCTGCAGCGCTTGTATGGTGTAGCCGGAAGCGCGGAAGAAGTCGCGAAATTCCTGGCACTCTGCGGCGTCGAGACAATGAAGCATGGTGAATAGTATAGGGCCCCGGCACAGCGTGTTCCGGATGCTACAGTGAGAAAAGTCCCGCCGCATGGCTCCCATCCCTACCCCTGTTGCTCCAAACTCGCGATCGAAGTTTCTCTATTGGGCTGTCGCACTGACTCTGGCGGCCGTTCTTCTTTACTATTCGCTGCGCGGGATCGACTGGGGCCAGGTGTGGCTCATCCTGAAGACCACGCAACTAAGCTATCTCGCGTTCTCGGTGATGATTGGGACCGGCTCGCTGATCCTGCGCGCGTTCCGCTGGCGGGTGTTGTTGCAATCGGGCGGGCGGGTGAGCGTGGCGACGGCGTTCTGGGCGACGTGTGCCGGCTATTTCGGGAACAACTATCTGCCGGCGCGGGCGGGAGAACTGGTACGCACCATGATGGTGGATGCGGAGGCTGGTCTGGGCCGTACGTTTGTCCTGACCACGGCGCTTTCCGAGCGCATCGTCGATGCGATCACGCTGGTGTTCGTGAGCTCGATTGTTCTGCTGACGCTGCCGGTGCGTCCGGGATGGTACGGTCCGGCGGCCAAGCCTTTCGCCATCGTGGGGATTTGCGGAGCGCTGGGAATTGCCATCCTGCCGAGGCTCGAGCGCTTCTGGAAGTATCTGCTCGCGCGGGCGCCGGTGCCCGAGGGGCTGCGCGGCAAGCTGCTGCATATTCTGGAGCAGATTCTGTTCGGCTTGCGGGCCTTTCACGATACGCGCCGTCTGCTGCTGTTCATGGCCCTGACCGCGGTGATCTGGTTTCTGGATGCCACCAGCTTCATCATGGCGGGCCTGTCGGTAGGCATTTCCCTGACGCTGCCGATGGCCTGTCTGCTGATCACCGGCCTGGGGCTCGGCAGTGCCTTGCCGTCGACGCCCGGCTATGTAGGGATCTTCCAGTTTGTAGCGGTAGAAGTTCTGACGCCGTTCGGCTTCCCGCGAGCCGCCGTGATCGCCTACATGGTACTGGTGCAGGTGCTGCAATACGTGACCACGGGGATCTGGGGAATGATGGCGTTGGCGCGGTTTCGGAAGGTGAAGAAGTGAAGGCGTTGTCCGCCAACGGACAGCACCTTTACTGCGGTAGCAGTATCAACAATTCCAATTGCGGATTCGGCAGATCTCCCGGCACATAGGCTGCGAAGTTACGGGCTCGCCGCACGGCTTCCCAGGCCGGGCCGGTTTGCGAGAGGCTGAAATAGTTGTAGCGCAGTTTGACGGGAATCGAGTTGGGCGGCGTGGGCACATACGTCAGTTCCACGCCCGGCAGCGCATAAGTCATCAGGTGATCGATATGGCTGTTGGAGCATACCTTCACCAGGCCCGGCGTCTTGTCGATGATCTCCGATTGCGACACCTCGGCATTCACCGCCAGGTACATCTGTGTGCTCTTGAGATATTTGTCCTCGGCGAGGTCGGTTGCATAAATCGACGGCCGGACCAGCTTCAGCGGCAGCGCCACGCAGTTGGTGGGCACGGTGGTTTCGAGCAGGGCGCGCAGTTTCTCGTCGAGGTTGGTGAAGCACAGCGAGAGATTGTCGTGATCGTAGGCGGGGATATCTCGCGGATGCAGCGTGGTGGAGAAAGTGGTGAGCGCGCCGGTCAGCGCGGCCATGGAGGCGAAGAGGCTTTCCGGATGGCGGGTACCGGCTTCATAGAGGTGATTGATCAGCGGCGCGTAGGAATTGACGGTGTAGAGAAGCCAGAAGTCGGCGATGTCGGAGGCGGAGAATTCGGCCAGGCTTTGATTCTTTTGCCGCCGCGTGCCGGAGAGTTGCGTGCTGCGGGCAAATAACATCTCCGAGAGGCGGCGCGCGATGGTGACCAGGTAGTCGCTCGAGTGGAAATCGAGCAGCGGCGGAACGAAAGTCGAGTCGAGGGTGCAGACTCCGGCGGCGGACCGTTTGACGCGCGCCACACGCATGGAGACGGTGCCCTGCTGCAATTCGCCTTGGGTGAGGAAGCGAAAATTCTTGCGCGCGATGAGCACCGGCTTTTCGGACATGCCGGTATTTTCGTCGCGCAGCAGGGTGACCTGCGGCTGGTAGCGGGTGTCGGCGCCGACACGCGGGGCCGCGACGTTCAACCCGCCGTCGCGCCAGGGCGGAATGGCGAGATAGACGTCGAGCTCCTGCTGGTCGGGTTCGAAGCAATCGACCAGGGGCTTGGGCGGCGGCGCGGCGTCGGAGCGCGGGATATCAAACAGGAGGCCGTCGGGGAAGATGCCGGAAGCGCTGTTAAGCAGGAATGTGCCCGCGGCCAGGGCCTCGCGATCGATCTGCAAGGTGCTAAAGCCCCAGGGCCGGAACTGCAGCGCGTTCAAGCGGAAGTGGAGGCTGCTCTCCAGAAAAAGGTCCTGCATCTGTAGGTGTTGCTGAGTGAGGGAAGTTCCCTTCGACCAGATGACGGGCTGGAGTCGCGGCATAGCTTACAGTTTACTGCGGCGGGCTCGCGAGGCTGGCCTGAAGCAGCGAAAGCGACACCGATATCATGAGCGAATCGAGTAGGGTAGAAGTAAATGTTCGTCCGGAGAGGTCCCCCGGTGTTTATAAACCTGTAGTTTTGTGAACAGCCAAAACCATGAGAACCGCTGCCTTGTTCTCAGTTAGTTCCAGTTAGTCCGCGTAGGGGGTTTTGTGAACATCGAAAACGCTTTTGTCACTCTGCAAAACGCCGTTTCTGCTCCGGGTGCATCAGGTGGCCGGCGGTTCCTGGGAGTATATTGAAGCTGAGATGGTGCGGATTGCTAGCGCGCTTGTTAGGCTCGTTTTGCCTGCCCTGGCTCAGGTGGCGACGGTCCAGGGGACAGTTGAAGATCTGGACCACCGCTCATTAGCGGGCGTTTCCGTGAGGATCGAACGGCAGAACTTGCGGGATGCGTATTCGGCTCGCACCCAAAACGACGGCACCTTTTTGTTCGGTGGTTTGACTCCGGGCGTGTATCGGGTTTTGTGCGAGGTGGATGATCCGTCGAGTGGAGTAACGATTCAGCTCCGATCGGCGGAGCGGACGTTGCTCAGCCTGAGTTGCCTTCACGCTGGTATTCCGCAGACCGATCGGGCCATCCTGAACAACGTGAGCAGCGATCTGGAACGCGCGGGCGCCACACGGGCGCTGGACGAAATTGCAGCGTTTCGAACGGCTTGGGAAGCAGGACACTTCGATTGGGAGATGCTGGGGGTCATTGACAGCGAAATCGGAAAATTGAATTTGCCCGATGAAGCCGCACACCTGAAGGATTTGACGCGCCGGTGGAGGCGCGATCTTCAATCGGCATTCGATGAAGGGAAGGCGTATCTGGCCGCCAAGAATTATCGCGCGGCGATTGCGCAATTTCACCGCGCCGCAGTGGCCGGCTCGCAGCAGGCGGTCATCTGGGCGAATCTAGCTCAGGCATACTCCGGGGCTGGCTGGCATACATTGGCGGCGGACACCTACGCCAAAGCGCTGGAACTCAATCCGCAGGAGACCAACGTGCAGTACAACTATGCACTGGATCTCGCCAAAAGCGGGAAGGTCGAAGATGCCGTTGCTCAGATCGAAGAAGCCGCTAGGCTTAATCCGACAAGTGCAGCGACGTATTTCTATAATCTGGGTGCAGTCTTCGTGAACGCAGGGCGGGTGCCGGAGGCACGTGCAGCCTTCCAACGAAGCACACTGGCAGATCCTGACTACGCGGATGCGCACTTTCAATATGCTCTTTCGCTCCTTTCGTTTGCCCGAACCAACCGGAGCGGTCGATTGATACCGGATAGCCTGATCCGAGAGGTGCGGGAGGAACTAGAGGCCTACCTGCGGCTCGCCCCGAGGGGCAAGTACGCCGAGACTGTTCAGAAATTGATCGAAACAATCAGCGGGGTCCAGTTAATCGGTTGAATTGATCTTTCCGTAGCCAAACCGACTACGCACAGAAACGAATATCCGCACTGTTGAGGACTTCCGCTGCAAAAGATTAAGAAGAGTGTGACGTTTTAACCAGCATCCTTACCTCTACCCTATGTGTACTATGGCGAGACAAAAATGACCCGATTGCTGGCGATTGTGGTGACAGAACGGAAAGGTCGCATTCGGGTGATCACAGCATACGACCTGGACGCGGGACAAAAACGAGACTACCTTAAACGCCGCGCCGGCGGAGAGTGACGCGATGAATATACAGAAGAAACCCATGGTCAAACAGCCGAAATTCACCAGTGCCGACGAGGAAGCGACTTGGTGGGCGAGCGTAGAGGGCCGTGCCTTCGTCAAGCAGCAGTCTGCGAGCGGGTCGGCCCGCCAAAAGAAGGGATCGCCGCTGGTGGCTAATCTTCGCCACGCCAGTAGCGTGCAAATCGCACTGCGCTTGCCTGCACCGGATGTCGAAAAGGCCCGAGAGATAGCGGGCCGCAAAGGTATTGGCTATCAAACTCTTTTGAAGATGCTCGTCCATGAAGGACTGCGGCGCGAGGCCAGACGGAAGTAGTACATAAAGTCCGTCTGGCATTCTGTAGCTGATTTGGAACCGCAGAGCCCAGTCGGGGAAACGATGGAACGACTCGACCTCTTGGGGTTCTATCGATTTGATGATCCGGGCGTATCGCAGCGTGCGAGGTATTCTGCTGTTTCAAATGGCTGGTTCTTTTGCGAGCCTACCGTTCGAGGCCCCTATCACGCCGATGCCGAGGGTCTCACGGAGGTGACATTCTAAGATTCTACGGTGGGCGGATCGTACTCCGTGAAAGTGAACGGCCAGGACTTTGTACTGTACACACGAGGACGAACTAAATGAGGTCGATGACATCTGGGCACTTACCCCCATCCGGTCAGTGATCGGCACGAGTCGCAAGGGAATGGAAAGTGGCGCGTTAACGGAATTTGGTCCAGTGGATCGTCACCAGCTGAAGATCCGGCTGGAAGTCGTATCCGATCATGTGGTGGGTTGGGACCGACGCGCGGCGACGCTGCTTTTCAGATCGTCATAGCGGCTGTTAAGCGTCTCGCTAAGCAATAGGGTGGGAGCGACCTCGTCCCTATTTCGCCACGCTCTTCAAATAAGCAATCACCGCTTTCCTCTCCTGTCCATCGTCTAGATGGAAGGCCATATCCGAGTTAGGCACCATGGCCTCCGGATCGCTCAGCCAGCGGTCCAGCGTGGCGTCATCCCAACGGATGCCTGCCTTCTTCAACGCGTCGGAATACCCGAAGTCCGGCACGGCGGCCGCGCGTTGTCCGTAAACGCCACGCAGCCGTGGACCTTCTTTATTCAAATCGAGCGCGTGGCAGCCGCTGCAGCGCCGTCCGAATAACTCCTTGCCGCGATCTTCGGGAGTGGCGCCCGACGCCAACACGATCACTCCACCGGCCAGCACCGCGCTTGCAACCTTATGCCAGCGTCGCATCGACAAGCGCCAGGTGCTGCGGACGCACCACATACTCCACCTCGCTGATCCCCAGCACTCCGCGCAGTTTCTCATCCGCCACCTTCATCGGGCCAGGCGACGGCGCGCTCCCCGGAGCCGGTTGCGGGAACGCCGTCGACATCGCCGTGTGGAAAGTGACGTTGCCCTCTACCTTCTGCATGGTCTGGTGAATATGGCCGTTCAGCACCGTGACCGAGCCGAAGCGCTTCACGTAGCCGAGCGCTTCCGCGCTGTCCGAGGTGCCCCAGCCCCATTCCGGATACACACTCCACAAAGGAATGTGCGCGAATAAAACCACCGGGGTGCTGGCCGACCGGCCGCTCAGATCATCCTTTAACCACGCCAGCTGATCGGCTCCTAATTTCCCCATGCCTTCGAGCGCCGCCGAATTCACCAGGCCCACGAAATGCACGCCGTGATGGTCGAAGCTATACCAGCCCGTGCCCTTGGTGCCCTTGCCATAGCGGGCCAGGTATTCTTTGCCGTCGTCGGTCGCATTGTCGTGTTCTCCGGGCACGGCAAACACCTGTCTGGATTTGGCGCCTTGCAGCAGTTGGGCCAGCGTATCGAACTCGCCGGGTTTGGCCGTGTGCGTCAGATCGCCGGTGTGAATCAGGAAGTCCGGTGTTTTGGGTAAGGCGTTGATCTTGTCGATCGCGAGCTGCAGCGTGCCCTTCACGTCGGTATTTGCGGGCTTGTTGAAGCCGATGTGGCTGTCGCTGATCTGCACGAATTGAAAACCTTCGCGCGCGCTCGTTTTGCCGAGCAATTGGGATGTCGGTACACCGCCCGCCATCGTCCACACCACGCCGGAACCTGCCCATGCCATGCAGCGCAGGAATCCGCGGCGGTCAATCCCATCATCGTTGGTCATTTAAAAGCCTCCGCCTGCCATGACCACGGACCGGTCGTTTTTATTCCCGGGAATAAATTCGGCCGCGCCGGAGTCTTGCTAAGCAGGCCTGTGTCACAATGACTGCGTCCGCACTGACTGCCGTACCGCGAGTTACCAGAACCGCCATGGATTCCGCCAGGAAAGCGGCTTCGTTTGAAGAGACCATCCTGC